>Ga0172367_10003333_pt1 | contig 20971 bp, 16 predicted proteins | sample Lak10m_FD_114542 | JGI IMG/M metagenome (GOLD analysis project Ga0172367, IMG submission 114542) | Freshwater microbial communities from Kabuno Bay, South-Kivu, Congo - kab_022012_10m | ecosystem: Environmental > Aquatic > Freshwater > Lake | place: Democratic Republic of the Congo: South-Kivu... | reverse complement strand
GATTCTTTATCAGGCCGGTGCAGATCCACACAATCAAGATCCCTTAGGGGGATTTCTTTCAAGCGAAAGCTTGCGCAAGCGTGACGAGATTGTATTTAAGGAAGCCAAAGACTGGGGGATCCCAATTGTCTGGAACCTGGCAGGTGGCTATCAGGAGCCACTTCGTAAAGTGCTGAACATTCACGATGCAACACTTATCGAATGTGCAAAAGCATATCTGAACATCACATCCGCATTAGGCTCAGTTGGTGAGCCCCTGACTCTTAATAATGGAACAACTAAACAAGGAGGCCATCATGCGAAAGGCAACAGATAGAAGTGCGAGCGACAGAATCCAACAAGTCCTTCAACGCCATGGGCACAAGGTAATTCCTGATGGATCTGGTTGGCTGACAATGTGTAGTCATGTTTCCGTAAGACATGAGACAAAGTTAGAGGCCATATTGGCAGGATGTCAATCGGTCACATTGAATCGCCAAAAACATCTTTTCTAATAATCATGAGTACGCCATATTTTGGAAAACCTTCACGCCGCCCCCATTTCTGGAAAATCAGAAATGATGGATTCCGTAAACTTTGCCAAGACCACGGTTGGGGCATGCGAGGTGGTTATGCCTGCAAATCCATAGGTGGACGGGAATTCATGCAGATAGTAGTGAGCCGGGTTGACGATTATGTTATTTGTCGCTTCCAGGCAAAAGATGATTACTGGTCAGTAATTGCAATAGATGCTCGCGATCGTGAAGCGAAGGAAGCGAGAAGTAGACTCAAAGTAATCGCCGGAAGTAAGGAAACCTAGAAGTCTCCGTCGCAAGTTAGCCTCAATTGCCGCGACATAAAACAAAGAGCTAAACGAGGCTCCATAATTAGGGAGAATGAAATGACAAGTAATAGTTCTGAGTTTACAAAGGCTGGAAAAGACTACCTATCCGGTGAAGATCTTCTTCGAGTTCTTTCAGGTATTGAACGATTGGGCAGTTTGCAGCAAGGCAAAGATCAAAATGAATCTCGGTCACTGATCAACCCTTGGGATTCACCATTGCTCTAACCACGAAGCACGTCGCAATTTAGCCCCACTTGCCGCGACGTAAAACAAAGAAGCTAAACGGGGCGTTAACTTGGGAGTTAACGTCATGATTGACGCCAAAAGAAAATCTACAAAAAAGTTCCTCCGAGCATTAAGCCTGTTTGGCCTTAATCACCTGGATCCAGTAATTCTGGCAGCACTCGCTGATGAGCAACCTTTATTGCTAATCGGTACGCACGGTACAGCAAAATCCGCATTGCTGAACAGAGTTGCCGAGGCCCTAGGACTCAGACACAGACACTACAACGCTAGTTTGATTTCGTTTGATGACCTGCTTGGGTATCCGGTACCAAATTCTGAAAAGACCGGGCTCAATTACCTCAGAACGGAAAACGACCTCTGGGATGCCGAAAGCGTATTTCTGGATGAGATCTCACGTTGCCGGCCTGAGTCTCAGAACAAGCTCTTTTCCGTGATCCATGAACGGAAAGTACAAGGACTACCACTAAAGTCACTCAAATACCGCTGGGCGGCCATGAACCCACCCCTTACGCCTGATGCGGACGAGATCGACGAGGACGAAACCTATAGTGGGTCGTTGCCACTTGATCCAGCTTTGGCAGACCGATTTCCTTGGGTAGTGGTCGTGCCTAAGTTGATCGATCTACCAAAAAAAGAGCGCCTCGCTCTGATCAGGAATGGGGATGACGGTATCGATGCGGCCTTTGATTTCCATGGCTTGATAGAAGAAATCAGGGACGCCAGGCAACTCCTCCCCCCTGCGGATGCCGAGTGGGCGGTCAGTTATGTCGAATCGCTTTTGTCCCCACTGCAAGATGCCGGGTTTGCACCAAGTGGCCGTCGGGCGGTCTTTCTGTCCCGCAACATTCTGTCCGTACATGCAGCGCAGTCAGTGCTTGGGAGCGGAGACAGCCTGGCTGACAGCGCCTATCTAGCGCTCAAATGGGGGCTTCCCCAGCGCGCCCAGGGACGCACCTTAAACGAAGCCAAGCTGAATGCGATTCACAAGCAGGCGTTGCTGACGGCCGGCGAACCAGCCTCAAGTCCTTGGCACAAGATACGTGCGACGCGAGACCTTGTGAGACGGATCGCCGTGGCACTTCCACATGCCGGAAAGGAACTTAGCAAACTAGAGTTTTCCAATCTTGTGTCGGATGCCTATGCATCCCTTCCTGTCCCCAAACGTTATCTGCTGTCGCGCCATCTGCTCCCGGAGTTGTCGAAAAACGGGTTCGTAAATGTCCCGACTTACGAGTTGCTTAGCGACTGCACTACCAAAGTCGCCAGATTCTGCTCAGAAAGCAGCCACACGGTTGATGTCCATCGAAGCCGGGTCGGTGAATGGAATGCTTTGCTTGAAAAAGTGACCAGTCTCGCAAAGGAAGGAGAGGACGGCGCAAGCCTAGGGAATTACCTGCTGACGATTTTCGCAGTTGAGAAGGAAGCGTTCGACCCTAAGGAACTTATCGAAATCGATGACGAATGGGGCGAGCTTTTTAAAGATGTCATTAAAGAAGAGGTGGCCTGATGAGCATCCTCGCAGTTTACAGGCACAAGCTTCGTCAGCAGCAAACAGGCAATTATCTCCACAACATGAGCGCCCCGCCCCGCTGCAAGATCACGATGAAGCCCATCCCCCAGAGCGCCGTTCAATGGCGCGATGGGTGCGACCTGAAGCTGAAATCCGTGGGTGAGAACAGTCGCTCGGCAGCAGGCCTGCAATGGGTGGCACGGGTAGACCTCGATGCGTTGATCCAAAGCCGGTTCCCTGACTTCGCTGTCACCCGCGCAGGCGCAGGTTTTAAAACGCCTTTGCTAAGCAGAAACAAATACAAATATCCCGCTCATGCGAGGCTGCTTTGCTGCCTTGTAATCGGCCGGAATATTGAAGATGGCGAATCAAAGTTTACCTGCAAGGATGTTGAAGTTCTTGAGACGCTTTCATTTGATCAAATATGCGACGAATTGCGGAACATCACGACCAAGACTAATGCAGAAGCCGCATCTCTGCCTTCAATGGGCATCGCAATCGCCGCCGACAAGGAGAAGCGGCCAGCGGAAACCAGTGCCATACGCACCTTTCACATTCTTTCCCGGTTGAGCGGGAGCACCTTCGCCCGGGATGGTACAGCCATGATCACGGGAAGACTGGACAGCAACATTCGCCTGGACCTGTGGGTCCCGGCTTAAAGGAAAAGAAAATGAACCAGAACTTCGAAAGCAGGCAACTGGCCGAGAAAATTTACGAGAGTTTTCCGGTCACCCAACCTGCGTTTGGCCAATTACTCGGACTCCTGGACATCGAGGCTAGTCGCGATGTCCCTACGGCTGCAGTAACGCTTGGCACCAGATCCAGATTACTAATCAACCCAGACTTTATCGCTGACAAGTGCAAGGGGCCATTCGACTTGTGCATACTCGTTCTTCACGAGCTTTACCATGTGGTGCTGGGACATACGCGACTGTATGAGCGATCGACTCCGGTGCATAACTGGGCTTTTGATGCTGTCATTAACGCCCAGCTTTCGCAGTTGTTTCCTGAGCCGCATCAGACATCGTTGTTCAGGCACAGTTACAGCCCAGAGGTTTTTCCGGAATGCATGCTTCGCCCACCTGAAGGGTGGCGGACCAAAGAAGAAAAATGGCACCTTGGCGGACAGGCCGGTGAGGTTCACAAGGCGCTCTATACCGAAAACTCCACCAGTTATGAGGAGTTGTTCAGACTGCTCCAGACCTTGGTATTGAGCGACGGTACAGCCCTTGGAAGCGAGCAACTGCTCGGCAGTCATGGCGATGAAAATGAAGCGACGGACCCTGAATTGCTGAACGAGATCCGGGGCATTATCGCCCAGTGGCCGATGGTTGAGCAGCGGTCGGGCCGAGACCTTGGGGATGCTCTCACTCCTAAGCAGTTGGTACTTCGTAGAAAACACAACGCGGCAGTCGGAATCCTAAGGAATGCCCTTTCCAGACTTGCCGATGTGGGTTCAGACGGGACTTTGTCACCCAGAGTATCACTATGTCCTTCCGATAGCCTGCTTCCTTATCGAAGCCAGGTTGACCGGAGAGCTGAGGTGCTGTCCGCCTCGGGTCAAGAGCCGTTTTTCTTTCAGTCGACATCAAGCCAAGCCAGCCTCGCAAGGAGCGAGCGGGTACACATTTATCTGGACGTTTCAGGATCCATGGACGGTGTGATCAAGCCGCTTTACGAGGCTCTGATACCGCTTCTGGGTAAAGTCGCCCCTAAGATTCATCTATTCAGCACGGCGGTCTCCGATATCGCTCACGACGAACTGAAAAAAGGAATTCTGCACACCACTGGCGGCACGAGCATCGATGTTGTTACGGACCACATCCTGAAGGAAAAAGTTAGAAAAGCACTCATCGTAACTGATGGCTGGGTAGGAAATATCCCGTCATCTCATCTGGAAAAGCTCAAAAAATCCAAAGTAAAACTATACGGCGCCATCACCAGTAACGGCGAGTCTCAGTTCCTGAACCCCGTTCAAGGTAAGGCCTGGAAACTCCCAGCATTGCCCAATTAATAAGGAGAGCACATGACATTAAGAACAGAAGTCGCAGAGTTTGTATTGCCAGGTCACCCGGATAAACTCTGCGATGCCGCAGTCGATGGGATCGTCCAGTTCATTAGGGAGCGTGACCCTCTTGGTCAATGCGGACTGGAGGCCGCCTGTGTTTTTGGCAAGTTTTTTCTGACTGGTCGTATCGCCTCGTTCGAGCATGTACTGGCCGAACTCGATGTGGAAAAGATCATACGCGAAACCTATGCATCTGCAGGATACGGAGTAGATGCGGCCGGTTACAAATGGGGGCCTCTTCCCGAGGACCTCGAAATAACCAAGGCATTATGCTGGGGCCCCTTTGAAGATGGCGAACGCGAGTTGCGCCACCTGTCTGACGATCAGGCTATCTGCATTGGCTATGCGAACAGCATTGAGGAAACTAGTCATCTGCCTCCCGCGCATTGGCTGGCTAATAAAATTGGCAGAGAGATTTTCAGGTTAAGGTTAACAAAAGGTGCAGGTCAAGTTGGTCCAGATGCCAAGGTAATAGTCCGCGTAGAAACCGATGGAAAACGCTGGCAACCCAAACATGTGTCCATATCACTCAATCATCATGAAGGTAGTGACTGGATCTTGCTTCGTAAAATTGCTGAAGAGGCTGTAGAGATATCATGTTCGGGCAAACAACTTCCTGATATCGAACTAAACGGAGCAGGCATGTTCATTTCGGGAGGGCCAAATGGCGATAATGGCTTATCAGGAAAGAAATTGGTCGTTGATGCCTATGGACCAACAGTCCCAATCGGCGGGGGCGCTTGGTCGGGAAAAGATCTGAACAAGGTGGATCGTTTGGGTGGTTACCTAGCTCGAAAATTAGCACTCGAGACATTATCGAAATGTGCCGCCAAAGAAGCATTGGTTACTCTTGAATATATTCCCGGAAGTGTAGCCCCTATCAGCATAAATATTATGGTGGATAGTAGCTATTTGCTAAATGTTGCAAATGATTTAGTTTGTTTTGATCTTACAAATAAAGAGGCATCGACAAGAATGTCCGAAGTGCTGCCTGAATTGAAACAGCTAGCACTGTGGGGGCACCATGCAAATGAATTCACCCTAAAAGGCCTCTGAATAGGATCAAGTCTCGTCTGAGAAAGCGACAGACACGCCAACGAATCTAAGTGCCTCACGAATAAACTCTCTGTCACTTTTGGTTAATGTTCTACCATTTGTTGCCAAATAAAGAAGGATAACTACCTTGTGTCCATCTGAAGATAACCCTGGAGATGCAGTAACAAATTCTAGTGCCTTGCGTAATGCAGTTTCCCATTTTAGAAGAGTGCCCCCTACAAAAAGCAAAATTTCATGTGAACTTAAACGATATAGCGATAATCTTGCGGAAACACTCTCTTCCATTAGAAACGCATCTTGATTAAATATTTTCTTTATCAAGCAGACCTGATCGACATCCAACTGGTTTGCTGTTTTGTCTTTAGAGTATCGATTAAGAACAGCGTCCTTAATGTAGGTTTTAATGTCGTTTCTTGACATGTAAGCGGAGAGTTTCCCACCAACCTCAGGATCCTGAATTAGATAATCCATAAAGATTCCATTTGCAATGCGGTCTCGATGCATGTATCCATGAACATCAGCTTTTTGATAAACAGCTGACTTCACACTTTGTTGAATATGTCTCGGTAAAGGGGGCATTAAAACACCTCGGGAAAAGCTAATTTGTCGTTGTCGTCTGCCGAGGCCAAATCGGCAACGTCTGCTAGCCAAGATTCAATAAATTTCTGCCCTCTCAAATCGTTGAATTTGACTACCCCCGACTTGAGGAACAAATTCTCCATCTTTGCACCCTCTTTTCTCGCCTCCGTGTCAAATTCTGAAATTTCCGCCATGCGACGAATATCCGAGACGAAATCCAGAACAACTACCCTATCCTTATCTTTTGCCAGCCTTAGACCTCTGCCAAGCTGCTGAACAAAGATTCTTCTAGAATGAGTCGCCCTAAGAAATACCAGTAAATTCACATCTGGCACATCAATCCCCTCGTTCATTACATCGACAGCGGTCACTGCGGTGAGCTTGCCTGAAGAAAATTCCATAAGGCGTCGTCGCCGTTCGACCCTATCTACACCGGATAAACTGGCTGATGGAATTCCGCAGGCAGACATTAATGAGGCAAATCTTTTAGCATGTTCAATTGAAGGGGAGAAAATAGCGATTCTAGGATTATTGATAATCTTGGACATACGACTAATTTCTTGCAGTACAGCCTCATCGCGTTGCGGAAGGAAAAGGCGCTTATTCAAATCTCTTATGGATAACCGCTCCTTAGAAATTTCCGGCACATGCTCCCAATCAATATTGTCACAATAAAGTCGATAATCGACTTCAGAAAGAAATCCCATCGCCATTCCATCAACCAATGAAACCCTGGCAATTGGCTCCCCAAATAATTCGTCGATTGACTGACCATCACCTCTCCAAGGTGTTGCAGTCATCCCCACCAAAAACCTGGGAGCCAAATGAGTTACACACCTGCGAAAACCATGAGCAAGCGCGTGGTGGGCTTCGTCGACAATCACAACGTCATAACTACCTGGCTCAATGCCTGGGAGATATGACTGCAAGCTCTGGTAAAGACCAAAATTAATTCCTTCGTAAACTATAGGCGGCATCCCATCAAAAAAATATCTAGTAGGTACAGATTTGCTTAGCTGGGGCCAAAACCCTTGCTCAAGCTGTAATGCAAGATCCTGCGCATGGCACAATACCAATTGCTTTCGTAAGCCAATATCCCACAATCTACTGGAAATTTCAGCCGCAACGACTGTTTTCCCAAGACCTGTAGCAACTACATATTGAACTTGTCTACCACCCTGTTCGTAGATTTCCAAGGCACTATTTACAATTTTCGTTTGGTATTCTCTTAATGGCCTCGCTTGAGAATTCTTTTCAGGCCAGCTTTCAAGTAGCTTGGTTAAAAAACTGCCATTCCACAATTTAACTTCGAACGATGCCCGGCCCAATTCGACCTGCCGCAATCTTACTGTAGACGTAAAATCACCATTAGTAGCGACGGCTGCCACTTGGGCGTTATAAATCGACTGCGCTTGCATCACTTCATTAAGGCCGGTTTTTCCAATATAACTACCCCCCGTTACAGCCTTAACCTGCACCACCCATGACCTCAGTTTACCGGCATCCATACGCGTGCCGACAATATCGGCACCCATATCACCCGAACGACCAATAACAGATACATCCGTCCATCCACAGTGACTCATTAACCTAGCTACTGCCCTTTCAAGGGCTCTCCAATCCGTTCCAGCTAGTATGTCAGCAGTCAAGAAGGTCAATCTTGTAGTTCCTGTGTAAGGAAATTGATACTGTGGGAACATCTAGACAGTTCATCTTTTCCTCGATTTCCGGATAGATTTCCGCTAGATGGACTTAGCACCCAAAATGCGTCCTTTAGAAAAGTAAGTATCCTTTCCTTTGATTCACTTCTAGACCGTTGTGTGGCTTGCTGGTCAGACAAATTCAATTTTAAATAAGGCGCAGCGAATACCTTTCCGTCGAAAAGATCCTCGGGGAAGTGATCGATTATTCGTAGGATTGTTCGATATGGAACAAATTGTAGCGCGGCAATACCATCAGGCATTTTCTCTTGGAAGCTCATTAGCAAACTTATGTTCGATAGAAGTGCATTAGTTGTTTCTTCAGTATCCCCTATGGATTCATGTACGACGTTTAGGACATCAATAGGCTTATGACTCAAGCCGATAATTAATTTTTCACGCAGCCTGTCAAACATACCTGCTGCCTTTTCCTGCAGCCCTGCTCGATCGACACGAACATCCTGAAGCTTGGATTGAACCATGTCGGAAAATAACCGACCGATATCTGTTTGGTTATCCCTAGCCTTAAACTTTTCAGCTAGATAGACACATAGCATTTCCCTTGGTCCGACAGGAAATTGTGAAAGAAAAGGATGCCTAGGATTAAAAACAAAATCACAATCAATGCCATCCGCAAAAAATTGACATGGTAAATCAGCTCCCTTAATTAGGATTTTTCCTGAGACGAGTTCCCAAACCTTCACATTTAATGGTGGAACGTGGCCATAGGAGTATGGCCCAGACCACGAAACCCATTCTGTAGAATTCTGAATGAGTTCGTCTAATTCCGTGGTATGTGGTTGTTGTACGACGGTGGTTGATTGCTGGGTTGTTAAAGGTGTCGCAGTCGTCGTTTGAGCAGTGCCCGATTGAGCACCTGGACCATATTCGTCAGGATTATCAGACGGTGTCCCGCCTGAGTCGACTTGCGGGGAAGTAGAGGCGCCACCTGTAGCCCTCTGTCGATCTGCCTCCTGGGCTGCTCCCCACCACTTATCGTCGTTTATATAGTCCGGATCACCCCTTCGAAACTTCTCGTAGAACTCTTTTGCAATTGCCTTATCCACAAAAAGATTTCTAGTGCCGGGGTCTGGCCGTCTATATGAATTAGCAAGAAGACCAACCGGGGATGGGTTGGCTCCCGTAAAGCCCATCGCTTTTCGTAATGTTGGAAGGATCGGCCCCGCATCTCTTAACGCATCGATCGTTTCAGTCCATGATGGATCTGTTCTATCGAAATCATTTTTTTGGTAAGTTGGAAGCAAGAAATCCACGTGCACTTCCCCAACTATACGACCCCCAACGGTACTACCTAGCTCTACCGGGTACTCAAGAACAGAAGTTCCCGTCAGGGGATTCTCATAACTGAAAAGCACTTTGCTTCCGATGAGTATTTTCCTTCCATTTCGGATGAAATCGATACCAAAATCATTGGGGTCCGAATAACGCTGAATACCTATCCACCCTTTAAGCCGCTTATGTCGCTCAATAATGTTGGCTGGTAGCATACCCCCATTATTTGCTGCTCTATCACGAACTCCTATTTCATCATCACGACTCAGATAAGTATTCCGCTCCATATCAAAAAGAGCGACACCTAAATCGCGGTCAATCTCAACCACCGCCGGAATGTTTTTCCCATCCCTGGAAACATAACGCGTTTTACCCCAAACGCAGTGCTGCCTGGGCACGAGTTTCTTTCCTTGAATAAAAATCTCGACATCAATTTGCCCTAGGAGCGGAGTGTAAATAACCTCCAATTGCCGACGAATCCCAACTTCTTGGTCGCGAAGCTGTGCATAGGAACCTTCTTTCAAACCTGAAACAATAATTTTAGTTCCATGTTCAGATGGATTTTTTTTGGGTTCTGATATCACCGGCGCAGTAAAGCTTTTTGATTTGATAAGTTCAGAAAAATCTATCTCAATTCCCAACCATTTATCATCTTCTGGACGTGCGGATAGGAGTCGTGTTTTTTCGCCAAGACGCGCTGTGGAAATATTAAAACCCATGCCAAAAAGACCGAGATTGTGTACCGGGTCATTACTTGAGTATCCAGCCCTAGCGGCATTCTGGAGCGTTTCAAGATTCATACCCAAGCCACTGTCCAAAATTTCCAGAGTACGAGCCGCAGACCCCACGGTGTCGGTTGACCAAGAAACTGTAACTTTTTTTTCCGCAATTGCATGCCCCATTCGTTCCGCCTCAGCAAACGCATCTACAGCGTTGTCAATAAGTTCGGCAAGGCACTGCCATGGTTGAAAAGGAATCTCACCTAAAGTCCTAAGTATTCTTGGAGTAGGAGTTATATCTACAGTTTGATTATCTAAAGCCATTAGTTAGCCCTCAACCCAAGGATTTCAAGAAGTTTGCGATTGACTTGGCAACATGGTGTGCCAAAAGCGGAGGAACGGCGTTTCCGATTTGCATAATATTTGCTGTTGCAGAATGGGGGAAAATGAAATCATCGGGAAATGTTTGAAGTCGCGCACACTCCCTTACAGTTAGCCGCCGATCAAGCTCATGATGAAATTGAACTCTAGATTTAGCGTTCGCCCTTATTGTGTAAGAAGGCAACCCTCTGCGATTTTTCTCATCACCTTGACCGTTCCCCTTCTTAGCCTTGCTAGCTTTGAAATACTGACTTTGGTTAGCGACGGTTTCATTAATTACTCCTGAAAGATCGTCAATCGCCCATTCGATAGTGCGGTGATTATCCGAATGTGTTGGAATGGGCTTTTCTGGAAAACCTTCTAAGTCGTTTCTGACTCCAACAAAAAAGAGCCTAGTTCTATTCTGTGGCACACCATAATCTGGCGCATAAAGGTTCCATATTTCAAACCTATAACCCGCACCTCGAAAATCCTGAACTATCGTATTCATAACCGAACCTCCTCCGATACGGGCAAGGTGTGGCACGTTTTCGCCTATAACAACTTTGGGTTTTCTAGCTTGCATGTGACGAACCAAAGATTGATACAGACGGCCTCTTTTAGTGCTCAAACCAGCCTTTGGTCCGCATGAAGAAAAGTCCTGGCATGGGAAACCACCTATAAGCAAATCCGCATAAGGCATATCCTGGGGATTCGCTGCCGACAAGTCGCAAACATGTGCATGGCTACCAATGTTTTGTCTATATGTTTCGATACATTTACTATCAAAATCAAATGCGGCTCGAATATCAAACGGCAACTTTTCTAATTTCTCCCCCCTAAATTCAAAACCACCAACACAACCTAAATCCATCCCGCCGCACCCGGAAAAATAGGAAACAACTGAAAATAACTCATTCCCAGTCACTCTGCCGGCCCCTCCATTCGAGTCAATATTGTCCATACATTCAAATTCTTCGAAACTCATTTTCAACCCAAAAATTCTAAGATTAATTTCTTAACAACTTCAGTATCCTTCAATTGACACTCCCACAGAATGAGACTTTTCCATCCCATTTGCCTCAATCTGTTTTGTTGCAAAATATCTCTTTTTCTATTACTTGTAATCTTTTCCTGCCAAAAATCAATCCTAGTTTTTGGAAGACGCCCTAGTTTGCATTCGTGACCATGCCAAAAACATCCATGAACAAAAATTACTTTTTTTTGCAATAAAAACCATGTCCGGCTTGCCCGGAAGGTCTGGTCTATGCAAGCGATATCTGTATCCCATTCCAAATACAATTTTTCTAACCAACATTTCTGGCTTAGTATTCTTGGAGTGAATTTTCGCCATTAGTGCACTTCTCTCGTGGGGAGATAATGAGTCGATCATTTCTATTATCAGATATCATTTGACATTAATAGGTTTAAGCTTTCATCTATATGGTTAATTAATTTTGTTGTATTGATATCCTCACGAAAAAATTCCAACGGATTGAAAAATTTATTGTTGTAATAAGTTGATGGATTTGGCCCATCAACATTAACAAGCGGCATCAAATTTCCATTTTTTCGAATAATTGGCAGCACTTTAGAGGTTGGAGCGCCTGCAGAATCCATAAGACCACACACAGCACCATTACCATCAACGCCAAAACAAAGCGCCACTGAAAGCGAAGAGTAGGGACTACCATGCTTCGTAAACGCTACCCATAACACCCTTGGCAACGACCCTCGCCCCCTAGAAATATGTGGAATAAGTTGAGCAAAATGTTCTGAAGAAGATCGTTTCGAGATATCAGATGATATCCCTCTTAACAACCTAACGATCTCAACCCCCTCAGGCGAACTGGACAATGTCGCCTTCGACTGACCGTTAACAAACTCAACATTTCGGCATAACTTCCTAAATCTTATAGCTAGATTATCTTTGACCGGCTCGTTCATAATTCCGCAGACTCTTTCTCTCCAAAATGTTCTTCATTAATTACCTTTTCGGGATTGGAGTCTTCAGCCCAGAGCCGATCTACTGATGGCGAACCGCCTTCAGTGAGTATCATCATGGCTGAAACCACCAAGTTAGCCCGACTTTGTAAAAATTCTTCAAAATCAAATTTTATTTTGGATTTAAGCTGCTCACCTTCTAAGCTGGCATAGTGCGCCTTCGATAGTATCTCGTACTTTATAAGGTGAGATTTTAATCGCTCGACAATCATTTCATGATCCGCCCATTGAACGCGATCCTCGAGATACTGCAAAGGATCCTTTCGGCCTATCACACGATTAGTTTTCCAAGTAATTAATGCACAATTAAGTGCCAAGAAACTCTCCACACCAATTTCGGAAAGCAATGCATCTGGAAAGATATGGTGGTATTCACGGCGCTGAATATTGTCGAAGGAGGCCGGCTTGTTATCAGCAAAATCAATTGCACCCAGGTATGTAGTAACCGCAAGTATTGCCCTAGCCTTTATACCCATCGCTTTTGGCCAACCGATGTTTAAAAGTGACTCTGTTGTGGCTAATGGATATTCCGTGCGATTTAGAACTGGTACCGTGGCAAGCTCGGTCTCATTAAATGCTTTCTTGCATAGCAAAGCTTTAAGAGCCTTAAAGTCGGCATATGCTCTGGAGGCTGCTGTATTCTCATATCGATCTGTAAAAAAAGAAGACCATAGATATTGACGGAGTAGCGTTTCCGCTTTTCCTAGAAAATCTCCATCATCTGGAATGAGTTCATAACAGGCCGCAATAACAGCAAGTACGGCATTAGTAGGTAAGCGAGCCTCATCGTAGACACCCTGACTTGCGAGTAGGTCAGCCATTCTCTCAAGACCTCTTTCCAACTTGGGCCAGTTTTCCAGCAGCAAACGCTTATCCATATCAACCATGCCACGCATACTTGGCAACTTGTCTTGAAGTAATGCAGAGGTTGATAAAATCAGATCGGACAAATCACCATAGTGGGCAGAATGGGGACACTTTTCAAGTAGGTTTGACTGAAGCTCGTGAAGCGATTTTTCTGCAACATTTTCAACCTCGGCTACCACAATATCGTACAAAGTCAGTGGCTTACTATTGGTGTTCATGTTGATGAAAACCTGCAACGCAACATCTTTTCCTGTAGTGGCAGGCAAAGATAGGTACGGCAAATTAAAATGTGTTACACGCTCTCGCAACGCAGTTAATTCTGCCTTTACTTTTTCTTTAGTCGCCGTATACAGCTTATATTTTGCGAGTGCATCCGGATCATCATCCTTTGGCTCAAGGGGCTTGGTGGCATCATTCAGCCAAAGGTCAATTTCTGTCGAGTTGTCACCCGGCCTTAGCAAAGAGATCGGGAGCAAACCACGAAATAAACAATATGCGGGCTCCTCAGCCCATCGTGGCATTTTTAGTCCATGCTTATTCACCCAGCGCGGAACACATCTCACTTCCATTTCCTCACCTGACTTTTCATCGTTACGGTCAAATTGAGGGAGGTAAACAAAATAAGTCTCGGACTTATAGTTGTTATGCATAGACCGCCAAAAAGCTGTTAAGCGCTGCTGACCGTCTAGTAGATGCATTGTTACCGTCGGCGTTCCTAATGGTTCTGAAGTCGAAATATATCTTGATGCGAATTTTTCCTGCCCTGCCACTTCAAGTACTAAAGTAACGCCTATAGGGAGGTTGCTTATGATGGTGTTCAAAAAACTTGTGATGCGCCCCCTATCCCACGCTTCATATCTCTGAAATCTTGGGAGCTTTACCATTCCTTGTTCTATGCGCTGAAACCAGATTCCCAAAGTTTGGTCTTGTGCTTTGCTTGATTGCTGCATGATACTCATATCAATTCCCTAATAATTTGTTCTTCCATTCAATCAATTACAGTTACTACCGCAATTTCATCCCTAGCATTTAAGACATTCGTACCAGTATTCAATCACACAATTAAAGTCGCGCTGAACAGATTATTAGCAAAGTGAATAAACCTCGTGATTACTTGGGGTACAAATCATCCCGATCAAGCTGATAGTTCAACCTCCAAGAGATGGAGCTATCTGAGGCTATTTCAGGCCCAGGAATGGCTTGCAGCACACTTCTGACCTCAAGGAAGCTAAGTCCAAAAGCCACAGACAAACGGTCATAGTCTGCAGAAGGCAGTCCTGGAGCGATTAATTTTGCGGGCGTTTCCAGTGACCGTGAATTTGCCTTCAGCCATGAGCACCCCTCAAAACGACTCATCTCCGGCTCAAGCTCACGATAGTAGTTCATGCGAGATCCCCCGCCACACATGAACATCGGAACTCCTTCAAGGTCATGCTGCGACAGCAGTCCATCCTTCCAAGTCCTCCAGACTGTCCGACCTCGAACTTGTGCAACGATCTGTTTCATAAAAAAACTACTGTCAGGATTAGCTTTGATGTTGTTGAACTTGACTTCGATACCCGAGAAATACTCCAAAAAGCTCTCCGGCAATTTCGACATTCTGTCTGTGAAAAACTTTGCTTCATGAATCTGTCCAACACCGATTTTCTCAGGGACGTGAGATTTGGTTAGGGCAGCTTCCCACCAGTTCATGCGATGACGATGAAGGTTCATCACACCGTTTGGCTGAACTTGACTTGTATAGAACGTAAAGTCCCATTTGCCGCCACGTCCCGATTTGACATGGAACAGTGATGAATCGACAGTGCCAGCCCCTACATCCACCATCAGGAAAATGTTTCTGGCCTCAGGGTCAAAACTATTAGATGAGACATAACCGTATATCTGAGCCGAAATCTCAGGCACGACACAGATCTCAGCCATCTGGTCCATTGGAATTGCGGATTCATCGAACATTTTCAATGTGGATTGAACAGATCCTGCGTCAATTTCCGCTATCTGTAACGACGATAAATACCAGGCAACAGTTGCAAGCTTTTGAAATACCTCTTGATGCTTGCTCTGTAAATGATGCGCTGAAGGTAACCCTAGAACCAACTTCCAAAGGATGTTGCTCTGATTGAACACCCCTTCATTTTCTGCAAAGAGCCATCCACGAGAATGCCTGATGAGCAATGCCAGAAATGCCACCACTTTGATCTGTGCTTGCACATCATCGGGATTGGCCAACAGCCCTAGCTTTAGATCTCGATGAACATCTTTCCCACTAGCCAATGAAAAATTGGAATCTGTTTGATACAGGCGGCTTGGCAAGAGATAGCGTGACACGCCATCTGCTTTGCTAAAAGGAACTGCAAATGCTTTATCCAGCGATTGATCGCCGATGATTATCTTCACACTGGATGTACCAAAATCAAGGCCGATGACTATTTCACGATCATCACGAGTCGAACCTGTATGCGCCTGTTCCTCAATGCCAGCAATCCTTGGGGCGAGATAGATATACTCTTCCGGCTCATTGTGTAATTGATAAGCTGGCGCAACCCAATCTGAAATGCATAGTTCATATTCAGCAACCGGTGCTGGGGCTGTCTTTTCTGATTTTGTTGGAGCTTCATAGACTGAAGCTCCAGGAAGTCCAGGTTGCACTTTCTGCTGCGCCGCCAATAAATTCTTCGCGAAAGAATTCATGGCACTCTGACTACGTGCGTTACGCCTGTGCTTATCCCGTCGTGAATTTGACGGGTGTTTCTTCGGTTCACGCTCGGAAATGGGCGCTGGTGCTGCACCCCTATTCGCTATTTTTGGCCGCTCAATAGTCTTGGCATCAACAACTTTCTTTTCCGCTTTTGGCAGTTCAATCCCCTTTGACTCAAAAGCCTTTTTCATTGCATCCTTTAGCGCCGACATTCCTTCCCCTTCACGAACGACTATCAGTTAGAACAACCGGATAACACCACCAGACACAAAGCTTTCTGAAGCTACCGCACGTTCTTTTAATTTTAGTTCTGCCATTCTTCCCTGAAGCTTGAGGGTCAGTTTTTGTAACTTGCCCTCTTCTGCAGGAATCATTCTGCGTTGCTTATCTCCACCGAAATGGCGGTATTGATAGATTCGATCCATGATCTTTTTACGCTGACCGTCTAAATGGAGCTGCAACATATTGAGCATCAGGTTGATACGATCTCGGTCTTCTCGCATGCAGTCTTCGCTGAATGCCTTGAAGCGGGTTTCCAATACGAACTTACATTGGTCAAACAATTCTGAGGTCACTTCATGATCAAGCGTGGAATGATGTGCGAGCCAATCATGGCCTGTCATCGCGGCACTGTTGACCAGGTGCTCGGCACGTTCGCCAATAGTGGAAGTTTTACGATCAATATCCACTACGACATACTCCAAGCTCTCAATTTCTCGTGACCCTGAAACCGTCCACCTAGACACGGCGTAAACATAATTTCCCGGCTCAAATCCAGGAATCGAATAAGCGGGAATTTCAATCGCGGAAACTGGGAAGTACCCTGCTCCAGTACCACCGGCCTTAAGTTGCTCGGCAACAAACCTCACGATGGGGTGCTCTTGAGTGACGCGTTCAATACCGGGGGCCTTCTTGCCCAGTCGGTTCTCAAAAAGTAGCTGAGGAGGATGCGTTAACAACAAGCCGGTAGTGCCCTGTAGGCGTTGTGTAGCGAGGAATTCGCCAAATCTCACTCTTGCCTCGATCGACAACTCCAGCTTTACTTCTATTTCTTTTTCACCAGTTTGGGTGAAGCGTGTGCCAGGAAACTCTCGGGTCAAGAAGTCTCTGACATACGCCAGCAAATCCTCGCCCCGAATGTATCGCCCCAATTCACGAGCAGCTCTTACTTTGTTCTGAATGAACTCTCCATGTGCGATTAATTGGGTCGCATCAGACTCCAGTTGCTCTTGTTGGCGATTGATTGTTTCTATTGCTACGCTTGCGCGGTTAATGCGGGCAAGCTCTTGTTCAGGCGTAAGCTTATGAGATAAAAGTTCGTAACCCAGTTGCCTTATCTCATCACCCAGAACCGCCTCCAAACTCCCTAGAGCCTGTTGAAAAATATTCAGGCGATCCAAAAGACGGTCATAAACACGATCATCTATGGTTTCTTCATAAACAAAATTCCATATCAGAATCTGGTCGGCTTCTTGCCCAATACGATCAATACGTCCAATGCGTTGCTCGATGCGCATCGGATTCCAAGGAAGGTCATAGTTGATCAATAAACTTGAGAACTGAAGATCGACACCCTCAGAAGCAACTTCAGACGAAAGAAGGATGTTGGGACCATCGGGGCTTTCAAATCGCTTTAGCGCTTCGTGTTTATCCATCCCTCCATAAACAACTACTGAAGCAATGCCTTCTTTTTCTAGCCGCTCCTCGAGATAGCGTAGCGTTTGGCGATAAAAAGAGAACAGAACAACTTTCTTTCCTGGGTTCTGGTTCCAGTAAAGCTTAAGATTCTTATAAAGCTCGGAATACTTACTATCGCAAGCCAACAAGGCAGGGAAATCGCCGAAATCGTTAGCAATCGTTACGAGCTTGCGAAGTAGTGTCCCTAACTTTGGCGATGATTCAACGGCATTGTCAGAGTCACCGAAGTTTTCATATACGACCTCTTCCATTTCCTCTTCAATAGATTTTCCCAACTTATTTGTCCAACCACGGCAAGCGGCTGCCATACAGCTTGACATTTGGCGCTGTGGAATCGTCAGCATGAAGCCAGTCGATATTTCAAGGTGTTCGCAAAAGTCCCTCACTTCATTGGTGATCGCGTCATAAAAAGAACGTTCTACCGCTGTCATCTTTATCTTGAGGGGAACAGGCATGCGCTGGACCCTGAACTCCTGCACATCACGCTTTAGGGTTCTGGTAATGACCTTCGCAAGTGGGTTTACTCGATCCAGGCGCTCCGCCAGCTCCGCGCGCCCATTGGCTGATTCAAGATACTCATCCGTAGGTGGTTGATTCAACAAAAATTCAATCTGTTCGTTATCCTCAAAAATTCGGGAACCAAGCGCCTCTCCAAGTAGCTCGACGAACTCAGCCTGAGAAACGACCGAATTCAATACTCGGTCACGCAGTCTCACAATCGGAGCATTCGAACGAAGGGTTTGCTCGAAGGAGTACTCGTAAGGGAAAGCGTTTTCGTCGATTAAATGCAAAAGATTGAATAAATCGGTGCTGCGCATCTGAATCGGTGTGGCTGAAAGTAGTACTAGATTCTGTGTGACGGGTCGTAGCAAGGCACCTAGACGGTAGGCCTGTGTGTCACGGTTCCGCAGATAATGCGCTTCGTCGATGATGACCATATCGAGCAGAGGATCCTCGAGATCAGCCTCATCCAGGAAGCGAGCTAGTTTAGCGGTTGCCGCATTGCTGGGATCTTCATCATCATTCCACCCCTTAGCTGGTCGGAGTCCTTGGATGCTCGCAATCAAAGCGAAGGATTCATGAGGTCTTTCCCGCACCGAATTGAGCTTTGCATGAAGCTCATTGGCATTGACCAGTTCGGCCTTAACCCCAAAACGATCTGAAAGCTCCAACTCCCACTTTTCACGCAGCATCGCCGGACAAATTACGAGCAAACGCTTTGCTTCCTGACGCGCCCTTAACTCAGTCCAAATCAATCCAGCTTCAATTGTTTTACCTAGACCAACCTCATCAGCGATGAGGATGCCATTGCAAGGAGAAGAGAGAAAATGGAGAACAGGCTTGAATTGATATGCGAGGAATTGAGTATTCGTCGTATTAAGGCTATAGATAAGATTGGCCAACTTTCCGCTCAAACGGAAATAAGTCATCAAACCTCGAAGGTCATCTACCCTGCCATATCGACCGTTAGAAATTAGCGCAAAAGGCCCCTGTGGTTTGGCCTCAACTTTTTCCAGTGCCCCCGTAGGGAAGAATTGCTCATCCCCATCCAGAAAATGGACCAATACACGTTGCCTATGTGCGGGCCCATCTGTCTCATTGCCCAGAATTCCAACGCGGCCAGGATTTGCTATCACTCTGACTTTGTCACCTGGTTGCATCATGATCAATTCCGCACATATGAATGAGAGACACTAAAGCAATTTCCACATTTTTAATATAGGAGAAAACCTTAAACCCGTTATTCCACAATCCGCTGTGCCTGTTCCGTCGCCCACTTGAATGCCTCTTCGACCTTATGCACTTGGGAATCCTGCATTGCACTCAAATACTGTTGAAAACGTATTATGTTGGTGAGCTTGGTATCCGTCGATTTCGATATACCTTCAACGCAAGTAGCTTCAGCAAAGTCGAATTCCCCTGCTCTCCTTTGCAGATCCGCCATAAGTATGTAGTCCGCAATGGGTTCACCCAGGATTGATTCTCCGGAAGCCCTGACTGATTCAAATTGCGCTAAAGCGTGAAGACGAGAATTCCTAGCTTCGGGGGCATTGCCATCGTCATCACAAGCCCAAGCGGCGTGTAAATACGCGAATCCAGCAGCAACATCATGTCCCCCGGCTTTTAGAATCATAGCCTCACACAAAAAAATGTTGGCCAGGCGTGGGAAGTTCTTATCATTTATCTGCAGCTGGTATTCATCGGACTGAACGACCCTTGCAGCAAATTCGTCAGGTTTCGATATGTCTGAAGCACAGTAACCGCAATGTGAACAGTGCTCGGTCCAGTGCGCATAGGTAGACCGCAGCATTTCTGCTGGACGCAAATCAAGATCCTTTGACCCAAACTCGTTACTTGAACCGATAACAATTACCTCATTTGGCTTTTCGCAGACAGCGCACGTCTTTTCCTGCGTATGCATAGTGGTCATAGTTCACTCTCTCTTTGATATTTTCGCATTATGATTCGCTCAAGGATCACAGAGTGAGCCTAAGTTTCACGATCGCCACAGATTCCGCAGGGCTGTGGTATAACTTGTTGGAATAATTAATGACAACACTCTTGAAATGGCCATCTTGCATCCAGAAACTTTCGATTTACTGCGCCAGGATGCAGGCCTTTTCCGAGAGCTTGACGTTCTAGAGAGGCTCGAAAAGTCCCTTCCCGCCAACTACGAGATCTTTCACAGTGTCTCGTGGTTCTCGGTCCATGCATCCCATGACTATCATGGCGAAATTGACGTGATCGTAATGAGCCCGGAAGGAAATCTACTTCTTGTTGAAGTAAAAGCCGGTGATGTCATCCTCCGGGATGGAGAGATGTTCAAAATGTACAGTACTGGGGAAAGCAACGTCAGTCGCCAGTGCAGGCTGCAATATTCGGCAATGCTGAATCGCCTTAAAGAGGCAAAGCTTCAAGCCTACCTTACTAACTGCCTTGTGCTTCCTGACTACAGAATCGATAGCGCCAACTTAATCGCGTTTCCCCGCGAAAGAATTATCAGCGCCGAGGAATATGACAATCTTGGCACTCTCATTCTGGATATCCTTCGTTCCGCAACTGGACGTGAGGATGTCGAAGCTGTCAGGTATTTTCTCAAGAATGAATTCCAAGTAACGCCAGACCTGTCCGTCCTCAAGGGACAGGTGGGAGCTGCTTCCCACAAGCTTGCTGAAGGAATGACATTATGGGTACCCAGGATCACATCCCCTTCCGGGGCCATTCGAATTCAGGGAACGGCCGGTTCCGGCAAAACGCAGCTCGCAATACAACTACTCGCCGATGCGGTCGCAAACAATGAAAAGTGCTTGTACGTCTGCTTCAATCGATCTTTAGCAGATCATATGGGG
>Ga0172367_10003331_pt1 | contig 20971 bp, 15 predicted proteins | sample Lak10m_FD_114542 | JGI IMG/M metagenome (GOLD analysis project Ga0172367, IMG submission 114542) | Freshwater microbial communities from Kabuno Bay, South-Kivu, Congo - kab_022012_10m | ecosystem: Environmental > Aquatic > Freshwater > Lake | place: Democratic Republic of the Congo: South-Kivu... | reverse complement strand
TTAGGTTTTAGGTGTGAAAAATTTAAAACATTAGAGCCATCAAAAATAAAAGAAGATACTCAATGCCATTTGGTTTCTAGGCTAGGCGCCGTTGAGCGAGTGACCAGAGCATACCAAGACGTAGGTGAGGATCGCGAGCGAAAACGGCAACAACGCCTAAAACCAAATGGCGAAGAGTATAAACACCACAAAGTCAAAGAGGTCACTCATATGTTCGACAACAATAAATCACGATTCAGTCGCTTCAATTTTAATCGATTCAATTCTAACAACGGCAACGTAGTAATCATACCACGACACGCTGAAACCACCAACGTGGTCTCCACCAATGTGGTATTGCGTAACACTTACTTTCTACTTAGTTTAACTTTGTTGTGCAGCTCAGTTGCAGCTTATTTTGGCGTCGTCACTCATGCCAAACCAGGAATAATTATTACCATGGTAGGAATGTTCGGCTTGCTGTTTTTAACTCAGGCTTTGCGTAACAGCAAATGGGGAGTTGCAGCGGTGTTTGCCTTCACCAGCTTCATGGGTTATACCCTTGCCCCAATGCTAGGATTCTACTTATCTCACTTCTCCAATGGCGGCGCTTTAGTTACTACCGCACTTGGTGGCACGGGTGTCATCTTCTTCGCTTTATCAGCTTATGCTTTGGTAACGCGCAAAGATTTTAGCTATATGGGTGGGCTAATTTTTGTAGGCATCACCGTCGCCTTCATCTTATCGCTCCTTAGCCTTTTCTTTAATCTTCCAGTTTTACAAATAATTATTGCTGGCGCCTTTATGTTGCTCTGTTCCGCTTTGATTTTGTTTCATACCAGCCAAATAATTAACGGCGGTGAAGATAACTACATCATGGCAACCATCTCCATTTATGTTGCTTTATTCAATATTTTCGTAAGCTTGCTGCAGATCTTGGGGTTTTTTGCCGGAAGTAACCGCGATTGATATGAACGTATTTCGTTGTGAACGCACTTTAGATCCGCGGTCAAACCGTTTTCAAAACTTAACCAACACTAACAAACACCCGTAATTATGGCCACATTTCTAGCTCTATCACTGTCTTTGCTACCATCTTTGGCCGTATTTCAAGCTAGTCGCAGCACTGTTGCTAAAATTACTGCTGTTTTTAAACACACCTCTTTCGTTGCAGTACTGTTTTGCTTTAGTTTCACCGCCAAAGGCGCGGTTTACCCAATGCCACAGGTCGGAAATGACACGATTGGACAAAACTTTACCGTAACAGTACAACACGGAGATAGCAGCACCACAATCAGACAACGTTACGAAGTGAGCTTAGTGGAGTTGATCGCAGCTAATCCTAACATCAATTTCAACCGACTGATTGTCGGACAAACCATCCTAATCCCTAGAAAACATATTTTGCCAGAATATCGTCATGGAATTGTGATTAACGCTCCTGAACTACGCCTTTATTACTTTTCACCGGATGGTTGTTGCGTTTACACCTATCCAATTGGTCTGGGCAGAATGAATTGGCGCACTCCAATTGCAGCGACCAAAATAGTAAGAAAACAATATCTACCAACATGGTACGTGCCGAATTCAATCAGAGACTATATGTATGCGGCTCATGGCAAATTATTACCGGATGCAGTGCCACCTGGACCTGAAAATCCCTTAGGTGAATATGCGTTTTATTTGGAAAAAAGAGGATATCTCATTCATGGCACTAACGACCAAGACACAGTAGGAACTTTTGCTAGTTCCGGTTGTATGCGGATGCAATCTGAACCAATCGAAAAATTATACCAACTAGTTGCCATTGGAACACCAGTGTTCATAATCCATCACCCGATTAAAGCCGGCTGGCACAACAATGTTTTATATCTGGAATCGCACTCTCCAGTAAAAGGTTACGGCGAACAAAATGAATTAGACCACGAAGATGTAAACACTGCCATCAATCGCGCGATAGCTAATCGTTACGCCCGAGTTGATTGGCCAAAAGTTACCACCGTAATACAAGCGTATACTGGCGTTCCAACACCAGTCGGAGCACCATAAATTTCTATATACCAAAACCAAAATCTCATGCGCGAATAACGGCATATCATTGCCCAGGACAAAAAATCATAATGAAACATAAAAACATAACTACTACACTGTTATCATTGTTATCATCAATGCTACTGACACTGTTGTTCAGTGTGATGGCAATCGACCAAGCACTAGCGTCGTCACCAGATACAATTGAGGAAAATGCAACTGTTTTTTCCACCAAGAATAAACTGCTGCGCCCTGAAATAGTTAAACTCGCGCTTAAAGCTTATGTAGAAGCACAAAAACAAGGCGTAAAACTGACCAAACCAATTATAACGGTTATTGATTACTCGCTTGCTTCCTCGGTCAAGCGTTTATGGGTGTTAGATTTAAAACACAATAAAATTCTTTTTAACAGTCTCGTTGCCCATGGCAAATATAGCGGAGAATATCAATATGCCACTCAATTTTCCGACAAAATCGGCAGCTTGCAATCAAGCATTGGCGTTTTTGTCACTGGTAAAACTTATGAGGGCCAACATGGCTATTCGTTGAAAATTAAAGGTTTAGAACAAGGGTTCAACGCCAACGCCGAAGTGCGAACTATTGTTATTCACGGCGCGTGGTACGTAACAGAAGGTATCGCGAAAATAAAAAATAGCATTGGCAAAAGTTGGGGATGTCCAGCTTTGGAACCACACATCACTACTCCGATTATCAATACCATTAAAGATGGTTCCTTAATATTTTCTTATTACCCAAATCAGACGTGGTTACAAACATCGAAATTTATTAACGGTGTTAATAACAACGATAATTACAAAGTGTAAAATGATGTTGTGGCCTATAGCCGTTAACACTTAGCCATCGACAAGGCGCATGTGAAGCTGAGCTAGAGCTTCGCATACATTCACGTACGCGAACAGCGAGACAAGCGTGCAACGCAGTATCAAGCTAAATGTTAACGGCTATACATAGATAAAAAAATAAACCTTGGAGAAAAACTTATGCAAAAGTATGTCTGCGAGATATGCGGTTACACTTACAACCCAGCATTAGGCGATCCTACAAACAATATCGCACCTAATACTTCTTTCGAAGCATTACCAAAAGATTGGGTGTGCCCACTGTGTGGTGTTGGAAAAAATGAATTCATAGTCGAAGTTGAAGCAGAAAATGATGATGTATAAAATCACGCAAATAATTGACGTTTTCTTTTTATATAGCCGTTGGAAAAATTGATTGCATGAAATGTTTTTTTGAAGAGTTGCCACAATAGCCCAACCAAATTTAGATTGGGCTATTGTCTACAAAAATCTTGTAGGATCACTACTTACATTTTGTTTTGTTGCTCGTCATTTGAGATGTTTTTTTTGTTGTCGAGTTGCTCGTCATTTGGGATGTTTTTTTTGTTGTCGAGTTGCTCGTGATTTGGGATGTTTTTTTTGTTGTCGAGTTGCTCGTGATTTGGGATGTTTTTTTTGTTGTCGAGTTGATCGTCATTTTGATTGTTGTTAGGTTGGTCATTGTTATTTTTTAATACCTTCAACTCTTTTGTGTAGGTACTGTTATCGGAAATAGGTGGTAAGGAAGGCTTCTCCTGCGACTGATAGTCTACCTTCTTCTGCTCCCAATTATTTATAGTAAGTTGTAAGTTATTTATTTCTTTTCTGAAAACCAAATAAGACACAATTGCTGGGAGTGGGAAGAGAAAAAATAATATTACTGATGCAATAATTCCAACCACCAATCCAGATCGCTTAAGTCTAGCTTGCTCACCAGCAAGTTGTGTTAATCGACATTCGATCAAAGCTTTCTTCGCATCATGGCTTACGTGCTGCTCATTGCTAGAAGTAAGTAGGTCTTTAATATCTTCCCCCGTTAATTTTCCAACTACGTCTTTGTTTCCGCTCAAATATTTCCTAAAATCCATACTTACGTATTTCTCGCTAAAATATGTAAGCAGGTCTTTAATATCTTCCCCCGTTAATTTTTTCAGCACGTCTGCGTTTTTAATCAATTCTTTTTTTAGCTCATCGTCGAGATATTCGCTAAGCAGGTCGTTAATATCTTCCCCCGTTAATTTTCCAACTACGTCTTTGTTTCCGCTCAAATATTTCCTAAAAGCCATGCTTACGTATTTCTCGCTACAAAATGCAAGCACGTCTTTAATATCTTCCCCCGTTAATTTTTTCAGCACGCCTGCGTTTTTAATCAATTCTTTTTTTAGCTCATCGTCGAGATCTTCGCTTGTAAGCAGGTCTTTAATATCTTCCCCCGTAATATCTTCCCCCGTTAATTTTTTCAGCACGCCTTCGTTTTGAATCAATTCCCTTTTTCTGTCATCCTTGAGCTCTGCGCTTGTAAGCACGTCTTTAATATCTTCCCCCGTAATATCTTTCCCCGTTAATTTTTTCAGCACGCCTGCGTTTTTAATCAATTCTTTTTTTAGCTCATCGTCGAGATCTTCGCTTGTAAGCAGGTCTTTAATATATTTCACCGTTAATTTAAGAAGTAGCCTGTCATCTTGGAGGAGGTGTTTTTTCACGCTTATTTCTACTATATTATTTTCACCGTCTAGCAGATCTTTAACGAGCTTGCCATTAAAGCTTTTATCATTGACGTTGTTATTTATCAGCTCTATTTTTTTATTTGTGTTGATAGTGCCACCAAACAAAAGTGCGGAATTAAATTTAACTGTCATAAATGTTCTCCAAGATTATTGCTAGCTTAGTTGTGCATATTAATTACGTTTTTCTTTGTCCAATGGTCTGTGACGTCAAATCACTATAACTAATTACGCGGATACTGTATATCCTTAACTTCATTGCCATCGGCAACCTCCGCACTTTATCTACATTGGACTAACACGAAGAAGTCTAAAGATTTATTAGCATATTTCAACCACTTCAGCGTCTTTCATTTTTGATGGCTCTAATGGTTTAAATTTTTTACACCTAAAACCTAAGTGCGAAGACTATATGTATCCAGCTTTCCATAGTTCGAATGCACATAATTACTCCGATTTACACAACGAAGCAGTCTTTTGTTGGTTAAATGTGCATGCTCAATCTGCATTGTAGCAGATGAAAATTAAGATTGGATGAAGCATCGAGTTATAATCACGTACTCGAATGTATACAACTTCTCCGATCGACTCCCGAAGCAATCTTTTGCGATTTAGTATGAAGTGTAATCCATAGATTCTTAATGCGTTTTCACGACGGTAATAAGTGGCTTGGCTCTACTCGTCTCTATTTTTCTGGAAGTAAGGATAAGTTACCGATGGATAAGAATGATTTTTGTTTGTCATCACAGTTATCATCATTATTGAAAAACAATGATGATATGGAGTGTGGGTTATTTGTTTTAGAGACTAGCGTTAGTTTCTTTTCTTTTTCAGCACTATCAGTGCTGCTATCTGCCTTTGCATTATCATTCCCGTCGTTACTGTTTTTATCATTGGCGCTGTATTTTTTTATTTTCTCTACTATTTCTCGTGATATTTCCCATTCTTTACTAGATAAAAAGTCAACTTTCTTCTCCAGCTCTTTTGCTGCATCTACATCGTTAAAAAGTATTGAGAAAAACCATCCGAATAAGTGACCGCGATCTTTGCCGATTTTTTTAGAATTGGTGGTCTGAAATGTTACTGTGAAAATATGATCTACTATGATAGTAATTGTTTTGAGAATATGTTCGGAAAGTTCGGGAATCTTTTCTCCTATGGCCGTCAATTCTATTGTTTTGTCCAGATTTGAGTTGACGAATTTTTTTGTCCTTTTTTCAAATATCCCCATGAATTCATTGGATCGCCTACTAATGCCGCCAAGGTTATTTTTATCTTGGGCTACTGCTAGTACTTCGTGAAGTATGGCACCTATGTTGTGCCCCCATTCTGGTTGGTCCATTTCAAGCAATGTCTTTAAAGCGACAGTTAAAACGTAAATTTTTGCATGAAGCCCCGTTATTTTTTCTAATACTTTAATACATTCTTGCAGCTCCTCCTTAGTCGTTGCTACATGTAACTGGTTATGCAATAAGAGCAGCGTTTTTTTAAACTTTTCTATTTTTCCTTTCTCTTCCGTGTTGGCATTTGGGACATTAGTTTTATTCTTTTCGAGTTGTACGATAGATTGGTTTAGTAAATTATTTATATCAGCATATATTTTCAGCACAGTATTTAGCCAATGGTGAAACGCTGAAGTATTATTCATGACGACATTTTGATTTCTGTATTCGTTGCTATGCGATGGAATTTGCTTTCTATTTTTTGGAAATGTTTTTTTGTTTATTTTATTGGAGTTTAACGGTGATAGTGAAGATTGGCTGATAATTGTTGTATTTTTCTTGGATAGTTTTTCTTTTAATTCCTGCTCTTGTTTTTTTATTCTCTCGTTTTTGATCGGATTCTTGTTAGGGTAAGGGTAAGGAGCGAAAAAGTCGCACCTATATTTTACCTTTGCATTATCGCCATACCGTACCGATGACATGGAAAAAAGTTTCCTTTTTACTTTTCCACTTATCGGTGAAAAATAATTATTTTTGCTTGGTGTAAATAGTAATGCATTGGAATCTTTTTTTTTGAGTATATTTTTGTTTTTGTCGTTTTTATCAGGAGTGTTAATTTCGAAAACATCAACAATTTCAATTTCATCAGGAACATTACTACTGTTTTTTGTATTTTTTGTCGGGGTTTTCTGTAGTTCTTGATTTGGTTTTTGTGCTTGCGGATCTTTATTTAACTGATACTCAAATGTCATTTTTGCCTCGTTGTTATTGTTATTATTTTGATGGCGAAAATATTTATTGACTTGCTATGGCCAATGTATCTGGCGTTTTTTTAATTTTTGTTGGTTATTTTTTGATTTATAACTTTTTCTCCTGAAGTTTATTTTTTTCATTACCTAAAAAAGTAATAAAAAATTCTCAAATAATTTTCGTATAACACACATAAATGAATTATTAAGATGGTGACAAAACTTGCTCATGCTATCACACCATTATTAAACAAATATTAAGCTCCCCAACTGCGCCTTTTACACGTGAATATCTTGTAGTGACTCGTCTAGCTATAATCGTATTGCTCCCCACCGTTATCAATATCTTCATTGCCATCAACGTCTTCAGACCCTCTCTTACTATATTTTGCTATCTATCTCGCTATCCTTCATCTCCCTCTCTTCGTTCTGTTTATCATCTTCATTCTTTTTTTTCTTTTCATCTATTTCTTCCTTTTCATCTTCGTTTTCTTCATTCTCTCCAGGACCGCTGATACCACCTGTTTCTTTGAAAATTTTTAAAAATTTTTTTGTTGTATTTTCTTTAAAATTTTTACTTTCATCTTTTTTTTCTGTCGCACCTATTTCGCTCCGTTCTTCCTCTTCCTTCTTTTCTTTCTCTTCTTCATCAAAATCGTCTTCTAACTTATTTTTTTTGCTCTTTTTACTCTGCTGTTCGTCCTGCTCTTCATCCTCTTCGTTATCCTTGTCATCGTCACAATTTTGACCACTTTGCAATAGCATTGCTTCTGTTGGTTTTAAAATTGATGTTTTTGATAAGACGTCGTAAACACCTTGGGAAAAATCACCAATATTTTTAGAGTTTCTCGCTTGTTCTTTCATCTTAGAAAACCACCGTATTGTCCAGAATAACGATGGGAAAAATAATATCGCAGCAACTACCGTAAGAAATATTGCAATTTTGGCATATTTTTTTCCCGCATGGTATGCATCGGTATCAGGTTGCCATGCTATATTCTCGCTTATGACAGGTGATTTAGTTTCTTTACTTATTTTATCGTTAAAGGTCTTAATAATGCTGAGTCTAATTTTATATCTTTGAACATTTAATATATCTTTATTTTCGGGGTGCTCTTGTACTAGGACCTGAAAATATTCATCTACATTTTTTAATAATTTTTTTACCACTTCATTCGGCTTAATTTGTACTTTCTTATCCAATGTTTTAAAAGCATCTAAAAACGATTTCATAGCAAAAACAGATCGCGCATTTACATTATCTAGTAGTCCAGTGGGTAACAATTGTTTAATTTTTTTACTGAAATTTAGCGTGATGTTATCAAATAAAAAAGAGTTAAATTCTTTAGGAAGTAGCGCCAACATCAATCTTGTTTCAAGTCTTTGCTTGTTGTAGTTAGATTGCTTTTCAACATTTTTTTGTTTATAAAAAACATATCCGATTGGATATTGTTCTGTCTCTGAGAATGGATAGCAACGATCAAAATCTATTTTGACGCAATAAATATTTTTATTTTGTTTTGCTTCACCATCGCTCTGTATTTGTTCTGACAATCCAATATTTTCTATATTTAGATCAGTTTCATCTACAAAGTTGCATAACTCATCAATCTGCGACAAACCTTCAGTAAAAAAATCATCACCAAATAATCTCCGCGAATTAGCTGGAGATACATAACCAGACGCATGTAAAGATGCTGTTGTATTGTCAGGATATACTAATATCTCGCGTGCAAAATACTTAGGGCTAATCAGTTTGGCTATATTGGAAGAAAAAATAGCATTAAGAGAACGAGACTGATTGTTTCTAATATAAAAAAGCTCTGATTTATTTTCTTTTATTCTTACAGCGCAATACGTGTTGTTACCAACACCCCCCTTATATGTTTTCTTGATCATTTTATAGATATAAACATCATCCATTTTTATAAAATTCGCAGTGGGGATTTTAGACTTAACTTTTTTATCTTTTTCAGATAATAATATCGTAGGATGTATCGGTTTATAAGCACCGCCATCGAAGACGGCGACAGCATTCAGTGCATATGCGGGGCTGCGACTTTTACTTAGTCTGTTTTTTTCAGCTACTAACCCTTTCTTGGGTACAGGTCGATATTGAGCTAACCAATCATCTAAACCAAATTCATCTTCATTGCTTAAATGGAAAAGACGACAGTATTTTAGTAGCTTTTTGTGTGCACTAGAGAGATTTCCCTCTCCTTCATTTTTAATTTTTTGTCGAACTATTTGCTCGCTAAAGTTTAAAAGATTGTTATCGATATACTCATAATTAGCGGAAGCGTCATAATATTTTTCGATATTCAGTTCTAAATTTACTCGTTGCTTAAGATTTAATTCAAATTTTTTATTTGTTTTAAAATAATCATCAATGTTGTTGTCTCCATCAAAAACATTTTCCAAAATATTTTTTTCTATTTTTATCTCTTCCTCAACTTGTGTCTTTTCCTGAACCTTTTTATTAATATTTTTCTTGGTGTTTTTCTTGACCTTTTTCTGAACTTTAACCTCTTCTATTCGTCCTGTACGTTCTACATAAAAAATGCCATTGCCTACAATAACATACGATTCTTTACAATCAGTTGATAGCTGTTTTTTATCACTTTCACTCAATGGGTAAGATTTCTCTAAAAAGAGATAAAGATCACAGGGTTTTCTATAAGTGTCGTAATATTCTATTACTTTGCGTGCAGCAAAATTAATATGTTTTTTGATGATATTAATGCCTTTATTCTGCGATTCATTCTCTGATTTAGTATTTAAAAAATTTTTGAGAACCTCGTACTCCTGTTTTGTTAATGGCTGATCTTGCTCTTCCTTTGGGTTTAATTTATTTACAATAACCTCTATCGCCTCAGGTATTTCAACTGTAGCATTTTCAATATTTTTTTCTTTGTGACCTGGATTAATTTTATTAATGATATCTATTAATTTTTTTGTTCCCACAACACACCCCCAAAATCATTGATAAATTGCTATTGCTAATGTGACAACTTCATCTAAATTCATCTGAGAACATCAAATGTTTCGCTACACCGATAGCGACTAACGACAAGACTTTGCAAGTAATTATGCCGCTGTGACACATTTTGCGAAATATCGAAAACGCGACGGATGTATAGCTGCATTGTAATCAATGAAAATTAAGCCTCAATGAAATATGGCGTAATAATTATGGACGGGCTTTGCACCGGACAAAAAATCATATGGTTACCTTTGAAACTCACTACCAAAGCTAGCCGAGGGGGTGACGCGAAGGCGAGGACTCCGTTTTTGCACAGCAAAAATGGAGTGCCGCAGCGGCAGGACCACTGAGGCTATTGTGTTTCTGTTTTACGTGCCATAGTTTCAGCTTTTACAGTTTTTTGTGCGATAACATCTTCTGCAGCAGTCTCTGCAGTAACAGAACTCCGCAGACCCCTGTATTGCAATAGTTGTGTCACTGCCTGCACCAATAAATCAATCCCAGCACCGCTTGCCGCTGATACCCAAACACGATGCGGTAGCTTTTGCTCAGTACTTTTATCGCTTTCATCATAGTCAATACGCGGTTCAATTTTATTATTATGCACGTCATTTTGCTCATACTGCTGCTCACCTTGCCGGTCGTCACCATTGCCATCTGCATTTGCATCATTACTAGTTGCTGTAGCTACCATAACATCCACAACATCTGCCACTAAATCAATTTTGTTATAAACCTGCAGTTGCGGCACGTGCGCCGCACCAATCTGCCGCAGTACCTCTGCAACCGCTTTAATTTTTTCGAGATGCTCAGGATCACTAGCATCAACTAAGTGCAACAATAAATCAGCATCTTTAGTTTCTTCTAAAGTAGCACGAAATGCTTCGATTAATTCATGCGGCAAATGACGCACAAAGCCGACAGTGTCAGCCAACACCACATTTCCAATTTCTGGAATATATAAACGCCGCAACGTTGGATCAAGCGTCGCAAATAATTTATCAGCAACATATACTTTGGCGCGAGTTAAGCAATTGAATAAAGTTGACTTACCAGCATTGGTATAACCAATCAAAGTAATCACCGGCATTGCTGCACGCTTGCGAGCACGCTGACTTTGCTCGCGTTGACTGCGCACTTTTTCTAGACGTTTTTTGATCGTAGCAACTCGTTGCCGCACGAGACGTCGATCAGTTTCTAATTGCGTCTCACCAGGACCTCGTAACCCGATACCACCACGTTGCCTTTCCAGATGTGTCCAGCCACGTTTCAAGCGCGCCGCCAAGTGCTCCAACTGCGCCAATTCAACTTGTAATTTACCTTCAAAAGTACGCGCTCGTTGCGCAAAAATATCTAAAATCAAACCAGTGCGATCAAGCACGCGACATTGCAATGCATTTTCCAAATTGCGTTCTTGTGCCGGTGATAAATCATGATTAAAAATTGTCAACGTTGCACCGAACGCCGCAACTTGCCCACGAATATCATCTACTTTGCCACTGCCAACAAAATACTTGGCATCTGGTACTTGACGCTTAGTAATAATCGTTGCCACCACCGCAGCAGTTCCAGCTGCAGCTTGTGCTAACTGTGTAAACTCAGATAAATCTTCACTGGTATTTTTTTTGTCAAGCAGATCAACATGAACCAGAACAATTTTATCAGCCTGAGTTTTGGCGGTAGTAGATGTAGCACTCATAGTTAGTTCTCCTGATTAGGTATAGATTCATCACAAATTATTAAACATCATTAGGTCCTGTCTCTAAAGTCTACTATGATGGCCAAAAACCGCCGATTTTAGGGCATCGTAGCAACTTTAGAGACAGGACCCAACGAAACACTATCGGTATAAATCAAAATATAGGTTAGAATTAGGGAGTTGCGCCCGTAGCTCAGTCGAATAGAGCATCTGGCTTCGAACCAGAGGGTCGGGGGTTTGAATCCCTCCGGGCGCGCCACATCTGGCGTAGGCTTCTTTGCAGTTGCCCAATTAGCCTAAAATTACTCCTCGTGACTTTATCGTAATCTAAAAAATATTTCTGTTTTCATTCTCAAGTGGCTATACAAGATTGTCTAGAAGTTGCTACTCTTATGTTACCTTTGAGTAGAGTTAAAGTTGGACTGCTATCATTTTGCTGAATATTACAAACTTTATTTGCAGCTTTCATAAGTACACCAATTTCGGCGGCAGAATAATGAGTAGTAATTCTCCCAGCTTTATGACCAAGCAAATCCTGTCTATCTTCAAAACTTACCCCAGCAGCTCGCAATCTCCTGCCGAAAGTGTGTTTTAAATCATGTATACGAATATATGGAAGATCAACTTTCTGTCTTGCCCTTTTCCATGCCGAGTTATTCATTCTTGTTATAGGCCGACCTTTATAAGTGAAAACATATTGCGTATTCACTCCTCTCACCTCTTCAATAATAGCTTGAGCCATTCCATTTAAAACTACTAAACGAGCTTCTCTATTTTTTACCAACTTACTGGGGATGATAAATACACTTGTATTTAATTCTGGTATCTTAGTTTCCCATTCCCACTGTAATTGGCACACTCATAATCCGTTGGTCCCGCGTTCGAGTCGCGGACGGCCCACCATCTGCAGTTGCTACTTTCAGCGCATTTGCCCAATTTGCCTAAAATGCTTACCTCGTGATTTTGTGACTTTATTGTGAAGATTTAGCGAGCTCAGTCGTACGTTAGTGTCAAGAAAGAGTACACCGACTCAAAAAAAATATCTTTCTCCAGTATCGGCGCGTAAACAATATACTTCTTGTGGATTTGTTAGTCCTATCCCCAAACGAGGGAATAGTAAATTTCCAGGAAGAACATGGATATCGTCTAAATCTACAGCTGCCATTTTCGTATCAATCTGGTTCATTGCTGGGTCCACAGCTTGCATAGCTAATAGTACTTTGAGCAATTTAGCATTAGTTATCTTCAACATTTTGTTAAAGGATAAATGATGAGAAAAATTTTTAGATAAGACCGTAAATGATTGGTTGATTTGATTAAATAATATTATGCCCCATTCTTCGTTTCTAGCTTTAATATTTTTTTTAAAAGCATAAATTTCACCAATTGGTTCAGGCATATTAATTTTTGTTCTACGTAGAAATTTATCGGCTTGATGTTTAGTTAAAGGTTCATGCATGTACATAGTTTTACCTTTAATCTGTCCGGAATTTTGCCATAGGCAACTAGTTCTACATCCTCCGCCACAAATACTTAAAGCATTACAGTTAATACATTCTTTGGGAATTAATGTTGAACACGCCCATTTGCTGGCTTTGCGCCAACTGTTTTGGTAATCATTAAGTACTTGTCCACCATATTCGGAAAAATAAGGCGCCTGAATACAAGGTCTAAAATTACCATCAGGAGAGATAACGCCAAAAGAACGTCCAGCCATACATACTCGCGGTGAATGTACATCAAAATAATCTTCCCAATTACTTGGGAATAGCTTAATTAGCAGGCATGGTGGAATAGGTAAGGTAGAATCAACGTCTAAACCTGAATTTTTTAATTTTCGTAAACTTAAAAAATATTCTTTGTAATGGTGTAAATCTAAAACATAATCTTTGTGAATTTCAACGCCCCAAGAAGGAAGAAATGGGGTAACAGCAATTTGTTGTATTCCTATCGACAGCAATTTTTCTCCTATGCAGAGCAACCCATTTAAATTTTTTGCTGTTAACACAAAATTCGGAGTTAAAGTTATTTCGTTATTTTTTAAATTTATAATGCCTTTCCAAGTTTCATTAAAAGCACCGCTACAACCCACCAACGCATCATGGTCTGCATTAATACCATGAATAGAAACTAGAACTGAATTCAATCCTGATTGTTTTAACTTATTTGCAATTTTTGCATCTATCAGGCGCCCATTACTGTTAATACTGGTATAGCAATCAGCGCTTTTATATATTTCCAGCAATTCTAATAAGTCTTCACTTAATAAAGGTTCCCCTCCAGTTAAACAAACAGCCATCACTCCTTTTTCTGTTGAAATTTTAGCCAAAGCCAAATTTAGTTCATGACTGCTTTTCCTTAAGTCAAAAGCATCAGTGATCCTTTCAGGATTGTAACAAAATGGGCAATTGTTATTGCATGTAGCTGTTATTTCTTGTTGTTGAATGATTGGCGCTGCGGTGAAAAGCATTCATTGTGTTCTCAAAAAAATGAAAGCGTTAATACTTATTATCAAATATGAGCAATAACATGATTTTGTACAAAATCAACAGCTTCTTCAAAATCCCAAATTACTTGGTGAGGAAGTAGTACATTCATGTCAACTTGGAAATCTTTGTTGAGTCGTTTCATCTCCATATTTTTCTGAAACAATTCTCTGGAAATAACAGTGTTTTCATTGGCACAATACTTTTGAAAAACTTCAATTGCGCGCGTTGGCTCTATTATTAGTCCGTATTTAAAAACATACCATAAATCAAACAAATCTCTTCCCTTCCTTCTTTGATAAAGCGCTCGCAATTTGGTAGCGATCAACTCTTCAAGTTCGTAAGTAACAATTTCACAACTGTCTGTAAACCATTCGGAATCAATAGTAAAAGGTTCAAATCTTAATGGTAGTACCTGAAAATGTTCGGTGGTATTGATCTCTATTTTTAGTTTTGCTGGCAAACCGTTTATCGCTTGATATTGATAAATAAGCTTAGCTCCACGAGCAGTAATTTTTCGTTTTGGTTCACCAAGCCAAGGTTTTAGCGATTTACGAATTGCATTGATGGTATCGCCAATGGGCTCCTTCCGCCTTTGGACAAAATCAATATCTTCGCTGTAACGCGCTGATGGTCTGATGAAAAGCTTATTTAGCGCGGTACCTCCTCGAAAGATAAGACTGCTTTTTATTGTGTGGTCATGGTAAAGACAAATAAGTGCGCGGCTAATTACTAAATCTTGCTCCACCATGGCGAGTGTTTGCCACTTGGTTTTTGCTCGCCATCTTTCAACAAAACTTTCAGGAATCATAAATCACTCTCGATATTGGTATTGGCAATAATCATCCATTTTTTTACACGGGGAGATTCAACTGTAGCTATTTCAGAAGCAAGAGGAATAAAAAATTTTGTTTTGCCACTCAAATGTTGTTGTAATATACCAATAATATTTTTTGTTTTTTTCTCATCCATGGTCTCAATTTGTTCTAAAATATATCCGAGCCGTTGCACCCAACTTTTTTCCTTTAATTTATTTGCCAATTCAATTAATTTCTTTTCATCTATTGCTTCTATAAGCTCAGATAAAACAGTCGCAATGTGATTTAAGCCACCGCTTTGATTTCTATAGTTAAGTAAATCAAAAGCCACCAGTTCTGGAGTTGCAATCTTAAGGTAGCCAGTGCTAACAGCGATATCCTTGACTGGTAGTCCAGTAATTGACGTTTTATAAATTAATTTTATTTTTACCTGACCGAACTCAAGATTGTGCTTAATGCGTTTATTTGAAATAACTTGAAAACATCCTGGTTTTTGATGAGAAGCGCCATAATACTGGGCGGCCGATAAAAGAGAAACATAGTATTCAGCTTTAAAATAATTCATGAGAATAGGAACTAAATCTTCCGCAGGAATCGATCCGTATGGTTGATGTTCTGGTGGGACGATAACGTATAAGCCTTTGGCTGGAGTAATTAACTTACCATCTTTTTTTAGGCGATATAAACCAGCCTTAGCGCTATCAATAGACACTTTAAGATCGTTCAACACCTGTTTAAAGGTAAAGCAACGGTTGCCTAATGATCTTAAATTATTTATATAATTTGAATAGTTCGCAAACATATCGTGTCCTTTAGGTGTCATTTTTTAAAACCTAAAGGACATGGTAATTGATCGTAAATATAAAATCAATAAAAATATCGCTCGTACTTTTCTCGTAACTGAGTACGCATTTGCTGTATACAGTACGCTAAAAGTAGTGGGCGCACTGTGTTTAAAAGCCTTATAAATCGGGCACTTGCGAAAAAAGCAGATAACTTCGAACCAGAGGGTCGGGGGTTTGAATCCCTCCGGGCGCGCCACATCTGGCGTAGGCTTCTTTGCAGTTGCCCAATTAGCCCAAAATTACTCCTCGTGACTTTATCGTAATCTAAATAAAACATTTCTGTTCTCATTATTTTGATTTCTAACTTCATCTATTACCGACAACATTTATAGTGCTTTTTATAGCAATCTAGAATTGAAAAATACTAAAAACAAATTTTTGAAAATCTTTGCCAACAATATACGCATTGACAAAAATACTAACGCTTAGATAATGTAAAAGTGTACGTTGCGACAAAGGAAATTTTTGGTCTTTAAAGATCGTGCAGCTACATGAGAAAATTAATTTTAAATGATTGATAGTAAATTTTAGCTTTAACAAAACATTAACCTATCTGTGATACCATGAGAAAATCAAAAAATATAAATATTAACGTTTTCTTTAGTATGATTGATTATATTTTATCGTTATGCGTAAGAATAGAGTTTCACTTAGTGTTGAGCATTGCTGCAAAAAAGTCATCGTTATCGGTGAAACGAAGCTTTGTGTTCAATGCGCTGAAATTCTAATATCAAATAACTGGAAAATTATTGCTGTAGTATCAGATGACAAAGTAGTAATTAGTTGGGCAAAAAGTCATCTCATCAACACTTTACCAAATTCACGATTAGATACAATCGAAGAAGATAATTTTTACCTATTCAGCATCATTAATCCATACTTAATTCCACAGTCCTTTTTGGTAAATAAAAAAGTACTCCTCGCCATTAACTATCACGATAGTTTATTGCCAAAGTACGCTGGTATCAATAGCACAACATGGGCAATCATCAATGAAGAGAAAAAGCACGGAGTTACACTACATAAAGTAACACCAGGCATTGATGACGGCAATATTATAGCGCAATCCACAATAGATATTGCTACAGATGAAACTGCTCTATCATTGAATTTGAAATGTAGTGAAAGCTTGCTTTCAATATTTCAGGAAGTTATATCAAAAATTGAAGTAGGAAAACCACTAACAACATTGAAACAGAACTTAGCGAATAGAACGTATTACAGCTCAAAAGTTACCCCAACCAACTATGGCATTATAAATGGAGTAGAAAATCTTAAAGTATTGTCTAGGTTAGCAAGAAGCTTAGATTTTGGTAATGGCTATAACAATCAAGTTGCTAGTGTTAAATTGTTTTTGGACGGAAATTTTATATCGCGGAAAATTTCAATATTGATTTAGCTAATAATAACAGCACTACGAGCAACAATACCGTATTGTTTAATACCGTAAGAGATATTTACGGCAATAAAACTAATCTTAAAATTACATACAAAGACATTTTTGCTGCACCACCTTATGTATTGACCGAAAGTGAGCTGCAGTATTTATCAAATATTAAAGGGTTAGAAAAAAAATACAAAAGACAAATTGTGGATTTTCTAAATAATTCTGACGCGTCAATGCAAGTGCTTGATCATATTCTGAATGAATCTGAGAATGAAGCTGACATTAAACACCATGTAAAGGAAATTTCAATCCCAAATAGTATTAATACTACGACAGTACTTACTCTTATCTATTTAATACTTGCACGATTTTTCCATGATAGAAATTTTATTGTTTCATTATATTCATCAGACGAAGAAATTCCTCTTGGTTTGCAAGATTTACTAGAGAAATGTTCTAGTCAAGGAAAAGTGGACACATTTTTCCTTGACCAGAACATGCTGACAGAAAAAATGGGCAGAACTGCAGATCGATACTATGATCCGTTAAGTTTTTTAAAAAATGTAGCGCAATATGCTAAAAATACTAAAATTTTCATTGATTATGATTTACAAAGTGAAATAGATGGACTCGCACTTGCCAAACGATTACATGAGGATGGTTTTATATATCTTTATCTGTTTTCTGGTACAGATTTTAAAAAAGAAGATGTGCCTGACTATCTTGAGATAATTCCAAAAAACGGTTTCGATGGTATCGATAAGATTATCAGCTTGCTTGATTAACTTAAGTCCAGGATCTATACACGATCCATCATCGTTCGCGTGACTAAATCGCCCATCGCTTTTCGTAAATAAGACTGATAAGCCTCTAGACAACCTAAGCCACTAAACCACCGTGAACAATTTCATTAACTCATCGGATTATAGATATCATTACAGGAATCGTTGATGCAACACTCTGGACAATGGTCTCTTGATTAAATTATCAACTTGAATTAAAAAATATCGTTGCACCCAGTTGATGACATTAACAATTTTTTGAGTATAACCATGACCAGAGGAGAAATAAGTATCATAAGGAAACGCACCAGCAATATCGGAAGTAGCTACAAAAGTAGCAAAAATAATCAAAAAGACTAGTTTTTTCATCTCTCATCCCTCGCGTTGAATGAATTTTTACCAAACAAAACGATACTGTATCACGTTTCACACCACGTTTTACTTGTCGTTTAGATCATGATATACCACTGCAACTCGAAAGAAGAGATTGCTCGCCCTGCTTCTATTTACCCAGCGCACACAACCAAAATTTTCACATCAATCTCATGTTTTAAAAGTAAAAACAACGCACATAAAAAACCATCAATAAAAATAAGAGACAATCATTATGATTAATTTTGTAGATAACACGAAAAAAAAAGACAGCGTGCAAAAAACATCAGATAACATTTCCAACAACAACTTAATCGAATTAGATAATCAAACTAATTTAATCAACAACGATAACAATCAGCAAAAAAATATCGAAAACGGCTCTGAGGATCAATTTATTTATTGCGATAAAGCACTTCAACAAATGAAAGAAATGGGGGAAAGTATTAGTGTTCTTATTGAAGAACTACAAAAACAGCAAAAAGGGATATCAAAATCGATAGATGACGTCAATACAGTAATTGAGCAAATAGTACTAGATAATACCAATACGAGAAACACGCTTTCGCTCATATGTAATAAAGCTATCGATGTACTTGACGATGCGGAAAATTTTAAAAAAGACATCGAAAATTTTAAAAAAGAAAATAAAAAACAAAACAACGCAACGAATACAGATGACAAAAATAATGGGAAAAAACGAAAATTAAAAACCAATAATAATTGCGACCAGCTTGAGAGCGAAAATAAAGTGCGCAAATTAAATAACTATATCAATAACGTGAATGATGTTATCAGCATCGAAAACAACAATACAAGCAATAATACAACAAATCAAAAACCGCAAAATTATTTATTGCACAACAAAAATATTAATATTTTAAACAATTCGATTAAAAGCAATATAAATAATAATCATAATTTAAATGAAAAATCGCATCAATTGTTAGGTTGCAATATAAGTAAACAAAAAACACAATTTGAACCGCAACCAAAAAGTACGCAAAATATTATGAATGGCCTTTCTTATACAGGAAAATCGCAGCAAACAAAACAACCACAGCAATCGCAACAAGTGCAAAATAAATTAAAATATCAAAAAAATAACAAAAAAATACACCAAAACAACAGCGTAGAAAAAAATAATTGTATTACAAATATTACAATAATAAATGAGACGGATAAATTCATTAAAGAACATAAAGAACACTTTGAAACAGATAAAAATAGTATAAATAAAACGTCCAACACAAATAATTTTAACAATAAACACAACAAGCCTACAACAGTGCTCATCCCAGATTTTGATCAAAATAAATTATTTATAAATCCTTTAGATGAATTAGATGAAAAGGCAAAAAATCTTTGCCACACAAACTCTTACCCATTCAATCTTACGTCTAATCCAAACGCTTTAGATTTCGGGAAACCGTCCGAAAACTCGTCAAAAGAACCACACAATGTAGGGAATAATAGTAACAAAAACAAATAAAAACCCTTAGCTGAAAAGGAGCTACCGTAACAATTTTTTAAAGACAAAATCTAGCTGCTACAACCGTGACTGATATTCTCACCCTTCTCAGGTTCTTCTTCATAGTCATCATCAAATTTTTCCATAGGTTTTTCTTTGATGACATTTTGAATATTTTTAACAAATTCTCCACAGCTATTTTTAAATTCCTGCTTCTGCCGCTCTTCCTTGTTTGGAAATAACATTTCTCTTAACGAAGGCTCGCTTTCTGTTTTGCGGTCATAACGAAGAAGAGCACCAAGTGAAAGCGCAGACCCTAAGATGTAGAGAATACGACCACAAAATAGAGCAACACGGCTAGCGAAGTCATTATTGGAAACACCTGACAACTTAATCGTCTTTTCTTCGAAGCTATCGTCAAGACCATAGGGAAAAACTTTAAATCCTTCTTTCATTGCCGTGCCTATGACTCCTTCAATTGCGCTCTTATATTCCTCTTTATTCTGATATTCTCCTTTAGCAGCATCTAACAAATACTCATACAAACAGATTGCAAACGATACAGTATATCTCTTCGCTAGACTCATGTGCTTTAACCGTGCTTCTAATTGTTGTTCTTCATCTTGCTCTTCTGTCTGTTCTTCACATTCGTCCCCCGGCAGAAATTCACGCATACCTTGTAACACTTCATCTACGAGTTCTTTTATTACGAACTCATTTCCGCGCAAAACTTCCCCTAAATCCTCACCCACGTACCGTTCTGAATTAGGGTCAAGCAAAGGCAGAATAGATTCCGCTGATAAATTTTTCAGTACATGCTTGTTTTTTATCAATGCTTCTTTTTCATCTTTGGGAAAAGATTTAAAAGAGTTGATTAGCAACACAATATCATTAATATTATTTGGCGATAATTTCTCTAGTATCCCTTCTTTTTCAATCAAGCTTTTTCCAAAGCCATCATGTACAAACTCCCCAATATATTCAAGCAGGAACTTAATATCATCCCCAGATAATTTACCCAATATAACTTTGTTTTGAATCAATTGATTTTTGGATTCAGCCAACAAATCACCGCTTTTTAGCAAAAACTGAACATCCCACGAACTTAAAACCCCGGATACTTTTTCTAACACACCTTCTTTTTCAAGCAAATCTTTCTTAAAGTTCTTACTTACTAATTGCGCGTCACATTCAAGCAAGGACTTAATATGGCTCCCAAATAATTTACCCAATATAACTTTGTTTTGAATCAATTTGTTTTTGAGCTCGTCGTTGACGTTGCCACATTCCAACAGAGATTTAATATCATCTCCCGTACTCTGTTGCGATAATTTGTTAAATATGGCTTCGTTTTGAATCAATTT
>Ga0172367_10003330_pt1 | contig 20973 bp, 18 predicted proteins | sample Lak10m_FD_114542 | JGI IMG/M metagenome (GOLD analysis project Ga0172367, IMG submission 114542) | Freshwater microbial communities from Kabuno Bay, South-Kivu, Congo - kab_022012_10m | ecosystem: Environmental > Aquatic > Freshwater > Lake | place: Democratic Republic of the Congo: South-Kivu... | reverse complement strand
TTGCTGTAGATGGTTATTCTTCCTGTGGGAAAAGCACTTTGGCCAAAGCACTTGCAAAATCACTGGGATACACCTTTATTGATTCAGGCGCAATGTACAGGGGGGTTACGCTCTATTGCATGCATCACGATCTCATCGATCATGGAATACCTGATAAAGAAGCCGTTGAAAAGGCACTTGATCGTATTGAACTACATTTTGAATACAATCCCGATACTCAAATTTCAGAACTGATCCTGAATGGTGAAAATGTCGAACACCAGATCAGAATGCCCAATGTAGCAGCCAATGTTTCACGAATAGCTGCCTTAAAAAGTGTGAGACATAAATTGGTAGAAGAGCAGCGCAAGATCGGAGCGAATGGTGGGATTGTTATGGATGGCAGGGATATCGGCTCGGTTGTTTTTCCTGACGCAGAATTAAAGCTTTTTGTCACTGCGGCACCTGAAATCAGAGCACAACGCAGAAGAGATGAATTGCGATCAAAAGGAGTGGAAATTTCGCTGGATGAAGTCATTGCGAACCTCATGGAACGTGACCTCATCGATTCTACGCGAGTAGAAAGTCCGCTTATTCAGGTAGAAGATGCGATTGTCATTGACACATCCTTTCTTTCCCGAGAAGAACAACTTTCGGAAGCACTGCAACACGTAGCTGCAGTAGCACAGTAATTCAGGACATCAGTGCATTGCAAAGTCATTCGTTTCAGAACGAAAACAAAGTTATTTTCTTCAAAACTTGTTAAATTAATTTACAATATTTAGATTCGTGTGAAATAATTCATTCATGAACTCTATAGGTAAAATCACCGAAGACCTGATTAACAGAAGTCCGTTCCTACGCGAAGCAATGACGGATGACCTGATAAATATATCTGCACTTGCACGAAAACTGAAGCCTGAAATTGAGAGTACCATAGGCAAAGAAGTGAAAGAAGGAGCTATTATCATGGCTATCAAACGCATGACACCGGGATTGTATCACCGACTCAATCTGAAGATAACGAAGGTAATGGGTGATTTGGGAGATTTTCTTGTTCGCAGCAACCTGATCGATTATACGTACGAAAATTCGGATTCCATTAAAGCCAAACAAGGAGAATTGATCAATGAGATCAATAAGGATAACGACAGTTTTTTTGCGCTATGCAAGGGCGTTACCGAAACAACTTTCATCGTGAACGCGCAGAAAAAAGAGGTTGTGGAACGGATCTTTAAAAATGATAAGCTCAAATCGAACAACAACGATCTTGCCTCCGTAACTGTTAAACTTCCGAAAATTAATACGGAGATTTACGGAATTTACTATTACATCTTGAAGCATCTTGCCTGGGAAGGGATCAATATCATCGAGATTGTTTCCACCTCAAACGAGTTTACAGTCATCGTCAAGCAGGATGATGTCGACAAAGCATTCAAGATTCTTATGCAGATTAAGCGAATTGGTTGATCGGATCAATTGACATGGATCAATTGTCCATTGGATTGTTGATCGAAAAGAATTTGGGAAGGTGTCCCCTTATAATAGATATTACCGTCCGCAAGCGTTTGTGCCTTAAATTTGACTGCGTTAGCATTCACTTTAATATCGCCCTGAGTATTTGACACAACGGTTATAGAATCTGCGATATTCAATCCGTAAATATCACAATACCCGTTACTTCGAATATTTAGATTAGCATAATTCACGTTTCCTGAAAAGGTGAAATCACCCCAACCTTCGCTGATTGTGGCATAAACCTCTTGTGCATCAAAATTGAGATGGACAGATCCGGCACCATCCTTCAACAGAAATGTCAACCAGTCAAATTTCATTTTTCCCTGATTCGTCAGTGGTTCAGAACCTTCAAAACGCAAATTGATCAATGAAGTAAAATGCACTTCAACCTTTATTTTCTTCTTGTACGACCGAAGGAAATTGCATTTATTCATGTTCTCGATCTCAAGTTGACCATTGTCGATCGTAGCACGCACATGACCTATTAAATTCTTTCCACCGGTGATTACCAACTTATTGGTCGAATCCTGAACCAACACAAAAATGAGTCGGTCATGCATAAAAAGTTGATCGAAGTCATTCAACGGAATTTCGAGTGTATCCTCAACGCCGACCGGTTTCGAACACAATCTGTCTTCAGGCTTTTTACACGAAGAAATCAGACCAATTAAAAGAGCTATCGCATAAAAGAATCTCATTTATCCTTCCTGAAATTAAACGTGTAACCCACTCCCCACTCCACATAATCGGCTCTCGCCCAATGTGATTTCAAAACGACCTGGGCATGCACACCGCTTGGGAAATAATAACGCAGACCAACACGATGATACATAAAATCCTCAGGCTGGTATTTGTCTTTCAGATAAACACCCATTCCCAAAACAAAATGTAAGCGGTCCATGGGCATGAGATAACCAATGTATGCCCCCATTTGCAGAATATCCCATTGGGTTTTAGGAATCTCCGTTTTGTAACCGAAAATGGCTTGTTTTGAAATGATATCAAAAGATGCTTCAAAACCAACTTTCGGGCGCGAAAACCACCTCGAGAACATGCTAACCGCGTAAACAGGATACTTTTTTCTATCAGTTGGGTAAACTTCTTTCACAGATCCGATGGCAGTAACACCAAAAAGCCATTTACGGAAGGGCAATGTGTTGTGTAATAAAACCGTGTCCTTTTCAGTCTTTGTGACTAACCGGGCGTACCCAAGCGTCACATAGGGCAGGTTTATCCCAAGATTCGGAACTTTTGTTGCGCCGTTACTAAAGTGCGTCATATCAAGTCCCAACGTCACCTTATTCCTTCTGAACTCGAGTTCGCTCTTTACACCTATGCAAATCATGGCATTGAGATGTGTACTCATGGCTACATTCTTGGGATTTGTAACCTGATCGAATACTTTCCTTGTATATCCGAGGCCGCTCCCCATTTTGCCTAAAAATCGGTATTTCCAAATTTTAAGAAATGGAAACTCAACAAAACCATAGGCTCCGACATATCTTCCCAGTATGGCGTTGTTTCCTACAGAACCATAAAATCCGGTCACGCCATATGTTGGATAGCCACTTGGCTCATGCCATTGTCTTCGGCCTTTTGTATGCACAAACCAGGATAATTCACCAGCATAAGCTTGCGATTCAGGCATGTGAACCATCACCCCATGATGTGCAGCTAAAAACCCGATTTTCTGACGGTATTCAAATCCCCATTCCTTACGGTACTGAGCATATCCGGAAGTAATTCCAAAAAGTAAAAGGAACAGCAGCAGACGCATATCGCAAAATTAACCAAATGCCACGCTCCACATAAAAAATTCTATTTTTAACAAAAAAAAGCATGGATCCCCGACTGGCTTCGTTTGAACGACTATTGAACATTATGGATGACCTAAGGGAAAAATGTCCCTGGGATAAAAAGCAAACCCTTGATTCTTTGCGCCATCTGACGATTGAGGAAACGTATGAACTGGCCGATGCTATCACCGCCAACGATCTTGAGTCACTGAAGGGTGAAATTGGCGATCTTTTTCTTCATTTAGTTTTCTATTGCAAGATCGGCTCAGAAAAAGGAGCCTTCGACGTTTCAGATGTTTTGAATGCTATTTGTGATAAGCTGATCCATCGTCATCCGCATATCTATGGTGATGTGGAGGCTAATTCGGAGGAAGAAGTGAAATCGAACTGGGAAAAACTAAAACTCAAAGAAGGTAAAAAATCGGTTCTTGAAGGAGTTCCTACATCCCTACCAGCAATGGTTAAGGCCGCCCGCATTCAGGAAAAAGTAAAAGGTATTGGTTTCGAATGGGATAACGCTGAAGATGTCTGGGAAAAAGTCAAGGAGGAATTGGATGAATTTCACACGGAAAGTATCGCAAACACCCCGGAGATGGAGGATGAATTTGGCGATGTGCTTTTCTCATTGATCAATTATGCCCGTTTTAAAGAAATAAATCCAGAAAACGCGTTAGCAAAAACCAATCAGAAGTTCATTAAGCGTTTTCAATTGATGGAGAACATGATCCTTGAAGACGGAAAGATGATCGCAGACATGAATCTCTCCGAGATGGATGTTTATTGGGAGAAGGCTAAAAGGAATTTGAAGATTTGAAGATTTGAAGATTTGAGGATTTGAAGATTTGAGGATTTGAGGATTTGTCAGGACTACAAGATTTCAGGAGTCAGGACTTTTCATTCTTATTACCCTGAGCCTGTCGATGGGCACTCTGCTTTTCATTCTGTTTTGAAGATTTGAAGATTCTTGCCCTGAGCACCAAGTCGAAGGGTGAGCATTTAATTTCATCCCGAATCCCAAATTGCTCCACCGCTCAATCAATCTTTCCTACCGTTCACATTGTTTTGAGCGTACAGAAGAGCTATATGAGGGGAATATCTTATCTTCGGAACTTCCAAAAGAATACCTAAACATGAAATGGTTCGCTTTTTTATTGCTTAACGTTTGCTTCACAGCAACACTATTCGCTCAAGATCATACCGTTAGAGGATTTATTTACTCCAAAGCAAACGGTGAACCGATTGGATTCGAAAAGGTTAAACTCCTTAAGAAAACAGATAGCTCATTGGTGGCCGGAGCTTTTTCAGATGTCAACGGATTCTTTTCAATCCCCAAGATCAATGTTGGAAGCTATCTACTAAAAGTAGACAACCCTGCTTATCAGGAGGTTATTCTTCCTGTAGAGGTTAAGACAGCGAAAGGAATTACCGATGTAAAGGTTGAATTGGAAAAAACGACGGTTAAGGAAATGTCTGACGTGACAGTAACCGCTGAAGCGAAACAGAAAAAGAATGAAGTGATGATGTCCCAGATTAAGCTGGACAAAAAAGCCATTGAACGAATTCCGAAAATTGGTGCTGAGAACGATATTGTGATGGCATTTTCAGTAACTCCGGGAGTTGTAACAACAGGAGATCAAGGTGGACAGCTCTATGTGCGTGGTGGTACACCGATTCAGAACAAAGTTTTACTCGATGGGATGACCATCTACAATCCTTTTCATTCCATTGGCTTCTTCTCAATTTTTGAAACTGAATTGATCAAAAATGTGGATATCTATACCGGTGGTTTTGATGCGCGTTATGGTGGCAGGATTTCATCCGTAATGGATATATCCTATCGCGATGGGAACAAGAAAGAGTTTGGCGGTAAAATTTCTGCTTCTCCATTTCTAGCCAAAGCAGTTCTCGAAGGTCCATTAGGCAAGAAAAGAGAAAACGGAAACAGTCCCGGATCATATGTGTTTTCCGCGAAACACAGCTTGCTCGATTACACTTCCAAATCGTATTACAAATTGGTCAATAATGCCGACGGCTTGCCCTACAACTTTACGGACCTTTATGGCAAGGTAACCTTTAACAGCGACGGTGGTTCGAAATTCAGTGCTTTTGGTTTCCGAAATACGGATTCTGTCAATTATTCTGTTGCAGATCTGAACTGGAAAGCCGCCGGAGGAGGTATGAATGTGCTTCTGGTTCCTTCAGGTTCTTCCATGATGATCAAAGGTCATGTTAACGGAAGTTCTTATCAAACAACGTTCACCGAAACAGCCACAGAACCTCGTATAAGTAAGATTGGAGGATTTGACCTTGGATTTGATTTCACATACTTCTTACGTAACGAAGGAGAAATGAATTACGGATTTAATTTCAACGGTTTCAATACGGATTTCACCACCTACAATGAAGCGAAAAGAGTCATTTCAGCAACGAATTTCAACACTGAGCTAGGTGCTTATTACAATTATCGCCTTGTCAAAAGCCGATGGGTTGTACAACCTAGTATTAGAGCTCAGGTCTATGCCTCTCTGGGTACAGTTTCGATAGAACCACGATTCGGAGCAAAGTATAATCTCACTGAAAAAATACGTTTAAAAATAAGTGGAGGACGATTCTCACAAAATTTCACGTCAGCATCCTCTGATAAAGACATTGTCAATCTCTTCAATGGCTTATTGTCTGCCCCCACCAACGTCCAAACCGTTTTTGTAAATCAATTCCTGAACAACAAAAATGTCAAGAATGGTATTCAATATGCATGGCATGCCATTTTTGGAACGGAAGCGGATATCACCAAACACATTACGATCAACATCGAAGGTTATTTCAAATACTTCTCCCAATTATCGAACATCAACCAAAACAAATTGTACGAGGATATAGCTCAATTCTCACAAATCGACGACGTATATAAAAAGGATTTCATCATAGAAGATGGCGTTTCCTATGGTGGTGATTTCCTGATCAAATATAACAAAAGCAGACTTTTCTTATGGGGTGTCTATTCTTATGGTCACTCCATGAGATGGGATGGCTTTGCGAAGTATTATCCCGTTTTCGACAGAAGGCATAATGTGAACCTGGTTGGATCATATCTTTTCGGCAAAAAGAAAGGACTTGAAATGAGCGTACGCTGGAACCTCGGTTCAGGATTACCATTCACGCCATCTGCCGGAGGATATCAGGCTGAAAATTTTAGCAGTGTTACCACGAATTACACGACTTCAAATCCGTCGAATGTAACCACTATCCTTGGCGATTTCAATAGTGCGAGATTGCCTTATTATCATCGTTTGGACATCACGTTTACTGAAAAACTTGAGCTTAAGAATAAAGATGTCATTGAAATTATTGCCAGTGTTACCAACGTATACAACCGACACAACATCTTTTATGTGAACAGGGTAACTTCAGAAAAGATCTACCAGTTCCCTATTCTGCCAAGCTTGGGCGTGAGCTATAAGTTTTAAGATTGATATTGCGGGGTTCGAGAGCCTCACCCCACAATCGAAAATCGAAAAGAAACTCACCCCACAATCGAAAAGAAAATCCCCCACTTTCGAAAAGCGATTGCTACGATTTAACAGGCAAGGTGCGATAGCATCATTTACTGATAGGAACGAAACGAAATCAGCGTAGCTTTAGGAAGCCCACGCTTCAAAAGCCTTGCGTTGATGCACATTCGGTTCAGCGATAGGTTTTATCGCATATTCCATGTAAAAATTACGTTGAACCTCAGGAAGTTTCATTTGCAAAAGTCTTCCGGAACGCTTCACAGTAAACGTTTTTTCATTTTCATCGAAATACGCACACCACTTTTCCATATCTCCGGCAAATGCGTAGCCATTTACTGCGATCAACTCATCATTCAGCATCAAACCACCCAATTGTGCTGGTCCACCCGGGTACATCGCAGCAACGAGCACGTTGTTTCCATTAGGCAGAACTTTCATTCCCAAACGAGCAGCCGCATACGACGAAGAAGGAACGTGATGTAATTCCAATCCTATTTGATCAAGCGATTCGGTAAGTATTGCTTCGTATGGCGACGTTCCGTTAACATAATCTTTGAAAAAATCATCAAACGAATATCCACAGATGGCTTCCAGTTCAGATTTATAATCGTCCTCAGAAACTCCTTTACCTTGTAGCGCGTAGTTGAAATAAAGTCGCTTCATGACTTCATCCAAACCATACTTGTTTGAAGTAGCCTTCAGGATCATGGTATCTGTCACGAATGCCAGCAAACACCCCTCCGTATAGATAGAAACCTTTCTCCCCGGTGCGCCAGGTACGTAACCATCCAACCAGGTATCAAAGGAAGAATCAGCAACGGAATAATTGAAACGCGCCGGATTATCGAAATGCTTCTGAAATTGGGCTGTAAGTTCGTTAAGGTATTGCTGCAGATTGAATACGCCACTTTTCAGCAGGAAAAGATCGCCCATGTATGTGGTAATTCCCTCGCAGATATATCCGAGACGTGAATAATTCTCCTTCGAGAAATCATAGGGATGCATTTCGATCGGTCGAATCGTTTTGACATTCCAGGTGTGATACAATTCGTGTGAGGATACACCGAGTAATTCTTTATACAATGGCCCAAAAACGTCGTAAGAAGGCCCAAGTGTTATGACTGTTGATTTGGTATGCTCTACACCATGATAAGCCTTGTAAGGAAGAATATGAAACAGGAAATGGTAGTCCGTAACAGGAAACTCAATGAATTTTTCAATCTGTTTATCCGTAAATGCTTTGAAGTTGCTCAATAAGCGATCCCAATCGGGTTTGACTTCACCATTGAACCATAAGTGAAATGTAGTTTCACCAGCAACATAAGACTCATGAAGCAGCTTTTCCGCACAGATAAATGGTGAATCTGCGAGCTCATCAAAACTGGAAGCAAAAAACTGCCCATCTTCTACTCGCATAGATGTTGCAATCTTCCAATTATCTGGAATTAAAAGTGTTAAACAAGTATCTTCATTCGCCTGATCAGATGTATATATACAACAATTTACGGGATTCACATAGAGTTGATCGGCCGATAAATAAGTAGATCCTGCATTGAGTTCAGCTGCATAATAACTGTAAACAACTCTAATCGTTTTGGTCTCTTTGGTATCAACATGCCACGAATCTTTGGTTGTTTTTCTGACTTCGATGCGTTTATTTTGATCATCATAAACCTTTAACCCTTTGATGTTCTTCGCAAAATTACCCAGCTCATAGCGTCCAGGACGCCAAGCAGGAATCCTAATGATCGTCTCGTCTTGTGACGCATGAAAAACAACACTAATTCCTATGTATTGCTGATTCGGATTATCGATGGAAAACGTGTATGGAACCATTTTCTGTGAATTGAATAAAACGTATGTTGATGATTAAGATTTGATGATTCGAAGATTTGATGATTCGAAGATTTGATGATTCGAAGATTTGATAATTTGATGATTCGAAGATTTGATGATTAAGATTTGATGATTCGAAGATTTGATGATTCGAAGATTTGATGATTAAGATTTGATGATTCGAAGATTTGATGATTTGATGATTTGATGATTTGATAATTACGGCCGCGTCTTCGAATTTATCGTTTTTAAACAGATCAGCCATCATCTTTGAGCGACTTGTGCTCAGCCTGCCGAAGCAAGCAGTCTTGTCATCTTGGTGTTTTAAAATCCTAGAGATAAATCAAGCGTACAACTCTTCCTGCATCTGTGTAATTTTCGCATCAGCAAGATAATCGTCGTAAGGCATCATTTTATCGATGATTCCGTTTGGAGTAATCTCTACAATTCGATTTGCCACCGTATTCACCAATTCGTGGTCATGCGAGGTAAACAAAATCGTCCCCTGGTATTCCTGCATCCCATTGTTCAGCGCAGTAATCGACTCCAGATCCAAGTGGTTTGTTGGTTCGTCCATCATCAACAAGTTCGCTTTCGCGAGCATCATTTTTGAAAGCATGCAACGTACTTTTTCACCTCCAGAGAGCACATTCGCCGTTTTCAGTGCCTCTTCTCCTGTAAAAAGCATACGTCCAAGGAACGTTCTCAGGTACACTTCTTCTCTTTCTTCATCCGTTTGCGCATATTGGCGCAACCAATCAATTAACGGAAGTTTATCCGCGAAATATTCACTGTTATCATTCGGAATATAGGCTGTATTGATGGTCGTTCCGTAGGTAAACTCACCACTGTCAGGTTTTACTCGTTCGTTCAGGATTTCGAACAAAGCCGTAAGAGCCAACGAGTTTTTCGAGATGAATGCTATTTTATCGCCTTTATTAACAATAATAGACAAGTTCTTAAACAAACTCGTTCCATCCATCGATTTACTCAACCCATCGATCGATAAGATCTGATTCCCAGCATCACGCTCCTGATGAAAGGTAATTCCCGGATATTTTCTGCTTGACGGTTGAATTTCTTCAATATTCAGATTATCCAACATCTTACGACGACTTGTCGCTTGCTTTGATTTCGAAGCATTTGCAGAAAAACGTGAAATGAAATCCTGTAATTCTTTCTTTTTCTCTTCCGCTTTCTTGTTTTTATCCGAACGTTGACGCGCTGCCAATTGAGAAGACTGATACCAGAAGGTATAGTTCCCCGTGAATAAATTCAATTTACTGAAGTCGATATCACAAATATGCGTACAAACTGTATCCAAAAAGTGACGGTCGTGAGATACAACGATCACTGTATTTTTAAAATCTAAAAGGAAATCTTCCAACCAGCCAATGGTTTTCAAGTCAAGATCGTTCGTTGGCTCATCGAGCACCAATACATCAGGATTCCCAAACAAAGCCTGAGCAAGCAATACACGCACCTTTAAATCACTTGACAAATCCTCCATCAGCATGTAATGTTTGGCCTCATCAATTCCAAGGTTACTCAAAAGTGCCGCCGCATCCGTTTCTGCATTCCAACCTTCCAGATCAGCAAATTCACCCTCTAATTCGGCTGTACGCATCCCATCTTCATCAGAAAAATCAGGTTTCGCATAGAGCGCATCTTTTTCCGTCATGATCTCATACAGACGTTTGTGCCCCATAATGACCGTCTGAAGAACAGGAAATTTGTCAAATTCAAAGTGGTTCTGCTTCAATACCGCCAATCGCTTTCCCGGCTCCAGTTCTACCCTACCCGTTGTAGGATCCTGGTCTCCCGTCAATATCTTTAAAAAAGTGGATTTACCCGCTCCATTCGCTCCAATGACGCCATAGCAATTGCCGTTCACGAATTTCACATTCACTTCATCGAATAACACACGTTTTCCGAATTGCAGGGATAAATTATTTACAGAGATCATAAGGCACTCAAAATTTGGGTGCAAAGGTACGGAAAGAAATGAAATTCAGCGCTTCTTTATTCAGGAAACGCCCTTGTTTTCCATTGCATTCAACCAGTGAAGGTTGCGCGAATATAAAAAGACAAACAAGCCGGAGAAAAGCAATCCGAGAACCACTGCAATCGTTGGAATATCGGCCGGAGAAGCAAAGAAATAAAGCTGCAAAACAGCCAGAAGGGAATAACCGATGTACAGATGAAAACCAAGTTTCTTTCCTCTCAACATCAATACTGCTGCGGCAATACCCAAACCAAGAATTACAAGTGAGATGAGCGTATTGGCATAAAAATGAGCATTCGCTGATTCTGACATGCGCTGAATCTGCTCCATCATTTCGGCAAAAGCTGGCATATTCATCGTGCGCATTTCATCTGCAGATTTGAGAAACTGCACGCGCTGCTCAATCATTTCTTCCTCCGAAATAGGACCGTGCAAAAGCGATAAAACAGAGGTAATTACCGAAAGTCCGGTATTTACAAGCGTCAAAATACATAACACTGTCAAAAAAGCCGGACGCTTCTGCTTTTGCTCAACAACATCGATCTCATCAAAATCACTCATCTGTCAGTTTTTTCTTCGTAAACTTAACACTTTCCGCAATCAACGGATGCAGGTAAACATCATCTTTCACAAATGACACTTGTTTTCTGTAGGCTTGAAATAGACGTTCGATTTCTACTGATGACCTACCTGGACCTCTGAATTCAAACGCTTGCGCAGCATTCAGTATTTCTATCCCCTGTACCGTTTGACAATTCTCCAGTACACGATACAACTTCGTACCTGCATTTGCACCCATACTCACATGATCTTCCTGACCATTCGATGAGTCAATGGTATCTACTGAGGCCGGTGTACACAATTGTTTATTCTGGCTCACCACTGACGCACAAGCATATTGCGCGATCATAAAGCCTGAATTTAATCCCGGATTAGCAACAAGGAAAGGAGGAAGACCTCTGGTTCCGGAAATCAACTTATACACCCGTCTTTCAGAGATACTAGCCATTTCCGCCATCGCAATCGCCAGAAAATCCATAACCAGTGCCAAAGGTTGACCATGAAAATTACCTGCAGAAACCACATCATCTTCATCAGGGAAAATGGTAGGATTATCTGTGACAGCATTAATCTCACGCTCAACAACTTGAGCAACATGATCGATCGTGTCCTTGGAAGCACCGTGAACCTGAGGGATACACCTGAATGAATAGGGATCCTGCACATGCTCTTTTGGCTGACTAGCAATCTCGCTGCCACGCAACAATTCCCTCATTACTCTTGCCGTCTCGATCTGACCTAGCTGATTTCTTATTTCATTGACGTTAGCCTGAAATGGATTCACACGGCCGTCATAAGCATCCAGAGACAAGGCTGCAATCAGATTCCAGTTGTTCCACAATCGTTTTGAAGTGGCAACAGCATAAGAAGCATACGCACTCATGAATTGAGTCCCATTCAACAAGGCTAAACCTTCTTTAGACTTCAGAATAATCGGTTTTAACCCTCGATCCGCATACAATTCAGAGGTTAAGATTCTTTTTCCATTCAAAAACACTTCACCTTCACCAATTAACGGAAGTGAAAGATGCGCAAGCGGTGCAAGATCACCCGAAGCCCCCAAACTACCCTGCTGGTAAACAACAGGTGAAATGCCTTCATTGAAAAAATAGATCAATCGTTCAACGGTTTCCAATTGCACTCCGGAATAGCCGTGAGAAAGCCCTAGGATCTTCAACAGCAACATCCGACGGACCAATTTTTCCGGAACTTCTTCCCCTGTACCACAAGCGTGAGACAGAACTAGATTTCGTTGAAGTGCTTCTAACTGATCCGAAGCAATCGCTGTGTTGCACAATGAACCAAATCCCGTATTAACACCATAGATGAGACGGTCTGTTTTCTCTACTTTTTCATCCAGATATTCACGACACTTCACTATAGCATCTTTGGCATTTTGACCTAAATAAAGGACAGAATTTGATTCAAGTAAAGATTCAATTAAAGACAGTGAAACCCATTGATTATCAATTGTATAAGTCATTTCTTTTGAAGATTCAATTAAACACCCCAATTATACCCAACCAACTGGTCGATTGCCAATGAAAGCTGTTCGCCCGAGCTCATGTTCTTAAGCAAAACTACACCATTCTGAAGTTCGTTCTCACCCAAAAGAGCAACGTATTTCACATTCCTGTCATTCGCATATTTCATCTGTTTTTGAAGTTTAGCACTACTCGGATATACTTCACAAGCAATCCCGGTATTGCGCAACTGTCTCACCAATTTCAAGCACTGGGATTGTTCTTTCTCACCAAAGTTCACAAACAATAAAGTCAGTCCTTGAGAGGTCTCTTCCGGAAACAATTCCAATTCTGTCAAGACATCATAAATACGATCTGCGCCAAACGAAATACCTACGCCGGACATTCCTTTCATCCCGAATAATCCCGTGAGATCATCATAACGTCCTCCACCACAAATACTACCCATTTTCACACCATTAGCCTTCACTTCGAAGATCGCTCCTGTGTAATAATTCAGCCCTCTTGCCAAGGTAATATCAAATTCAAGCTCAGCACGTTTCAATCCAAGTATATTCGATTGTTCGATAACAAAATCCAGTTCCTCAATACCCTTCATTCCTATTTCACTGGTCTGCAGGAACGATCGCATCATTTCCAACTTGTTTTCATTGCTTCCGGAAAACGAAAATAACGGTCGAATGCGCTCAATGGAAGCCGAACTCAATCCTTTCTCTTCCAACTCCTTCACAACGCCATCTTCGCCAATTTTATCCAGTTTATCAATCGCCACAGTCATATCTACCAACTTATCTGCAGCACCACTCACTTCAGCAATTCCTGAAAGGATCTTGCGATTGTTTATTTTGATGGTGAAAGAAGGCAATTTGAGATCGGTCAGGATCTCATCAAACAACTGCACAAAGTCCAGCTCGTAAATCAACGAATCACTTCCAACCACATCCGCATCGCACTGATAAAACTCCTGATACCTGCCATGTTGCGGACGATCCGCTCTCCAGACAGGCTGGATCTGATAGCGTTTAAATGGAAAAGCTATTTCATTCTGATGTTGCACCACAAAGCGGGCAAAAGGGACGGTAAGATCATACCGCAAGGCCTTCTCTGATAAACTATTCGCAAATCGGGGAAGATTTACCTGCGACAGAGCCTCCAGATCCGCTTTTTTCATCTTCTCACCCGAATTCAGAATCCTGAAGATCAAGCGATCGCCTTCCTCACCGTATTTACCCAAAAGCGTTCCCGACAATTCAAAGGAAGGAGTTTCTATAGGCTCAAAACCATAAGTTTTAAACGCTTTTCGGATGGTATCAAAGATATACGTTCTTCGAGCTACTTCAACAGGTAAAAAATCGCGTGTTCCTTTCGGAATGGCAGGTTTTTGTGACATAATCAAGGTTTGACTGGCACAAATGTAGCCTTTTCATCGGGTAAGGTCAAGGGCGAATCTCTTTCCCAAGCCATCTCAACACATTATCAGACCAGATCTGATCTGATTCCTGTGGGGTGAGAATTCCGGCTTCAACAGCAAAATCGATCACTCGACCCGGATAAGAACGCGCTACACCCTCCATTTCGCCTAAAGGATAAGGATCATCCAATCCGGCAACAATCTGCGAGGAGCCTGCTCTTGTTTTGATCAATTGCAAGGTGTACGAGTCATGTACCAACGAATCGAAGAACAGATTCGGGTGACCGAGCGCTTCACGCGGATTGGTTGCACCTTCGAAGAGGTCAGGACGACCATCGAAACCTTGTAATCTTCGACCGTAGTTCGCCTGACCCAACATACATCCATGTGCAAAACACGTACGGACATCCGGAAATTTATTCAGCAAGTCTTTAAGCGTAAATAAATGCAAGGTATCTGCGGTTTGTGCCATCATCCAAACCAGGTGAAAACGCCAATAGACATCTTTCAATTTCACCATTTTCTCTCCATCGTATGGATGGATTTCAATCGCCAACTTGTATTTGTTGGCCATTTCATAGATCGGAAAAACGCTTTCATCAGCTACAGACAACCACTCCCCGTCTTTATTCAGGTAATGTGTTGGCAAGCAGAGTAAAGACAAGTTCAATTTCTCCACGCAACGTTCGATCTCCGCCAAGGCATCATCCATATACAAGGGCTGAACAACAAAACCACACGTAAATTTATCCGGACGACGCTGCTCTATACTGGCGTTGAAATCATTTTGCCATCGGATCGCATCACTAGCATCCTGACGATCCCATCCGTTACAATACACTTGAGATAAATTCAACATTACGCCATGATCAATAGCATAACGGTCCATCCACTCCAACTTTTCTTCGAAAAAGAAACTAGGATCCGTAATAGGTCTTGACCAATCGTCCTGACGCATGAATTTCTTATCCTCATCAATCCAGAAGAGCTTTTTATCCCTCATAAATTTGGGGATCTCATGTGGTTCTGGAAGCAAATGACCGTGGCCGTTGATCTTTAACTTTTTCATCTCGAAAATTGAAGTTCGAAATTAAAGAATTCAATAAGCCAATTGTGCAAAATGGTGTTATTTCACAAAAAGAAGAAAGGAAGTTAGATTTGTCCTGAATATATCAATTAAACAGCGAATCGACAAATTCGTGCTTATCAAAGAGTTGCAGGTCGTTCATACCTTCACCTACACCTATATATTTAACCGGGATCTTCATTTGATCTGAGATTCCAATCACCACACCGCCTTTAGCAGTGCCGTCTAACTTTGTGATGGCCAAAGCATTGATATCTGTTGCAAGAGCGAATTGCTTTGCTTGTTCAAAAGCATTTTGACCTGTAGAGCCGTCCAGCACCAATAAAATCTCATGCGGAGCTCCCGGAACAACTTTCTCCATAACGCGCTTGATCTTACTCAATTCATTCATAAGGTTTACCTTGTTATGTAAGCGTCCTGCAGTATCAATGATTACCACATCAGCATTTTGCGCCTTTGCCGATTGCAAGGTATCGAAAGCCACAGAAGCCGGATCGGCACCCATCCCCTGTTGAACAATGGGCACACCCACTCTTTCAGACCAGATGATCAGCTGATCTACTGCTGCCGCGCGAAAGGTATCCGCAGCTCCTAAAACGACTTTTTTACCGGCATTTTTGAATTGATGAGCCAACTTTCCAATGGTTGTCGTTTTACCAACACCATTGACACCTACCACCATGATTACGTAAGGATCATTTTCAGGCTTCACGAATTCGATCGATCCTGTTTCACCTGAGTTATTTTCTTCCAGTAAGGAGGCGATTTCCTCTTTCAGAATTGTCTGCAGCTCACTGGTTCCCAAAACTTTATCTCTCGCTACACGCGACTCAATGCGCTCAATGATTTTTAACGTAGTCTCTACACCTACATCAGAAGTGATTAAAACCTCCTCCAGATTATCCAATACTTCATCATCAACCCTGGATTTTCCTACGATGGTACGCGCCAGCTTAGAAAGAAAACTTTGTTTTGTTTTCTCGAGTCCTTTATCCAGACTCTCTTTTTTATCCCTTGAAAATAAGCCAAAAAATGCCATATGGTAAAAATAAGAAAAGCTCCCAATACAGGAGCTTTACAATATTTAGAATCAGTTTAAGATTAGTTCTTTGTGAACCACTCTTTCACTTTGTCGTTGTGTACGATCTCTTCTTTGAAGGTATATGAACCTGATTTCTCAGATTTTACCATTTTGATCACCTTCGTGTGCTCTTTTCCGCCACCTTTCTGTAACGATGCTACTACTTTCTTTGCCATGATTCAATTATTTAATCTCCTTATGAACCGTCATACGCTTCAAGATCGGATTGAATTTTTTTATCTCCATTCTGTCCGGAGTGTTCTTTCTGTTCTTCGTTGTAATGTAACGAGAAGTTCCCGGCATACCTGAATCCTTGTGCTCTGTGCACTCAAGGATCACCTGAATTCTGTTTCCTTTTGCTTTCTTAGCCATTTTTATACTTTTTAACGTCTACCGTTTCCCAACGGGTAGAACAGGATTACTTCAAATACCCTTTTTCGCGTGCTTCTTTCACACAAGCCGAAATACCTTTCTTGTTGATTGTTCTCAACGCAGAAGTTGAAATCTTCAACGTAATGAAGCGATCTTCTTCAGGAAGGTAGAACTTCTTGGAAACCAGATTCGGGTAGAATTTACGCTTTGTTTTGCGGTTTGAGTGAGAAACATTGTTCCCTACCATTACCGATTTACCCGTAAGTTGACAAACTCGTGACATCTTTTATTGTTTTATCCTAATTCTAAATGGGGTGCAAAGAAACTACATTTTTCGAAAACGAACAACAGTTTTTTTACTTTTTTTCGTTCTCGATACCCAAAATCCTACATCTAAGCATATTTAATGCTGCAAGTACGCTCATTTGAATGTTTCGTTCGCGGTTATCTCCAAAACGTAAACAGTGCGACACAACTCCCCTCTCATCGGCTACAGCAATCCAAACAGTGCCTACCGGCTTTTCCGCTGTACCACCATCCGGACCTGCGATCCCGGAAGTTGCCAAACAGTAGGTTGTACCCAGTTTCAATCTTCCGTTGACCGCCATTTGAGCTACTACTTCAGCACTAACTGCACCTACACTACCCAGCTCATTTGCCGAAACATCTGCCAAGGTCATTTTTAGTTCATTCGAATAAGTCACCAATGACCCCTGAAAATAATCTGATGAACCGGCAATGGAAACGAAACTGTGTGCCAATGCCCCACCCGTACAACTTTCAACTGTTCCAACCGTTTTGCCTGATTCTCGCAAAAGTTTACCAACTACTTCAGAAAGTGTTCGGTCTTGTGTTCCATAGACGAAACGCGGGAATCGCACTTTTAATTCTTCAAAAAACGTCTCAATCTCTTGTTTGCGTTTTTCTCCCTCGTAAGATGTCAGCCTTAGCTTTACCATACCCGGCGACGGAAGATATGCCAATCCAAATCCAGCTTTTTCGACCCTTTCTTCCCAATCCGAGATCTGATCGGCCAGGAAAGACTCACCTATTCCCTGCGTCATGAGTGTGTAATGGAAAAGGGATGGCAAACCGCCTCTTTCTTGCAAACGAGGAAAGACCTGTTCTATCATGATTCCCTTCATTTCATAAGGAACTCCGGGCATACTGATCACAATACAGCCATTTTTCTCAAACCACATTCCGGCTGCTGTTCCATTAACATTCTCCAGAATAATGGCATCAACAGGAAGATCTGCCTGACGGACATTCACATCCAGCATGGGCCGGTTTCGCGAGCTAAAAAACTCCTCAATGCGCCGTAATGTAGGTTCGTGACATTTCAATTCCGTTTGAAAATATTCAGCCAGCGTGTACTTTGTAATGTCATCTTTCGTAGGACCAAGTCCACCAGTTATGAAGACGATTTGAGAACGCTTGATGGCCTGATCAACCGTATCACGAATGATTTGAGCGTGATCACTGATCGTCGTCACAAAATTGGTCCGAATGCCACGTAAAGAACATTCCATCCCGATCCAGGAGGCATTGGTATTGATGGTTTGTCCAATCAATAACTCATCGCCGATGGATATGATCTCCGCATTCATTTCTTCTTGAATTTTGCAATGGATTCAATATGACCGGTATGCGGAAATTGATCTACGAGTGAGAATTTCTCCAGTTCATAACCCGCTTGGCGAAGTAAGTCCGTGTCTCTTGCCTGGGTTGATGGATTACACGATATATATACCATATTCTCAGCACCGAGATCAATCGTTTTTTGTAACGTTTTCGGTGCTATTCCTGCACGAGGCGGATCTAAAATTATTGTCGCGATCTTTCCATTAAATTCAGGATGCTCCTTTAAAAATTTCCCCACATCTGCAGCATAAAATTCGATACCACCGATTCCATTTCGATCCGCGTTTCGCTTTGCGTCTTCAATGGCTTCTTCCACGATGTCAACCCCGACAATTCGCGCTTTCCCTCCTCTTTTTGCCAATAGTTGCCCTATGGTTCCTGTTCCACAGAAGAGATCCATGACTACTTTATCTTCAGGGATATTTTCTTCAAAAACATAATCCAAGGCCTTGGTGTAGAGCAATTCGGCACTTTTCGGATTCGTTTGAAAGAAACTCTCCATGGAGATTTCGAATTGTAAACCAAGTAATTTCTCTACAACAACAGGCTGGCCGTACAATAGATCACTTTCACCATTCTCAATTTTTGCTCTGTCTGCCACATTGTCATTTACTGTATGCAGAAACCCTGCGAGTCGTTTCCCCAGTTTAGCCTGAAGAAATTCAGAAAAACCTTTCAGATCGAATTTTTCCAATCCTTCGGAGGAAGTGACAAGATTCAATAGTAACTGATCCTGATCAAACGATTTTCTCACCACCAAATGACGGAAAAATCCAGTTTTTTTCGGCGGATGCCATGCTGGTAATCCGGAAGCTTTCAGAAATTCACGCACCTCTTTGAGCAACGTTTCCCATTCTTCATCAAACAGTCCACTTGGAAGATTCAAATTTTCCACCTTCCACCAGGTTCCTCTGCGTTTGAATCCTACGGCAAATGAGTCATCTATCTCCTCGCCCGTATTCGGAACATGCTCGATACAGGAGAAACTGTACTCCATTTTATTTCTGTAGAAATAGTGCTCAGGCGAACTTATAAACGCATCAAATCGTTGTTCAAGGTCTCTGATTCCGGAAATTCTAGCGAACGTCTCGATCGTTGACGTTTTTTTTGCTGATTCCTGCAGTTCGACAGGGACAAAAATGTATGGTCCACCTGAAATTTCCTGAAAACGGCCTGTATTTTCTTCAGGCGCACGCTGAATAACATCCAGCAATTTAGCTTCTGCGTGCCGTTTTCGTTTTGTATCGATCTTTGTACGAACGACCTGCCCTGGAAAAGCATTGTCAACGAATACGACATAACTCCCTTCGGCAGAAGGAATTCGTGCGACGCCTCTCCCTCCGAAGGCATAACCTTCGATAGTGAGTTCTACAATCTCTCCACGATGAAACATTTATTTTAAACTTTATTGAACAAGATCAAATCATTCCCCGAATGATTCCTTTGTCTGAACCTTCCACAAATCCAAGGATCAATTCGCGCAATGAAGAATGAGCTATTTGCTCGCGAATTGCCTCAATCCCTTTCGAGATATTGTTATTCTGTACATACAGGATTCTGTAAATATCTTCAATCTCTCTGACCTGGTCATCGGAATATCCTCTTCTTCTCAAGCCAACTGAGTTCACACCGGCAAATGTCAATGGTTCACGAGCAGCCTTAATAAAAGGAGGGATATCTTTACGAATGAGGGAGGCACCTCCGATAAACGTATGCGCTCCTATTCTGGCGAATTGTTGAGCAGCCACCTTCCCTTCCAGTATCGCATAATCATCAATCAACACATGACCGGAGAGTCCAACATAACTCGCCAGTATGACGTTATTTCCAATTTGACAATCGTGTGCCACATGAACATAAGTCATTAACAGGCAATTATCTCCTATTGAAGTCTTCCATTTATCTTTTGTGCCGCGATGGATCGTCACACATTCACGAATCTTGGTATTGTTACCAATTTCCACGGTTGTGTATTCACCATCAAATTTCAAGTCCTGTGGGATAACACCAATAACTGCACCCGGGAAAATCTCGCAATCTTCACCAATTCTGGTTCCCGGATAAATCGTCACATGAGAATGGATTTTGGTTCTGGCACCGATCTCAACATCTTCGTAGATGGTTGAAAATGGCTCAACTACAACACTGTCTGCCAACGTTGCTCCTGCTGATACCTGTGCCAGTTTACTGATCATTTACGCTTTATCTTTAATAACTTGAGCGAGCATCTCGGCCTCCATCACCACTTTTCCATTCACATAGGCTTTACCACCCATTTCGACCAAACCTCGTCTGATCGGTGAAAGTAAAAATAATTCAAACACGATCGTATCTCCCGGAAGGACTTTCTGCTTGAACTTCACATTGTCGATCTTCATAAAGTAGGTAGAATACAAATGTGGATCTTCCACTTTGCTCAACGCAAAAATTCCTCCGACCTGCGCCATGGCCTCGATCTGCAGTACCCCTGGGAATACAGGGTTACCCGGGAAGTGCCCTGTGAAGATGGGCTCATTCATCGTGATGTTCTTCACCCCAATGATCGTTTCTTCCTTTATCTCCATGATTTTATCAACCATCAGAAACGGAAAACGGTGAGGCAACATGCGCTCTATATCATTGATATTGTAAAGAGGCTCTTTTGTCAAGTCAAATTTGCGACCCTCTTTCTCTTGTTTCTTGATCTG
>Ga0172367_10003329_pt1 | contig 20980 bp, 19 predicted proteins | sample Lak10m_FD_114542 | JGI IMG/M metagenome (GOLD analysis project Ga0172367, IMG submission 114542) | Freshwater microbial communities from Kabuno Bay, South-Kivu, Congo - kab_022012_10m | ecosystem: Environmental > Aquatic > Freshwater > Lake | place: Democratic Republic of the Congo: South-Kivu... | reverse complement strand
GAAAAGGGCCCCCGCGGGGGCCCTTTCCATGTGCGCGTCAAACCAACCGGTGGCGGACTTTTCAGGCGCCGCGTGGCCCCTTTTTCGACCACCGCCTGGCCCCATTTTCGGGCGCCATTGACATGTGGCCGCGCTGCTCAGAAAAACGATCACCAGATACCTGCGGGGCGCGCTACGAAGCGGTCGCAGCCTCGGCAACTAGACGGCATCTAATCATCGTCACGCGATGTTGCCGTTCTAAATGATAGTGGACCCTAGGCGGACCCTAGCAACAAATCCACGTCGGATCGTTTCCCCAAAACCCCATAAAATACTGGCGCACCGGAGAAGGCGAAGATGCGTACTGGAGGATGGTTATTGAGCGTTGCGTTGTCCGGCTTCGCTGTGGGTCAGATTGAGCCAACCAGTCTATCCAGGGGTGCATTTCGATAGGTCCGACGGACACGAACCAGTTTGCTCGATTCTACGCATGTCTTTCGACAGTTATTCCGTCAGAATAGCGAATTTGTGGTCGCCATCCCAATTCACTGCGGATCTTGCTGCTGGATATTCTATTGCTGAAACCTACCAGGTTTATGCCTTCGAGGAAGGGCAGAGCTGGATCCTTCGGAGATTCCATCCGGGCAGGATTCTCGTTCTCGGCAATGATCCGCAAGATGTCTTCGACAGGATAAGCCGTTGGCGGAGGGCGTCCGGCAAGGCCAGCCATGTCAGACATGAATCGTGCCCACGATACCCCCGACTCATCACAAACGTTGTAGATCTCGCCGATGGCCGGTTGTTGCGTGGATGCCAGCACAATCGCTTCAGCCAGATTCTCGACATGGACGAGCCCTGCATCATTTGCGGCCGCATCTCCGATGACAAACGCGCCTGTTGCGCGGATCGACGCGAGCAGGCGATCGCCCCAGGCGCCGCCGCCGCCGAAGCCATAGACATTGGCCGGGCGAAGGATTGTGAGGGGAATGCCGTACTTCACCCCGAGCTGGAGCGATACCAACTCCTGACCCTGCTTGGCTCGCCCGTAGGCGCCCGCCCAGGGACCATGGCCGAGCGTTTCATCGCAAACGTGAGTCTGAACCAACGTGCCGTAGACCGCAATCGATGTGCAGACGATAAGCCTCGCGCCTGCCTCGGCAGCGGCAAGACAGACATTGCGCGTACCATCGACGAAAATCGACCATTGCCGGCCGTAATCTCCGCCATGCCCCACCAGGCCCGCCAGATGGACCACGACGTCGCAATTCGCTGAGGCGGCTTTCAGTGTGGCGGGATCGAGCAGGTTCCCTGTTCGCACATCGACACGCCCATCCCAGGATTTGGGCGTGGCTTCGCCGGGTAGGGCGAAGGATCGCACATCGAAGCCGCCGGCCAGAAAGGCTGCAACAGCGCGTTGTCCAATGAAGCCGGTGCCGCCTGTTACGAGGACTTTTCCGCTCATCTTGTGCGCCTCCCGATGGTGTGCAGATTGACACTGAACAAATGTTTAGTCTATCGTCCGTTGCAAGCTTGCCGAGTCCGTTCTTGTGGAGCTGCCCATGGGTGTGGCCGACAATATTCCAATCCGCCGGCTCGACTTCGAGTTCGCCGATGACATGGATCTTGTCTTCATCAAGGACGATCCTGCCCTCTCATACCTGTTCGTCGGCTCATGGATGATGCTGCCGCATCTGGAGCCGTTCCTCATCAGGACTGTCCAGGCGGCGCTCGATCAGGTGAAGAATGATCGCCTGCGTGAGGAAGCGATCCGCTTCTGCGCACAGGAAGGCCAGCATTTTCGCCAGCACCAGAAGATGAACGAGGTCGTGAAACGGATCCATCCAGCCGGGCCGCGCCTGGCGGAACTGGAACGTGAGGTCGCGGTGATCTTCGAGGATTGGAGCGCGAACAAGCCGCTCAAATTCTGCCTGGCCTATGGAGAGGGTTTCGAATCCATGACCTGCGCCGCGGCCCGCGCGCAGATGGAGACGGGCATGTTCGACGACATGAAGGAGCCCATCAGGGGGTTGATGTACTGGCACATCATGGAAGAAGTCGAGCACCGCACGGTGGCTCACGACGTCTATCGTGCCTGCGGCGGAAACTACCTTCATCGCATGAAGCTCGCGATGTTCTTCCAGCGACATTATCTGGGCCTGTGCAAGCGCTTTCAGGCGGCGATGATTGAAGCCGCCCCCGAAGTCATGGCGCGTTACCAGCAGCCAGAGATGGAGGCGAAGCGAAAGGCGCGCATGACCGCTTACACCAAGGCCTTCATGCCGAAGCTGCTGGCAACCTACACGCCGTGGTACAGCCCCTCATCAGTGCCGTTGCCGCCGTCCTATGAGGGCGCGCGCCGCACGTTCTCGGACCTTGCCCTGTCTGTCCGCTGAGGGCGGCAACCATTTCGGAGAAACTGCTTATGGCGGAAGGCATCGCAGTGACGGACATGCAGGAAAAGTTCGCGGCCTACGCCGCGAAGGTCCAGGCCCGTGGAACGTTTCCGAAGTGGGACGCGCCGACCATGCTCGTGCGAAACGAAGACTTGCCATGGGCGGAGGCCGGCGACGGCAGCGCGATCAAGCTGCTGCATGTCGATCTCGCTTCAAATCTCTGGATTTCACTCACCCGACTACCCCCTGGCTACCGGGTCATCACCCACTTCCACACGGGCCATGTCTACGCAGTGACCCTCAAGGGCAGGTGGTTCTACGAGGAAAGCCCCGCAGAGGTTTCTGAAGCGGGCTCCTACCTCTTCGAGCCTGCTGGCTCCACGCACACGCTGCGCACCCCTCCGGACGTGGAAAGCGAAACCGTTGTCTGGTTCGCAATCTACGGGGCCAATATCAACCTCAATGCAGACGGCGGCGTAGTTTCGTTGGTCGATGCGCGCACCGTCCTTGAAATGTACGAGACTTACTGCGACGCGCTCGGGCTTGATTGCTCCAAACTGATTGTTCTGGGCCGGTGACATTATGAGCATAATGCGCGCAACCGTGCTTCGAAACGGATCGTTCACGACGGAATCGTGCCAACGACCGGAGCCGGGTCCAGGGGAAGTCCTTGTGAAGGTCAGGAGCTGCGGCATCTGTGGATCCGATCTTCACCTGTTCAAGCACCAGAGGGACACAATCGAGAAGGCGCGCTCGCTCGGCGCCGATGTGTCCGAACTTGAACGCGGCTATTCTGAGGGCATCGTGCTCGGACACGAGTTTGTTGGCGAGATCGTCGACTTCGGTCCCCATACTCAACGAACGCTCAAGGCCGGCGATCGGGTTGTCTCCATGCCCTTCGTGGTCAAGGGCGGCGCCCCGGTGCTGATCGGCTCCAACCCAGAAACGTCTGGCGCATATGCGCAGTACATGACGCTGACTGAAGCCATGCTATTGAAAGTCGATCCTACGATCGCGAACGAAGCTGCTGCTTTCGTCGAACCGCTGGGCATTGCCGTGCATGCGGTGAACAAGTCCGGCATCACGCCTGGCGCAACGGCTGCCATTGTTGGGGCGGGGCCGATCGGACTTGCGATAATTTCTGTCCTGCGCGATCGCGGCATCGAGACGATCGTTGCGTCCGATCTTTCGCCGACGCGACGCAGGCTGGCATTGACCATGGGCGCCTCCGAAGCTGTCAATGGTGCAGAAGCGAGTGCGGTCGCAAAAGCCGCTGTTCCAGGGAAGCCACTCGTTGTCTTCGAGAATACCGGCGCGCCCGGCATGTTGCACCGGTTAGTGCTCGAAGCGCCGCAGAATGCGAAGCTTGTCGTCACCGGAATTGCGCCGGGCGAGGAGTCCTTCCTTCCGATGGTCGCCATCATGAAGGAATTGAGCATGACCTTCGTGATCTACTACACGCAGGAAGAGTTCGCGCACGCGCTTGATCTCATCGGATCGGGGAAATTCGACTGGCGCGCCATGCACACCGGAACCGTCGGATTGTCAGGTATTCCAGGAGCATTCGCGGACCTTCGGGATCCCGAACAGCATGCCAAGATCCTGATCGATCCATGGCTTGAAGCCGAAGCGGGGTAGGGCGTGATCGAGGGCGCTTCAAGACCTACCCTGGACTGCAACGGACTGTCATTCTCCGCCTACGAGATGGGCGCTGGTCCTGCTGTTCTTTGCCTGCATGGCTTTCCCGATACCGCGCACACATGGCGGCATACGCTGCCGAAGCTGGCGCGGGCAGGCTACCGGGCGGTCGCTGTTGCGTTGAGAGGATATGAAACCAGCTCGCATCCCGCCGATGGGGACTACAGCCTTGCCGCGTTGGCGAGCGACGTGCCTGGCTGGCTGGACGCCCTTGGCGTCGAAAAGGCTTGCTTGGTCGGCCATGACTGGGGCGCCAGCATCGCTTACGCCGCAGCCGTGCTTTGCCCCGATCGGATCGAGAAGCTCGTTACCATGGCCGTGCCCCATCCGTCGGCCTTTGCGGCTACGCTGATCGGCGACTATGAACAGATGCGCCGGTCCTGGTACATCTATCTCTTCCAGCTTCGTGGCATGGCAGAGCTTGTGGTTGAGGCGAACGCCCACACCTTCCTGAAGCGCTTGTGGAGCGACTGGTCGCCCGGCTGGACTGATCAATCGTCGCTTGCTTCAATGGAGACGGCTTTCGGACAGCCCGGCGTTCTCGCCGCAGCATTGGGATACTACCGCGCAGCTTTCGATCCGGCTCATCCCCGCGGATCAGAGACCCAGAGACTGCTTGGCGCCCCGATCATGGCTCCGACCCTGGGCTTGTGCGGCGCAAATGATGGATGCATTGGCCCCGAGATATTCGAGGCGTCGATGCCGTCGGCCCTGTTTGCCGGCGGGGTGCGGACTGTTCGGGTCACCAATGCGGGCCACTTCCTGCATCTGGAGCAGCCGGATGTCGTGCATGGCGAGATCTTGGGCCACCTGCGTTCGTTCTAGGCTCCATCGAGCCGTTGCAGCAGGCGCCCCAAACTGTCCTGGAAGGCTTCGGGCTTCTCGACATGCACAAGGTGGCCTGCCCCTGCCACTTTTTCTACAAATCCTGGAGGTAGTCTGCCAGACAGAGCGTCCATCGCAGGCCTGGTGCCGGGGAACCGATCATCAAGGGAACCCTTGATCTGGGCGACCGGCATCTCGAACCAGAACTCCGGTTCGTTGCTGCACCCATAAGCCATGGCTTCATAGATCGCATTCCGAACATGAGGATTGTGCTGTTTCATGCTCCGGGCAAAAGCTTCCTGAACATCTTCACGCACACTGACCTGATACGCAAACCGATTGCAGAAGCGCGACCATGGCGTCACCGCCATTTGTAGTTGCAGGAGCGCATTTGAGACCCACGGTGATGGAAGATGCATCATCGCGATGGGGATGCAGGCGTAGGCAATCAGCGAGATTGTATGCTGCGGAAATTGGCGGGCGAACGACTGGGCAATCATTCCACCAAATGAGAAGCCAAGCTGATGCGCCTGCTGGACCTCGGCCGCAGCCATCACCTCGGCGAGCATCTCCGCAGCTTTCTTCAACCGCCGGGCTGGCCGAACATGTGCCGACCCACCGTGGCCGGGCAAGTCCCAAAGGAGGAGGTTGTAGCGTTCGGCGAAAGGAGTGAGGACGTCGCAGAAATCGTCATGACTTCCGAATGATCCATGGGTTACAGCAAGCCAGCTTCGATGCCTGCGCCCGCTTGTCCAATAGGCCAGGCCGCCGGCTGTGCGACCTTGCGTCAGCGATAGCGTCATGAACTCAGGCGCGCTGCGAGCGCGCGTCTGTCGACCTTGCCGTTCGGCAGGAATGGCAGCGCGTCGAGCACGTCCCACGATTTCGGGATCTTGTACGCGGCGATGCGCTCGCGCAGGAATGCCTTGATCTGCGCCGGGTCGATCGAACGCCCCGGCCGCGGCAGCAGGAAGGCGTGTCCCACCTCCTGGAATGTCGGGTGAGCGATCGCGACGACGACAGCCTGTGCGACATCCTCGTGTTCGCAGATCGCCAGCTCGACTTCCACCGGATAGACGTTGTAGCCGCCGGACTTGAACATCTCCTTCAGCCGCCCGGCGAAGACCATGTTGCCATCGGGGCGCTGTACGCCCAGATCGCCCGTCCTGAGCCAGCCGTCGGACGTGAAGGCCTCCCGGGTCGCATCTGGCTTGTTCCAGTAGCCAGACATGACAGAGACGCCCTTCACTTGGATCTCACCTGTTTCGCCAACCGCCACACGCGCTCCGTCCGGTGTCGCGATGCGGATGTCGTTGCCGCGGATCGGCCGGCCGATCGTCTCGGACATGACATCGAGCGAATCCCCCAATGCGTTGAACGTGATCATGCCGGTTGATTCGGTCTGTCCGTAGACGCTGGACATGCGGGCGCCGGTCTTTTCGACCTCCCGCAGTTGCGCCACCGTCGATACGGCCCCGCCAAAGACGATCAGCTTATAGAAATCCGCCGCCGCGAAATCGGCGCCTGCGGCAATCATCATGGCCCAGGCTGTGGGGCTTCCGACGAGGTAGGTCGGCCGTTCATTCCGATTGATTTCGGCAAGCCGGACAAGGTCAACCCGAGGATGGAAAATGATACGTCCGCCGGCCGCGAACACTGTGAAGCAGACGTTATTGAGACCGCCGACATGGTTGATCGGTGCGACGCACACGGTCGATTCAAGACCATCGGGTGGCATCCAGGTGAGGTTCGACAAGGCGGTCTGGACGATCGCGCGATGCGAAAGAATAGCGCCTTTCGGTTTCCCTGTTGTGCCCGATGTGTACACGATGACGGCGGAGTCTTCCGGGGCGACGGCTGCGCGTGCACGCGCCAGCGTCTCGTCCTTGATGGCCATTCCCGGCGTCAACCGGTGATCTCCGGATGGCATGGATACCTCGCCCAGCGGGATCAGCACGACGCCTTCGGCCGCTATTTCCTTGAGCTCGGAATAGTAGTTCCGACCGTCGAAAGACTCTGTCGCGAAGATGACGCGGGGTTGTGCGTCCGCGAGGATGTATTCGTATTCCTGTCGCCTGTAGGCGGGGTTCATGCCGTGCCAGATCGCGCCGACGGACGTTGCGGCCAGGAAGGTGACCCAGAAATCGATACCTGGTGGTGAAAGCGTAGCGACGCGGTCGCCGCGTGAGACGCCGAGGGCGAGCAGGAGCCTTCCGACCGCCTCCACACGCTCGAACAAATGTTCATTCGAAAGCCGAAGGTCCTGCTCCACCACAGCTGTTGCCTGTGGCGCGGCAACCCGCCGCCCGACGATAAAGTCATGGATTCGTTGAGGTAACGCCGCGCTTTCCGACATGACCACCTCCGACGTTGTAACAGTCCCGGCGAACGCCTCTTGTCAAGAACTGAACATATGTTTAGTTTCTGGCCCAAAGAGCTCGGTAAATCAAGCGCCGAAGCGACCAGGGAGGACGAAATGACCACTCGTAAGATTCTGCTGTGTGGTGTGAGCGCGATCAGCGTTTTCTCATCGCTTCCGGCCTTCGCCCAGGATGCGGGACCGCAAGACGACGATCAGCGGCCGGATACGGTGGTTGTTACCGCGCAAAAGCGTGAGGAAGCCCTGATCGAGGTTCCACTGGCCGTTCAGGCAATTTCCGAGGATCAACTTGAGGCCGCCGGTGTCAGGGACGTTGGCGCCCTCGTTAAACTCATCCCCGGCGCGTCGGTCGTTTCATCATCATCCCGCGGGTTCGAGACGATCCAGATTCGCGGCATCAGCGCCGGGACGACCGGGGATGGCTTGACCGGCTACTATGTCGACGACATCGCCTTTGGCGTTCCAAACTTGCAGTTGTCGCCGCCCGCGCGCCTGCTTGACCTTGAGCGGGTGGAGATCATCAGGGGTCCGTCCGGCACGCTTTGGGGGCAGGGGTCGATGGGCGGCAACATTCGCCTCTTAACTGCCGATCCGGACACCAGCGCGTTCGGGGGCAAGCTGCTCGGAGAGTACTCCACCACAGAGGACGGTGGAGACAATCATGCAATCGATGGCGTTCTCAATATTCCGGTTGTCCCCGATGTCTTTGCGGTGCGCATAAGCGGCGGCTACGACAAGCTCGGCGGCTACGCGGATGTCCTTCAGTCCGGCGAAGAGAACGCCAACGATTCAAGCGGATCGAACGTCCGCATCAAGGCGCTCTATACGCCCGACGATCGTCTCGCAATCCGCGCCAGTTACTGGATGATCGACAACGTGCAGGGCTTCAACAACGCCCTCGTTGCAAACAACCCTGGCACGGGAGCGCCCTTGCCCACGCCTGCCATCAATGGCGGCGGCAGCGTGACAAACGGACCCGTCAACGGTTTCACGGACACGTCGCTCGATATCGCTTCGCTGGCGATCACTTACGAATTCGACTTCGCGACGCTAACCAGCGCCACTTCAACGTCGGAGCATGAACTGGACTTCGAGGCGCCGTTGACCCTCGCGGGGTTCAACTACAACAACGACTCGACGTTCAAGACCGATAGCTTCACGCAGGAACTCCGCCTGACATCATCGGACGATGGCGCGTTCAAATGGCTCGCCGGCGCTTACTACCGCGACGCCACGATCGACAGCGACATCAATTTCTACTTCGATGGGACGGACTTTGCGCTTGGTCTTATTCCGGTTATCAACCTCGTCGGTCCGCTCGAGACAACGTCTTGGTCGGTCTACGGCGAGGCATCTCTCGAACTTTTTGACGGCAAGCTGATCCCGCTCATTGGCGTGCGTTACTTCGAGGATGAGCGCACCGGCGGGCCATCTCTCAATCGGGCGACAAGCGTCACGAACCCAGCACAGTCAGTGTCGTTCGATAGCGTGAGTCCCCGGTTCAATCTCAAGTATCGCCCAGACGACAACACCACAGTCTTCCTCAACATTGCCCACGGCTTCCGGAGCGGATCGGTGCAGACGGCTGACCAAGTCGCCGCGGCGGCAGTCCTTGGCGTGCCGACGACAGTCGGCGTCGATCCGGATGAGCTGTGGACTTACGAACTCGGAGCCAAGCTCGCAGTGCTTAACGACGATCTGCTGCTCGAAGGATCCGTCTACCAGACAGACTGGCAAGACGTGCAGTTGCCGTTCGGAGCTCTCTCGTCGGTGGCGAATGTTGGCGATGCGACCATTCAGGGCATCGATATCGGCGCTGTCTGGCTGACCCCCGTCGATGGCCTCACGCTCCAGGCCAACGCGAACTTCCAGGAAACCGAATGGGATAGTGTGCGCGGCGCCATCACGGCCTCGCTGCCTTACGTCGCTGCCGGCCGGGAGCTCATCGATGTGCCCGATTCGACCTACTCAATTGGCGTCAACTATGAGCAGCCGGTCGAGCTTTTTGGCGCATCGACGCTGAAGTTTGGCGGCAACTATGCCTATCGCTCCGACACGCTCGCCAGCACGGGCGGAACGACGGACAGCCTTCGCAGCCTGTCGCTGACGGCGGATCTGATCACTGAAATGGGATGGACCGTCGGCGTCTTCGGCCACAACCTGACAGACGAAGACGGTGCTTCGCAGCTCACGGTCGGCGGTGGGTTCGTGAGGCCTTATCCGCGTCGTATCGGCGTGAAACTGGGGGTTGATTTCTAGGGCGGATGGCCCGCATGGCAGGATTCGTGGGCCGCTCGCCAGCGTTGCGGCCTACGAATCTCTTGGAGCGGCGCCGAACCAGAAGAGCTGTCGAAGCGCCTTCTGGAAGCGCCCCCACATTTCCGGATCATAGGTCGATTTTCCCAGCATGTTGCGAATGTAGGGATCCAGCAGCAGCGGGCCAACCAACATGAAGGCGTAGAGCAGGGGAAGCCAGAGCCTGTCTGCGTCGTTCGCGATCTTTCCGTCAGCATCGGATCGCGTGATCATCCGGGAAACCGAGTCATAGTATTCCCGGAAAAGGTTTTCACCCCACTCGCTGTTCTCTGTGATCGCGCGACGGAGGTAGGCCGCGAAACTTGGCCATTCCGCCTCGTATTCCCTGATCCAGGTGCGATGGTATTCGGCGACGGATTCAAGGTCATCAACGGCAAGCCGCCGCGATGCGCGCACGATCGCCTTGGAGGTTTCTGCCAGAAAGTGGGCGTCGACCGCCGCGCGCAGGCCTTCCTTGGATTCGAAGTGGTGATTGATCAGGCCGACCGAGACATCGGCTGCCTTTGCGATGTCGCGGACTGTGACGCCGTCAAATCCGCGTTCGGCGAACAGCTGCATCGCGACGAGCAGCAGCCTGTCGCGGCCCTTCAGTGAGCTTTTCGGGGCCTTCTTCGCGAGCTTCGCCATTGTGTCCGCCATCTTTGGCCCTTCGTTACAGCAGTTTCTTCGCCGGCGCTTCAGCTTTGGGTCGGCGGATTGCCACATCCGTATGGAGCAATTTCAGGTTGCCATAAAAACTGAACTGTTGTTCAGTCTTTGGAGATTGCCGAGGCCGGCTTACGGGAGAAGACCGCCATGCGTGAGGTCGTGATCGTTTCCACAGCTCGCACTGGCATGCCCAAGTCGGTCCGGGGAAGTTTCAACAACACACATCCAATTGCCTTCACGGGGCACGCCTTGAGGGCGGCGATTGATCGCGCTGGCATTGATGCAGACGAAGTCGAGGACGTGGTGTTGGGTTCCGGGATGCCAGAGGGCGCAACCGGGTTCAACATCGCGCGCAACGCGGCGATCAAGGCTGGCTGCCCCGTGACAACGGCTGGGGTAACCGTGAACCGCTATTGTTCGTCGGGTCTGCAAGCGATCGCTTTCGCGGCGGGGCGCATCAGCCAAGATGGCGACGCGGTTCTGGCGGCCGGCGGTGTCGAGTCGATCTCCATGGTGCAGCTGTCGGGACACATGAACGTCACAGGCGTGACGGAAGCCGACCTTCTCGCACAGAAACCCGCGCTGTGGATGCCGATGATCGAAACCGCTGAAATCGTCGCCGAACGTTACGGGATTTCGCGCGAGGCGCAGGACCGCTACGCGCTGCAATCACAGCAGCGCACCGCCGCCGCGCAGCGGGATGGCAAGTTCGCGGATGAGATCGTGCCCATGAATGTGGTCTGGAAGCGGCAGAACAAGGAGACCGGCGGGGCCGATCTCGTCGATGTCACTGTCGATCGCGATGAATGCAACCGGCCGGAAACAACCTACGAGTCGCTTGCGGCTCTGAAGCCCGTCTATCGCGGAGGCATGGTCGTCAAGGAAGGCAAGTACGTAACCGCGGGAAACGCTTCGCAACAATCTGACGGCGCGAGTGTGAGCATCCTCATGGAAGCGAAGGAAGCCGAGCGACGGGGTCTCGCACCCCTAGGCATCTTTCGAGGCTTTGCGGTGGCTGGCTGCGAGCCCGATGAGATGGGCATTGGACCCGTCTTCGCCGTCCCCAAGCTCCTGAAACGAGCCGGTCTTTCTGTCGACGATATCGGCGTGTGGGAGCTGAACGAAGCGTTCGCAAGCCAGTGCCTGTACTGCCGCGATCACCTCGGCATCGATCCTGAAAAGTACAACGTGAACGGCGGCGCCATCTCGATCGGGCACCCCTATGGAATGACCGGAGCAAGATCGACAGGGCATGCACTGATCGAGGCGCGGCGGCGCGGCGAGCGCTATGCGGTTGTCACGATGTGCGTTGGAGCGGGTATGGGAGCCGCCGGCCTTTTCGAGGTTGCATGATGACCAGCTACGAATATCTCGACGTGAGTGAGGAGGCAGGCGTTGCAACTGTACGCCTGAACCGTGAGAGCAAACGCAATACGCTCAATCCGGACCTGATGCGGGAGTTGACGGATGTGGCGCGGACCTTTCGCTCCACTCCAGGAATTCGCGCCGTCGTTCTTCGAGGTTCGGACACATTCTTTTCGGCCGGCGCTGACCTGGGCTCTGCGGACAAGCCGCGGTCGCCATCCACCGCAGGTGGCGATCCCGCGCGCCCATCGCTGCTCGAACTGCGAGAAGCTCTGCTCCTCGGTCCCGATATGTGCCGGGCCTGGGAGGAGATGGAGCCCGTCACGCTTGTTGCTGTCGAGGGCTATTGCGTCGGCGGCGCCTGCGCCCTCGCGCTGGCATGTGATTTTCGCATAGCTGGGCGCAGCGCGATGATGCGCCTGCCGGAAGTGCCGCTTGGCATCAATATGAGCTGGCACTCGATCCCGCGCCTGACAACGATTGCGGGGCCAAGCCGCGCCAAGCGCTTCACCATGTTCGGCGATGCAACGCCGGGACCCGTGCTCGAAAAGTGGGGGATGGTTGACGAACTCGTCGAGGACGGCGCCGCCTTCAAGACGGCGCTGGAATGGGCGCAGCGCCTGAATGAACTGCCGCCTCTGCCGATCCGCATGACCAAGGAGTCGGTGAATGCGACGGCAAACGCGCTTCACCGGGCCACCACCTTCATGGATCGCGACCAATACCTTCTGACGTTCCTGTCAGAGGACTTCCAGGAAGGCGTCCGGGCGTTCTTCGAGAAGCGCAGGCCTGACTTCAAGGGCAAGTGACATGGATATCAAGCTTCACACACCGGCGGAGATCAGGGCCAGTATCGGAACCGAGATCGGCGTCTCGGACTGGAAGCTGATCGATCAGAACATGATCAATCGCTTCGCGGATCTCACCGACGACCACCAATTCATTCACGTTGATCCGGATATGGCGGCAAAGACACCGTTCGGCGGCACGATCGCTCACGGATTTCTCGTGCTATCGATGCTCGCCAGCATGGGAAAGGCGGCCAGCTTCGCGATGCAGGGCGTCTACATGGGCGTCAACTACGGATTTGAGAAAATCCGCATCATGGCTCCGGTCCGGTCAGGGAAGCGAATAAGGGGGCGCTTCACGCTCAAGGACATGGTTGAACGCGCGCCCGGCCAGTGGATGGCGACGCTGAACTGCACGATCGAAATCGAAGGCGAGGCCAAGCCAGCTGTGAAAGCGGAATGGCTGTCGCTTCAGTTCGTCAACAGCTAGGGGAAGGTCACAATGCGAATCCGGTTTGACGGCCGTGTCGCGATCGTAACGGGAGCAGGCGCAGGCCTCGGCCGTGCGCATGCGCGCGAGCTAGGGCGTCGGGGTGCTCGCGTTGTGGTCAATGACTTCGGCGGGGGGGTCGATGGAACCGGCGGCTCATCCGAGCCTGCCGAGCGCGTCGCCGCCGAGATTCGCGCCGAGGGCGGCGAGGCGATCGCACACGGGGCCGATGTGACGAAGCCGGACCAGGTCGCGCACATGGTGGCTTCGGCCTTGGAGACGTGGGGCAGGGTCGATGTGCTGATCAACAATGCCGGCATCCTGCGCGATGCCAGTTTCGCAAAGATGGAGCTGGCGGACTTCCAGAAGGTCGTCGATGTCCATCTTATGGGGGCTGTCGCCTGCACCAAGGCGGTATGGCCGTACATGCGCCAGGCGAACTATGGCCGCATCCTGATGACCACGTCGTCGTCGGGTCTCTACGGAAATTTCGGCCAGTCGAACTATGGCGCGGCCAAGATGGCTTTGATCGGCCTCATGAACGTGCTGCAGATCGAGGGGGACAAGAACGATATTCGGATCAACGCGCTCGGCCCCGGGGCCGCGACACGCATGACCGAAAGTCTGCTTCCCCCGCCAGCGGTCGCGCTGATGACCCCGGAGGCGGTGACGCCAGCTGCTGTCTACCTTGTCAGCGAAGATGCGCCGCGTCGCACGATCATCAACGCCACGGCCGGAGGCTTCTCGCGAACGATCATTCACGAGACCGAAGGCGTCTATCTTGGAGCCGACGAAAGGAGCGTCGAGGCAATAGCTGCAAGGTTTGCGGACATCAGCGACGAAGGAGGCCAGCAGGCCTATGCGAATGGCGGGCAGCAAGTCATGAAATTCATGGGCAAGGCTGCGCAGGCCTCGGGAATCAGCCTGGCGCCGGGTTAAGCGTGTCCGGCGCCCCAGCCCCATCGCGCGCAGTCGACCTAGGCACGCGGATCGCTTTCGGTTCGGGCGCAGCTGCCTATGGCGTGGTTGACAACGGATTCAACTACTTCCTGCTCTTCTTCTACAGTCAGGTGCTCGGCGCGCCTGCTGCCTTGGCTGGCACGGCCATCCTGGTCGCACTGCTGGTTGATGCGATCGCAGATCCGCTGATCGGAACAGTCTCCGACCGCTTGAACTCCCGCTGGGGTCGACGACACCCATTCATGTACGCCTCCGCGATCCCGATCGCGATTGGCTTCTGGCTGATCTGGAACCCGCCGCCTCTCGATGGCGGTGGCCTTGTCCTTTATCTCGGCATTGCAGCAACCGTGCTCCGGGTGTCGCTGGCGCTATACGAGATACCCAGCATGGCGCTCGTATCAGACATGTCGCGCGGGTATGACGAGCGGACTGCGCTGCTGAGTTACCGCTTTCTGTTTCAATGGAGCGGAGGACTGATTGTCGGGTTGGCGATGTACTGGCTGCTGCTTCGGCCAACTCCAGGCGACGCGACAGGTTACTTCAACGTCGTCGGATATCACACCTACGGTCTTCTGGGTTGCGTGATCATCCTGATCGCTGTCCTGGCTTCGAGCCTGGGAACACAGCACCTTGTTCCACGGCTGTCGCGCGCTCAACCCAAGCAGGCGTTCGGCCTGCGCAGGTCGATATCGGAACTATTCGAAACTCTGTCGAGCCGGTCGTTTCTCGCGATTTTTGCATCGACCGTGATTCTGGGCCTCGGGGCTGCGCTGGCGGCAGCATTGGCCGTCTACTTCAACACCTACCTGTGGCAGCTCTCGCCATCGCAGGTCGCGCTGATCTTCCTTTCTGGCCTGGTTTCGGCGCCGCTTGCATTCGTGCTTGCGCGCGTCGCCGGGCGCGTCCTCGAAAAGAAACAGGCGGCCATCGCCATTGCGGCGCTCGCCTTTGTTATCGCACCGATGCCGATGATCCTACGACTGCTCGGCATCTTTCCGCAGAACAGTGATCCGGTATTCTTCCCTTTGTTTCTCGGGATCACGGCGTTTGACCTGGCTCTGGTGATCGCGGCGCAGATCCTGATTGCTTCGATGGTCGCCGACATCCCGGATCACAGCGAACTGAAGACAGGTCGACGATCGGAAGGCGTGTTCTTTGCTGCACAGATGTTCGCGCGCAAGGCAGTTTCAGGTCTTGGCGTCATGCTGGCCGGCGTCGTCCTCGAAGTCGCCCGCTTTCCCAGAACAGGCGAGGCGCCCGACTCGGCCGATGCCCTAGCACTTGCCAGTCTCTACGTCCCGATCATACTTGCTGTGTACATGCTCGGCCTCATTGCGCTTGGATTCTACGATATCACGCGAGCCAGCCAGCAGACCGCGGCGGCACAACTTGCGAGGAGAGGCGAGTAGCCAAGCTTCGGCTGCAAGTTCCATTCGTTCCTAAGCGGCACAACCGCGATGAAGTTTCCGTGTGGGACCTCAGGTCCCCCTAGGACAAAAGCCAGGTTATCGGCTATCGCGGGTGCTTCAGTGTTGACAGCCTGATCCTCTCACGAATTGCTTGTGCCAATTCCTCCCGCACCATCTTGCCGCCTGTCTGATTGACTGCGGCGAGAATCTCCAGGGCGAACCCTTTGCCGAGTTGAGAGAACGCAGATTCCGGCAGCCGCATCCCGGGTTGCACCGGCGGGAGTTTGATCTTCCCAGCAGGTCGATAGGCTTCAAGAACGGTCTCGATCGCCTTGACGGCCTGGTCATAAGCATAGGGGTCAGACATCCAATCCTCGCCGCTGTGGAAGTTGTACTGGCTAAGCGAGATGGCGCGCGTGCCCGTCAGCTGCGCGGCATGCGCCATCGCTAGGATGAGGCCGGTCAGGCGGCGGCCGTAGGCGAGGTCCAAGGCGTCGAGCACAGCGTTCGTCGCCGTGAACGTGTGCTCCAGCCGCATTTCGGCTTCCTGGCTCTGCGAGCGGCCATTGTCCTTCGCTGCATCGTCGAGTCGCTTCTTGATATCCGGCGTCACCCGCAAGCCCAGCGGGACGCGCAGCGCCGGTGCAGCTTTCGTGGCAGCTTTTCTTCCAGCTTTTTTCGGCTTGAGCATTGGTGGCTCCTTTGGCGCGGCATTGGCGCTGGCATTGGCGCCAGCGTTGGCAGCTCCATTGCTGTACCCGTAAAGCGTAGCATTGACACGTCCCAACAAACATAGCAGGGTCAGGCTGCGCTCACACACAACACGTATTTTTGGAGCGCCTTCCCATGTCTTCGCCCCGCACGACTTGGCCGGCCCCAGGGTTAGGCCAACGCCCGGAAGGGGCGTGCGCCCTGTCGTCGGCCGGCCAGGACGAGGCCAGGGAGGGCGGGAATGTCGAAGCTTGATCCTCGCGACGTCATCGCCCTGGTGCAGGCGCGCGTGAAGCGGGTCCTGGACCTCGCCGAGCTGGCGATTCCCGCCGACAAGTTTGAGCGGTTCCGCACGCTTGTGCTCGATGAGTTCGGGCACAAGGGGCTGCAACGCGATCTGGGTGGAGCGGAGACAGGGGGAGCTGATGGCAAGGACAGGCATGGCACGGGCCGGAGCGAGACTGGCGGGAAAGGCGGTTGCCCATGAGTGGCTAGCCAACCCCGCCTGGTCGAGATCGACCTGGCTGATCCGCTGCCGGTTCTCGACGAAGAACTTGCACTGATCGAGGCTCATTTTGCAGAGCTGATCGCTGCGATGCTAGAACCAGAAGCTGCCGTGCCGGAACTGGCCTGACGCCTGCAAGCCGGCGATAGTGGAGTTACACAAATGCGCGGCCCCCTGCGTGTCATCGTCTACGCCCGCGTCTCGACGACACGGCAGGCCGATCATGACCTGTCGATCCCCGACCAGCTGGCGCATGCCGAACGCTACTGCGCCGAGCGCGGCCATCTGGTCGTCGCGCGCTACATCGATGCCGGCGCCTCAGCGCGCGATGACAACCGCCCCGAGTTCCAGCGCCTTCTTGCGGACGTCAAAGCGGGCGCCGTCGTCGGCGATCTCCTGCTGGTCCATAGCTTCTCGCGCTTCTTCCGCGACTCGTTTGGGTTCGCGTTCTACTCCAAGGAGCTTGCGAAGTTTGGCATTCGGGTCGTGTCGGCGACGCAGGAGGTTGGCGACGACTCCAGCGGCCTCCTGATGCGCAACGTGCTGTCGGCGTTCGACGAGTATTCCAGCTTGGAGACGGCCAAGCACGTAAGCCGATCGATGCTGGAGAATGCCCGTCGGGGCTTCTGGAACGGCTCCAAACCACCCTTCGGCTACCGGACGTTCATCGCCGAGCGGCATGGGAACAAGGACAAGAAGAAGCTCGCCATCGAGCCCGGCGAGGCTGAGATCGTCCGGCTGGTCTTCCAGCTCTACCTTCACGGCGACGGCAAGTCCGGCCCGCTCGGGGTCAAGGCGGTCACGACCTATCTCAATGCCCGAGGGTTCCGAAATGCTGGCGAGCCCTTCCGGCTTCAGTTCGTGCACCTGATGCTGCGGCGCTCAACTTACATGGGCGTCCACTACTTCAACCGCCGCGACAGCCGCACGCTCAAGCCAAGGCCAATGGAAGAATGGGTTGCGGTGTCCGTGCCCCGGATCGTGGAGGAGGATGTGTTCCACGCGGTCCAGGCCCAGCTCGATGTCCGCCATCCCAAGCTGACCCCGCCCCGGATCGTCAACAGCGAAATCCTGCTAACCGGCATCGCCCGCTGCGAGGCCTGCGGCGCGCCCATGCGTATCCGGACGGGCAAGGGCGGGCGCTACCGCTACTACGCCTGCTCGCGCAAGGCCGATGCCGGCGCCACCGCCTGCAACGGCGGGGCCGTACCGATGCGGGAGCTGGATGATCTCGTCACGGACGCCATCTGCGACCGCGTCCTTGAGCCCAAACGCCTTCACGCGATGGTCGGCGCGTTGCTCGCCCGCAATGCCCGCCACCAGGACCGCGAGCGTGACCAGCTGCGGGAGCTTCACGGCAAGCAGCGCGACCTGCAGAAACAGGTCGGCAACCTCGTGGACGTGATGGAGCAGGGCGGGTTGGAGGCCATGCGCTCCGTCCAGGATCGTCTCGCGAAACGTCAAGAGGAGCTCGACCAGGTGAACAGGCTGATTACGTTCAAGCGCAAGGCCCTTGAGTCGCCGGTCGCCGACGTGAGCCCCGAGAGGGTGGCAGCGTTCTCAGATGCGCTAAGGGAAAAACTTCGCGATCAAGACAACCCGACCCTGAGGCGCGCCTATCTGCGGCTGATGCTCGACAAGGTGGTCGTGGGCGACCGGTCTATCCGCATGTCCGGCCCGAAAACTACGCTTGCCCGGCAGGTCGCCGAGGCAAACCCGCTCCCGCCGTCAGCGGTGCCCACTATTGTAGGAGACTGGCGCGCCCGAAGAGATTCGAACTCCTGACCCCCAGATTCGTAGTCTGGTGCTCTATCCAGCTGAGCTACGGGCGCGGCCTGTTTGAGGGGCGGGTTGTATAGTCGGGCTGTCCGGCGCGCAAGGGTGCAGGCGGAGGCGCAAAGCACCTTGAATTTGCGGCCAAACTGATCGGGTAGCGGCGCGCTACTCAAAGGCCTTGATGCGCCAGGAGGCCTTGCCGGAGGCCTCTGCCCGGTTCGCGAGCTCCGGAGGAGGGCCTGGCGCCCAAGGGCCTCAATCACAGGCGTTGCGGAAGCGGCTTCGTTGAGGAGGGCGATTGCGCGGCTTTTCCGACCGGATGGGGCCGAATTGATGAAAACAACGCGTGCGAGTGGGTGGAAGCCGCATATGAAATTCAGGGCTGCGGCCCGGGGCCTTGGCTTTCGCTGCCGGCTTGAGCCAGCCGCCCCGATGCGCGAGCCTTACGGCATGAACCAGCGTCTGCCCGTGATCGATGTCTCCCCGCTCCTCCGAAGCGAGGCTCGCGCGAGTGCGGTGGTTGCCCGGGAGATCGGCGCGGCCTGCCGCGATCTTGGATTCTTCTATGCCGCCGGCCACGCGATTGCGCCGGGGACGCTGGGCGACCTGACGCGGGCAAGCCATCGTTTCTTCGCCCTGCCGGAGAGTGAAAAGCTGAAGATCGCGATGCGCCATGGGGGAAGGGCCTGGCGCGGCTTCTTTCCGGTCGGCGGCGAGCTCACATCCGGCAAACCCGACATCAAGGAGGGAGTCTACTTCGGCGAAGAGTTGGGGCCGGACGATCCGCGCGTTGCGGCCGGCATGCCGATGCATGGGGCAAATCTCTTTCCAGCGCTCGTGCCCGAGCTGCGCGATGCGGTTCTCGCATTCATGCGCGAGGCCGAGCAGTCGGCGCAGGCCATCCTTGAAGGCGTAGCGTTGAGCCTCGGGCTCGAGGCTGCCTACTTCCGCCAAACCTATACCTCGCAGCCGACGCAGCTGTTCCGGATCTTCCACTATCCTGCATCCACGGCGAGCGAAGGCTGGGGCGTTGGCGAGCATACCGACTATGGTCTGCTGACGCTTCTGGCCCAGGACGCGATTGGCGGGCTTCAGGTGAAGACGCCAGGCGGCTGGATCGATGCGCCGCCGATACCGGGTGCGCTGGTGGTCAATATTGGCGACATGCTGGACCGGCTGACCGGTGGGGTCTACCGGTCGACACCGCATCGCGTGCTCAACGCGAGCGGGCGTTCGCGGCTATCCTTCCCGTACTTCTTCGATCCAGGATTTGAAGCGCGTATCACGCCGCTGCCGGGTCATGCTGCGCCCGAGACGAGCGGGGCGCGCTGGGATGCAGCCAACCTGCACGCTTTCGAAGGCACGTATGGCGACTACCTCCTGGGCAAGGTCGGAAAGGTGTTTCCAGGCCTTGCCGGCAGCATCAGCGCGGCGGAGCAGACCCCGGGCTAGGCGCGGGTCCAGTCCATGATCCAGTTCCACGCCCACGTCTTGGCGCCATCGCGGCTCACGCACTGGCGCCAGCGACAGGATGTCGGCGTGATGCGATCCCACAGCCCGATCACCTTTATGGCTACATCGCCATCGACGTCGTCCGATAGGAAGACGCCATCGCCACGCACGAACCCGCCCTTCACGCCCTCTGAGCCGATCACGCCCCATTTGGCGTTCATCCAGTAGTCGCTCCAGACCAGCGTCTTCATGTCCAGCGTGCGCAGCCCCATGCCGGAGAAATCCCGCGCGGGAATTCGCAATTCCTCGATGCTGGCGACGCCGCCAAGAATGCTCCAGCAGGTCGCCTCGCCGGAAAATCTGTCCCATTCTCCCGGCTTGAGCAGGCGCTGGTGCGCGATCTGCCAGTTTCCCTGCAGGAAGTCGAAGTCGCCAGGTTTGCCCGGCGATGCCGGGTCGAGATAGCCAGGCGCCGGTTGCGCGAAGGCGTCGTTCACCAGTGTCTCTCCCATCAAGGCTGTGACGCCGAGCGCGGCGCTGGCGCTGAGAACAAGGCGTCGGTCTTTATTCATCACGCGGCGCCTTTGCGATTGCCCCGTCCGTCCCTGCGCACGATCGGCAGCGACAGGTGCAGGATGCTCCATTATACCTGCCACCTGATGTCATGATTTAGAAATTGCTCTGGAAAAATGCGCGCAAGCCGTCTCCTGTCGATCCTCATCATGCTGCAAATGCGCGGCCGCCTGTCGGCCGAAGCGCTGGCCCGGGAGTTCGAGGTCTCGATCCGCACCATCTATCGCGACATCGACCAGCTCAGCGCTGCAGGCATCCCGGTCTATGCCGAACGCGGCCGGACGGGCGGATTCCAGTTGCACGATGGATATCACACGAAACTAACCGGCTTGACGCACAGCGAGGCGGAGGTGCTGCTTCTTGCAGGCGCAGGTGGAGCAGCTGCGGATCTGGGGCTGGGCGCGGAGGCCGCCGCGGCGCAGCTTAAACTGCTCGCAAGTCTCCCCGCGGACAGAGGGGCAAGCGCCCAGCGCGTCGCCGCGCGCTTTCATCTCGATCCCGCGCCCTGGTACGCGCGTATCGACCCGCCTGGCGTGCTGCCGGCGCTGGCCTCTGCCGTATGGCAGGACCTGCGCATCCGGATCGGCTATCATACCAGCCGTCTGAAATTCTGACTCGGGGGGATTCCCGGATCGAGGCGAGCGTGATTCCTTCAGGCGATTGAGTCGCATGGAGGGAGGTGATGGCGGTTGCGATCGAGCGGGACGAGTTG
>Ga0172367_10003327_pt1 | contig 21001 bp, 33 predicted proteins | sample Lak10m_FD_114542 | JGI IMG/M metagenome (GOLD analysis project Ga0172367, IMG submission 114542) | Freshwater microbial communities from Kabuno Bay, South-Kivu, Congo - kab_022012_10m | ecosystem: Environmental > Aquatic > Freshwater > Lake | place: Democratic Republic of the Congo: South-Kivu... | reverse complement strand
TTTACGTAGATTCATCTTGCGTAGTTCCTGCGCATTTTCATCCGAACTCATACTTGTGATACAATGAAACACGAAACCGTGTTCTTCATGCAGTCGTTTAACATAAAACATAGCATCACGCAGAGGAGGAAGGAATCCCATATGCGCAGACTCGTTAAACATTTTGATCAGCTTTTTGGCCTGATCCTTTTCGATGCCATATCGCTTGCCGATATCGTATTTGAACTGTGAATCTTCAGTTTTTTGGAAACCGTGCTGTTCCATCCAAACTGAGAAAGCATATTCCCAATCTAATAAGACACCGTCTGCGTCTGTTAAAATGATTTTTTTCATACCGTAATATCTATGTTTTGTCCTAGGTTTCTGTCAAGTTCTTTAGCTCGTTGAGTATTTTCTACCCTAAGCCGTTCTATGTGTTGTTCGTGATCGACTCTATTTTGGTAGAGATTTTGATCTCTCAAGCGATTCATATACAATTGATATTCTTCGTAGTATCTGGCAGTTACTGAATTGATTTTCATAGTGTTATTATATACTCAGTTAATTAATTTGTCAAATCCTTGTGCAGAGCCATAAATACTGGCAACTGGATCATAAGTAGAGCTGTCTTAGGAAATTATTAGATGCAAACAGAAAAAAAATTCTACGATGAAAATTTTTGGTTTTATCAAATAGAACAACACGGCGATGTTGAAAACTACAGTAACAAATACTATGCCTATCGATTATTTGAAAAAATCATTTTAAAATTAAGTGACATTCCAGACAATGGATATATCGTAGTTTTAGGTACGAACAAATGCATAAGTTTTAATTTACTCTGTGATTATTTTGGAAAAGATCGTTGTATAGGATATGATATAGCTAATCCAACAAATCATCCTTGTGTAAAAATAGGAAATATTCTAGAAGTAACAGAGTCTATTCCTATAAGTTTTGTTCATAACGATATAGGAAATTTCAGTCTTACTCCTACTGCGAAATTTTATGCCCAGCAATGGGCTGCAAAAAATGTTATAGAAGGTGGTTATTTTCTAGGTAGAAATAATCTCAACAGAGCTAAAATTCCCCTCGAACAGTTTATGAAAAGATGTGGATTTGTTAATTTACAATTACTAGGTCTAACTGGAATATTTGATCTATCAGATGTAAAACACAGAGAATTAGAAGGACATATGTTATCTAAAAAAATTAAGGAAATTCAATGATAGAGATTTTATACACCCTAGTAATGGTGCAAATTACCATCGCTTGCGTTACTCTGTACTTACATCGTAGCCAGGCACATCGAGCAGTGCAGTTTCATCCTATAGTAGCACACTTTATGCGTTTTTGGTTATGGTTAACCACTGGTATGGTTACTCAACAATGGGTGGCTATACATCGTAAGCATCATCAGCGCAGTGATGTGGAGGGAGACCCGCATAGTCCGCAGATTTACGGAATATGGCGAGTATTGTTAGGAGGTGCATTTCTATATCAAAAAGCTGCAAAAAACAAATTACTTCTACAAGAATTAGGTTCGGGCACTCCTAATGATTGGATAGAGGAAAACTTATACACCCCGCACAGTCGTCTAGGGATTCTTTTAATGTTGATCATAGATCTTGTTCTTTTTGGCCCTGTGGGATTTGTGATTTGGGGTGTACAGATGTTGTGGATTCCCTTCTGGGCGGCCGGTGTAGTGAACGGACTAGCACATTGGTGGGGTTATCGTAATACTAATACTAAAGACACTAGTCGTAATCTTTGGCCTTGGGCCGTATGGATCGGTGGAGAAGAATTACATAACAATCATCACGCTAATGGTGCTTCGGCAGACTTTCGACAACGGCGTTGGGAATTTGATATAGGTTGGATGTATATTGCGATACTTAGATTTTTTAAGTTAGCCAAAGTTAGATAAAAGGAAACCCCCGTTAAGGGGGTTTCTTGTTTCCATATAATAATGCTCTATGAGCCTAATTATTTCTTCACGCCGTTGTTAACAAATGCGTACATTTTTTCGGCGGCTTCTAGTACTTTATCTAAACCTGGAAACTCTGGCATATCTACTTTAGATACGATTTGACCAGTTTTGTCATCACGTTTAGTAGACAATTCCCAACCCTGCCACTTATAAGTATATTCTTGAGCTACCATATCCTTAGCCATAGCTAGAATTTCTGTGCGGATTTCGTAACCATTCTTGTTGAATTTTACTTCAGGTACTTTCATTTCTGGTAAATTAATTCCATTGTTTGACATAATATTCTCCTTGTGTGTATGTGTCAATATAGACCTTTAGGCGGCCAAGTCCTTCTTTGGAAACCAATGTTTGCTAATGCTTTCCACAGAATATTTAGCCATGTCGATGGTGTTGTTTACAGCCATTCTGGCAAATTGTGTTTGTGCATCGATATATGCGTGTGCTGCTTTGTTTAGGGCAGGATCTTTGAAAATTTGATCGGTAACGATCTTTTTAGTGTTTTGAAACGACTCAATGTAAAAAATTGGTGAAAACATAACTCCTCCTTGTGTGTATGTGTATGTATTATTATATATCCCTGCGGGAAAGAAATCAAGAGTTAGCATTATCGATCTAACATTAATTTTCTAGCTTCTTCGTGCTTGCCCATCCTAGTCAATACACTAGCTGCTCTGGCTTTTCCGAAAGAGTCGAATACAGAAAACAAGAAATCATAGATTTTTCTCATAGAAATCTCCCTATCATTTTGTTTTCAAATTCTTTTGTGAAGTGTTCAACATCTGCAGCGGTCTGCGGATATCTGTTCACAATGTAGCGTTCGAGCTCACTTTGATAATGCTGCTTAGGAAACATTTCTGCTAACCTTTCCAACATAGCCAGCATCTTGGCTGATATTTTTTTCATTTTTAATCCTCTGTAAGTGTGTGTAGAATCAGTGTTTCTACTGAGTATTTATGTCAAATATTGTGCATATGCACATTTATCTGTTTGACAATCTTGTTGATTTACTTTAACATAAATTAAATTTGAGTTAAATATACTATCAAACGGATTAAAGATGAAGTTACGAACTAGATCGATTTTACAAGAACTTAATTCTATTGCAGAAGTTCGCAATAAAGATGCCCTCATTGAAAGTAGGGCGATCAATGTTATCAATTCGGCTATAAATCTGTTAGAATCTATACAAAAAAACTACAGCGAAGAAGCTGCAGACGAATTAGAACGTAGATTGATCAATGCTATCAAAGGACAGGACCCTGCAAAATTTACTAGAGGAATCCGTAGAATAGCTGAATCTAGAAAACAACAGAAAAAATTGGATGAAAGCAATGACTAAATTATTAGAGGGCGGCAATGTTTTCAAGGGCCCTGATAAACAACCGTTGACTCGTAGAATCACCAGAGCCGAAATTCCCACCACTATTGTCTACTTAGAAAAAGAAACCGGCGTTGATTTTTCAACAGATAAAGACGAAGAAGGAGTACCTATCAAATGGTTAGGTACTACAGGACGTAAAGCAGACAGCGGAGATCTTGATCTTTCTGTTGATGCTAACGAGATCAACAAAACAGAATTTGCAGACAAGCTAAGAAGTATATTTGGCAAAGACAGTGTCAAACTCAGCGGAGACAATGTACATTTAAAGACTCCTATTAACGGAGATCCCGCCAACGGATTCGCACAAACAGATTTTATGTTCTCTGCTAATCCTAAGTTTCAACAAGGTAGTATGTTAGGCAGCGGAGCCGATAGTCCGTTCCGCGGAGAGCACAGACATATATTATTAAGCTCTATCGCTCGTGCCAGGGGTATGAAGTATTCACCTAAGTTCGGATTGATGAATGCAGAGACTGATGAAACAGTGCCAGGTGGCGACGATTGGAACACGATCGCCAAACAGCTATTAGGTCAGACAGCCACAGTCAAAGACATTCGTTCAGTGGAAAATATTATTGCATATATTAGAAAGTTACCTAATTACGAAGAATTAGTAGCAGCAGCTAGAGAAACACTAGGTCGTTCGGGAATCGAACTTCCAAAAAACGAAGCATTGGAAAGCTATCAACCTGGTAGCATAGGTTGGATGCGCAGAATGATAGATATCGTAAAATGAGAGCATTTGAAATAATTTCAGAGAAATGGAGCGACAAATACAAACGCTCAATCAACTGCTCTAATCCTAAAGGGTTTAGTCAGAAGGCGCACTGTGCCGGCCGTAAGAAAAATGAAGATGTAGCAGAAGGCGTCGGCGATAAAATGTCAGATCCTGCACCGTCTAAAGAGTTTGTTTCCAACAAATATTATGTCAAATTCACACCAACTGCTATAGAATTTTACAAAGGGGGCGATTTAGTTTATAAAAAATCGGGTGATTACAGCTCGCCTACTAGACGCGATTACGGAGTAGCGAAGGGAATAACTTCTCGCTTGTGGGAAAAAGAACAGAAAAAGAAAAACGAATCAGTAAACGAAGCAGAGGCCGCTGCCCCTAAGAAAGTAGGCAGAGAGTTCAATCACTTAGAGGATCTAGTGTTTACAGAACCTAGAGGCGCTTTACGTGCTGTTCAGGTGTTGAAAGATCTAAGTACACCAGAAAAAAAGATTTCTATTAAGTGGGACGGAAATCCCACAGTATATTGGGGTCGTGACGAAGACGGTACCTTCCGTATGGTTGGCAAGAACAACTGGGGCCGTGAAGAAGGTAAATCATCTAGTCCTGAAGAACTCAAACAGTTTATCATGAGTCGAGGCAAAGGCGAAGATTGGAGAGAAAAGTTTGCTTCAGACATGGCCAGCTTATGGCCTATATTCGAACGTGCGACTCCTAAAGATTTTCGTGGTTATGTCTACGGCGATATATTATTCCATCCTGGTAAACCTTATCAAGGTGCAGATGGGCGTATTACTTTTACACCCAATCAAACAACCTATGCAGTCAAAGGAACCAGCGAGATAGGAAGAAAGCTAGCGAAGGCCAAAATCGCAGTAGCGGCTCATCAACAGTACGGATACTTCGGCGATAAAAGCGGCGAACCGTTTGAAAATCCCGAAAATTTTTCAACCAATCCGGATCTAGTGGTATTCGCACAAACGTATGTTACGACTAGACCTGCTGTGAATGCTGATAACATTGACTCCATTACAAAATATGCTAATCAGTATTCTGCTAAGATTGACAAATTGCTGAGCCCTATGCCCGGACTCAGTGATCTACAAACTATTATCTATACGTTTGTCAATAATCAAGCCAAGGCCAAAGCTTTAGATGCATTAGATCACGATGTGTTCTTTACCTGGTTAAAATCCAGCAAAGTCAGTGCGCCTAAGCAGCAAAAAATAGCAGAACTTTCCAATGCTAATCCAGGCGCAATGGATGGAATGTTTTTCCTAATTCGAGAAATTATGAAAGCCAAGAATGAAGTGATCAACGAATTAGATGCTGCCGAAGGCGATATCACAGCGTCCACAGGAGGTAAGCCTGGTGGTGAAGGATATGTCAGCGGCGACGACAGCGTCAAGCTAGTTCCTAGAGATCGCTGGACACCTTTTCGAGCAGATTAACAGTCTAACACCACGATTTTTTCCTAACCATATAAATACTATGCCAGTCTCTGAGCGAGACTATGATTAAGAGGAGAAAATATCATGGCAAATTTATACGCAACTACAGTTGGTAGCACTACATTCGGTGCTAACCAAGGTCACACAAACCGTGCAAGAAACGGTCTAACCAAAGCTCTAGCAGCATTTGATATCGACTTTGCAGTAAACGGTACTGATTTCAGCTCAACTGAACTCGGTGCAGGCGGCGCAGTTAAAGAAGTTCTAGCTACTATCGCAACAATGGGCGTTATCGTTGGTTATTCTGTGCTACGTGCAGACGGAGGTGCAAACGCAGGTCAGGTAATGACAGTGTTGATCGAAGGCGATTTCGGTACTGACACATATGATCGCACACAGTACTCTGCAGGTAATTCAGAAACTTTCGCAGCACACCTAGAAGATCTTATCCAAGCTAAGACTTCAGTTGGTGCAGGTTCAGTTAACCTAAGCTCTGCTACAGTTACAGCAGTTGCTGGTTTCCCAATGGCAGCACTATAATCTTTCTCGGGATGGGAAGATGGGGGCGGATTTATTCCGCCCTTTTTTATTGGCTATAAATAGTAGCATATTATGGCTAGATATAAAATTGTTACATTAGTTGATATAACTCGGTCTAATCCAGATAGATCCTGTAAAGAAACAAAGTTGTTAGGCCAGCAGGCCAATTTCAATAGTTTGCTCCAGGCTATAGGAATTAGATCGAATGTCGATTGGGACAGAGATCCTAAATTTTCCGATGGCCGCTTGCCAGACGGTATTGGAGGTAAATGCAATCATTGGGTGTGGAACTTTGCAGTAGAAAGAGAAGATGTATTTCTCAAAGGCAATGATCCGGTAGGCCTGCTGATAGATGATCTCAACGGCGTACCGATCATATCAAATTTAGATAATTCTGTTGATTTAGATCCTCCTATATTTTCTACCAAAGGAGATAAAATCAACACCTGGATTTATCTAACTTGAGAATAAATAAATCTATACAGGCAAACAATTTTAGGCATTCTTAACTTAGGCACATGTCCGGAGCGGACCTTGACTTAATATACAGGAGACAGCCTAAATGGCCACGGTAGTAGAACGAGTTGGTGTACTTGAAACAAAAGTAACGCATATAGATGAAAAAATAGATGACCTTAAAGTAAGCGTTAAGGACATGCATGATTGTCTAGATCGTACCAGAGATACTCTCACAGATACATTGGCTTCTATGCGCGAAGAAGCTACCTGTCAACACAACGAGTTAGCCGGTAAGATCAAAGATCTAGAAAAACAAAAACAAAAACTAATGACCTATGGTATGATAGGGCTGGCATTTATAGCAGGGCTAGGATGGACCGGACAGCTTAACATACAGACTATATTCAAGTTTTTTGGCGTATAAAATATACGCACTTAAATAAAGGACCATAGGTCCTTTTTTTATGACTAGACTTAGCAACAAGCTAGAATCACTGATCAAAAACAACAGAGATATTCTTCCTGTAAAAACAGAAGAAGGAATTCTTGTTGGAACGATATTGATTGTCAGTCAAGGATCTAATAAAAATCTTTATCATCAAGGAAAATTACTCTACAAAGATCTGCACTTAAATATTACTACTGTTAGGCTGGCTAATTTATTAGCTAGAAAACAATCAGGAATAAAAGCTGAAGCTATTTACAAGGCCGATCAAGAATATGGTAAATGGTTCGCTGAAAGCCAGTTACTAAGAAATCAATATGAAAAATCTATGAAAAATAAAAACTATGACAAAGCTGATGTTTTATGGGCTAGGTACTGCGAAAGCCGGGATAAGATGTTAGCAGCTAAAAATAAAGCAGAGGTCCTTTGTGCGATATCTGAATAAATACAACATTAATCTGGACTCATCACTATGAAAACTACTGATTTATTTAAATTTAACAGATCATCAGCAAGGATCAACGAATCTATCGAAAAAACTTTCGGTAGAAAAATTAATTTTGAGGATTTTGATCTAATTAAATTAGAAGATGCTCGAAATAAGCTAAGAACACAACTTAGCCAAATTAGATCCGAGTCTGGATTTAACGAAAATTTAGAGAATGATGCTTTTCATCAGGCTCAATGGATTCTAGATGCTATCAACAGCGAAATCGCTAATCGTAGCGAAATGACTCTAGAATCAGAAGATGATAACGAATCCCAAGGAGAAGAAATGACAAAAGTAACAGAAGGTGAGATCCAACAAGCCCAATCGATCGTAACCGCAAAGACAATGGTGGACAGAGTGGGCAGATGGATTGAAGAACTTTCTGGTATGGAGAATGACACACTGCTACAATTAGGAGATCAGATCCGTGATGAAATGGGTTCAGAGCAGGCTAAGAATTTTATTTCTGCAGTAGCTCCGGCTATTCAACAAGCTCTGGAGAATCTAAAAACCACACGTGAAACACTGGCCACAGGTGTACGCACACTAACTGGTGAAGAGCAAGGTGCTGAAATGTTAGGTGGAGAACCGGCTCCGGGTGAAGACGAAGGTGCATTCCCTGCTGCTGAACCTGATATGATGAATGCGGGTGGAGAAGAAGATGCGTTTGCAGCAGCAGAACCTGCCGCCGGCGGTGCTGAAGAAGCTGGCCGCGAGCAGAGAGAAAGTATTAACTACCAGAGTCGACTATTAAAAGTATTGGCAGGCTAATGAAACTTTCAGAATTAAAATCTAGCGACGATCAACTAGACGAAATACTGCCAGCTCTTGCAGCTGGCGCAGTTCGAATGGCAGCTCCGGCTCTCGCCAAAGGAGCCATGTCTCTAGGAAAAGCAGCAATTGGCGGAGTCGCTAAAGCTGGTGCGAATCTTGCAGGTAAGGCTATTGGACAAGCTGCAGGTGCAGCTGGACAAGCTGCTGGCCTAGCAGGAGGAGGTATGGATCCTGCCCAAGCGGCACTGGCCAAGAAGCAGCACGATGAAGAAAAAAAGCAAGTTCAAGATGCTATCAAACAAAAGCAACAAGAACTTTCCGATCTACAAAAACAATTGGCACAACTAGGATGAGATTTTTTGAATTTTCCGGTGATGAGGCAAATGATCAAGATAGATTTTTGATCGTTCTTAGAAATTATATCGGCAGAGCCGCCAGTAAAAAAGCTCCGGCAAAATTAAATTGGGCAGGACTAAACAAAGTTCTACAGACCAACGGATTTGAATTAACCGCAGATTACGAAACTTTCAAATCGATGTACGATTCTAACCCAGCGATACAGAACATGGTTAAGAATTTCAATGCAGATGGCGTTGAACTTAATGTGCCAGGTGCTCCAGACTCTAACGCAGAAAAAGAACCCGCACAGGGAACTGGTCAAGACAGTGAAGAAGCAGTGGCTAAAATAGCAGCCTCAGCAGCCCCTCAACAACTCGCACAAAGTCAAGCCGGCATCCAGGCTTGACATTTCCGTTTTAATTCTGTAATATATACAGAATGACTAATCAATTTACCCCACCGCCATTTATTCAAAAATTTGAATACAAAAATTGTACGCAGGTCAATGACCCTGTAACTCGTAAACGTGTGTACCTAACACCAGACGGTGAAAGCCTGCCTAGTGTAACAACTATCCTTTCCGCTACTAAGGATATGACTCATCTAAATGAATGGAAGAAAAGGATAGGAGAAGAAAAGGCCAAACAGATCACTACAGAAGCCGCAGGTGTAGGGACAGCTATGCACAGCAATCTAGAAAGATTTATTGCTGGCATACAAAGACAACCTGGAAATAATCCTGTTCACGTTCAAGCGAATTCTATGGCCGATGTTATAATTCAAAACGGCCTAAGCAAAGTAAACGAAGTATGGGCAATGGAACAAAGTTTATATTTTCCCGGACTGTTTTCAGGAACTACTGATCTTGTAGGAGTTTACGACGACGAGCCAGCAGTAATGGATTATAAACAAACTAACAAGCCTAAAAAAGCAGAGTGGGTTGAGGATTATTTTTTACAATTAACTGCTTATATTATGGCTCACAACGAAGTCTACGGAACAGACATACGTAGAGGCGTTGTATTCATGTGTTCTAGAAATTGTGAATATCAACAGTTTGATCTACAACCCGGTGATTATAACAAATACGAAGACCTTTGGCTAGCAAAGGTGGAAGAATATTACGCCTTAGGCAGATAAATACCCTAACAAGGGTATATTCAAATGGCCGTTATACAGATCTCAAAAATACAACATCGCCGCGGACTTAAAAATAATAACGCAGGCATCCCACAGTTAAGTGCAGCTGAAATAGCTTGGGCTGTAGATACTCAAGAACTTTTTATTGGTAACGGATCGGTAGCTGACGGTGCACCATACGTTGGCAATACTAAAATCCTTACAGAACACGATAATATCTTAGAACTGGCTAATAGCTATAGATTCGCATTAAATGAACCTTCTATTAGCCTAAGCATTCCTAGAAGTCTTCAATCTAAGTTAGACGAGTACGTGAGCGTGTTTGACTTTGGTGCTGTCCCCGACGGTTCTACTGATTGCACAACATTCTTTGAAAATGCATTCGATCAATTATTTAGAAATGCAGATCCTAAATTTAAGAAAACTCTTTTTATACCTAACGGTAATTACCTTTTCAGTGACAATCTCAGAATTCCTTCAAATGCGAGAATCCGAGGCGAAAGCATCGAAGGAGTAACCTTAAACATCGGAGATTTCAATATGCTGTTGATTTCTGAAGATGGCACAGAAGTAGCACAGTTTCAAGACACAGATAGACCTTTAAATATCGAAATTTCAAATTTAACAATTAGACATGACTCTGGCCAACTTGTGATTACAGGATTAAAAGACAGTACTTTTGACAGTATTAAGTTTTTATCGGATTTCGAACTCACCGCGGCTGTATTCACTAATTCAGAATTAGAGAATTCAAACGCCAGTGTATATTGGGAAAACGATCTAGCAGGAACCAAGGTCGATAATATTTTATTCAATAATTGCAAATTTGAATCGACCAAGGTAGCAATGAGGTGTCGTCAAGAAGATATTTTTGAAACTTCGATAACTTTAAATGAATGTTCTTTTTTAGAAAATGCGACTTCGATATTATTGACTGGTATAGAAAATCAAAAAAACAGTTGGACTGTGAAAAATTCTAAATTCCAGGAAATTGCTAACCAAGCTTTATATATCGCTCACGGAACCGGCACTGTAGTTAGAAATTGTCAGTTTATTGATTGTGGCAATGGATTAGGAAACGATGCTACGCCTACAGATTCTTTTATTATATTTGGACAGAACGCTAACAACATCGTCGTAGATTGTAGAACAGATAGGCTTCAGCAGTATAACCTAACAGCATTAGATACACGAGCAGCCTACGGCGAAGTACAAAACGCTAATCTGGTTAGATTTTCAAATTCTATAGCTTCGATAATTTATAGAAGCGATACTTTTAGACCTTTATTAGCCTTGTCTGCCATAAACCGATACCATGTGATTGAGTACACAGTTACACTCAACGAACAATATAATAGACACGGAACATTATATCTGACAGTAGACGAATCGCAGGATACTGTAGCGATCACTGACAGTTATCAATACTCTTCATCTTTAATTACAGACCCGGGAGGTGCCATGATGACAAATTTTGAATTCGGAGCTGAACTCAAAACCAACAGAGGCGACAGTGCGAAAGAAACGATTATATTAACGTATAAGAATCCAATCGCTACTGGTGCAGATGGTACCATCACCTTGTTTGTGAACTACGGTGTTTGATGTTCACGGCATAGACAGACTATCAAAATGGAAAGAATTTAGAAATACTTTAGAAGTTGCCACCGATCCTTTGCAGGCAGTGGTTGATTTCTGGAACAAAGCCCCCTTTGTTAGTCCGTATTTAAATCCTCAAATTCCAAAATCTTGGCCCGATCCTTGGCATCTAGTTCTTGATGAAAAACTAGATAATCTTGCTATCTGTCTTGGAATGCTGTATACTTTGAAATTAACTCAGCGGTTTATGGATTCGGTTTGCGAGATACATATGTCTATGTCACCGAAAGACAATGAACACAGATATTTCTTAATCGTAGACGATAAGGTCTTAAATTACGAATATGGAGAAATATTAAGTATAGATCGTCTTTCTGAAATCAAAACCAGCATATTGCTGTCAGTCAAAACCCTACCATAAATAGCAAACAGGATATAAGAAATGTCGATTACAGTAATTAAACGAGACGGAAAGAAAGAACCATTAACAATTGAAAAATGGCAGGCACAGGTAGCGAAGGTCTGTAGCGGAATAGCAGATGTCAGCCAGTCAATGATTGAAATCAAAGCACAACCACATTTCTATGACGGGATCACCACAAGGGAAATCGACGGTATCACTCTACGTGCTATCGTAGACCTAATTGACGTAGAACACAATCCGGATATCGGACATACTAATTATCAATATGTAGCTGGCAAACAAAGATTAAGTATGCTTCGAAAGGATGTATATGGTGAATACGAACCTCCTCGCCTATACGACATAGTAAAAAGAAATATTGATGTAGGATTATACACTCCGGAACTTTTACAGTGGTATACCGAGGACGATTGGAATAAAATGAATGATATGATCGATCATTCTAAAGACGAAGACTACGGATATGCAGCTATTGAGCAATTGATCGAAAAGTATTTGGTTCGCAATCGCGCTACAAAAGAAATATACGAAACACCTCAGGTAAGATATATAATCGCAGCAGCCACAGTGTTTCACAAAGAAGAGCCTAACTCGGCTCGTATGAAATACATCAAGGAATATTATAATGCGGCTTCAGACGGTTTATTTACTCTCGCTACTCCTGTTCTTGCTGGCCTTGGAACTCCCACTAAGCAGTTCAGTAGTTGTGTACTCATTCGCAGTGATGATGATCTTGACTCCATTTTTGCTAGTGGCGAAATGATGGCCAAGTATGCTAGCAAACGTGCTGGCATTGGTTTAGAAATTGGGCGTCTGCGCCCGTTAGGAAGTCCTATACGGGGCGGCGAAATCATGCATACCGGTATGATACCATTCCTAAAAAAATGGTTCGGTGATTTAAGGAGTTGCTCACAAGGTGGTATTAGAAACGCATCTGCCACAGTTTTTTATCCTATTTGGCATCATCAGTTTGACGATCTCATCGTTCTTAAAAATAATCAGGGAACTGACGAAACTCGCGTTAGACATATGGACTACGGAGTTGTACTATCAGCGTTCTTTTGGCGTCGTTTTAAAAACAAAGAAGATATTACTTTCTTTGATCCTAACGAAGTACCTGATCTCTACGAAGCCTTTTATAGAAATACGAAACTGTTCGAAGAACTGTATGTAAAATACGAAAAACAACAGGGACTGAGAAAGAAGACAATCAGTGCCGAAGAAGTTTTCAAGGGTGGTATACTGAAGGAACGCACAGACACGGGTCGTATCTATCTAGTGTTCATTGATAATGTTATCGATCAAGGACCATTTGATCCTGAGTATCATGCGATATATCAGAGTAACTTGTGCTGTGAGATCCTATTACCCACACGTCCCTTTAAAAGACTTGACGATGCTGATGGTCGCATAGCGTTATGTACACTGGGATCTCTCAACTGGGGTGCGTTCCGGAACCCAGAGGATATGCGTAGAGCCGCAAGGATTCTACAGCGTAGCCTGTGTAACATCCTTGACTACCAAGATTTCTTGTCGATACAGAGCAAACTGTCAAACGACGAGATACAACCATTAGGTATCGGTGTAACCAATCTAGCCTACTGGCACGCCAAGAGAGGATTGAAGTATGGTGAAACAGATGCTCTTGCAGAAGTTAAGAGTTGGATGGAGCATCAAGCTTACTATCTTACTGAAGCCACTATAGAACTCGCCAAGGAAAGAGGTCCTTGCGTCGACAGTGCTAAGACTCGATATGGGCAGGGTGTATTCCCCTGGGAACTTCGAGCCAACGGTGTAAACGAACTTGCTGATTTTACTCCTGAGCTTGATTGGGAGTCTCTACGTAAGGAGATGAAGCAATATGGTGTACGAAATGCTACTCTTATGGCTATCGCTCCAGTGGAGTCTAGCAGTGTTGTTATTAATAGCACAAATGGAATAGAAATGCCGATGAGTCTTATCTCTACCAAAGAGAGTAAAGCAGGATCATTCACACAAGTTGTTCCCGAATATAATCGGTTAAAAAACAAATATCAACTTATGTGGGAACAGACAGATTGTGTAGGTTATTTAAAAACTGCCGCAGTTTTAGCAGCCTATGTGGATCAAAGTATTTCGACTAATACTTTCTACAATCCTGCGCATTTCCCAGATAGAAAAGTTTCAACCACATTAATTGTTAAAAATCTTATGCAAGCTCATAAGTGGGGAATCAAGACTTTTTACTACAGTTTGATCAACAAAGCCGGAAGTAAAACAGTTAACGAACCTAAAGAAGAAATTATACAGATGAATGGATATCATCCAGAAGAAGTAGAAGATTGCGAAGCGTGTAAACTATGAGCCAAAAACAATACAACCTAAACACAAAGACAGACTATCTAAATCGTAAAATGTTTTTAGATCCGGAGGGTCCTGTAACTATTCAGCGTTTTGAAGAAGTAAAATATAACAAGTTGCAAAGCTTCGAAACTACTGCACGTGGTTTTTTCTGGGTACCTGAAGAAATCTCATTAACCAAAGACGCACAAGATTTTAAAGATGCATCTGATGCAGTTAAACATATCTTCACCAGCAACCTACTTAGGCAAACTGCTCTGGACAGTCTACAAGGTAGAGGCCCAAGCCAGGTTTTTACTCCGGTCGTAAGTCTGCCAGAGTTAGAGGCACTGATCTACAATTGGACATTCTTTGAGACTAACATTCACAGTCGTAGTTACAGTCATATCATTCGTAATATCTACAATGTGCCTAAAGATGTGTTCAACACTATTCACGACACTAAAGAAATCGTAGATATGGCTAGCACCATCGGATACTACTACGATAGGCTGCACATGATAAACTGCCGTAAAGAACTAGGCGAAGAGTTTGACGAATACGAACACATCAAAGCTATTTGGTTAGCTCTGAATGCTAGTTATGGATTAGAGGCATTCCGCTTTATGGTTAGCTTTGCTACAAGTCTTGCGATGGTAGAAAACAAGATATTCATCGGCAATGGCAACATCATCAGCTTGATCCTACAAGACGAACTATTACATAAAGGATGGACAGCCTGGATGATCAATCAGGTAGTCAAGGAAGATCCTCGTTTCGCCAAAGCCAAAGCAGAATGTGAACAAGAAGTTTACCAGATGTATTTGGAAGTCATTCGTGAAGAAAAAGACTGGGCTGATTATCTTTTTAAGAAAGGGCCCGTCATCGGGTTGAACGCTAATATTTTGAAAGACTTTGTTGATTACACTGCGGCAAATGCCCTAAAAGAAATTGGTATCAAATATCAAAATACTGCTCCCAAGACTAATCCCATCCCTTGGTTCAACAAACATAGCGACACCAGTAAGAAACAAACTGCCCTACAAGAAAACGAGTCAACTAACTATGTTATAGGGGTCATGGGGGATGCTATTGACTATGAATCTTTACCGGAACTATAATTATGTATAAAGCACAATTTAAAAACAAAAGTCCTTATGAATCTTGGTCTACTATTGGTTCATACGGAACTGAAGCTGCTGCAATACAAGCAGCATTAAATAGAAAGAACATGGGCGCCGTATTAGTTAGAGTCACAGACAAAAAAGGCGCAGTGATTTATTCAAATTGAAAGGAAGAAAATGAAAGCAATTGTTTGGTCAAAATATAATTGTACTTTTTGTGAGCAAACTAAATCATTATTAAAGCAAAAAGGTATCCCGTTTGAAGAACGCAAGATCGGGGATGGATATGAAAAAGAAGATTTACTAGAAGCAGTACCCGGAGCGAGAACAGTACCACAGATTTTTCTAGATGGTAAATTGGTAGGTGGTTTTACAGAACTTCAAAAACTATTTGATCAATGGGATGGTCAAGGTTTTGGTGATGGAAGATTATAAATGTTAATAGATAAAGGTGTAGCTATAGGCGAAGTAGTGACATTAAAACTCACTAGCGGTGAAGAATTGGTAGCCAAATTAGTTGAAGATAGTCCGATGCATTATAAGCTATCGAAACCGTTGGTTCTCAGCATGAGTCCTAAGGGTATAGGTATGGTTCCATATCTTTTTACTGTTAGTCCAGAAAAAGATATAAGTCTGAATAAAAATACTGTTACAGTAATTGCAGCCAGCGATAAAGAATTCGCCAATCAATATCTTCAAGGTACGACCGGTATCACTTTAGCATAATGCCTGGAATAAGTAGAAATAATGATACAGCTGGCGGGGATTTAGTTCCTAGTCAAACTACTGTATTCGTCAATAATCAAGAAGTTATAATAGATGGCGATACAGTTGCAGGACACGGAGACCCTCCGCATCAACCACAAACAATTATTGCTGCTTGTAATCAAGTTTATGTAGCAAATAAGTTGGTCGTAAACGCAGGAGATAAAGCATCTAGCTGCGGAGAACAGGCAACTGGATCAGCAGATGTCATAGTGGGGGATTAATGAAAAAAATATTTTGGAACATATTAGGTTTTATCAGTTTAGGTGTGGCCTACATAGGAGTGATTACTCCGGGGATTCCTTATTCACCATTTATAGTATTCTCAGCATATTGTTTCTCAAAAGGATCAGAACGTATGCATCGTTGGATATACAATCATAAGATTTTTGGTCCATTCCTTACAAATTGGAATGAAAAAAGAGTATTTCCGCAGAAATTACGTTATTTGATGTTGATAATGATGTCATTAAGTCTTATATTAATGTGGACAGGTGGAGTTAAACCCATTGGTATAATTTCAACTGCTGTGTTTATGGCGTTAGTAGCAACTTGGGCCTGGCGTTATCCTAATACTCCCGAAGAATACGATCGCAGAAAACAAGAAGGTAAAAAAATCGGATGGCTAAAATAACATTAGATGAATTGATTGATATTGCATTTGCACACGAAGAAGGAGATCCCTTTGATTGGGGAGCGTTTAAACAAGGTCGAGAAGAAGCAATGCGAATGATAGGTGCAAGTATATTAGAACAATTTGATAAAGATGTTATCACTGATGCTGATCGTTTAATTTTGTTAGCAACTATCACAAAATTAGTAACAGAAAACATGATTCTACATACCAAACTTATTGGAATAGAAAAATCTTCTTAAGGTATGCCAATGTTAAAATTGATGTATCGCAGATGTCGTGGTAATGAGCGTGTATTTGATGGAAAATGGGAAGGCGGCGATAGCGAACGAGCGTTTTCTAAAAATAGAAAAAAACACGGAAAAAGTTGGTTTTGGCGAGAGTATCCAGTAACCTATACATATAATTCTCAAAAATATCGTTGTCCCGAATTTGATACTATCAACTGGGAAGAAAGCGTAATAATTTTAGGTTGTAGTTTTACATTTGGTACAGGCGTTTCGGATGAACATACTATATCATCCCAACTGACAAATTTAGGTTGGCCAACTGTTAATCTGGGACAACCGGGTACAGGAACTGATTATCAATTTTTTAATTCTATTATTTTAAATGAAAATAAAATAAAACCTCGAGCAGTGATCTATAATTGGCCTACACCAGCAAGAATGCTTCAATGGACACAAAATGATAGATATATATTATGGGGACCTTGGAACACAAATTCTACAGATTGGGGATGGCATTATATTTCCAGCAATTTTCATGCCTTAAAAACATCTCTTTGGCACAGCAGAGCAGTTAAAACAATGTGGGATTGTCCTGTAATAGAAGTTACTAGAAACGCAGACCTTTCAAAAAATTCTAAAGACATAGTTTTACTTCCTGACTTTGTTGACTACGGTAGAGATTACGATGGAGATACCGGACATCCAGGTCCAGAAACTAATTTAATCTTTGCTAATCTTTTGGCAGAACTTCTTTCCAAATCGAAACAACAAAGAGTATTGGGCAAAGATCGATAACAGCAAATATTGGTCATAGGTTACTCGCCTCGCTGGTGGCGTAGAATAGGATAAATTACCAGTATAGGATCTTGACCGATCCTATTTTTTTCTGTATAATGTAAATACAAGTTATTGCTGTATGAAGCAAAGAGAAAAGTGTTCTGGACGCGGGTTCGATTCCCGCCCGGTCCACCATAAGCACATAGTTGTCCTAGATGAAAGAAACCTCTGAGGGCTCTAGTGGGGATTGTGTGCTTTTGATGGGCCGGACCTGGTTTCGACAGGGCGAAGAGTAACAGAGTGGACAGCAGGGTAGGCGATGACCCTAAATCAAGCAAATAAAGTAAAAGCAAACGCTGATACATTTGACTTCACAGCAATGAGCTTCACTGGTAACACTGTTGCCAATGACAGCAGATTTGCTCTAGCTGCCTAAAAAACAGCAAAGTCTGGGGCAACTATGCCTTAAAACCCAAAATAGTCAAAGGCGCTTTTTAGCGCCTTTGTCATTACTGGCATAAATAATTGCTAGTGATTACAGTATCAAGGAGATTTTAATGTCTGAACCAGTATTAGCTATTCCAGTACCGAGGGACAGCAAAACAGCCGAAAACTTAAAAACTGCATTTGCAGCAGAAGCAAGATCAAATGACAGATATCATTATTTTGCAGAAGTAGCAGAAAAAGCCAAGGATAATCAGGCGTTGGCTGCATTCAAATCTGTAGCAGAGGATAAGCATAAATTTGCGCAGGGTCATTTGAGAGAACACATCAAAGGTGGTTTAGGAGATCCTGATACAGGAAAACCTTCGATGGATGTCTATCAAGTTTTAGATACGGCCACTGTTGCTGAACTAGAAAAAAGTTTCAAAATGTACAGTCAAATGGCCGAAGATGCTAGAAATGAAAATCTTACACATTTGGAAGAATGGTTTAAATCTTTGGCAACACAGTCTGATAGACATAGACAAGTTTTTGAAGATCTAATCAGTACGTACAGAGATCCAAGACCTCAGTAACTTTTATTTTAGTATGATATATAAGAAAAGGCGCATTGCGCCTTTTTTTATCATTGATTTTTCCTATAAAGATCATTAAAAAATATTTAGGAAAAATCTATTGATTTCCTATTTTAGTAGGATATATACTATTCATATACAACAACATAGTTGTAAGTTTTCAACACACACAAGGAGATCGAAATGAAAACAGTTGGTGATAAACTCGAAGCATTTGCCGTAACAGGCGTTAATCCAGGTAAGGATGATTTCTTTACCATCACAGAAAAATCTTTTGAAGGCAAGTGGAAAGTAATCGTTTACTATCCGAAAGACTTTACATTTGTATGTCCTACAGAAATCGTAGCCTACGACAAACTGTTTCAAGATTTCGCAGATCGTGATGCAGTATTGCTAACCGGTAGCACAGATAATGAATTCTGTAAATTGGCATGGCAAGCCTCTCACGAAGATCTAAAGAAGATCAAACATATTCAATTCGCTGACACACAACGTCCTTCATATAGCATCGAACAAGGTGATCGCAATCTCAGTTTGGTCGAGCAGTTAGGAGTATTCTTCCATCCAGCAGGTGCCGCACTTCGCGCAACATTCATTGTTGATCCAGATAACATTATCCAACACGTCACTGTCAACAACTTGAACGTTGGTCGCTCACCAGAAGAAACTCTGCGTGTGTTGGACGCCCTTCAAACTGGCGAACTCTGTGCCTGCAACCGCACAGTAGGCGGCGAGACACTGTAATGTTAGAATGTTTGATCTTAGGCGATAGCCTAGCAGTTGGAGTTGGACAGATTCGAAAAGAGTGTACTACTTATGCTGTTAGCGGTATTAACAGTTATGATTATGTGAATAGACATATACTTTATACGCGATCTAATCACAAAGAGGCTAAAACAGTAATTATCAGCCTTGGATCAAATGATTATAAGAGTATTAACACTTACGAAGAATTGTTAACTCTTAGGCAGTTAGTCAAAGCAGATAGAGTCTATTGGATATTACCTGCTATCAAAGATACGAAAAGAAACAACGTAAAGAAAGTAGCAGACAAATTCAACGATTTCGTTATCGATAGCCGTTCCCACGATATCAGCCCTGATGGTGTTCACCCCACCTATAAGGGCTACAAATCCATAGCAAAACAAACACAAGGAGACACACAATGAGTTGGGTAGAACAGATCAAAGAGGCACTCCCAAATTATGCCAAGGACACTAGATTAAACCTTGACGCGGTTATAAACCGTAGCACATTAGATGCAACTGAAGCTCAAGGTTGTGCTCTGGCAGCGGCAATGGCCACAGGTAACGGCAAGTTAGTTACCTTTATTCAAAGCGGTATTGAAGATGTTAAAGAACGCGATGCTGCCTTGACCGCAGCAGCAATTATGGCACAGAACAATATTTGGTATCCATATGTAGAAATGGTAGGAGGTGCTCTCGAAGGTATTCCTCCACAGCTACGTATGAACGCTATCGCCACACATGGTGGTACTACCAAGGCACGTTTTGAGGCTTATAGTTTGGCAGCAAGTATCGTAGGCAAATGCCATTTCTGTGTGAAAGCACATTTTGACACACTGAAAGCAGAAGGTTACTCTGTGGATCAACTTCGCGATATTGGACGTATTGCCGCAGTGATCAACAGTGTTGCCAAGGTATTAAATAGTTAAATTTTGTAATCATTTAGCAATATTTGGATCGGTAAATACCTCATGGAGCGTAAATACCGATCTATTTTTATCTCTGATGTACATCTCGGCACTAAAGATTGTAAAGCTGAGGCACTGAATAATTTTCTCAAACATAATAGCTGTGACACATTATATCTAGTAGGAGATATAATTGATGCGTGGAAGATACAACAGAACAAGTGGCGTTGGAAACAGAGCCATACCAGCGTGGTGCGTAGAGTGTTAGGACATGCCAAAAGAGGAACTAGAGTAGTATATGTCGTTGGCAATCATGATGAGTTTATCCGTCCTTTACTGCCCTATGGTTTTAACTTTGGTATGATAGAATTAACTAATCAAATAGAACATATAGGTGCCGATGGCAAACACTATCTTGTAGTACACGGTGATCTGTTTGACGGTATCACCAGACTAGCACCATGGCTAGCATTTCTAGGAGACAAGGCTTATGACACCATTTTATCAATTAATAGTAAGCTCAATTGGATCCTACATAGAATGGGTCTACGTTATTTTAGTCTTAGCCGTTTCCTTAAGCACAAGGTAAAAAAAGCTGTAGACTTTATGTTTCAGTTTGAACGTAATCTTGCAACGTACTGCAAGAAAAGAGGATATGACGGCGTGATCTGCGGACACATTCATCACGCAGAAATAAAAATAGTAGATGGTGTGGTTTACATGAACGATGGAGAT
>Ga0172367_10003325_pt1 | contig 21005 bp, 19 predicted proteins | sample Lak10m_FD_114542 | JGI IMG/M metagenome (GOLD analysis project Ga0172367, IMG submission 114542) | Freshwater microbial communities from Kabuno Bay, South-Kivu, Congo - kab_022012_10m | ecosystem: Environmental > Aquatic > Freshwater > Lake | place: Democratic Republic of the Congo: South-Kivu... | reverse complement strand
GGTCAAGCGTTCAGTTGATTTTTTCTTTCAATTTAAGGAGTTTGTGATGAAACGTTCTATGCAAAAGGGTTTTACCCTGATCGAGTTGATGATCGTTGTGGCGATCATCGGTATTTTGGCTGCCGTGGCTTTGCCGGCATATCAGGATTACACGGTGAAGGCAAAAGTGTCGGAAGCTGTCGGTGTTTCCGCACCTGCGCGCACAGCTATGGCTCAAGCATGCAGCGAGCAGACCTTAAATGGCGCCAACAATGGGACATTAGGTCTTCCTACGAATACCTCAATTACCGGAACCTATGTCAAGTCTGTCACGGCTGCTGGCACATCCGCTACTGCGGGTACAGTGACCATTGCAATGAATGCAATTGGCTCAGCAGTAGCTGCTGATTCCACGATCACTTATACACAGGCATGTGGCGTAGGTGGTACGACTTGGGCGATCGCTGGATCGGGTGTTGCCTCCAAGTACCTGCCTAAACAGTAATCTGCTTCTCGGTTTTATTTAAAAAAAGGGGGCGAAGCGCCCCCTTTTTTTTGTTCAAAAGGTATATTTGAAACTCTGCACAAGGTTGTTGGCAAGGATCACATGCAGCGACTCATTCCTAGTTTGTTATTTTTCTGTGCGGTCCTTGTTGCTCTACTGGTTTATCAAGCGGGCTTAAGCGGCCCGCCTGTATTCGACGATGGCCCAAATATTGTCAGCAATTTACAGCTGAGGGTGAAAGATGTTTCGCTGTCGAGCTTAAGGGAGGCGGCATATTCAAGCCCGGTAGGAGCATTTCAGCGTCCGCTCAGTATGTTGAGTTTTGCCCTGAATTTCTACGTTTCTGCGGGAGATTTCTCACCGTTTCACTTCAAGCTGACCAATTTGGTAATTCATCTGCTGAACGGCTTGGCAGTATTCGCCCTGGTTCGCATACTCGTTGGCTTTTGCTGCAAGCAGCGACAACAGCTGCTACCTGCGGCCTATCCCGACTGGCTGGCACTTGCGGTGGCTGCCGCTTGGCTGTTGCACCCCCTGAATTTGACCAGTGTGCTTTACCTGGTGCAGCGCATGAACAGTCTAGCCGCTTTGTTCACCCTGATCGGACTGATTCTGTATTTTTTGGGGCGCATCCGTGTTTCTAATGGGCAACGCGGCGGCTTATTGGCGATTCTGTTCAGCGTATTCATTTTCACGCCACTGGCCATCCTTTCCAAGGAAAATGGCGCCCTGTTGCCTTTCTTTATGTTGGTAGCAGAACTGACACTTTTCAAATTCGAAACTGCCCGGCCCATCGATCGGCGTTTGCTGATTGTTATTTTTATGGTCTGCACGCTACTGCCGGTGCTGGTCTTTGTCAGCTACGTTGCGCTACATCCTGACTTGCTCCTCGGTGGCTATGCAAAGCGCGATTTCAATCTGCCAGAGCGACTGATGACGGAGGCGCGTATCGTCTGGTTTTACTTGCGGTTGATCGTATTGCCTAGCAACGCCTTGATGGGCATGTATCACGACGATATTGCCATCTCAACCGGTCTGTTTAATCCGGCGATGACTTTGCCAGCCATTCTTGGCATTGTTGCTCTCCCATTTGTGGTGTGGTTGATGCGCCGCCGCCAACCACTGGTTGCATTCGGTATTCTTTTCTTTCTTGTTGGCCACAGTATGGAGTCAACATTCATCCCGTTGGAGCTTGCGCACGAGCATCGCAATTACTTGCCAATGGTTGGCATATTGCTCGTGTTTTTTCATTTGCTACTTCAGCCATTTCACGTGGCCAGTGCCCGAATTCCCCGGCGCATCGTAGCTGTCTCATTGATTGGCTTGTTTGCCGCCGGCACGTTTTCCCGCGCGACGGTGTGGGCTAACCCGTTCGACATGTCCCGGGCAGAAATTGAACACCATCCTAACTCGTCACGCGCCAGCATCGAGATGGGCAACCTGTATGCAAATTTAATTTCGCCAGACCCATTCACCATGGAGGAATATTATTTTTTCGCCAGGCAATATTACGAGCATGAAGCAAGCCTCAAAAAGACCAATGTCAACGGGTTGTTTGGCCTGATTGTGCTTAGTATTTCGAGGGGAAAACCTATAGAAAAGGGGTGGTTGACGGAACTGGCCGATCGCCTTAGAAACGAAGCTGTGCCAACCAACATCATCGAACCGTTGCTCGCCATCGCTGGATGCAGGAGCACGGCAAGTTGTCCGCTATCGGGGCAAGAAGTCGAGCTGGTGCTACATGCGCCTTTACAGAATCCTCATGTATTTGGTCACGTCAAGGCCTTGGCCTATACGGCCTTGACGCAGTACTTGGTTAATGTCGCGCGTGATTACCCTGCTGCCATTGATTCCATGAAGCATTCGATTGAGTTCGCTCCGCAAGAACTGGAGCACCGATTGACGCTGATCAGATTTCTTATCGCATTGAAGCGCATGGATGAAGCCCGCAACCAACTGGCGATGCTCAAACAGGTTGACCCAAGAAGAAACGGCCAACGCGATATTGTCCAGCTGGAACAACAGTTGACTCATGACAACTAAGGTGTCAAGGCAATCCATGCACAATGTGACCATGCTGACTGTTGTTGTTCCTGCCAGGAACGAGGCCAGTGGCCTGTCTCTGTTGTTGCCGCGCTTGTGCCGGCATATGCCGAACGCCGAGGTCATCGTCGTCAATGACGGCTCAAGCGATGACACGCTGGCCGTATGTGCAGATTTTCAGGTTCGTGTGATCAGCCACCCCTATCCCAAAGGCAATGGCGCCGCCATCAAAACCGGGGCGCGTGCGGCACGCGGTGAGGTCATTATCTTCATGGACGCCGACGGGCAGCACCAGGCCAAAGACGTTCCCGCGCTGCTGGACAAGTTCAACGAAGGCTTCGACATGGTGGTGGGTGCGCGGCAGTCGGGCTCGCAGGCGGGCATGCATCGCGCGGTGGCCAATGACGTGTTCAGCCGCTTTGCCAGCTGGATGGTGATGCAGCCCATTGCCGACCTCACGTCGGGTTTTCGGGTGGTGCGGGCGGCCCGCTTCAGGCAATTTTTGTACCTGCTGCCCAACGGGTTTTCGTACCCTACCACCATCACCATGAGCTTTTTCAGGGCCGGTTACAGCGTGGCCTATGTGCCGATCCACTCGCCGCGCCGCAGCAGTGGTGCCAGCCACATCCACCCGCTGCGCGATGGCGTGCGTTTTTTACTGATCATCATCAAGATCGGCACGCTGTTTTCGCCGCAACGGCTGTTTCTGCCGGTGAGTGCCGGCTTTTTCCTGATCGGTCTGGGCTACTACCTGTGGACTTACCTGACCGAGGGCCGCTTTACCAACATGAGCGCGCTGTTGTTCATCTCGGCTGTGTTCACCTTTCTGATCGGCATTGTGTCCGAGCAGATTTCTGCGCTGCATTTCAAAGACATCGACACCAAAGACGTTTCGGGTGACTAGCTTGAACGTCGTGATGACCAGCACCTCGTACCCGCAAAGCCTGCAGGACTGGCGCGGCCGTTTTATTGCCAACCTGGCCGAGGCGCTGGCTCGGCGCAGTGATGTCAATCTGTCGCTTTGGGCGCCACCCGGCGACTTGCCCGAGCGTGTTGCCAACGCCGCGACGATGGCGGACGCGATCTGGCTGGCGCGTTTGTCAGAGCAAGGCGGCATGGCGCATCTGCTGCGCACGCGCGGCGCGCTGGTCGTCGGGTCTGTATTGGGATTGTTGGTACGCCTGGGCCGAAGCTACCGCCGCCAGCGCGCCGACGTGGTGCATGTGAACTGGCTGCAAAACGCCTTGCCGCTGTGGGGCACCCGCACGCCCGCACTCATTACCGTGCTGGGTACCGATTTTGCCTTGCTCAAGTTGCCGGGCATGCAGGTGCTGATGCGCGCCATGCTGCGACAGCGTCGCGCCATTCTCGCGCCCAATGCCGACTGGATGCGCCCGGCGCTGGAGCAGGCCTTTGGCGACCTGGCCGAAATCCGCCCGATTGCGTTTGGTGTGGATGCCCCCTGGTTCGAGGTGGTGCGCCCCGTGCCGGTGGACAACACGCGCCATTGGCTGGCCATAACACGGCTTACCAAAAAAAAGATTGGCGACCTGTTTGGCTGGGGGAAAGGGCTGTTTGGCGAACAACGGCAACTGCACCTGTTCGGCCCGATGCAGGAGCAGCTCGAACTGCCACCGTGGGTGCGATACCACGGCCCCACGCACCCGGCGGAGCTGCTGCAAACCTGGTTCCCCAAGGCCTGCGGCCTCATCACCCTGAGCCACCACGACGAGGGTCGCCCGCAGGTGATGCTCGAAGCCATGGCGGCCGGTCTGCCCGTATTGGCATCAGACCTGCCTGCGCACCGCGACATGGTGCAACAACGCCAGACCGGCTGGCTGGCCACATCGCCCGCCGACCTTGTTCAGGCACTCGTGTGGCTGGAGGACCCTGTGAACAATGCAGTCACTGGTCAGGCTGCGCGCCATTGGGTCAAGCAGGCGGTTGGCACCTGGGACGACTGCGCCAGCCGGTACGCCACTGCTTATCGTGCGCTGCTGGAGCCAGCTACATGAGCCGCGACGGCGTGTTGCTGCTGGGCGGCACCGGTTTCATTGGCAGTGCGCTAGCCCGGCGGCTGCAGCAGGAAAAGTTACCCGCTCACCTTGTGGGCCGCCACAACGTCGAACAACTGGAACAGCTGGTGCCGCAATGCAGCACGGTGATCCACCTGGCTTCTGCCACCACGCCAGGGTCGTCGGCCCGCCAGGCGAGCCTGGAGCTGGGCAACCTGGCCTTGACTTTGCGCCTGCTGGACTCGCTGCGGACTCAGCCGCAAATCCATCTGATCTTCTTTTCGTCCGGCGGCACGATTTACGGCAACCCGCAACGCCTGCCGGTGTCAGAAGACAGCCCGATGGCACCGCGGTCCAACTACGGCGCCGGTAAAGCGGCACAAGAAACGTTTTGCAAGGCGCTGCGCGCCCAGGGCCATGCCGTCACCATCGCGCGCCCGTCCAACGCCTATGGCCCAGGCCAATCGATGAAAAACGGCTTTGGCCTGGTGCGCACGCTGCTCGAGCACGCCCGTCTGGGCACGGCCATGGAGATATGGGGCGATGGCGAAAATGTGCGCGACTACATCTACATCGACGACGTTGTCGAAGCCACCGTGCGCCTGATCGCGCTGCCTGAAGACTGCGGCACTTACAACCTGGGCAGCGGCATGGGCTACAGCGTCAACCAGGTAAAGGACCTGGTCGAGCAGGTATGCGGTCGAACCTTGCACGCCACTTGCCGCCCGGCGCGTGGCACGGACGTGCGCAGCGTGGTGCTGGATACTGGGTGCGTAAAGACACGGCTTGGTTGGACACCGAAGATTGATTTGGAACGGGGAGTGGCTGAAACCTGGCTTTGGCTAATTGGAAGTTTTACTTACAATTAGCCGAGCCTATACGCAAAAACTCCCATACTCATGATTCCACGCATTGCAGAAACCAGGTTGCGGGACTTTGCTGCGGGCTACCCGGTGCTGGCACTGACCGGGCCGCGCCAGTCTGGCAAGACCACGCTGGCGCGGGCCGTTTTTGGGGCGCTGCCTTATGTCAATCTGGAGAACCCAACCCAGCGCGAGTTTGCCCAGAGCGACCCGCAAGGTTTCTTTGGCCGCTATGCCGATGGCGCGGTCATCGATGAGGCGCAACGTTGTCCGGCACTGTTTTCCTGGCTGCAAGGCATGGTGGATGAAGCCCGCAAACCGGCGCATTTTGTCTTGACAGGTTCGCAGCAATTCGGGCTGCTGGCAGGCATTACCCAGAGTTTGGCAGGCCGGGTAGCCATGATCGATCTGTTGCCGTTTTCTGCCTCTGAGTTGGGTGCCGTTGGCTTGTTGCCCGAGCTTTTGGACCAAGCGCTGTTTCAAGGCGGCTATCCGCCCATTCATGACCGCCATTTGGACCCGACCGCCTGGTTTTCCAACTACATCCAGACTTATCTTGAGCGTGACGTTCGGCAGTTGATTCAGGTGCGCGACCTGGCGCAGTTTCAGCGTTTTCTGCGTCTGTGCGCCGGACGCAGTGGGCAACTGCTCAACCTGAGCGCCCTGGGCGAAGAAGCCGGGGTGAGCCACAACACGGCGCGGGAGTGGCTGTCGGTGCTTGAGGCCAGTTTTGTGATTTATCGGGTGCCTCCTTTTCACCGCAACTTCAACAAGCGACTGGTCAAGACGCCCAAACTGTATTTCACTGACAGCGGCATCATGGCCTGGCTGCTGGGCATCGAAGACCCCGGGCAGATCGCCACGCACCCGCTGCGCGGAGCGCTGTTTGAGACCTGGGTGGTGGGCGAGTTCGTCAAGCGGCGCACCAACGTGGGCCTGCGACCCAACCTGTTCTTTTGGCGCGACCGTGCCGGCCATGAGATCGATCTTTTGCTTCAAGAGGGTGGCGTCATTCGTCCTGTCGAGATCAAATCCGGTGCCACCTACCAGCGTGACGCGGTGCGCAGCTTGGAAAAGTGGGGCGATATTGCTGGTGCCGAGGCCGGGCGACCGCTGTTGGTTTATGGCGGTAACGAGTCGCAAACCCGCAGCGAACTTGACGTTGTGGCGTGGCGCGAAGTGTGAGGCGCCTGAATCTGCATGAACCCACAGCCCTTGGTGTCTATCTGCATTGCCAACTACAACGGCATGGGGATCATTGACGAATGCCTGCGCTCGGTGCTGGCGCAGCAGGGAGACATCGCGGTCGAAATTCTGGTGCATGACGATGCGTCAACGGATGGCGGCGTAGCCTACGTCCGCGAAAACTATCCAGAGGTGGTGCTGATTGAGAGCGATGTCAATGTCGGCTTTTGTGTAGCAAATAATCGAATGGTGGTAAGGGCTAAAGGCGAATATATCTTGCTGCTCAACAACGATGCAGCGTTGTTCCCCGATGCATTGGAGACGCTGTTGCTAGAGGCGCGCCGACAAGTCCAGCCCAGCATCTTGACACTGCCTCAATACGACGCCACCACGGGCAAGCTGGTGGATAGGGGCTGTTTGCTGGACCCGTTTTACAACCCGGTGCCCAATCTGGATCCTGCCCGTCAGGACGTGGCGATGGTGATTGGCGCATGCTTGTGGATCCCGAAAGCGCTGTGGGAGGAGTTGGAAGGATTCCCGGAATGGTTTGAGTCGATTGCCGAAGACATGTACCTGTGCTGCCGGGCGCGGCTGGCGGGGTATGCGGTGCGGGCGCTGACAGTATCGGGGTATCGGCATTGGCAGGGGAAGAGTTTTGGGGGGAATCGGGTAGTGGATCAGCGGCTGAGCACCACCTTCAGGCGGCGGGCTCTTTCTGAGCGGAATAAGAGTTTTGTGATGGTGGTCTGCAGCCCTGCACTGTGGCTTGGACTAATCTTGCCAATACATCTTGTCTTATTGATCATGGAGGGTGTAGTTTTGTCGCTACTTAAAGGCGATGCAAAGTTGGGTTGTGATATCTATCTCGAGTGTCTTCGTTCGCTAGTGATCGATCGACACCAACTCGTAAGAATGCGAAAAGCGGTGAGCGCTGGCTCAGTGATCGGTCTTGCCGCCTTTCTACAAGTTTTTTACCTAATTCCCCATAAGCTGACAATGCTCATGCGGCATGGGTTGCCGGATGTGAACCGATGAAAGTGCATCGCCTAAGTGCGCTTCTTTCGTATGGCCTATTGCGTTTTTTCGTGATCTGCCGGGATGCAAATTTCCACAATTTTCGAATGCTCTGGCACGTCCTGCTTCATGGCGGTTGGAGGTCAATTCAGGATGAAATTTTTTCGACCATTGCCAGTTCTGTAGGGCAAGAAATCCGCGCCAAACCATCTGCCTCGGACAATGCGAAAAAAACGGTTCTCGTCATCGATCGAAGTTTGCCACGTTTCGATCGTGATGCTGGATCCCGTGCAACTTGGCAATACATCAAATTGCTGAGAGAAATGGGGTACAACGTTACAACTTGGGGGCATGACTACCTGCGCCGCGAACCTTATGCTTCCATGTTGGAAGATTTCGGGGTAGAAGTTGTTTCTGGTTGGACGCTTGCCTGCGGTCGCTGGCGGAATTGGGTGCGTGCACACGCTTCGAATTTGGATTACGTCATCATTCACAGACCCAACGTCGCTGTGGCTTATATGGATTATTTTGGGAAAGTGACTGATGCGCGAGTCCTGTATTTCGGGGTTGATCTTCGCTGGTTGCGAAATCAGCGGCGCTACGAAGTTGAAGGCGACGCGTTTTATCGTACCGAGGCACGTTATTGGCAGGCTGTCGAAAACCAACTGATTGGCATGGCACATGCCTCCTATTTCTATTCATATGTTGAAACCGAAATCGTATCTAGGCAAGTGCCTACTGCGCAGGTTCGCATGCTGCCTTTGTTTGTTTACCGCGGCAAGGAAGAAGACGGGCGCTCATACCAAAACCGTTCGGGGCTCATGTTTGTGGGCGGATTTGCACATCAGCCAAACGTGGACGGAATCCTGTGGTTTGTTAACGAGATATTGCCATTGGTGCGGGGCCAGTTGGGCGATGTAAGCCTGCGGGTGGTTGGTGCAAATCCGCCAGATGCATTACGCAGATGCCCGGGTTTGGAGTTGACTGGTGCGGTATCTGATGAAGAACTTCAGGCACTGTATGACAACTCTCGCGTTATCGTTGCACCGCTCCGATACGGGGCCGGCATCAAGGGTAAAGTAGTCGAGGCGTTGTTTCAGCATGTTCCTTTGGTGACCACCGCCATTGGTGCCGAAGGAATGCCGACGCCAGCGCAAGTGATGGCAATTTGTGATTTGCCCGATGAGTTTGCTAACGCAATTATTCGGCTGTACAAGGACGGTGAACTTTGGACGGCACAGAGCGCTAATATAAAAAACTATGTAGTCGATCACTTTTCTGAGGCGACTGCACGGGCTGCACTGCAGGATGCATTTCTAAAATAGTGGTAATGTGAGCAAACCAACCATAAATGAGTATTTTCATGACCAATGAAGACAAACCAAAAAGGGCCCTGGTCTGCGGTATCGGTGGTCAGGATGGTGCGTATTTGGCACAGCTATTACTGAACAAGGGTTATCAAGTTTGGGGGACATCGCGAGACGCACAAATATCACCACTGGTCAACTTGAGGGCACTCGGGATTAGGGAGCAAGTCAAAATGCTTTCGATGGCGCCGAATGATTTCAGGAGTGTGTTGTCTGCCCTTAGCCGAAGCGGCCCTGACGAGGTTTACTTTCTGGCGGCGCAAAGTTCTGTTGGATTGTCATTTGAGCAGCCAGCCGAGACACTTGAGAGCATTAGCTCGGGCACGTTGAACGTCCTTGAGGCGCTGCGCTTTGTAAACAAACCCATCAAGTTTTACCACGCGAGTTCGAGTGAGTGCTTTGGTGATTTGGGTCAACAGGCCGCCACCGAAGACACGTCTTTTCGTCCACGCAGTCCATACGCTGTCGCAAAGGCATCCGCTCACTGGCTGGTTGCCAACTACCGTGAGGCATATGGTTTGTTTGCGTGCAATGGCATTTTGTTTAACCATGAATCACCTCTGCGCCCGGAGCGCTTTGTAACTCAAAAGATCGTTTACGCGGCAAGCCGCATTGCAAATGGCTCAAAAGAAAGACTTTCACTTGGGCGGCTTGACATTGTTCGCGACTGGGGTTGGGCGCCCGAGTATGTGGATGCCATGTGGTGCATGATGCAGGCCGACAAGCCAGATGACTACATCATTGCCACTGGGGAATCCAATTCTTTGGAGGCATTTGTCGCTGAAACCTTCGCAACACTGGGTTTGGACTGGACGCAGCATGTAGATTCTGACCCAAGGCTATTCAGACCCACCGACATTGCCTGGAGTCAGGGCAACCCTGCCAAAGCTGCACAACAATTGAATTGGACAGCCAATATCCACATGAGGGAAATGGCAGCAAAAATGGTGGGTAGTATTAGGGAATAGGTTGCGGTGAATGCATCGCGGCGAGTTGAGCAATCAGTGTTGCAGTGCTTTGTGACCAATCTGGCCAAGTGAAATCTGCCGACGATCGTGCAAGATATTTGCCCGATGCCTCGTACGCCGTCAAAATGTTTGTGAGCGATGCTGGATCTGAAAGATCGAAATAGACTACATATTCGCCACCCACTTCATGAAAAACCGGAATGTCGCTGGCGAATACTGGCAACCCCTTGCGCAGTGCCTCAATGATCGGGAGCCCGAATCCTTCCACTATGGACGAAAATAACAGAGCACGTGCGTGGGCATAACAGTAGTCCAATTCCGCATCGCTGACGTCGTCCATGAAAAAGAGCAATTGTCCGAGCTTGGGGTGACGCCGGATCGTTTCTAGCACCTCGTCACACATCCAACCCACTCGACCCACGATCAATAGGATCGAGTTGTTTCCCGCGTCCCATAGTTTCTGGAATGCCTGCAACAGGTAGGCATGATTTTTTCGCGGCTCCAAGGTGCCCACCGCCAGAAATACAGGACGGGCTGGACCAAACAACAAGCTTATCTTCGTCCGGACTTGTCCTTCCGCTTCTAGGGTATCAAGTTCAGCGCCCAACGTGAAGCTGCAGAATTTCTTGGGCGCTAAGGTCTTGGCATAGGGTTGCGCCGCGTAGTAGTCGTGTAATTGGGCTTGGGTGTAGGCTGAAATGCAAAAAAAGGTGTCGGCGCTCAGAAGCAATAAGGGCAACGCCGTAACAAATTTGTCCCGGCTTGAAGGTGCAAAAAATTGACCGTGAGTTACCGGAATGATGTCGTAGACAATGGCTGCGACGTGTGCTCCCGCAGATTTGGCAGCCGCTACTGCGGCCCATGGGGAGTAGTTCCAGACGGAATCAGCCAGGAGGAGGAGGTCGCCTTTTCTGAACTGCACCTCGGGTTGTGCGTCCGAAGACCTGAAAATGGTCTTTTGAACTGCTTGAACAGTCCAAATAAGTGGTTTGAGCAGGTAAACGGTAAGCCGTGCCAGACTAGGTTCGTGTTTGTTGCCTGTAAGAAAGCGTTGCCAAGCCCTAGGCAAAGCAACGGCTAATTTACCAACAAATGAGAAATAAGCCCTATTTGCCGCGAATCTCGACACAAATTTTCCTCGTTGCGCTTCATCCTGCGTAGTTGTTGTTACCACTTTGTATTGACCGCTTACCCAAATAACGGCTTGGCAGATCGGTCCTTCATGGGGTGCTACGGTTGTGGCGTTCTTGACGAAATTTCGCACGACTCGCTCAATGCCAGTTTTGATTCCACTGGAATAGGTAGCAGTACAGTCAATATAAATACGCATACTCTGAAGCCATCACTGCGTTCTAATTCTCACCTTGTAGGCTGATTCTTCAATTTGAAGTACATGCCAGCCTTGTCCGAAAGATACACCAACATCTGTTGCAGTCTGATCACGGGGATAACCTGCGCAATGATCGGTATTGTTGTGATTTAGATCTGATCTAACAGTTGCCGAATTTTTAAGCGGTTTGAATTGCGGGTCCAATTTTCTACATTTCAAAAAACTACAATGTTGCACATACTTTGATTGATTAAAAAAAATCATATAGGTTGAGCAACATCAACTGAGTTCCTCTTGCGGATAGCTTCTGTAAAGCCAGCTAGGTCTTTTTATATTCGACTTCACGGACAGGGCAATCGACTTAATAAAAATATATTGCCCCAAGTCGTTCTCGCGAAATCTAAGCAAGTCGGCAATGCTTTCTAAATTGCAGAAAGTATCGGCATTGTTTCCATGAACATCAGCTGTAAAGCTGACGGTTGGTTCATAACCCTCGAATCGCAGCAGCTGGTCAAGTTCGTGACGGTTGTACTCACGGTTGTGTCGACCATACGGTCCGTAGCCGCTGTAGGGATCATAGATATTGGTGCCGCTGATCAATTTGGTTACATTCTCAAGACGGGCAACATTCGGTGTCGTCAGAATCAAAGTGCCATTCGGTTTTAGTATTCGCTTGATCTCACGCAACACCTTGCAGGGGTCGTTAAGTAGATGCTCGATTATTTCGGCGAATATAACCAAGTCAAATTCGCCATCTGCGTAGGGAAAGCAGCCGTCCTCGATGTTGAAATGCTGAAAGATGAACGTCTCTGTTTTCTTCTCGCCACTGACTAATTCACGATAATCAACAATCTGAGTGTGCTCGCCGATATAGCTGTGACCGAAATAGTTGGCTAGGTTTATATCGAGTTCAGTAAATTTCTTTAGCAGCATAGTGGTGAAATATGGGTTACCGCCCAGTTCAAGACATTTTCCTTTGATATCAGTTGTTAGGCCTAATGTATAAACGAAACGACGAAAATCGTGCGTACCGTAGTTGCGCATTTCCACTTCAGGTGCATCCTGTACCCGTACTGAGGTGACGAAGTCGAACAATTGCTGCTCCGATATCTTGGCCGGCAAAGGGAGTGGGGGAGTAAGGGGAAATACCTTGGTTGGATTATTCCCTAACCACCGACGAACGGCGCGAGTAGCTTTTTTCAACACTTCACATCTCCATTGCTCAAAATGTTTTTACCAAGCATCTCAGAGCTCTCTTTCCAGGTCAACCAATGCATCGTATTTGATTTGGGGTGCTGCCCAGCCTCATATAGCGCGAGCCACTTCTTTATTGCCTGCGTCAAAGCATCAGTAGATTGAGCATTAAAGTAATAAGCATGTTCCCCCGCCACCTCTCGGAACACCGGGATGTCACGGGCGAGAATGGGGAGCTTGTGTTGGGCCGCCTCGATCAAAGGCAGGCCGAACCCTTCGCCGTAAGAGGCAGCAATCAGGCAGGTGCTTGCTGTGTAGATTTTTCCTAGATACTCGTCGCTGATGCCTTCAAGCCAGAACAGACGTTTGTTCAGTTTAGAGTGGCGTCGCAGGCGTTCAACTAGCATTTCCACCATCCAACCTAGTTTGCCGACGATAACCAGATTGACATCCTGGCCAGACTGCCAAAGTTGCTCGAACGCCTCCAAGACCTGGGCGTGCCCTTTGCGGGGTTCGAGGGTGCCGACCATCAAAAATGTTGGGCGACGTGCGAGGGTTTCGAGTATCTGATTAGCGTCATCCGACAACCCGCGTGTAGGTACGGAATTTTCAATATCAGCTCCCAAGTGAAACCAAGTGTTTTTGAAGGGACGCATACGCTGTGATCCGTTGACTCTCTGCCACTCTGCAAGTTCGTCAGCTACCGCATGTGAAATGCACACGGCCCCGTCAAAGCTGGACAGGATTTCAAGCCATGCCTTGTGAACTATGTCTACATGAGGGGGGAAGAATTGCGGCATCAGGACAGGAAGGAGGTCATAAACGACAAAATATACCTTTACGCCATCGAGCCTAAGCGCTGTCAAAAATTCACTCTGTGCCAAGACTACTTGATGTTGTAAGTCCAGTCCCAGGAAGATGTCGCCAGGGTGATTATTGATTAATTCATCATCTAGATCATGAGTTAAACCACGAAAGCACGCGCTAAATTGGCGCGCATAACGATATCCCGGGACATCGACCGTTGCATACACTGGCGTAATTACATAGCCTTCTGGCGGACTTTGCAGGAGTTCGTTCAGAATACTACGCGTAACACGCTGAACACCTGACTTGGCATCACGTTGCATTAACTCCGATATATCAACCAATAGTTGTTTTGGTGCGTCGTTAGTGTGAATGCGACTTAACGCGTGTGCAAGTCTGAGAGTCTCGGCATCGGGTATGTCGTCAGGGGCCACTTCCGCGATTGCGTGTACGAGATTCGGCAGTAGGTTTTTGAACTCACCTGCGTTCGGGTTGCTAGTTTTGCTCAAATGAAGTGTCTCAAATGCAGAAATCGCACGCCGCGCACTTTTGTCCCAAGAAAACTTTCTGGCTTGTTGAAGACCGTGAGCGGCAAGCTCTGCTCTGAATGTCGCATCATCAAGCACTTGAGTGAGCTTCCGACCGATGGCTGTTTCCTGATAAGGATCGAACAATGCATCCTGATGACTGATAACTTCTGGTACGCTGCTCGTGTTTGCACCAATGACCGCCGCGCCGCAGGACATGGCTTCAAGCGCAGGTAGCCCGAAACCTTCGTGACAAGACGGTAAGACAAAGACAGCGCATTGACTGTAGAAGAGGGCCAAGTCTTTGTCGGTGACATAGCCGGTTATCAATAGTTGCCCTGGATGGAGTCCAGCTGACCTAGCAGTTTGCAGTAGTTCGGTTATTTCACCCTCGGCCATTTTGCCCGCAAGAACCAATTGGTGCGCTTCACGCAGCGGCTTGGGTAGGCCTGCATAGGCTCGAATCAACCGATGAAGATTCTTTCGCGCATCGGCGCCACCAGTATGCAGGATAAACGACCGGGTGATTCCAAATCTTGTGCGCAGACGCTGCTCCTCAGATTTTGAAATTTCCATGAGGTGAAATACGTCATCGCAGGCTGCTGAGATATTGACCACCGAATCAGCCGGGAGTGCCAAAGCTTGTCTTCCCTCAGCAGCTGCGGACTCCGAAATGGCCAGCCACTGATTTGCACGCTTTAGGTACTCAACTTTTCGTAGGTAATATTTTTCATAAACTGGGTTGGGCTTTAGGTAGTTTTCAGGGTTTAACAGCGGGATCAGGTCGTAAAGGGTAACGACCGTCTGGATTTGTGGTGCGAACACTGCAATACTGGTGACTGCATCATCGAGAAAGCCTTCAAAAAGGCTTGATACATGTACCACGTCCGGTCGCAGGCTGGCAAGGAAAGCCTCGCGGATACGCTCCGCGACTTCACGGCTCCACGTGCAGTTAGGTTCAGTATCACGGACTACCCCTGGGCAGTACCAAACACGAATATTTTCTTGAGGTAAAAATCCCTCGAAGGCGGCGCGGATAGGCTCAATGGTGTCGGGGAAGAGTCCACTTAGGGCAAGAATGACCTCGTGCCCTCCTCGATTTCGGACGATGGCCTGGGTTAGCGAAAGGGTATAGCGGCCAATTCCACGAAAACGACTCTCAGTTTGCGCACCCTGCATGTCGATAACAATGCGCATCACCCATTCTCTTTCTGCTGGTGTTCTATGGCGGCTTTCAAAGCGTAGTAGATCTGGCGGGTGCGGGGGGAGTGATGTTCAATTTCCGTGGATATAAAGCCATAAGGGTTTCGCGTGCGTGATCCTGAGGAGGACGAACTCACATTTTTATAGAAGGCGCGTACAAAGGGATACAGGCCAATTCTCCGGGCAATTGCCATTAAATATTGTTTGGATTTTGGATGATTGTTGATGTAAGCCGATCCCTGACGCAACAAGGCAATGGCATATTTCTTGGGTATGGTCAAAAATCCTGCCATTACCTTAAACCTTTTTTAATACCTTCGATCTTGTTATTAATCCATCGCAAGGCTCGCCACAGTCTTGTATTTTGAATGTTGTTCAGCCTTGCCTCACTTTGCTCGCTCCTAGCCTCGACCTTTGCTATTCTTTCCTCATATCGCTGTGATAGTATTTCAAGGTTTAGGCCGTATATTTTTTCGAAGTCCATGTCAAAGAGCTTCATCTGCTCCTGCGGAGCGCCTTTTTGGGCTACGACCGCAAAGTCCGGACTCACACCACCTAGCACGTCCAGTAATCTCGTTGTACTGATGCTGGAGAGACTGGAAGATTCCTGTAGCCTCAATGTCTTAACCCTAGCAAATCCGTAGTATTCTGGAATGAACGCAAGCAGTAGCGGGGGGACGGGACGCTGGTGAGTCGGATCAAGATAAAAGTTGGAACTGCCCACCACGATATTTTCGGAATTAGGAGTTTCCAGAATCAGCAGACCGGCCGGCTTCAAAACTCGAAACGCTTCTTGGACCAATGCCTGTAGATCGACAAATGGCATGTGCTCTGCGATGTGAAATCCTGACACTATGACTTGACTCTCTCCGGGCAGGCCTTTCAAGAATTCAACTGCATCGCATGTCTGAACCTTGAGCCCGATAGCCCGACAAACAGCGAGCATGCCGTCATCAAGGTCGATGCCTTGTGCGTCAAAGCCAACCTCTTTCAAAAGCTCCAGCCATTCTCCGCGGCCACATCCAAGATCAATAGCATTTAACTCAGAATACAAGCTACTCAGTGGCCCAATAAATGGCAAGTACGCACGTAGACGGGACTTGATTAAATCTCGGGATCCACGGTATCTTTCCTCAAACGCACGGTAGAACGTTTCATTCATAGCCGGCATCCCAATTCACGCACAAGGGCGATTTGATCAGTTCATGTGACCCGCAATGTCTTCCATTGAAGGCTTTGTCGAAAGCCATCCTCATTTTTTTCTTCTCGCGCTAGTGGCTAGTTCGGCTGATTCAATCATCTTGATCTTGCGTGCCGGCACACCCGCATAGATGCAGTCAGCCTCTACGTTTCCTGTTACAACCGCACCTGTTGCTATGACAGAATTTCGGCCAATTACACACGGTCCCAAGACGGTTGCGTTAGAGCCAATCCATACGCCTTCTTCTATTAAAATATCTCTTCCTCCGAAAGGTACCGATATTTGGCGTTCGATACCTGTCTGATGGTAGTCATGAGTTCCGGTAAGAATTGAAACACCATGACCGCAAAACGAATAGTCCATGAAAGTTACGTGGCCAGAGCTAGTATTTATCAGGGCATTATTCAACACCACACCTCGTCCGATACTAAGATTTTCAAGTCGACCGAAGACAAGGTGCACGTTTAGGAGTCTGTGACCTATATGACTGTAGATGACATCACCTTTGAGACTACATACTTCATGTACACCAAGAAACTCAAGCAGCCAAGCTCTGATTTTGTTGGAAAACTTACTCATTCTTAACCCCGCTGCGCAGTACATTGTGAGTGGTGAGTAGATATACTGTACCCGTAAATTTAGGCTTAGTCAGGTTAATTACTTTGAAAAATAGGGCCCGATCACGCCATTCATAATTTTTTGAGAGATGTGTCTCAGAATCTGTAATTGCGGTTGCTATTGAGTAAGTTCCCTCCCCAAAGGCAACTTCAAAATTAAACTGATAAAGAAGTTCTTCGCCAACACACAGATTTAAAGCGGGTTTTCCGAGTCCAAATGTGCTCGTTCCGTACATGGGTTGCCCGAGCCGATCTTTAAACAGATAGCCTAGAACGAGGAGAGGGATAGTGGCATGACTTCGGACTCTGATTTGTAGGACAACGGATTCCCCCACATCGACGACATCTACCCGCTCACCTTTTACATTTATCAAGGCGATGTCTTCAACTGTGGCTTCTCCCGTACCAGATGTGGTTTGCATTTTTCCGTCTTCAGTGGTTTTCTGGCGCACGGTCTTGTTTTCACGTTCGGCAAGCAGGGCGTTGTAATAGTCCATCACAGCCTCAGGTTCGCCCTGCATGGCAAGCTTGCCCGCGTTGAGCAGGATGGCGCGGTCACAAATGGACTGGATGGCTGTCTTGTCGTGGGAGACGATCAGCAGGGTGGTGCCAGCGCTGCGGAATTGACGAATGCGCTCGAAGCTTTTGTGCTGAAAATAGGCGTCACCCACGGAGAGCGCCTCATCGACAATCAGGATGTCCGGTCTTTTTGCTGTGGCTACGCTAAATGCCAGGCGCATTTGCATGCCACTGGAATACACCCTTACCGGGTGATCCATATAGTCGCCGATTTCGGAAAAAGCCTCAATCTGCGGCATTAGTTGGCTGATTTCCTCAGCGCTGATGCCCAGCAATTGTCCGGCCATGAAGGCGTTTTGCCGCCCTGTAAATTCGGGGTGGAAACCAATTCCCAACTCCAACAAGGCGGCCACTTTACCAGTGGTTTGAACGGACCCTGTGGTGGGTTGAGTGGTGCCAGTGAGCATTTTGAGCAGCGTGCTTTTACCTGCACCGTTGACGCCGATGATACCAACGGCCTCACCTGGGCTGACTTTAAAGCTGATGTCCTGAAGTACCCATTTCAGGGAGTGGTGTGGCTTGGAAAACGGAACAAGCCATTCCTTCAAACGGGCGAAGCGGCTGGGGTAAACCTTATAGGCCTTGCCTAAGTTGGTTGCGGTGATGCTGCCCATCAAAGTTCATCCACCATTTCGCCAGAATGACGACGAAAGAGGTTAACCGCATACAGGGCAAGCCCCGTAGAAATAATGGCCACCAGCGCAAGGTTTTGCCAATCCGGGAATTGGTTTGCCACAAAAATGTTCTGATAACCCAGCATCAGGTGGAGCATGGGGTTCAGGTTCATCCAGGGCTTTAGCCATTCGGGCAGGATGGAAGCGGGATAGACGATGGGCGTGGCCCAAAACCAGAACTGTAGTAGCAGACTGGATAGCTGTCCTGCGTCGCGGAAGAAGACGTTAAGCACCCCAAGCGTGACCCCCAGCCCTGCCGCAAACAGCACCTGCACTGCCAACAAAGGGATCATTGCAAAAATGGTCAGGCCTGGGAAATTGCCGGTAAGTAACAGAAAACCCAGGAAAAGCCCAAAAACGATAAGAAAGTTGAGTAGCGCAGTGGCAACCACAATGATTGGAAGGGTGAGGCGCGGGAAGCTGAGTTTCTTGAGCAGATTGGCATTTTCAATAAATACCGATTGGCTGCGCTGGATGATTTCGGCAAAAAGCCCCCAGGTAATAATGCCAGCACAGAGGTGAATGCTGTAGGCAAAGTTGCCTTCCACTCCCTGTAGCCGGGTTTTCATCACTTGGGAGAAAACGACGGTGTAGATGAGGATCATCGCCAACGGTTGCAGCACCGTCCACAACACTCCAAGCATGGTGCCCCGGTAGCGCAACTGGTAGTCGCGCCGAACACTGCCGAAGACAAAGCCACGGAAGTTCCAGGCTGCTTTGAAGGACGCTGTCGAAATCATTACAGCCGCCAAACCGTCAACCCTACCGCACTGAGCCCGTCTGCATCAAATTGCGACTTGACATCCATAAAACACCCGCCCGACTTGACCTTGGGTGCGTAGTCCGAGGGCGGCCTGGATACCAGAGCTTGGTGCGCCACCGCGACCACCACGGCATCTGCCTGTGGCAGGTCCTCCCAGGTTTTCAATTCAATACCGTACTCAAGCCGTGCCTCTTCTGCATTTGCCACCGGGTCGTGTACGAACACCTGAACGCCATAGGATCGCAGCTCGGCGATCAAATCGGCCACCTTCGAGTTGCGTAGGTCAGGCACGTTTTCCTTGAACGTGATTCCCAGCACGTCCACCTTGGCACCCTTGATGTGGTGTCCGGCCTGGATCATCTGCTTGACGGTTTGCTCGGCAATGTATTTGCCCATGCTGTCATTGATGCGCCGCCCGGCCAGAATCACCTGCGGGTGGTAGCCCAGCATTTCGGCCTTGTAGGTCAGGTAATAGGGGTCAACGCCAATGCAGTGGCCGCCGACCAGACCGGGGCGAAACGGCAAGAAGTTCCATTTGGTGCCTGCCGCTTGCAGCACTTCCAGTGTGTCCAGGCCCATCATGTTGAAGATGACGGCCAACTCGTTCATCAGAGCAATGTTCAGGTCGCGCTGGGTGTTTTCGATGACCTTGGCGGCTTCGGCCACTCTGATGGATGAGACGCGGTGCACGCCCGCTGCAACCACTTTTTCATAAAGTGCTGCAACATGCGTCAGCGTGCCGGGGCAGTCGCCCGCCACCACCTTGACGGTGTTGGCCAGCGTGTGTCGTTGGTCACCAGGGTTGATGCGTTCGGGGGAGTAGCCCACGTAAAAGTCGCGCTGCCATTTGAGGCCAGAGGTGCGCTCCAGCACCGGGATGCAGATTTCTTCTGTGGCGCCGGGGTAAACCGTGGACTCGTAAATGACGGTGGCGCCTGGCTTGAGGTGCGCGCCCACGCTTTCGCTGGCGCTGATCAGCGGCGCAAAATCCGGTTTGCGGGCCGTGTCCAGCGGTGTGGGGACTGCAATGATGATGCAGTCGGCATGCGCTAGGTTCGCCGGGTCAGTGCTGAACTTCAACTGGACGGCGGCGCGCAACTCGGGCGCGGTCACGGTGCCGCTGGGGTCGATGTGATTCTGAAAGTTGGCAACTTTGGTCGGAGACAGGTCATAACCCAGGGTGGGCATCAGCTTGCCAAAGGCAACGGCCAGAGGCAGCCCCACATAGCCGAGTCCGACGACGGCGATCATTTCCATAGATTGCAATGTAGATTCATGCGCCGGGCTGTTTTTGTGGGGGTATTGATGAGCGCTGAATCTTACACGGTCACTGGCTCGTCAGTTCATGCCGCCAGGCGTGTGTGCAGCCATTGCGGAAAAGCTTGCCATGGCAAGGCCATGTGGCCATTGGGGAGTTGCCTTTCTGTCTCGGCACGGCAAACAAGAATGCCCTGTGACTGAGCCTCGTCACCCGCGGCTGCGACGAACCGTTCAATGGGATTCATGTGACCTGCGCCGGGCGTGGCTGTCAACTTGACTTCTATGGCGTACAACTTGCCTTTGATGACGATCAGTAAATCAACCTCAAGGCCATCGTGCGAGCGCCAAAAATACAATTCTGGCTTACGCCCCAGGGCCATGAATACCTTGATCGCTTCGGTCACCACCCAGCCCTCCAGCAGCGCGCCAGCCATTGGGCCGGCCAGCGCCGCGCTGGCGTCTGGCTGGCGGGTGAGCAAGTTCACAAGGGCGGAGTCGTAAAAATAAAACTTGGGTGCTTTGACAGTGTTAGCTTCCAGGCCGTTTCGGGTGATCAGTCGCCTCTTTGGGTGCATACGTGCCAGAAATAAAATCGGATTTTAATTTTGTCAAATATGTCTATTTGTCGCTGTTCAAGGCTTGTTTTATCACCTTGGAAGTACCGTCAAATCGACCGTAACTTAGGCATTGGCTAACGGCTCCGCCCCGCCTTGTATTTCCCCTTGCCCGCCCCGATCACGCCGTCGGCCAGTGCCAACCGGGACATGGCCTTATGGGCGTGGGCGTGAGTGATGGCCAGGCCCAAGGCGTCAGCCGCATCGGGGCCTGGCAGGCCGGGCAGGTTCAGCAGGCGTTTGACCATTTCCTGAATCTGGCTTTTGCTGGCGCGGCCCCAGCCCACCACGGCCTGT
>Ga0172367_10003324_pt1 | contig 21010 bp, 20 predicted proteins | sample Lak10m_FD_114542 | JGI IMG/M metagenome (GOLD analysis project Ga0172367, IMG submission 114542) | Freshwater microbial communities from Kabuno Bay, South-Kivu, Congo - kab_022012_10m | ecosystem: Environmental > Aquatic > Freshwater > Lake | place: Democratic Republic of the Congo: South-Kivu... | reverse complement strand
AAATTTGCGTTTAGTATGGTTTTCTGGATAGTAAAGATAATGATTGTTTGAATCTTGACTCTGAAAGAATGAATGACAAATCGTGCTAAATGTGTAAAATTTAAGACATTTTAATGCACTAATTATTTTGCGGTTTAACGGTTTGTGAGAGATAGGAGTTCATAATAAAAAAAACCTTGCCATTTTAGCTGACAAGGTTTTCTGTTTCAGGGAAATATTGAATTATTTCTTTTTCTTGTTCTGTTCTTCCTGAGAAATCGATTCACGCATCGAAGTGTCGGCCATAATGTTTTTGTACTTCATGTAGTCCATTATTCCCAGGTTTCCGGTGCGGAAAGCTTCAGCAATGGCCATTGGAATCTGAGCCTCGGCATCAATTACTTTGGCCCGTGCTTCCTGAGCTTTTGCTTTCATTTCCTGTTCCAAAGCAACGGCCATGGCACGGCGCTCTTCGGCTTTGGCCTGGGCAATGTTTTTATCAGCTTCGGCCTGATCCATTTGCAAACCTGCGCCAATGTTTTTACCGATGTCGATGTCGGCAATGTCGATCGAAAGAATTTCAAAAGCTGTTCCGGCATCGAGACCTTTTTCAAGTACCACTTTCGAAATGGAATCGGGGTTTTCGAGCACTGCTTTGTGGGTGTGCGACGAACCGATTGACGAAACAATACCTTCGCCAACACGTGCCAGAACTGTTTCTTCTCCGGCACCTCCAACCAATTGACGGATGTTGGCACGCACGGTAACACGGGCCTTACAAATCAGCTGAATACCATCTTTGGCCACCGCCGCCACAGGTGGTGTATCAATTACTTTGGGATTTACCGACATTTGTACCGCCTGAAATACATCGCGACCAGCCAAATCGATGGCAGTAGCCATTTTAAACGAAAGTTCGATGTTGGCTTTTTGGGCTGAAACCAACGCATGTACTACTTTTTCAACATGTCCGCCCGCCAGATAGTGGGCTTCCAGTTCGTTACGATTTAATACCAATCCGGCTTTTGTCCCTTCAATGAGGGCACGCACAATAACCGATGGCGGTACTTTCCGGAAACGCATCAGGAAAAGCTGAATCAGCGAAATACGCACGTCGGAAACAAGGGCCGAAAACCAGAGTCCAACCGGGATGTAATACAAAATAATAATGAGGAGAATAAAAATTCCCGCAATCAAGCCAAATATTCCAAGTCCAGTAATCTGTTCCATTATTCTAAGTTTAAAGGTTCAACGGTAATGAGCGATTTTTCAATTTGTATGATTTTTACTTTTACCCCCGGATCGACATAGGTTCCGGTCGATTTTACTTCAACCACTTCATCATTAACTCTTATTTTTCCCATTGGAGCAAGTCGGCCAATGGTGATGCCGATATCGCCAATTTTTACTTTCTGATGGTCAATTTCGTTGGCTACTCCGTCGAGAACAGTGTTGAGAACCATCTTTTTACCAGCTTTCCCTTTGAAAAAACGTACAACGAGAATGGGAGCAATAATAAGCACAAAAGCCAATGTTGAAAATCCGGCCAGATTTCCATAGCTGGTGAATGCCAGATAAATGCTGTAGGCAAAAAGCAGAACAGCTCCAATTCCGGCAACAGTAATTCCGGGAAGAATGGTGAACTCAATAAGCAGCAAGACAATTCCAAGGAAGACCAGAAAAAGGATGATCAGAAGGTTCATGGTAGTTGGTTAATCAATGGTTGCTTTAAGCTCTTTTTGAACAAGAGCATTTTTCATTGGTCTAAGATAAGAAAAACTTCCTTTTTTAACATCACATTTACCTTTATAATGAATGAGTAAGGTGCATTGCTCTGCCTGCATCAAATCGTGGTCGCAAATCTCAACTAAGGCATTAATAACGTAGTCAAAAGTGTGGTAATCATCGTTGTGCAGCACCAGTAACCTTTCTTTGGATTCTTTCTGGTTGTTTTCTTCGTTTACTTCCTTTTGGGTATGTTCTTTTGAGGTCATAATTCTTTGTTTAATTTTTTCGCTTCCGCCACAGTAATTCGTTTTCCCTTGTGATAGGCCGCCACAACCGGATTTTTTACACCTTCCTGTTTTACCTGGCTTTGCAGCGTCACCGCTTCCTGATATGTTTTTAGATTTCCTGTTGTAAATACTTTAACACCTTTGTCGTCAACATAGTTCTCAACTTTCCGGATAACCGAAAGTTTTTTGATGAGTTTATTTGCTGGCTCCGGAATTTTTCCCTTGAAAGCGCCTATTTGTATCTTATAAATAATCTCCGGATTGGCTTCTGCTTTGGCTTCGGTAGTTTTATTTTGCTCAATTTCAAGAATCAGTGTGTCCGTTGAAGTCTCAGTAGTACTATTGGCCTGTTCGTGTATTTTGCGGGACATTTCGTCAATACTATCCTTAAAATGACTCAGCTTTGTCCGGAAATTGGTCAATTCTTCTGCTGTTGATACTTGCCAGTATTTATCTTCAATTTCCCGGGCATTTTGATAAAGGGTAGGTATTTCTTCATTAAGCTGAATTGTTTGCTGCTCATTTTTCAATATTGTTGAGGCAATCTGTTCTTTTTGGTTATCACTTGTATGTGAATAAACCTTTCTGAGACTATCTGTTTGTGTCAATAATTTGTTTAGCTCAAGCTCTTTAATCCAGGCGTTGAAAAATGCTTTTTTGGCTTCGGGTTTAATAAAATGGCGAAAACTTAAATAACTGATTTCAGAATTTACCTGAAATTCAATTGTTTTATGGAGCAGGATTTCAGGGATAGAAAATTCTGCCGGTTTTTCAGGAACTTTGGTTTCAGGAGTAATTTCGGTTTTGATTGTATCGTTTAGCGACAAATAAAATTCAGCCGAAAAAAGATGTTCCTTCGGTAAATTATCCAATGCTTTTGTGGCAAAACAAAATGAGCTGAAAAGAATAAACAATACAAGAAGTGTAGTTGTTTTTATGCTTGTTTTTGATAGGATTAACATATTTTATCGTCCCTAAATTTGGGTTTAAAATTACAAAAAATGTACCAAGGGCGGCCAAGTTTTACAAGGTTTATTTTTACCAACAAGGTACAGTGCAAACAGGTTTATATTATTATTTCAAGTATATTTGTCTAACTTAAAAACATCAAGAAAATGGCAATTTTAAGTGTTGGTGATAAAGCTCCTGATTTTTCAGGATTCAATCAAAATGGAGATTTTGTTTCGTTAGGTGGTTTTTCCGGAAAGAAGCTGATTTTATATTTCTATCCCAAAGATAACACCCCTGGCTGTACAGCCGAATCGTGTAACCTGAATGATAATTATCAGATGTGGCTGGCCAAAGGATACGAAGTTGTAGGTGTTAGTCCCGACAAAGTGGCCTCTCACAAAAAGTTTGCGGATAAATTCAACTTCGGGTTTAATCTCATTGCCGATCCCGAAACTAAAATCCTTCAGGATTATGGCGTTTGGGGCGAAAAGAGCATGTATGGCAAGAAATACATGGGCGTTTTGCGCACCACTTTTGTAATTAATGAAAACGGAGTTATTGAGCAAATTTTTGACAAAGTGGACACCAAAGATCATACGAATCAAATTATTAAAGCATTAGATATCAGTTAATATGGCAAACGAAGAAAAACTCAACCAGAACAAGGAAAAATTAAAAGCGCTTCAGCTTACAATGGATAAAATCGAGAAAAGCTATGGCAAAGGCTCGATTATGAAGTTGGGCGACCGCATTGTAGAAGAAGTACCTTCCATTTCATCAGGGTCAATTAGTCTCGACATTGCAATGGGCGTTGGCGGTTATCCCAAAGGACGAATCATTGAAATTTTTGGTCCTGAATCATCGGGAAAAACTACACTCGCCATTCATGCCATTGCTGAAGCCCAGAAAGCCGGAGGTATTGCCGCAATTGTTGATGCCGAACATGCTTTCGATCCCGGGTATGCGACCAAGTTGGGAGTTGATATCAACGAATTGTTGATTTCGCAGCCCGACAATGGTGAGCAGGCTTTGGAAATTGCCGACAACCTGATTCGTTCTGGTGCCGTTGATATCATTGTCATTGACTCGGTTGCTGCGCTGACTCCAAAGGCCGAAATTGAAGGAGAAATGGGCGACTCCAAAATGGGACTTCAGGCCAGATTGATGTCACAGGCTTTGCGTAAACTCACTGCCAACATTAACAAAACCAAAACCTGCGTTATTTTCATCAACCAGCTTCGCGAGAAAATCGGTGTCATGTTTGGTAATCCGGAAACAACAACCGGAGGTAATGCACTGAAATTTTATGCTTCGGTTCGCCTGGATATTCGCCGGATTGGTCAGATTAAAGATGGTGAAGAATCGCAGGGAAACCACACCCGTGTTAAGGTGGTAAAAAACAAAGTTGCTCCGCCATTCAAGAAAGCTGAATTTGACATTATGTATGGCGAAGGAATTTCGAAAACTGGTGAAATCATCGATCTGGGTGTTGAATACAACATTATCAAAAAGAGCGGATCGTGGTTTAGTTACGGCGAAACCAAGCTTGGTCAAGGTCGTGAATCAGTAAAATCGGTTATTCACGATAACCCGGAATTGGCACAGGAACTGGAAGCTAAGATTCTGGAAGTAGTAACCGCTGCAACAACAACGATGTAATAAACATTCAACCATACAGTAAATGTCCGGCTGGGACAGCATTGCTGTTTCAGCCGGACATTTTTTTTTGCTTGTACATTGTTTGCATAGATTAAGGAATTGTAAAGTATTGTCCTTTTTAATTTATAAATACTAATTTGGCGGCCTGAAAAACTTACAGATTCGTAGGCTTCCGTTAAAATTATAGAGTTATGAAAGTTTTAAAATTTGGAGGAACATCAGTAGGTAATGCTGAAAATATCCAACGGGTAAAAGAGATTCTCATGAAGCAGGATGACGATGCGATCGTCGTTGTTTCGGCTTTGGGAGGAATTACCGACAAAATTTTGAGTGCAGCAAAAATGGCTGCAATTGGAACCGGCTACTTTCAGGCTGAATTAACGGAAATCAACACGCGCCATTTCGATACCATTGAGAAATTGTTCTCCGGAGAAAAACAGGTTCATGTCAAGGAGCAAACAACTGTTTTATTGGAAGAACTTGCCCGGATTATTCAAGGCGTTTCACTTATTGGCGAACTTACCCCAAAAACTCTGGATAAAATTGGCGGTTTTGGCGAACGACTGTCGTCACTGATTATTTCAGAATATATTACTGAATCGAAGTGGTTCGATTCCAGTAAACTAATCCGCACGAACAGTGATTTTGGTAAAGCCATTGTTGATTTTAACATCACCAATCAACTTATTCAGGAAGCATTTGCTGGGTTTTCGGGTATTGCCATTGTGCCTGGCTTTATTGCGAGCAACGAGGCAGGCGATTATACCACTTTGGGTCGGGGCGGATCGGATTACACCGGTGCAATTTTGGCCGCTGCTGTTGATGCAGCTTCGCTCGAAATATGGACCGATGTCAACGGTTTTATGACAGCCGATCCACGGGTGATCAGTAAAGCATACACCATTAAAATGCTCAGCTATTCTGAAGCAATGGAGCTTTCGCATTTTGGGGCAAAAGTTATTTATCCGCCCACCATTCTGCCTGTCTATAAAAAAGGAATTCCGGTGTTGATCAAAAACACGATGGATCCCGAAGCAGAAGGAACCCTGATTACAGAAAGTAAACTGAACGGAAAAGACTTGCCGATTAAAGGAATTTCGTCGATCTCTAATATCACCCTGATTACCATTCAGGGATTGGGGATGGTGGGTGTAACCGGCATTTCTGCCCGGTTATTTGGAGCACTCGCACGTCAGAATGTGAATGTAATTTTGATCTCGCAGGCTTCATCCGAAAATTCAATCAGTTTTGCCATCGATACTTCAAGCGCTGTCAAGGCCGAAGCTGCTATCCGGCAAGAGTTTGAGCGGGAAATTCAGTTGGATCAAATTAATAAAATTACCATCGAAAGTGATCTGGCGATTGTGGCGATTGTGGGCGAAAATATGAAACATGCTACCGGTGTCGCCGGAAAGCTTTTTAATACCATCGGCAAAAACGGGATCAACATTATTGCCATTGCTCAGGGCGCATCGGAATTGAATATTTCGTGGGTTGTGAAAGTCTCCGATTTGCGTAAAACATTGAACGTTGTGCATGAATCGTTCTTCCTTTCGGCCAATATTGAGCTGAATGTATTCCTGTTGGGAATCGGTTTGGTGGGCGGAAACCTGCTCGATCAGATCAAACAGCAGCAACCACAGTTACTGAAGGAAAAACACCTGAAAATAAAGCTGGCCGGAGTAGCCAACTCGAAAAAGATGTTGTTTAACCGCGACGGAATTGATATTGCCACTTTCAGGGAAAAACTTCAGGAAGAAGGGCAGGATTCAAGTCTGGAAGGATTTAAAAACGAGATTGTTAAGCTAAATATGTACAACTCCATTTTTGTGGATTGTACCGCCAATGATATGGCAGCAGGTTTGTATGCCGAGTTGCTGAATGCCAACGTGTCGATTGTTACGGCGAATAAAGTGGCTGCCTCGTCGGATTACGAAAACTACGCACTCCTGAAGAAAACAGCCAAACGCAAAGGAGTTAAATTCCTGTTCGAAACCAATGTGGGAGCAGGTTTGCCCATTATCACCACGTTGAACGATCTGGTGAATTCGGGTGATACTATTTTGAAAATTGAAGCAGTACTTTCAGGTACGTTGAATTTCATATTTAATACCATCAGTGAAAATGTTCCGCTGAGCCAGACTATCCGGATGGCCAAGGAACAAGGTTATGCAGAACCCGATCCGCGTATTGATTTGAGCGGAGTGGATGTTGCCAGAAAACTGTTAATTCTCGTTCGTGAGTCGGGTTACCAGTTTGATATGAAGGACATCAAAATTAACCGCTTTATTCCTGAACAATATTTCGCCGGAACGGTGGACGATTTCTGGAAAACTATTCCTGAAATGGATGCTGAATTTGAAGCCAATCGGAAGAAACTGGCTGCTGACGGTCGTTTCTGGCGATTTGTGGCTAAGTTCGAAAAAGGGCAAGCCGAAATTGGATTACAGGAAATCTCGGCAGGTCATCCTTTTGCCGACCTTCAAGGCTCCAATAACCTGGTGATGTTCACTACCGAGCGTTACCACGATTTCCCGATGATGATCAAAGGATACGGAGCGGGCGCCGCCGTAACTGCTGCGGGAGTATTTGCCGATATTATCAGGGTGTCGAATATTTAGTGTCACAAAAAAAGATTTCAGGAAGCAGTACCTGAAATTTGGAATTTGAAACTTGGAACTTAATTAGTATGAAATATATAATTGTTTTGGGTGACGGGATGGCTGATGAGCCGCTGGCTGCCTACGGCGGAAAAACTCCGTTGCAGATGGCCGAAAAACCTGTGATTGACGATCTTGCACGGAAGGGGAGAACCGGACTTCTAAAAACCGTCCCTGATTATATGCACCCAGGTAGCGAAATTGCCAACCTATCGGTTTTGGGCTACGATGTGAGTGCGGTTTTCGAAGGACGTGGAGTTCTTGAAGCGGCCAGTATCGGGGTAACGCTGGAAGAGAATGATCTGGCTTTGCGGTGTAATCTGATCTGTCTGGAGAATGGAAATATCAAAAATCACTCTGCAGGTCATATCCCGAACGATGAATCCTACGAATTGATTGAATACCTGAATAAAAAGCTGGGAAACGAGATGATTCGTTTTTATCCCGGCGTTTCGTACCGCCACTTGTTGGTGATAAAAGGGGGCAAAAAGCATTTGAATTGTACACCTCCGCATGATGTTCCGGGGAAACCATTCCGACCTTGTTTGGTTAAAGCAGAAAGTGAACGGGCTGAAGCTACAGCACGTTTGCTGAATTACCTGATTTTGCGCTCGCAGGCGTTGCTGGCCGAACATCCGGTGAACCTGAAAAGAAAAGAAGCCGGGAAAGATATGGCCAACAGCATTTGGCCCTGGTCGCCAGGGTACAAACCACAGATGCCAACCTTGAAGGAAATGTTTGGAATTGACCGGTCGGCAGTTATTTCTGCAGTTGATTTGATTCAGGGGATAGGCGTTTATGCCGGAATGGATGTAATTAAAGTGGAAGGAGCCACCGGATTGTACGACACCAACTACGAAGGCAAAGCCAAAGCCACTATTGATGCGCTGAAAGACCACGATTTGGTTTACCTGCACGTTGAAGCCAGCGATGAAGCTGGTCATGAAGGAGATGTAGAACTGAAAACTAAAACGATAACTTACCTCGATCAGCGCATTGTAAAATACCTGGTAGAGGAAACAGCGAAAATGGAAGAACCGGTTACGATAGCTGTTTTACCCGATCATCCAACTCCCTGTGCAACACGTATTCACACCCGTGATGCTGTGCCGTTTATCATTTTTAGGCCGGGAGAATCTCCGGATGAATCGAAGTTTTACGACGAATTTGAGGTGGCAAAAGGTTCATACGGTTTACTGTTTGGCAAGCAATTCATGATGGCCCTGATTGGAAAATAAATTATTAGCTAATGATAATTTAAAGTTTTACTCTACTTTTTATCGGTTATTTTCCTCAACTTTATCCTCGCAATACCAAACTCGATCTTTATTATGAAATTCTATAGTACCAACAAAACTGTACCTCCTGTTTCGCTGATGGAGGCGGTTACCAAAGGGCTGGCCAGCGACAAAGGATTGTTTATGCCGGAAAGGATTGAGGAGTTTCATCCGGATTTTTTCAAGGGAATACATAAAATGAGCTTTCCTGAAATTTCGTTCGAAGTAGCGAATAAATTTTTTGGAGAAGATATTCCGGAGCATATTTTAGATGAAATTGTTTTTGAAACTTTAAATTTCGACTGCCCGATTGTAAATGTTCACGACCGGATTTATTCACTGGAGTTGTTTCATGGGCCAACACTGGCGTTTAAAGACGTTGGCGCCCGGTTTATGGCTCGCCTGTTGGGGCATTTCCTGAAAGGTTCAACGAAAGAAGTGAATGTTTTGGTGGCCACCTCAGGAGATACCGGAAGCGCTGTGGCCAATGGGTTCCTGAATGTTCCGGGTATAAATGTTTTTGTACTTTACCCCAAAGGGCTGGTGAGTGAAATTCAGGAAAAGCAATTTACCACGCTCGGAAATAACATTACTTCCCTCGAAATAAACGGAACATTTGACGATTGCCAACGACTGGTTAAAATGGCTTTTCTCGATCAGGAATTAAATAAAGCCAAAGTACTGACATCGGCTAATTCCATTAATGTGGCCCGATTCCTGCCTCAGTCGTTTTATTATTTCAATGCTTTTGCACGTTTGCTGGAAGCAGGAAACAAAGACGATCTGGTATTTTCGGTACCAAGCGGCAATTTTGGAAACCTGACTGCCGGTTTGTTCGCCAAGTTCCTTGGGTTACCGGTGAAACGATTTATTGCCGCCAATAATGAAAACGACATTGTTTATAATTATTTGCAGACAACGAAGTACGAGCCACGTCCATCGGTGCCCACCATTGCCAATGCTATGGATGTAGGGGACCCGAGTAATTTTGCCCGGATTCTGGACTTGTACAATAACTCGCATCGCGATATTGTGGCCGATATGGTGGGTTACCGCTACTCCGACGACGAAATCAGGGAAACCATGAAACAGGTTTACAACAAGACCGGTTATATGCTCGATCCACATGGAGCAGTTGGTTATCGTGCCCTGAAAGCTGATTTGGGATATGGAGAAGTCGGCGTTTTTCTTGAAACTGCCCATCCGGCGAAATTTACTGAAACGGTGGAAGGTGTTTTGGGGAAAGGAACTGTTGAACTTCCTGAAAAGCTTGCTGCATTTATGAAAGGCGAAAAGCAATCGGTTGAAATGAGTACCGAATTTGATGATTTTAAAGACTTTTTATTGAGAAAATAAAAGAAATTCTCCTGTTGAAAAGCCGTTTCTGAACACTCCGGAAGCGGCTTTTTAGCATCAGTCAATTTGTTTTTGTACAACTTGATCTTTGGTTATGGCACACTTTTCTGTAAATAATGTGGTCAGCTTGTGTCTTGAAAAATTATCGGAACAGCAAAATCAGCCGGTGGTGCTCAAATCGTCGCAAATGTTGGGGGGTGGCTGCATCAATCAGGCGGCTCGGATGACGACCTCGGCCGGAGATTTTTTTGTGAAATGGAATGCCTCGGCGCCTGCCGGCATGTTTGGAAAAGAGACCGCTGGTTTGAACGAAATGCGAAAATCTGAAAATCCATTTCTGAAAATTCCGGAAGTGATCTGGAGCAAGGAAACGGATGATTTACCGGGATTGCTTTTGCTGGAATATTTACAACCAACATTGTCCAGCGCCGGATTTGATGAACAATTGGGGAGGGGGATTGCCCAGCTTCACCGTAAAACCGCCAGTCAATTTGGCTTTCACCACGACAATTTTTGTGGAACAACCGTTCAGGATAATACTTGGACCGATAATTGGCCTGAATTCTATGCGCAGCGACGCATCGGACGGCTGGTTCAGCAAATCAAATCGGTGAGGGGAATGAATTGGGAAGAATTAAAAACCTATGAAAAGCTGGTTGATCGAATGCCCGTTTTACTGGCGCATTCAACTGTTCCATCGCTGATTCACGGCGATTTGTGGTCGGGAAACTACATGAATACAACGAACGGTCCGGCGTTGATTGATCCGGCCTGTTCGTATGCCGACCGCGAAATGGAACTGGCGATGATGAAACTTTTTGGCGGTTTCTCTGTTTCGGTTTGGAGTGCCTATCTGGAAACATTTCCGTTGCCCTACGATTGGCAGCAACGAATTCACCTTTATCAGCTCTATCATGTGCTGAACCACTATTTGTTGTTTGGCGGTTCGTATGGTTGGCAGGCGCTTGAAATCGCAAAGGAATATCTATGAATTACTGATGGATTGAAGGACCGAAGGACAGAAAACAAACGAACTCAATGACTAAAATAATCGGCTATATAATTCTCGGAATATCAGTTTTGATTTGGCTGATGATTCCCGTTGTGCCTTTCCTGGGCTTTTCAGTGGCGAAAGTGGCTGGAATTACTACCGGACTGATCATTGCCGGAGAGATTACTTTTTACCTGAGCATTTTCCTGATCGGGAAAGAATTTCTGGTGAAAATCAAAAACTGGTTTAAACGCCGGAAATCACAAGCGTCGGAAGAACCTGACTCTACAAAATAGTTTTTCAATTTGGACTTCCGGCTTCCTGCTCCTTACAGCTCTACCAGCTTGTTTTTGATGGCGTAAACCACAAGTTGAGCGGTATTCTTGCTTTCGCTTTTTTCCAGAATGTTGGCGCGGTGCTTGTCAACCGTGCGTTTGCTGATGAACAACTTGTCGCCGATTTCCTGGTTGGATAATCCCTGGCAAATCAAAATCAATATCTCCAGTTCGCGTTCCGAAAGTTCGGGATGAAACTCTTTACTTTTTGGGGCCGATTTCAGGCTGTTCACCAAATTTTGCAATAACTCCGATGAGAAAAACGAGCCTCCTTCGTAAACCACATCCAGTGCAGCTTTTACCTCTTTGATATCAGAGTTTTTCAGTACAAAACCTTTTACTCCGGCGTTGACCATTTTGTAGTAATAATCTTCTTCGCCGTACATCGACAAGGTGATTATTTTAAGGTTGGGGTATTTTTCGTGTGCAATGCAGGCAGCCTCAATGCCATCCATTACAGGCATGTTGATGTCGAGTAGCACCAAATCAGGAACGTCTTTTTCGAGCAAATCAATGAATTGTTTACCATTTGCAGCTTCGGCAATTACCTGGTAATCCTCCATGTTGTTTAGCAAGATCCGCAACCCGTTTCTGAAAAGGGTGTGATCGTCAACAATAATTATTTTCCGTTGGTGTGCTTTACTCGTCATGCATCAGAACTTTTATAGTTACCAGCGCTCCTTTTTTGTGTTCACTTTCAATCTTGATTTCACCTTTCAGCGAATTGATGCGCGAATAGATATTCGAGAATCCCATTCCGCTGCTGGCCGGTTGTTCAATTACTTTGCTCACGTCGAATCCTTTGCCGTCGTCCTTGTAAATAATCAGCAGGTACTGGCCATCTTTGGTCAAAGATATGTCGATTTTTTTTGCCTGCGCATGTTTGATGGTATTGTTTATCAATTCACAAATAACCCGGTAAAGTACCACCTCCACATTGCTGTCGAAACGTTCCTCCTTCAGGTCCGAAATCAGGTTAATCCTGATTGTTTTGGTGATATTTATTTTGTTGGAAAAGTTATTTAGGGCTCTAATCAATCCGAAGTTATTCAATACGTGCGGACTCAGGTTATCCGAAATTTCCTTCAGACTTTTAATGGCTTCGTTAATTACCATTTCAGTGTTCTCCACAATCTCGCGCGAAGCTTCGTCGTGTTTCATCTGGGCCAGCGACGACACCGACATTTTTACGCTCGACAGCAATGGCCCCAATCCGTCGTGCAGGTCTTTGGCAAAACGTTTTCGCTCTTTTTCTTCTGTCTGAATAATGGTATTGAGGAACATCTTTTCGGTCAGCCGTCTTGAGTCCTCCACCCGTTTCATGTACTTGAAAATCTTTTGAATCATGAAAACGCCGATAGCAAAAACCAGCGAAGTTATTACACCTCCCCAAACAAATATTTCGCGGTAATCCTGCGGTTTGATATTGCTTACATATGGTAGAAATTCAACCAAACGCATAATTGCCATCAGGATAAAACCCAGTGTCAGTAGCATCCACGACGAATTGTACTTGGTTACCCGTGTTAGTTTTAACGCGACTGCAACGGCAAAAAACTGCAGAATAATGGCGATGACGAAAAGTATTTTTAGAATCATATTCTTCAGAATGAACAATTACAAAGTTAGGATTGATTGTGACGATTTGTTCCAAAGAGGATCAAAATCACACAACGAACGAATCATTTTTGGATACTTTCTGAAACCGACGTGGCAGCCGACCGGAACATCCATGCCGAAGTGTAGAAAACTACGGCGCAAACAATCCATTTCAGCACTTCGAGTGGCAATGATTTGACCACATAAGCTGCAAGGAGAACACCGGCAATTCCGCCCAGTGTGAGCGCCAGCGCGGTTTGTTGGTTGTAAGCATTTTGGCTGATGAATTTGGTGCTGCCCGAAAGCATCAGCAAAGCTGTTGAGGTCATCATCAGCGGAAATGCAGTCAATGGATTCATCCCCAAAGCAAAAACCATAGCCATGCAGGGCGCATAAAATCCGATGCCGATAGTTTGCAAAGCGCCGAATAGCAAGCTCAGTGAGACAATAAGACCCAGCTTCCATCCTTTTAACCCGATGGCATCACCGCCAAGCGGGAGGAATTGAAGCAGTCCGGCCAGAATGACCAATCCAACCAGCAAAAGGCCAAAACCCATGCCCATTTGAATTTTTCGGCGTGGCAAGCGCGAAACGATTCCTGCTCCCAGAAAAGCGCCCAGACTGGCAGAAGCCGCCACCGAAAACAAAGTGATTTTATCGATCTCGACGACAGTCATGAAAATAAATGCCTGAACGACTGTTGGAATGGTGTCGCCCACATTCATGGTTCCGGGAATCAACCGGTCGTCAACCAACCGGAAGAATTTAAACAAGGCGGTTTGCTGGGCGAAACTGCCGATGCCAAGTGTGTCGAGGAAATTGGTTGCGATCCCCACACCCAGACGCGATGGCATCTGCTGAATCTTAATTTCCTCCTTTCGCCGGAAAAGGTCGCGGAAATAGGCGAAACTAAAGATGGATGTTAAAAGTCCGAGAATGGTTTTGAGCAGCAGAATCATTGGGCAAATCAAAGGTTTCTGCTAAAACTACAAAACAAAACCTACCGGTGCAAATTTGTGTTGTTATTGGTCCGGTTCAAAATTTCAGGAATTGCTGCCGTTACGGATTGCATACGCAACCAACGATTGGCCGTGCCGGATATAAAGAATCCCTTTGTGAATAGCCGGATGTGAAAAGTGCTCTTTTGTTCCTTTGGTAACTTTGAATGTGCTGATAATCTTCAATCCACCGGGGCCTGGTTTTACGAGGTTCATGTCGCCTTTTTCGGTGTAAACATATAGCAACCCATCGGCCGCAATGGTGCTTCCCCTGAACATTTTAACCGAGTCGGTCACTTCTCCCGATTTCATATCAAGTTCCTTCAGGTACATCTGACGGTGGCCTGTTCCGTAGATCTTATTGCCAAGGCGCACAATCCCGCCCATAATGTTATCAAACGATTGGTTTCGCCAAACTTCTTTGATCGATGTTCCGTCACCCGAAAGATTCAGCTTAACAGCCCGGTTTCCGTCTCCTGCCACGTAAATCAAATCATTTCCGACAATCACCGGAATATTTCCGTGCAGGTTTCCGGCGGTGTCCATCGGGTGTGTCCAGAGCAATTCACCCGATTTCCCGTCGATCCCGTGAAATGACAGTTCGGTGAAGGTGAGCAGCAAATCGCGTCCTTCGCGCCGAATTACCAGAGGCGACCCGTAGGCTTCCACTTCACCTTTGGCTTTTTGCGACCACACCAGCTTCCCCGTAAAACGATCGAGAGCGACAACATTGTTCTCGGGCCCACCGGGCGTGCAATACAGCAAGTCGCCGTTAATCAGCACCGATTGCGAAAAACCAAACATGTTGATAGTTCCTTTCAAATCGGTGACCATGTTGAGCGCCCATTTCTTTTCTCCTGAACGTTTGTCGAGACAGGCCAAATCGCCTTTACCCGAAGTGACATACACCAGATTGCCCACGACAGTGGGTGTTGAGCGTGCCCCTGGAAAGTTTTTAACCCATTCATTGCCATACGGTTTTCTCCATTGAAGCTTTCCATTCAGACTGAAAGCATACAGATACGACGTCGAATCTGTTTCGCCGTTGATGAAAATCTGGTCGTCGGTAAAAACCGGAGAACCGTAACCACGCCCGAGCGAATCGAACGACCAAAGCAGTTTCGGCCCTTCTGCCGGCCAAGCGGTCAAAAGATTGGTCTCGTTGAATATTCCGCCGCGATGGGGACCCCGCCATTCGCTCACTGTTTCTTCTTTTTTGCTGAATGCGAATAAAATGCAGATAAGGATGATAAACAGAATTGGCTTCATAAGTTTTTGATTTCCGGGTAACTGGTTTTATTTAGTTTGTCTGGGATTGTACCTGAAAATTACTGGCGAAATTTGGGAGGACTGTAAATCGCGGATCAGCGGGAGATTCCAGTTTCTTTTTCACCGGGCCAGCGCGAAAGACCGCCCCAGTTGATGGTTCGTTTGTATCCGGCTTTCTTGAGTTTCTTGGCTGCCACCTGTGCATTGCCACCCACGGTGCAGTACAAAATCAGGTATTTTTTCTTCGGAATTTCGGATAATTTATCCTGAATGGTATTGACAGGAAAGGATTTGGCTGTTGGAATATGCCCGTTTTCGAATGTTTTGGCCGATCGTACATCGATAATCCATATCGAATCAACCGGTTGATCGACAATTTTCTTCAACTCAGCCGGGTCCATGTATTTCTGTAAAACTTTACCTTCTTTTCCGGCTTTACCCACAAATACATTTTGTGCCGACAGCGTGAACGTCAGGCTCGAAAACAGAAAGAGAATCATCCAAAATTTTTGAGGACTGGCCATGAATTCGATTGTTTGGTTGATACAAAATTAAGCAATTGGTGGCGCAAAAAACAACAAACCCCTCGCGGATTGCGAAGGGTTTGAATATTTTGATTGCGGTGCTGCTATTTCTTTTTCTTGTCCAGAATTTTTTCGATTTCGTCCATCACCTTGTTCATGGCGGCAGTTGTTTTCTCAAAAGGTTCAGAAGTTGTCATATCGACTCCGGCTTTTTTCAGCAATTCAATCGGGTAGTCCGATCCTCCGGAAGAAAGGAACTGAATGTAATTTTTCAGCGCAGCCGGGTCTTTGCTCATCACTTTTTCAGCCAGCGAAATCGAAGCAGTGAACGAAGTAGAATACTGGAAGACATAGAAAGTGCGGTAGAAATGAGGAATATAGGCCCATTCCATGCTGATGTAATCGTCCACCTTGCAAATGCCTTTGTCGTTCCCGTAGTATTTGTCGGTAATGTCTTTGTAAATCTTACAGAACGTTTCGCCGGTGAGTGGTTTGCCCTGCTCGGCAACCTCGTGGGCTTTCAGCTCAAATTCGGCAAACTGTGTCTGGCGGAACAAAGTTCCTTTAAAATTATCGAGCCAGTTCATCAGGATAGCCAGTTTCACATCGTCGTCTTTCACTGTGCTCAGGATGTAGTTGAACAGCAGCACTTCGTTAAAGGTTGAGGCCACTTCGGCCACAAAAGTCTGGTAACGCGAAAGTTGATACGGCTGGGTTTTGTTCGAAAAATAGCTGTGCATCGTATGTCCGAGTTCGTGCGCCAGCGTACTAACATCGTTGTAAAGATCGTTGTAGTTCAGCAGAATATACGGATGCCCGTCGTAATGCGCGCCGTTGGAATAAGCGCCCGACTGTTTTCCGGTAGTTGGATAAACATCGATCCAGCGCTCGTTGATGGCTTTCTTTACTGTCGAAACATATTCTTCGCCAAGAGGTTTCAAGGCTTCCAACACCAGCTTAGTGGCTTCGTCGTACGAATATTTCAAGTCAACATCTTTCACCACAGGAGCATACAAATCAAGGTATTTCAGGGTATCGACGCCCAGCATCCGCTTTTTGATTTGCAGGTAGCGATGAAATGCCGGAAGACTTTTGTTCACATTGTTCACGAGCGAATGATACACTTCGATCGGAATGTTGCTGGGATAGAGCGAAGCTTCGAGCGATGAACTGTAATTGCGTGCCCTGAACCGGAATATGTCGGAATTGATTTTGCCGTTCAGCATTTCGCCATAAGTAGCTTTGAATTTGCCAAAGTTGTCCCAGTAGGCTTTAAACGCAATTTCGCGGTCGGCCCGGTTGGCCGAAGCCCGGAGTTGACTGTAGGCTGAGCTGGTTAGTTCCACCCTTTCGCCGTTCGAAAGGGTGACGGTTGGGTTGGGCATTTCGGCGTTCGAAAAAGTGTTGAAAATGGAGCCCGATGTACCGGTGGCCATTCCCGAAAGCGCCATGATGCGTTCTTCCGGCTCACTCAGCGAGTGCTTTTTGGTGCGGAACATGTCCTGCAATTCCATGCGGTAAACTTCCAGTTTTGGCTCTTTTTTGATGAATCCGTCGATCGTTTCCCAGTCGGCCGAAAGAATTTCGGGATCCATGTAAGCTGCTTTTGCTCCAAATTTCGAAAACAGTTGCTGCAATTCTTTTCGCATCCCGGCATATTTCATGTCGCGGGTATCGAGGTCCGAATTCATGCTGGGGTAAAGAAACAGCAGTGTGGCTTCTTTCGAAATGGAAGTGCTGTAGTCCAATGCTTTGAGCAGATTTTCAGGCGATTTGGTCAATGTGCCTTTAAATTTTTCCACTTCGTCGAGTTTGGGAGTCAGGGCATTCAATGCTGCCCGCCAGGCTTCGTCGTTGGGGAACAGACCGGTTAAATCCCATTTATATTTTGCATCAATTTCAGCGCGCGTTTTTTGACTAAATGCTGTCGTTCCGGCCAACAACAGCAAGAACATCGATAGTACGATTCCCTGTTTTAAATTTATTCCTCTCATAAAATCAATTTTTTCCGATGTGTATTCGTTTTGGACAATTTATTACAACCGCGGCATTCCAATCGGGTTACGTTATTTCTGGATTGCTGTTTTTTATAAAGAATGAACACCCCAAGCTAATTCATCCCATCAATTTTGAAGAATTGCTGAATAATTTCTTCGTTACTTTTCGTCCAAAGTGAATCGATGGGAGTGAGGTTTTGTTCCGATTTGCGGTATTCATCGACATCGGCTGTGAAGCTTGAATCGCCTGCCATCTTTTTTGCCAAAGCCCGATTGAGCAAATTGACGGGATAATTTTCTTTTTTCTCCGGATCGTTCATTCGTTGAGTAAAAACCTCGATGCCTTTTTTATAGCACTCTTTGGCTTTCGCCGGGTTGCCGATAGCTTCATTCAAAACACCGCAAATGGTCCATCCTTCGGCATATCCGGCATTTTTGCCTGTGGCCAGTTCTGCCTCTGCAAGCGCTTTATTGTAAGCTTTTTGTTGCATATAAATGCTTGTTTTATTAACATGTGGCAGGTAATAGGCGGGGTCGGTGGCAATCGCCTGATTAAATAACAGTATGGCGCTGTCGGTTTTCGATTGAATCATTAACGAAACAGCTTTGTCGTTCATATCGATTGCTTTTTGATTGGCTGCTTGTTGGGTCGAATGTTTGCCTGAGCAGGCTACCAAAGAGGCAATTAAAATGAGAGGAAAAAGTGTTTTTCTAAATTGCTTCATCTTATGGTTTTTTTATTGAATTATTATTTTTCCGGTAAAAACTTTTTGTTTTAGTTTGATTTGGTAAAAGTATGTACCGGGGGGTATGTTATTCACGTCCAATTGTGTTGAATTGCTTATTGTTTCCGAAGTTATTTTTTTACCAATAACATTAAATAATTCAAATATTCCAGCTTTTTCGGAATCATTTAGCTGAATTGTAATTTTTTCTGAAGCCGGATTGGGGAAAACCTTGAACCCTGCCTGCTCCGGTTTTACTACTGAGGTAAAATTAGCTTTCGAAAAATAAAAGCTGGTTTGGTTAGTCAGTTTCCACGATTCTTCCCATGTATATTGTTTGTCACTTAAAAGCATGTGATCAAAGAGCGATTCATACTTCAATGGATAAATTAATTGCTCTTTGGCGCAGGCAAGGTTAAATTCTTTCTCATTTTTTACAGCAGTTTGCCAACTTCCTTCATTAAAATTCGATTGAATACTGATAGATAAATTTCCATTATTTGAGCTTGACAGATCGGTTTTCGTTTTTAGTTCAAAGATGGACGTGTTTGTATTCCATTGATATAAATTTCGTTTAGCAAGACTTCCGTCGGGGTTATACGAGTATTCATATTTCGAACTATATATAAAATCATTCTTCGAAAAATCCCATGTGTAGTATATCAATGCCTGTGCAACTCCATTGGGATTAAAAGTCACCTCATATTGAGTGTTTCCGTATGGTGTTTTTGTTGCAGATCCTCCGTCGTAGGTTGAATTTTTGATTATCCGGTCAGCAGTATCATAAATTGTCTCAGAACTGTTTTTGGTGTAAAACTTGTCAGCGCCGTATAACGAATGAATCATTGATGTTTGTTTCCCCGTTGCATTGAATTTGTATTCGTATTTCTCTTTGTAAATCCAATCATTTTTTGAAGTATCCCATTTGTATATAAGTTGTAGTGTCTTATTTCCTGAACCATCATAATCGTTCTCCGATTTGTTGACTCCAATCCATTGCTTCAGGTTTAGGTCAAAAAAGAATTTAGTTTGGGACGTCAGATTATTTTTAGCATCAAAAGTTTGAGCAGTTTTATTCCGAAATTCAAGAACACCGCCTGGTAGCGACGGAATATAAGAATTTAAGAAAATAACGTTACCATTTGTATCAAATTGGTTTTCGTCTTTATTTGTAATTTCCCATTGCTTTGTCATCGAATTCCAAACCGAGGAAATAATAAAATTGTTACTTTGATTTGTGTCGTATAAAAACTCAACCTTAGCATTATTTTCCCATGTTTGATTCGATTTATTCCACTTTAGGCTTATTCTTGATATGGGCTGATTGTTTTGGTTGTAATCTGTATTTAAGGTGAAATCTTCAACCCATTGTCGGTTGTTTGAATCCCATAAATAATCAATCGACTGAATTATTAACCCATTACCATTGTACTTGGTTATGGTTTGGGTTTTTCCTTCCAGCCGTTGTGTAGAATTTAAAGGTCCGGAATAATTTGAATAATAGGTGATTCGACCAGAGGAATCATATTTGTATTCGGACTTTGACACTCTGAAAAGCTTATTGGAGTTTATATCCAAAGCAAAGGAGACAATACTGTCCATCGTGAATTTTTCTGATTGATCTGATTGGGCGATTTGAAATTGTGCAAGCGAAAACAATGAAAGAAAACATAAGTAGGTGCTGAGGATAATTTTCTTTTTTCTGAAGGCTTCCATGTTAATTCTTATTGAGGTGAAATATGCTCATGAAATTATGACAATTATTTGAATTATCAAACCTCCCATTTTTTAGTGAATGATTTCAGTTGTTCAATCTGATTTTTCTGTTCATTTATTTTCAACAACCTGTCAAATATCCAATTCAGACCTAGCCGACATCGCGCGGATATGCTTACTTTTAGTTCCTCAAAATTTTAGATCGGAAACGATGGAGCGTGATGTTTTTTCATTTCCATTGTGGTTAAGTTCTTCAGTATGTCGCAACTCAAAGTCTATAAAGCATCGGCTGGCTCTGGAAAAACTTTCCGGCTGGCTATCGAATACATGAAACTGGCCCTCACCAACGAGGCCAACTACCGGCATATTTTGGCCGTTACCTTTACCAACAAAGCCACAGCCGAAATGAAATCGCGCATTATTGGCGAATTGTACCGGCTGGCACAGGGGCACCAAACGGCTTACCTCGAAGTACTGACGAGCGAATTGCGTTGGCCGCCTATGCAGGTGCAACGCCAGGCGCAGCTGGTTTTGAAGCGTCTTTTGCACGACTATTCCCGCTTTTCCATTAGCACCATCGATAGTTTTTTTCAGCGGGTGATTAAAGCATTCAATCGCGAATTGGGTATCAATGCAGCGTATAATGTGGAGCTCGACGAAAAAAGCATTCTGGAAGAAGCTGCCGACCGGCTGATTCAATCGGTTGAGAATGATGAAAAATTGCTGGAATGGCTCGACGCGTTTGCCAGCGAAAAAATGCGCGACGGAAAAGGCTGGAACTTGAAAAAAGACATCATCCGCCTGGGAAGCGAGATTTACAATGAAACGTTTAAGTCGCTCAACAACGAGTTGTACGAAAAACTGAACGACCGCCAGTTTCTGAAAGGTTACCGTGAAAAACTTGGGAAGATCATCAGTCAGTACGAAAGTCAGTTGAAAGCGCTTGGGCAGGAAGGTTT
>Ga0172367_10003323_pt1 | contig 21014 bp, 16 predicted proteins | sample Lak10m_FD_114542 | JGI IMG/M metagenome (GOLD analysis project Ga0172367, IMG submission 114542) | Freshwater microbial communities from Kabuno Bay, South-Kivu, Congo - kab_022012_10m | ecosystem: Environmental > Aquatic > Freshwater > Lake | place: Democratic Republic of the Congo: South-Kivu... | reverse complement strand
TATTTATAAATAACGAAAATAATTTTTTACTAAATAAACAAAAGACATGTCTAAAAAAATTGTAAAAATCACTGAAAGTGAATTGGTAGATTTGATTGAAAACATCGTTACAGAAACTGTTAATAATGAGAAAAAACAATGGTTAGCTGAAAACGAAAATAAAACAACAACATTATTAGAAAATAAAGTTGCTAAACTAGAAAGTTTAGTTAATCAATTAACTAAAAAATAATCTTACCAAAGAAAAAGAAAACTAGTGGCTAGTAATGTTAATTAAACATTATTGGCCATTTTTATTTATATATGAATGTTTTAGAAAAATTAAATAGAAAAGAACAACCATTAATATCATGCGTTGTTAGAGATGAATTCATCGAAGCAAGTGAAATATCATTTGATTGCATATTCGATGGAACATCAAAGTTTTATCCATGGGAATTGCCAACATCATTACCTAAAGAATTTAAAATAGGGGTTATTGTAGGTGGTAGTGGAACTGGAAAAAGTACTTTGCTAAAAGAATTTGGTACAGAAGAAAATCCTATATGGGATAATAATTTATCTATACTATCTCATTTTGATAATCCACAAGATGGAATAGATAAATTAGGGTCCGTAGGATTCAATACCGTACCATCTTGGTATAAACCTTATAATGTTTTATCAAATGGAGAGAAATTTAGGGCTGATTTAGCTCGTAAGATTAACTCAAATAGTGTTATTGATGAATATACCTCAGTCGTTGATAGAAATGTCGCTAGAGCGGCTTCTATGGCTTTATCAAAATACATTAAGAAAAATGATATAACAAATGTTGTAATATCCACTTGTCATAGAGATGTGATTGATTGGTTGGAACCTGATTGGGTTATTGATACTGACACTGGTGAATTGCTAGACGGTTTTTTTTTTGTCCGACCAGAAATCAAAATTGAATTATATAAAACAACATATAACCATTGGGGAATGTTTAAAGACCATCATTATTTAGATGGGTCAATAAATAAAGCATCAAGATGTTATGTGGCCGTTTGGGGTGATGAGGTTGTTGGTTTTATATCAACCATGACATTACCTAGCGGTTCATTGAAAAATGCATGGAGAGGTCATAGAATTGTTATTTTACCACAATTTCAAGGTATGGGAATTGGTCCTAGGTTATCAGATACAATTGCTCAAATGCACATTGATGAAGGACATAGATTCTTTTCAAGAACAGCACACGAAAAGTTAGGTCAATATAGAGAAAATTCAGTTTTTTGGGTTGGTACCAGTAAAAATAAAAAATTAAGAAAAGATATTAAACATGTGAATGTATTTAACAATCATTATGCTGATAATAAAAGAATATGTTATAGTCATGAATATATAGGAATTAAAAAGGAGGTTTAAACCTCCTTTTTTTTATTAATTGTATTTACCAGAAATAACATTTTGAGCGTTTAGATTTGGTAAACCATATTCTTCAGCCTCTTTATTAAATTTATTTTGAAGACCAGCAGATTTTGATAGATATTCAATCGCTTTTTTAAATAGAGGTGTATCACTAATTTTTTCGTATGCATCACGACTATAATCAATACTTGGGCTTGATGAATATTTTGATGGTTTAAAATCAACAATTTTTTCACCACCACCAGCATTAGGTTTAGATGATGCTCTATTTGACCTTATTTCTTCATCTATTGTTTGACCAAAAGCATATATAAAATATTGTTCTTCAGTAAATCTTTCTTTAATCGAAAGACCATGTGATGCTATACCAACAGTTGATTTACTTTTTTTATCAACTCTATAATTAACATCGTCACCATTGAAATTTAACACATTAATTGTATCTACGTCTTGATTTTTAGTATTGTTATCAGTTGTGTATTCAATACCTTTAACGTTACTATTGATTGAAATAGCATGTTCTTGTTCTTTATTACAACTAAGTACACCTAAAGTTAAAGTACACGCTAAACCTATATTTTGTATTGATTTTTTAATATCTTCATTATTATCTAAGTTAATCTCTTTACCGTTTATGGTAATTCTACCAACCTCTATTGGATTAACACCTAATTCATCCATTTGTTGATATAGTTGGTCTTTAATTCTTGGATTAATTGATTTAACTAAGTTTTCTCTTAATAATTTTTTTATGAAAATTTTATTCTCATTTAATTTTTTATCCCAATATTTTTTAGCTTTTTTTTCCATTTTTTCTATTCTTTCGTAATAATCTGGAATTTCTGAAATATGGTCTTCAGCAATCTCAATTTGTTTCTCCTCATCATCTGTATGTTCGGATTCTATTTTCTTTCCATTTTTTATTTGGTCCTTAATATATTTAACGGACACTTTAAATTTATTTGCAATATCTTTTGGTGTTAAATTATCCGCTTTACCACCAACCAATTTATTTTCATTTTCATTAACCATTTTACTAGAAATTATTTCTATATTATCTGAATCAAAAACACATAGTTCATGACCATCTTTAACTGAGTCAAATCCACCAGCTTTATAAACTCTTTGTTCAGCCATGCCATCCATACCAGTAAATGGTAGTTTTTTATATTGAAATAGTTTTTGAACTTTATCATCAAACCAATCATTATATTTATCTATATGTGGATTTTCATTAATTAATTCTTTTCTATATTGCACAGCCATATTAGTATTAGGTTCGGTAATACCAAAAATAAATGTATTTTTAACTTTTAATTTAACTTTTGTTAAAACTTTACCATATCCTAATGCAACATGTTTTATATCTGTAAAATAAAACCCAGAAACATTACCAATTATATTTTTCTTTTCAACATCATAACTAAATTTAGTTATTTCTGAATCACCACCATGATAATAAATCTTATTTGTAATATCTTCATGTGTTAATTTATTTTCATTAACCATTTTACCTTCATTAAGTTTTATCATATTTATATTTTTTAACTTAGATAATTCTATACCTTTATGTGTTCCATTATTTGGGCTAACAACAACATCTTCTACTTTTTTTATGGTACATGGGACACTATCTATACCATATTTAGCGAACAATCTAATTCTATGATTACCAGAATCCAATCTAATCATATGACCATCTGTTGTGAGTTCTAATGGTGTTTTCATTCCGTAATTTTGTAAAGAATCCCATAATTCATCCCATTCATTATCTGATATATGTGTTGGTGTTGGTGCAGACATTTTAAGTACAGAATCCGTTGGTACCCAAATAATGTCATTACGGTTATAAAAATCAACAAATATTTTATCAGTATCATTAAGGTATATATCATTAGATTCATATTCATTAACCCTTTTTTGTCCTAATTTAAGAGGTTCTCTTAGCATAGTATCTTTAAATAAAAAATTTTTATTAACACCTTTATTCATTTTAAACCCAAATTTTTTATAGAATTTGGTTAGAAAATTAACATATTCACCCTTATTAACATTATCACCAGCAAAATCTGGTGATGGAGTTAACGCTATTATTTGACCATTACTATCAGCATATTTAACCAAGTCTTCCATTATTCTTCTGCCAATACCTTTACCCCTATATTCTTTTTTAAGTTCAATTCTAGTTAAAATTAAACTACTATTTGTTTCGTAAATATCTAATGCTTTTAAATATTCAGAATATTTGTTTCTCAAAGTATCTTGTATTTTTTCTGAATAATCTTCATTAATAACATTAGCATGCAATGCAGCCAAGTATTTTTTAATACTACCCTTGGTGCATCCAACTTTCTTACCTTTTTTACCTTTCTTAAAAACGCATTCTTTATCACCTACCTTTCTATGTGTGTACGGCATAATTAATTTTTATATATAAATATAAAAGGGAGTTAAAAAACTCCCTTTTTTGTTATTTAAGAAAAACTTAATTTATCAGTTTTTTTATCGTATGTGATTTTTATTGTATCACCCACTTTATATTTTGAATTTAATATTTCATCAGTGATTGGGTCCTCAATATATCGTTGTATTGCTCTATTTAATGGTCTAGCACCATACGCTTCATCATAACCATGTTTAGCAATATATTCAATAGCAGCTTTATTAATTTTAAAATCATAACCAATTTCATTAACCCTTGCTCTTAATTTTTCAAGCTCATTATTAATAATAATATTAATATCTTCTTGCTTAAGAGAATTAAATGTTATAATCTCATCAATACGATTTAAGAACTCAGGTTTGAATTTCTTCTTTAAAGCTTTTTCAATAATATTTTTTGCTTTCTCTTGCTCATTAACAATTGTTGCTTCAGTTTCAAATCCCATTGTTTTACCAAATGAAGTTAATTCTTTAACACCAATATTTGAAGTCATAATGATTATTGTATTTTTGAAATTAACCTTTCTACCCAAACCATCAGTTAAATGACCCTCATCCAAAACTTGCAATAATAAATTGAATACATCCTCGTGCGCTTTTTCAATTTCATCCAATAAAATAATTGAATATGGTTTTCTTCTAACCTTCTCAGTTAACTGTCCACCCTCTTCATATCCAACATAACCTGGCGAAGAACCAATCATTCTAGATACAGCATGTTTCTCCATGTACTCAGACATATCAATCCTAATTAAAGAGTCTGGGTCACCATATATATATTCAGCTAACTTCTTGGTTAAGAATGTTTTACCACTCCCACTTGGACCTAAGAGGATGAAGCTAGATGGTTTACCCTTATCTTTAATACCTAATCTACCTCTCTTAATTGCTTTACAAATTTTAATAACCGCATCATCTTGACCAATAACCTTACCGATTAATTCTTTATCCATGTTCAACAATTTTTTATTTTCTTGTGTTGAAATTTTAGCAATCGGAATACCAGTCATCGATGAAATAACATTTGAAATTAAATTAACATCCACAACAGTTCGTTTTTTATCAAGCGATGTTAACCATTCTTCTTTAGCTGAAGCCAAATCACTTTCAATTTTTCTTTCTTCATCCCTTAATTTTGCAGCTTCTTCGTAATTTTGTTTTTGAACAACATCTAGTTTTCTCAATTGAATATCATTTTTAATACGCTCAAGTTCTTTTATATTTTCAGGAGCCTCAATATCAATGTTAGTTACCGCACCAGCTTCATCCAAAACATCAATAGCTTTATCTGGCATAGCTCTATCTGTAATATACCTACTAGATAATTTAACACATTCTTCTATCGCTTCATCAGTATATGTAACTTTATGATGGTCCTCATATTTTGATTTTATATTATTTAACATTTGAATAGTTTCTTCAATAGTTGGTTCATCAACCAATACTTGTTGAAATCTTCTTGTTAATGCAGCATCTTTTTCAACATTTTCTCTAAATTCATCCAAAGTTGTTGCGCCGATGATTTGAATTTCACCTCTAGCTAATGCTGGTTTAAATATATTTGATGCATCTAGTGAACCTGAAGCGTTTCCAGCACCAACAATAGTATGCAACTCATCAATAAATAAAATAACATCTGGATTTGTTTTTAACTCATCCATAATTGCTTTCATTCTTTCCTCAAATTGACCTCTATATTTAGTACCAGCAACAATTGATGCTAGCTCTAAAGAATAAATTCTTTTATCAAGTAACATTCTAGGTGCATTACCATTAGCGATTAGTTGAGCTAAACCTTCAATTATAGCAGTATTATGTGATAGAATACCATTGGTGTAATATCTATGATTTGTATCATCAGATAATTCAAAGTCATACATAACTTCTTCATAACCTAAATTGTCCAAAGATACCACCTCAGACTCCTCAAGTTTACCATCACCATATACACATATTTTATCACCTACGTTTAAATCTTTAACAAAAACTTCTTCCATAGTATCTAAATAAAATACAATATGATTATCAGCACATTTTAATTCTTTACCATCACTTAATTTAAGGTGATATACTTCATAAGGAATTGTCTCATGAAGTTTTTCTAGTTTTTCAAAACCAGTGTCAGTTAATATACTAAAATCTTTAAAATCAAAAGATTTAGTAATCTTTTTTAGTTTATCCATATTATTTGTCATTTATAAAATTTATACATTTATTTATTATTTCTTTTTTATCACCCCATCTATATTCACTATCCCATATAGTTAAAACTTCAAACCCATTATTTATAGCAGTATCAACTTTTCTTTTATCTTTATCCCAAATATCTTGAGCTGTGACATATTTTCTAAATGGATGTGGGTTATCATCACTTTTATATTTATTTGGATTACCATGATAATCATCACCATTATATTCTATAATTTTTTTATTGATGGTGTCAACAAAATCATATAACCAAATACCACTATCACCATTATCTTTTTCCAAAACAAATTCTTTATTGTGTGTTGCAAAAAAGATATTATCTTTATCCTCCTTAGTATATGATTCTAATATTTTAGAAAATAAATCTTGAGATACTTTTGAATATCCCATTTTAAGGTTACCACCAGAGGATAATGATTTTTGCCATTTAAGTTGTCTTTCATTAAATATTTTTTCACCTTCCTCTTCACCATATTTCTCAATACACTTATCTAAAGTAAATGTGCTTTGTCTTTGATTAAGTTTTAATAGTGATTCTTCTTGACTAAACCCTTTTTTTAACCAATAACCAATTTGAGTTTCAGTTGTAGCAGTGTATCTTTCAGGGAACTTTTTTCTTAATTCAACACCCTTGTTTGAATTTTTACGTTGTAGTTCACTAATAATATTAACACTTTCTTCTTCAGAATAACCTTTATTAATCCAATATTTTTTTGATAAATTTGTATATTCACTTAATAGGTCTTTTATTTGACTATCAGTTAAGTCACTAACTATTCTATAATAATCAACAGAACCAACGGATATTTCACTAACTTGTTTTTTAATATCCTTAACTTTATCTAAAGATTCTTGATAAGTGAATCCCTTTAATAACCAATATTCAGGGCAATTCTTATAACTTAAATTAGTTCTACTATTTTTTTTATTATACAAATCTAAAGGTAAGAAAGCTAAATGTGTTACCGTTAGAATAGTATCATTTGAATGTGTCGTACAATTATCATTCGAACAACCAGTTATTTCATATCTACCAATAGTTGGTTTTATAATCAAATCTGAAGAACATAAATTACATGTCGGCTTACCTTTTGATTCAAATTTTAAACTCTTGAATTGGAATTTATTTATTTCGTTATCATTTAAAGGTTTTAATTTATCTGATTTATTATATTCATTAAATTCAGTTAAACCATAACCTCTTTCCAACCAAAAATTTAAATTATTAGGTCTTTTATATTCAAAGTTAAATTTATCAACAATAAACCAAGATAGTATACTAGATTTAATACTATGGTCTAATAATATTAAATCTTCGTATATCTTTTCTATCTTATCATTTAAGGAATCAACATTAATAAATTTATTATTATCTCGTATAAAAGATTTTAATTCATAAATAGTTTTAAAATATTCATTAAACTCAACAATGAAACTACCGTTATTTTTGTACTTTATTTTCATAAACCAATTGGTTAATATTAATCGTTTTTAATCACCTTTAACAGAGCATCTATCTTAATATCAAATACTTCACCAGTACTATCATTCCTCAATGTAACCACTGTATCACTACAAATACATTTTCCAACTCCTGCTTCTCCGACTATTACTGGATTGTTCTTCTTCCGTCTAGATAAAATTTGGGATACTCTTTTAATTTCTTTTTCTCTACCGATGATTGGGTCTATTTTACCTTCTTCAGCTAATTTACTGATATCGGTACAAAAGTTATCCAATACAGGTGTTTTACCAAGTTTACCTTTTTTATTAGTTTTTTTAGATTTATCTAAATCATCACCAAACATATCATTTGGTTCATCGCCTAGCATATTTTTAGGTAATTCTTGTTCATCAAATTCACTTCTCATACTTTTTAACATTATTTTGAAACTTTCATAGGTTATATTATATTTCGACAACATTTTAGTTGTTTCTATTTTTTTAAATCTTAGGATGCTTAGGATTAAGTGTTCTACTTTAATGACGTTATCATTTAATTTTTCAGATTCTTCGTCTAGAATCATAAAGCATTTTTTCAGTTCATCATTAAATGGTAGTCTACCTCTTTTATTGCTTTTAACTGTTGTTGTTATTGAGTTATTTTTCAATAATTCAAATAGTTTATCATATATTAAGTTATTATCACTAAATTTTTTAATATATTCTACAAATATACTATTTTCTTCTAATAATGACACTAATAATATATGTTCAGGTTTTATATGAGTATCTTCATTTAATTTAGCCTCTTTCATGGCTTTGTTGATAATATCTTTAACTTTTGGTGTTATTTCCCTATTCATATATTATAAAATTTAGACAAAAATAATTATTTTTTATTAAAAAATCAAGACTTGACTTTATCAATAAATAGGTTTAAATTAGATTCGCATTAAAAATAATAAATATAAATTATGTCAGAAACAGTTATTTATAATTTAATATCCCTATGGGTTAATGAGTTAGGGGATAAAAGTTCTATTAATAAAATTGATTTTAATAATTCAAAATTATTAGTTAGTGGTGATTATTTAATAATAACTGAAATTTCTGATGATGGAGAATTAGCATCAATTTTTAATTTAAAAAATATAATAAGATATAAAACAAAATAATTATGTTAATAGAGAAAATAAAAACGGAAGATAATGTTAAGGTATTATATGAGTCTTCTAACATTTTGGCATCAACTTATAATCAAAAAACAAAAGATTTAACGGTTGTATTTAAAAGAGGTGATTCTTATACGTATAAAAATGTAGATTCTAAGGATTATTTAAGATTTGAGCTTGATGAGAGTCAAGGTGCTGCATTAAGTAAGTATATTAAGAATTATAGTTTCACTAAGAATGATAAGGTTAATGTTGATACTTTATTAAATGAGATTAAAAATGTTAAAGATTCTGAGATTAATTCTTTTAAAGAAGCTATATTAAAATACATGGATGAATTTGTTAAAAATAACACAATTAACGCATTTAATTATAGTTCTTTAGATGCTATTATAAAGATGTGTGATAAACTTAAAGAATTGAATTCCAAATAATTAAGTAAAAATTGTATTTTTTATTTTTTGTTTATATTTATATTAAGCATAAACTATTAGTAAATATTAGGTAGTTCATGTTTAATATGCGCATATATGAGTAATGAAATGATGACTATGATAACAACTATTGTTGTTGCTATCATAACAGCTGTAATTGGTCCAGTCGTGGTTGAGTGGGTTAGAACTAAGTTGGTTAAGAAGAAGCCTAAAGCTGTTCATGAGGCAATAACGTTCAATGCTATGGTGGATGAGCAATTAAGTCAGTTAATGGATGATTTAAATTGCAATAATATATGGATAGCACAATTTCACAATGGTGGTAATTTTTACCCTACAAAAAAATCGATACAAAAATTTTCAGTGTTTTATGAGAAGGTGAGTTATAATACGTTTGGCATTTCACCTTTATTACAGAATATACCAGCATCATTATTTCCTAAAGCTTTGGATAAAGTTAATACGGAATCATATTTAGAGATTATTGATGTTGAGGCATCGAATGAGTTTTATGGTTTGGAGACAATAATTAACCAATTAAAATCAAAGTCTTTATATTTATTTGGGATATATAGTTTGGAGGATGTTTTAATAGGGGTTTTATGCATTTCATTTAGTGATAAAGTGACTGAATTAACAGATGAGGACCATAGTTACATATCACAAAAGGTTGGTGCTGTTGGTACATTGCTCACAAATTATCTTTATAAAAATAACGGAAAATGAACTACCCATCGGCTAAAGACCAATGGGTTTCTTAATTAATTTAATTAAGAATTTTAGACGCTTCATCGATTGTGCCAGCGGTAGCTGGTCTTATTTCATCTCCACGTCTGTAATCGTCAGTCCCTGACGATAATATTTTATTTCCTTCTTTAAGGATATTAATGCTTGCATTTAAATCTCTATCTAACTTTGTGTTACATGATGGACAAGTCCATTCTCTAACATCTAAAGTTAGATTTTGATTAATATAACCACAACAATTACATGTTTTACTACTAGGATAAAATCTATTTATCTTTATTATCTTCTTATCATTCCATTCAGCTTTATAGGTTAACATTGTAACGAATCTTCCCCATGAAGCATCTGAAATATGTTTGGATAATTTATGATTTTTAACCATTCCTTTAACATTTAAATCTTCTAATACGATTACATCGTATTTTTTAATTAAATCTGTGGATATTTTGTGTAGATTATCTATTCTAGAATTGGCTATCTTCTTATGAATAGTTGCTACTTTAATTCTTTGTTTTATATATCTATTACTTCCTTTAGTTTTTCTACTTAAATATTTTTGATGTTTTTTAAGTTGTTTTTCATATGTTTTTGTATATCTATTATTTTTATACTTATAACCATCTGAAGTAATAGCAAAATCTTTAATACCTAAATCTATACCAACTTCTTTACCAGTTTTTTCATATTTAATATAATCAGTTTCCACCAAAATGGATACGAAGTATTCATTTGTAGGTGTTTTAGATATTGTACATTGTTTAATTAAACCATTAAATGTCTTATCTATAATAACTTTAATAGGTTCTTTAAATTTAGGAATATATAATTCATTTTTATTTAATTTAACAGACTGAGGTACTGTGAAACTATTTTTACGATGTTTAGATTTAAATCTAGGAAAACCTTTATTAAATTTAAAGAAATTCTTGTAAGCTGTTTCTAGGTTTTTTAATGAATCTTGTAGTGATTGAGAATTAATCTCTTTTAACCATGAATAGTTATCATCTTTTTTTAATTCAGTTAATGATTTAGCATTATCATAATAGTTAATTGAGTTTTTATTTGTCTCATATTCTGTTTTTCTTTCATTTAAGAAATGGTTATAAACAAAACGAATTGACCCAAAATGTTTATTTAATAAAACAATTTGTTCATTAGTTGGTTTAAGTTTATATTTATAAGTTCTTAACATTAATTTATCAGATTTAACTACTATCTGATAATAAATATCTAATAAAAAATAAAAAGACTTGTTTTAAATAAAAAAAAATAATATATTAGTGAAAAATAAAAAATAAGACCTATCATCCAAGCCACTAAAGATGACTTGGTTTTCTCGGTCTTAAAATAAATATTAAGCCTTGAATAAAGGCTTTTTTTATTTTAACTTATATTTATATATAAAAATATTATGGCTAAAATTTATGACGTACATAGTGTTATTGTAGCTGCTGGTGATGCAGATTTTAGTACACATGCTTATACAGAAATTTATGGTGGTTCTACTGGTTGTTCAATAACAATAAATGGTACTCCGATAAATATGGGACCTAGTTCTAGTTTGTTTATAGCGATTAGAAGTGTTTCAGGTGGAAGTGGGTGTTATTTGCTTGGGTCACATAAAAGTGTGTTTAACGGTAACGACAATTTATTTTAATAAGAAAATAATTAAATAATAAGAAATGAAAAATTTGCAAGGTAAAGAAGCGATTAATAGAATGTTGCAATTAATGGGTAAATCATCTATTAATGAGGGTGCTGGTAATTCTGTGGTTGAATTAACTAAAATGGGGCCAGACGGTAAAATTTATGGTATTGTTAGAGAGAACCATGAGTATTATATTAAGGTGGCTAACACTAATGATAATTTAATGGTTGAAAACTTCAACTACATTGGTGGTTTAATGAATAAGAAAGATAAAGCTTATCCATCATATGCTAAAGCATTAAAACAATTAAATTTAAAGTTTATGAGTCTTAATGAATCTATTGGTAAATCAGGACAAGTTAATGTATTTTTAAATGATAACTTAATAACTGAACATCATGGTATGAAGGCTGAGGCAGCTTTAAGTGCTACTAAAGGTGTTGGTGATAGTGAAGAATATATTGTTAATAAAAAAGGTAAGGAATTGACATACGATGCAAAAGAAGGTAAATCTGAAGATGGATTTGGTGATAATGTTGCTAATAAAGATGTTGAGGATGAATTTGAGAAAGTTAAATTAAGTGAGAATGAAACTATTATTGATTCTATGATTACTGGTGAAGAGATTGAAACTGTTGAAAATAAAAGAAAAGGGTTTTCAATTGCAAAAGCAATAAATGAGATGGATGCTGTTATTGATTCAGTAACTGTTAAAACTAAAGTTGATTCTATTTTGGAAGGATTAACAATGGAAGAAATGAGCGAATTAACAAACGCTTTAAAAAAAAAACTTTAGAAAGTAACAAAAGACAATCAACAGGATTATTTGAGGATGAGGAAGAAGGTTATAACTTAGACTCTTCAGATATTTCTGAAAATACAAAATATAAAATAAAGCTGGATGCACCTAAGAGTGAGCCAGCTTTTCCTGTTTCTGAACCTAAAGAAGAAATGCCAATCCAAGATGAACCAATGGGTGACGAATCTATGGATGATGAACCTATGGATTCTGAGGATAAAAATGATAAACCATTTGATAAAACACCGTTTGATGCTGGTGTTGAGGCTGACGAGGATGAGGACCCAAAGAAGTTCTTGGAACAATTGGCTGGTAAAATGCAAACATCATTAAGAAGTTATACAAAAAAAGAAGGTCAACCAGATTTTGAATTGGAGAAATATATTATTAATTCTGTTATTTCAGCAACACACACAGCTGAAATGGATGAGGATGATAAAAAGGATATCATTAAGAAAATAAACGATGCTGGTGAAGGAGAACAACCAGTTAATGATGAGCCAAAACAAGATTCTGAAAAAGAAATGGATGTTCAAGATGAACCAAAAGAAGATGAAGAAAATTTATCTGAAAATGATGGTTATTTTGGTTCAGATACTAGGTTTGCATATGATGAAGCAAAATCTGTTTGGGAAGTTAATGATTTCTTGGGTGAGAGTGACAATGAAGAATATAATCCAACAAGATATATGTTTTTTAGCAATTTGGAACAAATAAGAAGACAAGCTGGTTTATTATTGGATTTGGATGAAGGTAAGATTGAGGCGATATTAAATAGTGGTCATGATTGGGCTGCTGACCATATTGCTACAGCAAAAGAAAGTTTTGACCAAGTATTTGATTTCTTAATGAATGAGACTAATGATGAGGATGATTATGAAGATGATTATGATTATTCTGAATGGTCAAAACCAATGGAATTGCAAGGGGATATACAAATATCTGAAGGGTTAAAATATCATTTGGATAATAAGTTAGCATTGGGTGAATCAGTATTTAGATATGGTTCTGATAAATTCTTTGATTTATTAAAAGAAGTTAAAGATTTGTATAATAAAGACTTGATTTCTTTGAATGAAAACGATACATTTATTGTGAATGATTTTGATAATGCTGTTAGAATAAATGGTGATGTATATCAATTGGGTTATATCATGGAATCTGAAGAGGAATCTGAAATATTAAGTGAAGCTGAATATAAAGGTAAAAAAGTGGAATTAAATAAACCAAAAAGAGGTGGTTCCAAAAAATTCTATGTTTATGTTAAAAACCCTAAAACTGGTAAAGTTAAAAAGGTATCTTTTGGTGCTAAAGCTGGTGGTGGTAATTTGGCTGTTAAGTTAAAAGACCCTAAAGCTAGAAAAGCATTTGCTGATAGACATAACTGTGAACAAAAGAATGATAAAACTAAACCTGGATACTGGGCTTGTCGTTTACCAAGATACGCTAAATTATTAGGTTTATCTGGTGGCGGTAGATGGTGGTAATATGAAAAATTTTAAACCAGAAAATATTGAATGCAAAAAATGTTCATGGGGGTGGGTGACTGAAGAAAACGATAGTCACCCATATCTGTGTCATGAGTGTGGTTTTGATAACAAAGCTAACGAATATAATTTAAAGGCGTTAAATGATTGGAAAATGAGTCAAAAACCTTATACAGAAGAAAGAAATGATAATATAATTAGGAGAACTTTTTCTAGTAGTGTTAATGAGTCTGAATTAACATGGCATAGAGATTTGAGTGATAGGGTTGTTATTGTTTTAAATGAAAATGATTGGTATTTACAATTTGATAATAAATTACCAGTTAAATTAAATGTTAATGAAGAATATTTCATACCTAAGAAAACATATCATAGAGTTATTAAAGGTGATGGTGATTTAATGGTTGAAATTATAGAGACTGAATTCGAAGAGGATGAATATAAAATATATGAGGTAATCGAAGAAGGTCGTAAAAAGAAGAAAAAGGCAAAGAAAAAGAAAGATGCTTGTTATTATAAAGTAAAAAGTAGGTATTCTTCTTGGCCATCGGCTTATGGGTCAGGTTCCCTAGTCCGATGTAGAAAGGTTGGTGCTGCTAATTGGGGTAATAGTACGGATGAGTCAATTAATGATGAATTAACTATTTACGAAGCTAAAAAAACTGATTATTCAAAAGAGAAAAGCAAAGGATTGCATGGTTGGTTTGAGAGACAAGGTGGGAAAGGTAAATCTAAAGGTTGGGTTGATTGTAATACATGTAGAAAAGACCCAGAGACTGGTAGAAAGAAATGTAAGTCTTGTGGTAGAAAAGAGGGTGAAAAGAGAGCTAAATATCCAGCATGTAGACCTACACCAGCATCTTGTGGAACCAAAGGTAAAGGTAAAAAATGGGGAAAAAAATCCGTTAATGAAAATATTCAGAATGATATTAATATCACTGAATCAATATGGAATATTAATCCAAAAGTTTTAAAAAAATAATATATTATGGAAAAGTTATATTTAATTTATATTAATAATGTTGGTAAAGATTGGAAAGGTAATAATTTGTATGAATTTTTATATTCTAATGAAATTGAGGGGATTGAAGGTGATGAATGGGATTCTATGCCAGCTTCTGGTAGACCAGAGCCACCACATGAAGAATTTGTAAAAAAAGTTGGTAAATTAACCAGTGATTTCAAGTTGTCTTTGGTTCAAGAAAGTGATACATTTTGTATTTGGGATGCTGTTGATGGTATTATTGCTTTGGGTTGGGAAAATATTGATGATTATGATGAGTATCCAGAAACTAGATTATGGTTTAAATTTGGTGAAGAATTATCATCAGTAAACGATAAATTATACGAAAAAGATATTGTATTGGATTATGAAAAAACTAAATAAAAACATATTAATTGAGGGTAATCATATGATTAAAAAACTTATTGAGGATAAATTAAATAACTTTAATCAATTAACATTAAATGAGATATATGGTGAAAAAGTAATTAATACCATTACTAAGAAATTTAATGATAATAGTGAGGATATGATTAATAAATTAGCGATTGCTAGTTTATTTAGAGATGTATTTTTTGATGATATTAATAAAGGTGATATTAATAAAGATGATATTAATAAATATGATATTAATAAATATGAAACAAAAGAACAATTTGATAAAGTATATAATAATTGGTATGAAAAAACATTAAATGATTTAGATAAAACTAAAACTTTTGTTGATAATAAGGAATTAGCTAAAAAATATCTTGATGCGTATATCAATAATATTAAATCACTAGGTAATAAAGCTGTTCCATTTTCTATTAAAAAAGTTGAAAGTGGATTGGTTGATGTTGTTAATAATAATAGATGGGTTGATGATGCCACAATTAAAAGTGTTAATGACATATATAATCCTAATGATAAGGATGTATTGTATGAAGATGATGATATTGTTATTTTAAATACTGATACAAAAGCTAAGTGTGTTATGTATGGTCAAGGTGAATCTTGGTGTATAACAAAACCAGAATTAAATTATTATAACACATATAGATTATCATATGGTGCAACACCTTATTTTGTATTACAAAAGAAAGTGGAAGGTAATGAACATAAAATTGTGATAATGAATTATGGTAATGGTAATTATGCAATTGCAGATAGAAGTAATAGTGGTGATAGAGCTGGGGGTAAAAACAATTCAATGTCATGGGTTAATATAGAAAGTAAATTACCAAATCTTAAAGGTAAAGAACAATATTTTAAATATAGAGAAATAACCGAAGATGAGAAAAAGTATGAAGAATTAATTCAATATACAAAAGGTTATAAAGGAGATAACTTATTAGGATTTATTAATGAAAAAATAAAAGAATTGGTTATTAATGGTAGCAAGGTTACATCAAATGATTTCATTAGAGATTATGCAGCAAGTGGTGCTGAAATTACAGATAATCAATTAAAAAGTTTAGATGAAGGTGGAATAGATACGTTAATTGAAGTTGGATTTTTTATTAGAGGTAGATTCAATAGTAATCCAAATATATCTGAAATATTATCACCAAAACAACTATTGAGAAATATTAGAATTAAAATAAAAAATAATATTAAATTAAGTGGTGATGAATTTATATTATTATCGAAAGAAGAACAAAGCAAATATATTTCAAATATAGATTCAGATGGTATACTTAATTTATTAAGATATTCAAAAGAACCTGAAAAAATAATTAATATATTAGGAGAAAAAGGTAAACAATTTATTTCAAATATAACTTCAGATGGTATATATAATTTATTAAGATATTCAAAAGAACCTGAAAAAATTAAATCGTTATTTATTAAATTTGGTAAATCATTAGATGAAAATAAACTAAATAAAAACATATTAAAAGAAGCTGAAGGTGTTGTATCAGCTAAATCAACTAAGAATCCAGAAGGTAAAAACGATAATACTAATTTAAATAAAACTAAAAAAGATATTGAGGATACTGAAAAGGAATTAGATGATTTAAATAAGAAATTAAAAGAATTAGATGATACTAGTAATAAATTATTTGGTACTAAAAGTGAATCAGTTAGGAATGTTAAAAAAGTAATTAAGGTATCTTCATTAAGTAAAAATAATATTTCTGAAAGCAAAGAATGGAGAAAAAATAAAACAAAAGATAGTTTATATTCATCTGGTATAAAAGAAAGAATGCATTATGAAATTGAGGAGAGATTGCTTAATGGTAATCATCCATTAAGTGAATCTAAGATGTTTCCAGATTCTTATGATATTTCAACTGATGCATCATTAATAATTAAAGAATTCGAATATTCGGTTAAGAAATGTCATGAAGCTTTTGGTGTTGATAATATTAACAATATTAAACTATATGAAACTATGGGTAAATTGTTAAATGAAATTAAAGAGCTTGAAAAACCAAATAAAAAGAAATTGGAGGAATTGGCTAAGAATATTGTAATAAATGAATTTAATATACCAGAAGGTGCGATTGAATTTAAATGTGACCTTGTTGATGGTTTAAAACCAATTAAACCAAAAAAGAAAAATAAAATACAAGATGAGGTTGTTTTTGAAAGTAGTGAACAAATTACAGAAGCAATTTATGCATTGGATAAACAAAAAGGTATTTATGCTTTAGCTGAGGGTGCTGTGGATAATGCAATTAATTTATATAAAAATAATGATGAACTTGTTGATATTAATCCACAATTATCAAATAAGTATAATAAGATTATGTATGGTGCAAAATACTTAAATTATGTAACTGATAATGATGATGAAAAAATAAGAGGCGGTGATTATTCTTGTGAATTTAAAAAGAATTCAGATGAGACAATAACACCAATTATCACCGTTAAAGCGATAGCGTTTCCTATATTGGTTCAAGAATTATATAGAGGTGTTATGGAAGTGTTATCAACACATGGAATATCAGATAATGAAGTTATTCAAGAATATGTATTAAATAATGATGATTATGCTGAATGTCAACCATGGTATTCAAAATTTGGTCCTAGAATATGGAAAAAATTCTGTGGAAATATATCCAATGAAGATAATAATTTAAAATATGAGGTATATGCTAATTTAATAAAAGAAACTCCTAATAACTTTTTTAATGCTATGAAAGAAATTATAGGTGGAACTAGAAAAGGAAAATTAATAGTAGATGGTATTATTGGTAAAATAAAAGAAAACAAAGAAAAAGAAAAATATCACGAATCTATGAGTCATCATTATTTTGATAAAGATGAATTGATTTAAAATTAAAACCTATCTTAATGATAGGTTTTTTTGTTTTTAAGAAGGTTTAACATATTTATATTATATATAATATTATGTTAACAGCGAGTGAAATATTTGAGGAATACGTTAAATGTATAGATGACCCAGCTTATGCCATCGAAACATACTTAAAAACGTTTGATAAAACTCAAGAAGGTTTTGTACCATTTAAATTATTTGTTAGACAAAGACAGATAATTAGGTCATATGAGAAAGAAAGATTTAATTTAGTTACCAAACCTAGACAGGCTGGTATATCTACAGTTACACAAGCTTATTTAACGATTAAAATAGGTTTTGCTGACCCAAATAACCCAGAAACAATAATTGTAATTGCCAATAAGTTAAATTTGGCCAAAAAATTCTTGAAAGGTATTAAAGATTATGTTAATCAATTGCCTAGATGGGTTTGGGGTAATGAATATTTTGGTAGTAAAGAAAAAGAAAAGGTAAATATATTTGTAAAGGATTCTCAAATTGAGATTGAATTACCAAATGGTTCTAAAGTTATTGCGGTAGCAACATCTGTGGATGCTTTGCGTGGTTATACACCAACTTATCTAGTCTTTGATGAGGCAGCCTTCATTGATAAGGGTTCTGATTTATATGCAGCAGCAGTGACTTCGCTTGGAACAGGCGGCAAATGCACTCTAATATCCTGTGTATCAAGGGATACATTTGTATTTACTGATGATGGAATTAAGCAAGTTAATGATTTTATAGATGATAAAAAAGACGGTGGTTATAACGTACCACATTATAATATAGTAGGTAATAATAAACAAAGACAATCTAATATATTTTTTAATAATGGTAATCATGAAACTATCAAAATAAAAACATCATCTTCAGAATTAGAAGGAACATACACACATAAAGTTTGGGGTTATTCATTTAAACATAATAAATATGATTGGTATCATATGTCTGATTTAACTATAGGTGATTATGTTAATATACAATACGGTTTTGAGTTATGGGGTAATGATAATAAATTAAACTGTGATTATAAACCTAAATCTAAAAAAGGAAAAGTATATACTGATATCGATGAAGATTTAGCTTATTTAATTGGTTTACATATATCAAATAATAAAATAGCTCAAAATACTTATTATGATATTTCTAATGAATACTTTGATAAGATATTATTATCGTTAGGTTTTAAATTAGATAATACTGATAATTATATACTAGCTAATCTTTTATCATTATCTAGAGATAATATGGTTGGTTTGGTTCAAGGTATTATGGATGGTAATGCAAACATAGATACTAGATTAAACAAAATAATTGTGGATTCTAATAATGAATTGTTATTAAAACAATTAAGAGCTATATTAATTAATTTTGGTATTTTAAGTGAGATAAAAAATGATAATGAATTAATAATATCACACTCAAATATTAATAAATATTTTGATATTATTGGTTTTAGATTTACATCAAAATTATCAAAACAAAAATCATTAATACAATTAAATGATATAACTGAATTTATTCCAGATGGTAAGAAAATAATTAGAAATATCATACAAGAATTTTCATTAACGAATAGATTAAGAAATACTGGTTTAAAAGTTGGTGATGTTAAAGTTAATAAAATTAATAAAACAGATGATTTAAATAAAACAACATTTGTTAATTTCATTAATTATTTTACCAATAAATTAAATTTAAATTTATCAAATTATAATTTGGATAAAATATTATTTAATAATAGCAAATGGGAAAAAATAAAATCATTAGAATATTCAAGAAATGATACATATGATTTTTCATTACCAAATGATGATAATGATTTTTGGTGTCACTCAATTATCTATAATGGTATTTTAGGTCATCAAACACCAAATGGTTATGATGATTTATATTATAAAACATATGAACAAGCAATAAGAAAAGATAATTCATATAATATCATAGAATTAAAATGGTATGAAGACCCTAGATATAATAAAGATTTAAAATGGCTTAAGGGTGATGAGGTTGTTGAAGAATATGAATTTACATTAGATTCATTTAGAAAGAAAGTTTCTGAGGGTTATAAACCAACATCCACTTGGTATGAAAATATGTGCAAAAGCATGAACCAAGATAAGAAGAAAATAGCGCAAGAGTTGGATGTTTCTTTTTTAGGTTCAGGGGGTAATGTTATTGATGATGAATGGATTTCTTTTCATGAAAAAAATAATGTTAGAGAACCTAAGTTTATTGATAAATCTTATTTTGATGGTAATAGTGGTTTAACTTGGATTTGGAGCGAACCTATAGAAGGTCATGAGTATTTATTAGCGGCGGATATTTCAAGGGGAGACGGTTCTGACTTTTCATCCATGCAGATTATAGATTTTACAACAATGGAACAAGTTGTTGAATACCAAGGCAAAATACCACCAGATTTATTTGCTGAATTATTAGATGTTTATGGTAGAAAATATAATGCATTTTTGGTTGTGGATAATATAGGTGTTGGTCATACCACAACTTCCAGACTTGAGGAACTTAAATATCCAAATTTATATTATGAAGAAAAAACTAGAGGTAATAAATCTGCTGGATTTAATATTAATGGTGTTCGTTTGCAGTTAATATCTCATTTGGAAGGTATGATTAGAACAAATGGTATTATTATTAGGTCATTAAGATTAATACATGAAATGAAAACTTTCATATATAAAAACGGTAGACCTGACCATATGGATGGTTATTTTGATGATTGTTTAATGGCTTTGGGAATGGGTTTATGGGTTCTTCAATCATCTTTTAAAGATTTAAAAAAATCTAATGAACAAACAAAAGCAATGTTATCTTCTTGGTCCACAGGTGGTGCTGAAGATAAGATGTCATCAACTGTTGAGGTTTATGACCCAAATAAAAATAAAAAAGTAACTAAGATTAATCCAGCACATACAGCATATAGGAATGTTCAAGACCCAAATGGTGATTA
>Ga0172367_10003322_pt1 | contig 21018 bp, 10 predicted proteins | sample Lak10m_FD_114542 | JGI IMG/M metagenome (GOLD analysis project Ga0172367, IMG submission 114542) | Freshwater microbial communities from Kabuno Bay, South-Kivu, Congo - kab_022012_10m | ecosystem: Environmental > Aquatic > Freshwater > Lake | place: Democratic Republic of the Congo: South-Kivu... | reverse complement strand
GATTATGCTTTGAGGCTGATGAGCGCACGGCCCGGATGAAACAGTTTCGCATGCTCTTAATCCACTTAATGGGGCGGATGAACCGTAATAACTGTGTGATGGGATTGCGCTTGTGCGCCAGTGAGCAAGCCATAGCGCGGATGCTCAAAGTATGGGAGATTTTCCAATTGCCTACTCAAGCGACTTCAGTGACAGTGACCGGGCGAGGAGGAGGAGTTCGTCCGAACAAAAAGAAAAACTAATAAGAAAGAGACTATAGGACTAATAATGTAGGAAGTGTCTTCAATATAGATAGTTACGACTATTCTTGACTGATTAGGCGTGAATTTTTAGACATTAATAAATTTTTCGACGCGCCTGTATAAGGATATCTCGATATTTTTTTTGCTTACGCTCCCTTAGGCGAGGATTTGGGTTACCATATGTCAGCGGCTCGATGAATTACGTGGAGAAATCCTGACTGTCATACATTGAAATTGTCTGGGGATTCACCCGGTGAACCAACCAAAAAAACATGGATTCTTTCGATGCCTAGCTGCTTCCCTTCCATCCGTTGAGCTGCATAAATGATTATGCGCGTTCCCCTTCGTTTCGATTTGTCTGGTGCTCACCCTAGCTGTGTCTTAACTTATCTTTAATCTTTAGGGGACTAAAGAATTCCCCTACACCCGACTTCTTGTGGACTTAGATTTGTTGCATGAGGGTTTCGGAAAACAGAATGGAAGGATTGAGAGAATTGCCCATGAACTCTATAGCTCCAGAAATCTCGTCGAGCTCGGAGCCTGTCAAATCCGACAAACGCCGGGTGTGGCCAAGTCTCCCCCCCACACCATGGATGCGCTTACTGGTGGCGCTGCTGATCATCGGGGCCGCCAGCGCAGTGCGGGCGCTGCTCTTTGACGGACTTGGCAGAGGCACAGCCTATTTGACTTATTATCCGGCCGTGATGCTCGCCGCCTTGCACGGGGGCTATTTTTCGGGGTTTCTGGCAACTGGCGTTTCGGCTTGCCTGAGCTTTTTTTGGATTCAGCGGGGCTACATGACTCCGGTTGAATCGCTTGCCATGGCCGCTTTTCTCATCAGTTGCACCATGATCTCCTGCATATGCGAGGCGACGCACCGCGCCCAAAAGCGGGCGAAGCTCGCCCAAGCGAAGGCCGAAGCGGCGAACCGGGCCAAGAGCGTGTTCCTCTCCAGCATGAGCCACGAACTGCGCACACCCTTGAACGCCATTCTCGGCTTTTCCGGTCTCATGAGCCACGATGCAAACATTTCCACAGAACAACGCAAAACCTTGGAACTCATCAACCGCAGTGGCGAACATCTGCTCAGCCTCATTAACGACGTGCTGGACATGACCAAGGTCGAGGCTGGACACTCGGTCGTTGTAAACGCCCCCTTCGACCTGGGTGAAATGGTGCGCGATATCACGAATTTGATGCATGGGCGCGCCGAAGAGAAAAACCTGGAACTCCGGCTCGATCAGTCGTCTGAATTTCCGTGCTTTGCGCGGGCCGATGCTGTCAAACTGCGCCAGGTGATTCTCAACCTCGTGGGCAACGCAATCAAGTTTACCTCTCAAGGCCGGGTCACCTTGCGCCTCAACGCACGGCCCAATAACGTCCCGCAACGCCAGATCTTAATCATCGAGGTGGAGGACACCGGCATCGGCATCGCCCCTGAGGATCAGTCGCGCGTGTTCGAGCCGTTTGTCCAGGTCGGCAATTCTGCGTTTCAGAAAGGCACCGGCTTGGGCTTGCCCATTGCGCGCCAGCAGGTGGAACTGATGGGCGGACAGATCAGCATGGAGAGCACGCCAGGCCGTGGATCTTTGTTCCGTGTGGAAGTGCCGGTAGATTGCTTGGATGCCGCTGATGTCGACACTGTCAGGCTGGATTGCCGACGCGTCACGGGACTTGCACCCGGCCAGCCCGAATACCGTCTCTTGATCGTCGAAGATGAAATTGCCAACTGGCTGTTGCTGCGCAGGTTGCTGGAGGGAATCGGTTTTCAGCAGGTGCGCGTGGTCGAAAACGGGGCTGCAGGTGTTGAGCTGTTCCAGACATGGCGGCCGCACTTTATTTGGATGGATATTCGCATGCCGATCATGGACGGGCTTGAGGCGACCCGGCGCATCCGGGCATTGGACGGCGGATTGGCGGTCAAAATCGTGGCCATCACTGCCTCGGTGTTCAAAGAGGAGCGAGACAACGTCCTGGCGGCAGGCATGGACGACTTCATCCGCAAGCCTTATCGGCCTGAGGATATCTACGGCTGCATAGCGCGGCATTTGGGCGCGAAGTTTGCCTATGGCGAAAATCCAACAGCACCCGCCGTGAAGCCGGCCGGGTCACTGCGCTCCGAAGATCTGGCAAAATTATCGCCCGAACTGCGCGGGAATTTTGCTGCCGCCATCGTCAGTCTCGACGCTGAGCGAATTAGTGACATCATCTGCCGTATTTCCGAACAAAACCCGGTGCTGGGCAGCCTTCTGATGCATCATGCCGATCAGATGGAATACACCGTCATGTTGCAGGCAGTGCAGACCGGCGCTGACCATGAAATCCAAAATTCGCCATGAATACAAAAGGCACCATCCTGGTAATTGACGACACCCCGACAAATTTAAAGTTGCTGTCGAACATACTGACGGACGAAGGCTACCGAGTGCTCCCGGCCGATAGCGGCGAACTCGCCCTAGCCTCCGTCGCCGCCATGCCGCCGGATCTGATCCTGCTGGACATCCGCATGCCGGGCATGGACGGCTTAGAAGTCTATCGGCGGCTGCAAGTGCGGGCGGAGAGTCGCGCCATTCCGATCGTGTTCGTCAGTGCAAGCGTACATGGTGCAGAGCGAACGGCGGCCTTAAAGCTGGGGGCGGTGGATTTTATTGCTAAGCCGTTCGAACGCGAGGAATTGTTAGCGCGCGTCCATACCCATTTAGAGTTGCGCCGATTGCGTGTCAAGCTCGAACAGCAGACGGCCGACCTTCTGAGGGCAAATGAGCAACTCCAGATTGAGCTGGCCGGGCGCGAACGCGAGATTGCCCTGCGCCAACAGATCGAGACAGAGCTTCGAGAAAGCGAGAATAAGTTCAAGTGTGTCTTCGAGAATTCCAATGTCGGCAAATCCATCACCCAGCCTTCCGGGGTCGTGCATGTGAACCGGGCTTTCTGCGACATGCTGGGCTACTCGATGACGGAACTTCAGTCTAAGAACTGGGAGACGATTACGCACCCGGACGACGTGGATCCAACCCATCGGGTGGTGGACGCGCTTCTGGCTGGGAAGCAAGATTCAGTCCGGTTTACCAAGCGGTATTTACACAAGAACGGTTCGGTGGTGTGGACGGATGTCAGCACGACCCTGCGCCGAGATCCAGCCGGCCAGCCGCTTTATTTCATGACGACTGTGATTGACATCACCATGCGCCATTGTACTGGGGAATCTCTCCAAAGAGAAAAGGAATTCCAGCAAGCATTGCTGGACAACCTCGGTGACGGCGTGGTGGCCTGTAACGCCCTGGGGACGTTGGTGTTGTTCAATCGGGTTGCGCGTGAGTGGCACTGCCAGGATCTGCTTTCCCTGCCGCCCGAAGAATGGGGCCAGCACTACGACCTTTATGAACCTGATGGAACTACGCGGCTACCCACCGAATCCATCCCTCTGGTTCGTGCATTGCGCGGTGAGACCATCCAAGATGCCTGGATAGCCATCGGCGTCAAAGGTCAACCGGTCCGTCATGTTCGAGCTGCGGGCCGCCCGTTTTATGATGAACGACACAACCTGCTGGGTGCGGTGGTGGTGATGCACGATTTCACTGTCTATAAACAGATGGAGAACGCCTTGCGTGAGAGTGAGGAACGTTTCCGCCGCGCTGTGTTGAATTCTCCATTCCCCATCCTGATACACGCCGAGGATGGCGCAATCATACAGGCCAGTGACTCGTGGTGCGAAATCACTGGTTATACGCGTGAAGAACTCGCCACAATCGAAGACTGGACCGAACGGGCTTACGGTGAAAGAAAAGTGCACGTGCAGGCAGACATTGACACGCTTTACGGCCTGGCTGGCCGAAAATATGAGGGTGACTACTCCATTCGAACCAAATCGGGCAATATTCGCATCTGGGAATTCAGTTCTGCGTCGTTGGGCAGGTTACCGGATGGACGTCGGCTGGTTATCAGCATGGCGCTGGACGTTACCGAACGACGACATTCGGAGGATGTGTTGTGCGCTTCGGAGATCCGTTATCGACGCCGAGACGGGGATGATCTTGGATGTGAATCCGTTCCTAATCGATTTATTGGGTATTTCCCATGAGGCAATCATCCATAAGAAAATTGTTGAAATCGGGTTCTTCAAAGACATCGTTGCCAACCATGCCAAATTTGAGGAGTTACAGCAGAGCAAATATGTCCGCTACGACGACTTGCCTTTGGAAACTGCCGACGGGCGTCGGATCGAGGTGGAGTTCATTAGCAGCGTCTATCTGATCCACCAGAAAAAGGTGATTCAGTGCAACATTCGCGACATCACTGATCGCAGACACCTGGAGCGAAAACATGAAACGATGGAAGCGCACATACACCAACAGCAAAGGCTCGAATCCATTGGGACCCTTGCCGCCGGAGTTGCCCACGAGATCAACAATCCGATCAACGCAGCTATGAATTACGCCCAACTCATTCAGGACCGCCTGCCGACAGACAGTCCATTGGTCGAATATACCCACGAAATCCTCCACGAGACTGAGCGAGTCGCCACCATTGTGCGCAATCTCCTTCAGTTCTCCCGGACGGACAAGCAGAGTCATAGCCCCGCCTGTATGGCAGACGTCATTGAAAGCACGTTGTCGCTCATTCGCTCCGTCATCCGCCACGACCAGATCACGCTGACTGTGAACGTGCCTTCCGACCTGCCGCAGTTGAAATGCCGCAGCCAGCAAATCCAGCAGGTGCTCATGAACCTGATGACCAACGCCCGCGACGCGCTCAATGAGCGCTATCCCTGCCACGACCCGGACAAGGTGCTCAATCTCTCGGCGAACCTGTCCGAGAAAGAGGGTGGGCGTTGGATTTGCGTGACCGTTGAAGATCATGGAATCGGGATCGCCTCCGAGGTGCAGGAACACATGTTTGATCCGTTTTTCACCACAAAACCGCGCAACAAGGGCACAGGTCTGGGCTTGTCCATCAGCCACGGTATTGTGAAGGAACATCACGGTGAGTTGACAGTGGAAAGCGAGCCAGGCCGTTTCACGCGAATGCATTTGAACCTGCCTGTGGACAAAGAGTCGAACAAACGAATCCGAATTTATGACTCTTGATATTCGCACGCTGATTTTCGTCCTGGGTCTGACTCACGTCATTCAGTTCGTGGTGTTTATTCACCAGTACGTGGTCAATCGGACGATTTGTGGGGTTGGCTGGTGGTTGCTGTGGAGCGGAGTAGAGGTGCTGGCGTTCACGTTCATGCTCCTCCGGGGGATTCCTTCGATTCAATCCTCTGCCATTATCGCCCAGAACTGCCTCCTGATATTGGGGGTCATATTTCTTTATATCGGCATCCTACGCTTTTTGGGCCAGATGGAGGATCGTCGGTTTCTGGCCTTGCTCTATACGGTGTTCATTGCCGTTCTCTGCTATTTTCTTTACTTCCATGACGATATAAACGCGCGGGGCGCCATGATCAGTGCCACTCTGGCCATAATTGCGTTTTTGTCTGGATGGGCGCTCCTGGCATACAAGACGAGCCCCGTCGCTGCGTCCGCGAACTTTCTGGCCACTGTGTTTATCACTCACGCCTGTTATTTTTCCTTTCGCCTGGTAGTACAGTTGGCCGCCCCGCCCGCTGACTTCTTTGCCCCAACTCTGTTTAACTGGAGTGCATTTGTGGACGCCATTATCGTTGGAAATCTGTGGACGTTTGGCACGATTCTGATGATCAACCAGCAATTGAACGCGGAAATGAAGAAGGCCAAAGAAGAGATGGAACTGGTTTTCAATACCAGTCCCGATGCCGTCCTAATCAGTCGTTTGAGCGATGGCATGATCGTCAATGTCAATGATGGATTCTTGGCTCTTAGTGGGTTCACGCGCGATGAATGCTTAGGCAAGACAACCCTGGCCGTCAATACCTGGAAACATCCTGCCGACCGCGAGGCCGTGGTCAATGAACTTCGGGAAAAGGGGCGTTGCCGAAGTTATGAGGCGGTTTTTCAGCGCAAAAATGGTATTGAATTGTGCGGTCTGATGTCTGCGGAGGTTTTCAATCTGCAAGGAGCGCCGCATGTCATCAGTGTGACCCAGGACATCACAGAGCGCAAACGCCTGGAACGGGAACACGTAGCGATTGAAATGCAATTGCGCCACCAGCAGAAGCTAAAATCCCTCGGCACCCTGGCCTCTGGCGTGGCTCACGAGATCAACAATCCCATCAACGGCGCTATGAACTATGCCCAGCTTATCCAGGATCGCCTGCCGCCTGACAGTCCGTTGGTCGAATATACCCGCGAAATCCTCCACGAGACTGAGCGAGTCGCCACCATCGCGCGCAACCTTCTGGCCTTCGCTCAGAATGAGAATAACTTCTACAGCATCGACCGAATCGCCGATGTCATTGATGGTGTGCTGTCGCTCATCCGCGCCGTCATCCAGAGCGACCAGATCACGCTGACTGTGAACGTGCCTTCCGACCTGCCGCAGTTTAAATGCCGCAGGCAGCAAATCCAGCACGTGCTCATGAATCTGCTGACCAACGGCCGCGACGCCCTGAACGCGCGTTATCCTGGCCATGATCCTGACAAGGTTTTGAGCATAGGGGCCAGCTTGTTCGAGAAAGCGGACTGTCGCAGGATTCGGGTAACGGTCGAGGATCACGGCACTGGCATCACCCCTGAGGTGCGCGAGCGGATGTTTGACCCGTTCTACACGACCAAGGACCGGACTCAGTGCACGGGCCTTGGCCTGGCGATCAGCCACGGCATCGTACAGGAGCACCACGGCGAGTTGACGGTGGAGAGCGAACCGGGCAAGCTCACTCGCATGCATATGGACCTCCCAGTGGACAACGGGTGGAAGATATGAATGGATGGATATGAATGCGAATTCACCCCATTTGAAATCCAGACTGCGGACGGCTCTGCTGGCTCCACCCGTTTGTCTGCTCCTCCTCTGCTTCAGCATCTCCGCCTCCAGCATGGCAGCGGCAGAATCAGTCCTGAGCGACCCGGAGAAACAATGGCTTGCGGCCCATCCGGTCATCTGTCTCGGCGTCCGCGATCTGTCGCCCTTGGTGGTGCAACTCGATGGGACTAACCACTTCGAGGGCATGGGCATGGATTATGTCGGGCTGATCGAGCGCCGGCTGGGGATGCGTTTCAGGGTGGTTCATTATCCGTCGTGGTCGCAGCTTCTGGATGCCGCCAAAAACCGGGAAGTGGACGTCTTGGTCACGGTCCCTCAGACCGGAGAACGTTCTCGCTACCTGGATTTCTCGCCGCCTTACTACGTCCCCCGAAACCGAACGAACATGACTTTTGAAGCGGGGACCGCCGCCTTTGCGGATCTTACCAACCAGTATGGTTTTTCGTCCCGAAACGACTGGCCGGAGTTGGGTGCCATGCTTGCGAAGGCGCTGACCATGGTGTCGGCAGCGGAGCACGACACGATTCGCAAGCGCTGGCTCGATCCGGACAGCCGGGGTCAAAAGCGCGGTTTGCGCGCTGGGTTGCTAGGGGCGGCCATCGCCGGACTGCTGGGCTTTGGGATGTGGCACTATCGCCAACGAATCGGATGCTTTTTTATCGGCTCGATCCGGAGGAACCTGATTCTGGTGGTCATTGTTAGCGCTACGCCGGCCTTGGGCATTATTCTTTGCACAGGTCTGGAGCAGCGCGACGCACGGATTCAAGGGGCGAAGGATGAGGCCGTTCGCTTGGCAGGACAGACGGCCAACTGGGTGGAACGTCTCAGCGGTCAGACACGGCAATCACTCATGGCGCTCGGCCAAGTTCAAGGCCTGCAAGCCGCCGACAACCAGCCACTGGCGACGGCTGCCAATGGCCTGCTCCAAAGCCAACGGCTATTAGATGTCTTTGTTTTTAACCGCCGCGGCGACATCGTGGCTGCGGGCAGACCAGAGCTCGTCGGCAAGATCAACCTCGCCCAGCTTGAGGTCGCCAAGGAAGTGATCCGGCATCAGTGCTTCGTGGTGGGAAACTCAGTCATGAGCTCCACCTATGCCCATCCCATGATTCATTATGCGCTCCCCATTACCAATGGTTCGGGCGCCAGCGGTTATTTTCTCGGCAAAGCCGCGCAGTTGGACACCTGGGGAATCGAGTTCGACCGCGCTCAATTTCCCCAAGGCACCACCCTGACGATCACGGATCGCCGCGGCTCTCTCCTGTATCACTACCCGGTGCAAACCACCATCGCCGCCCTCGGCCAACCCATCCCCAAACCGCTCTGGGACATAGTCTCCGGACCGTCAGTTTCCGGGGTGAGGACTTGCCCGGGTCCCGACGGCCCCTGGCTCCTGGCCTACCGCCAGTTGGCCCTCGACGCAATCCCGTCGCCCGACCTTTTCCTGCTGGTGAGAGCGCCCCAATCCCTCTTTCTCGCGGGTGTGAACCGGCTGTTGTTCCGGGACCTCCTGCTGCTGGCGACGGCGACGTTGGGAACCATAGTGATCGCCGTTCTGCTGGGTAACCGGATGCTCCTCAACCTGCTTGACCGCATCACGGTAGCGGCCCGCAACGTCGGCGCGGGCCGCCTGGACGCTCGGGTGGGATTGTCCGGGGTGCCGAAAGGGGAACTGGGCGAGTTGGCTCACACATTCGATGCCATGGCCGCCGGTCTCGAGCGCGACCAAGCCACGCGCCAGCGGCTGGAACAGGAGCGGACCGCCTTGGAGGTCCAGATGCGCCAGCAGCAGAAGCTGGAGTCCATCGGCACGCTCGCCTCCGGCGTGGCTCACGAGATCAACAATCCCATCAACGGCGCCATGAACTACGCCCAGCTTATCCAGGACCGCCTGCCGCCCGACAGTCCATTGGTCGAATATACCCGCGAGATCCTCCACGAAACGCAGCGCGTGGCCACCATCGTCCGCAACCTGCTGGCTTTTTCACGGAATGAGAAGCAGAGCCACAGTCCCGCCCACCTCACCGACCTGGTCAATGGCACACTCTCGCTCATCCGCACCATCATCCGGCACGACCAGATCACGCTGCAAGTGAGTGTGGCCGCAGATCTGCCGCAGTTGAAATGCCGCAGCCAGCAGATCCAACAGGTGCTCATGAACCTGATGACCAACGCCCGCGACGCCTTGAATGAGCGTTACCCCGGCCACGATCCAGACAAGGTGTTGAGCATCCTGGCAAGCCTGTTCGAGCAGGATGGCCGCCGCTGGATTCGGGTGACGGTGGAGGACCACGGCACGGGGATCACTCCCGAGGTGCGCGAGCGGATGTTCGACCCGTTCTTTACGACCAAACCCCGGGACGAGGGCACGGGCTTGGGCTTGGCCATTAGCAATGGCATCGTAAAGGATCACCATGGCGAGTTGACGGTGGAGAGCGAACCGGGCAAGCTCACGCGCATGCACATGGACCTGCCAATATGAATGCAGAATGTTCGCGGGTGACAGTGATCGTTTTTGATGTGCGCGACAGCAATGCGGCCAGTTCATCCGCATTTACTTAGCTCCTAACCATCCTGAAATCAGTTTATGGCGAAGATATTGATAGTAGATGATGAAAAGGGCATCCGCCGAACGCTGGCGGAGTTTCTGCGCAGCAACGGGTATGAGGTGATCGAAGCCGAGGCGCCCGATGCAGCTCTTCAACGACTGCAAGAAGTCGAATTCGATGTGGTGGTAACGGACATCATTATGCCGCAGGTCACGGGGGTGGAGTTATTGCGACACATTCGTGCCGCCGATCCGCACGTGCAGGTGGTGATGATGACCGGTGAACCAACCGTGGAGACCGCGAGTGAATCAATGCGGGAGGGTGCGGCGGATTACCTCTTCAAACCGATCACCAAGGAGATGATCCTCCGCTCCGTTGCCAAAGCGGCGAAGATCAAGACATTGGAGGACGCAAAGCGGCGATTGGAAGCAGAAAACCGCGTGCACCAGGAGAACCTGGAACGGCTCGTGGAAGAGCGGACCCAGCAGTTGCGCATCAGTGAGGAACGCTATCGCAACCTTGTGGAGACGGCTTTTGACTGGGTGTGGGAAGTGGACGCGCAGGTCCGCTACACCTATGCCAGCCCTAAAGTTCAAGACATGCTCGGCTACCGGCCGGAAGAGTTGCTCGGGCGCACGCCTTTTGACCTGATGCCAGAAGACGAAGCGCAGAGAGTGAAAACCCTTTTCGAGGGAGTTGTGGCTAAGCAACAGCCGTTCATCATGTTGGAGAATATCAACCGTCACCGTGATGGCCGGATGGTCATCCTGGAAACGAGCGGCACACCCATTTTGTCATCAGACGGAACCCTTCTCGGTTATCGTGGCATGGACCGTGACATCACCGACCGCAAGAAGGCGGAGCAAGTCTTTAAGGAGACCCAGGCAAACCTGATTCGTGCCGAATACTTTTCCGGCATGATGGTCTGCCATGTGGGGTTGGATGGCCGCTGGCTTAAAGTCCCCTCACTGCTTTGCATGTTGCTTGGAACTGCGCCCACCGAAATGCAGACGGAAACGATTCAGGCTGTGATGCATCCCGACGACGTGGCTAACGATTGGTCGCAAATGGAGAAACTGCTTCAGAGTGACCTTAAATCATTCAATTCTGAGAAGCGTTTCTTAAGCCGAAATGGCAATACCTTATGGCTGGATTTCTGTTGCGCTTTGGTCACCAGTTCCAGCGACCAGCCGCTCCACTTCCTCCTCTACTTGCGCGACATAACCGATCACAAAGAGAAGAACGAACGCCTGTATTTGCAAAATTCAGCACTTGAAGCTGCGGCAAATGCCGTGGTCATCACCGATCTCAATGGTGTCATCGAGTGGACTAATAATGCTTTTACCACCTTCACGGGTTACAGTAGCGCCGAAGCAGTCGGCAAGAAACCGGGAGACTTGATCAAGTCTGCCAAACACGATGCAGCGTTCTATCGAACCTTGTGGGAAACCATTCTCGCCGGGCAAGTCTGGCATGGTGAAATCATCAACCGCCGCAAGGACGGCAGCCTGTACAACGAGAAGATGTCCATCACCCCAATAAGAAACGACTGCGGCAAAGTCATCCGCTTTATCGCTATCAAACAGGACATTACCAGGGAAAAAGAAGTTGAGGCTCAGTTCATAATATCCCAACGCATGGAAAGCGTTGGCCTCCTGGCCGGCGGCATCGCGCACGACCTTAACAACATCCTGTCCCCCATTTTTATGTGTTTGCCGATGTTGCGTCAGGAACCGATCAGCAAATCCGCGCAGATGATGCTAAACACCATCGAAACCAGCATTAAACGCGGGGCTGGCATTGTCAAACAAGTGCTCGTTTTCAGTCGCAGCTCTGAAGAACAGAAAATTCCCCTCCAATTGCGCCACCTGATCGATGAAATGGCCCAGGTTATCCGTGAAACCTTTCCTAAAAATATTGCTCTTGAAATCTCCTGTCCCAAAGATCTTTGGCCCGTTAATGGCGATGTCTCGCAATTGCACCAAGTGCTTCTGAATCTCTGTATCAATGCCCGTGACGCCATGCTGGAAGGCGGCACTTTGACGATCACAGCAACGAATATGGAAGTGGACTACCCTTTGAGCGCCATGCTCGAACAAATTCAACCCGGCCTTTATTTGCTTTTGGAGGTTAAAGACACTGGCTCTGGCATTGCAAAGGAATATCTGAAGAAAATCTTCGATCCTTTCTATACCACCAAGTCGCCGGACAAGGGGACTGGGCTCGGCCTGTCAACCGTCTATGGCATAGTGAAAAATCACGGAGGTCTCGTCAATGTGGCCAGCCAATTAGGCAAGGGAACCCGGTTCGATGTCTACCTGCCTGCGGTGGCAAGTGCCACCGTTCAATTGCTCACATCTGCAACCAAGAAACCCGACCACGCGAATAAAGGGAATAATGAATTGATTTTAGTCGTTGATGATGAGAAACCGATAACTGATGCCGCATCCAAAGTTCTGAACACCAATGGTTATCGCACCGTTATCGCTCACAATGGCACCGAAGCGATTTCTCTCTATGCGACTCATCAAAAAGACATTTGCCTGGTGTTGACCGATCTCGTGATGCCTGTTTTAGATGGTATCCATGCTATCCGTGTTATGCGAAAACTAAATCACAAGGTTAAGATCATTGCCTGCAGCGGCCTGGGCTCTTCTCTCTTGGTAACCGAGGCTTTGAATCTTGGTGTAAATGCCTTCTTGAATAAGCCCTATGATGGTGTACAGCTTCTCAAAACCGTGGATGATATATTGCATATATAAGCACTAGGACCCATAAGTATTATATGTCAAGAATTCTGGTTGTTGATGATGAAGTTGATGCAAGAATGCTCATTCGGATTGCACTGGAAAAGGCAGGCTATGAAGTGTTGGAAGCTGAAAATGTGGAAGCCAGCCTCCAAATCCTTCGCATCGCCACTGTGGACCTTATTCTTTCTGATATTATGATGCCGGGAAAAGGCGGATTTGAGCTTATTAAGGAGATTCAGACCCATTTCACCGGGGTAAAAATAGTGGCCATTTCAGGTGGTTTTATTTGGTCTGCCCAAAAAGAAGGGATACTGGCGAAGGCGATGGAAATTGAGGGCGCTATGGCAAAACCCTTTACGGTGGAGGAATTGCTGCAGACTGTTGGTAAAGCTCTGGCCACGTAGTTAGTTTTGATACCGGGCACGGAAATGGGCTTGCTCATGGCCAAGAGCGTCGGCCTTGACCGCCAGTATGATCAATAGGAAGTTGGGGAATGGAAATCTACACCTCCTTATGGGAATTAAGACCGCGCAACCATGCAATCGCAGGGTCAACACCATGAATGCGCCAGTTGGAAGATTCTGATAGCCATAGATCGAAAAAGTTACCGCTAACGATAAAAGCATTGGTTCCAACAGACCAGTCCATTTCTAAGGAGTCAGAAGGATGAGAGCTGCAGCAAACACCGAGCCTGCAAATAATTCTTACGCAGCAGTTTAGCTTGAGGCAAACTCGTTCATTGCGGCTTTTGCTCGGTTGATGACTCCGACTCCAGACCTCCTGACATACAATTGCGTAGTAGGACTAAAAGCGTAGACGTAAGCGTTGAAGTTAAACATAGCTATGGATTTAATCTTGAGCTGTATCCCTTGATTTAAACATCGTTTAACATTCCTTTTGAGTGCCCCCTTTGCCTCCTCAGTGGACCGGCGGATCGAACACTATTCGCAACGAGGTGCCGGGATAAACCGGATGAAGCTGGTTGAGGGTTTGACAGAGTTGGGCAATGGCACGGGTGCGACAAGGAGCTGATTGCCGGGCCAACTGCACCCGGATCTGCCCAGGTTCCAGACGGATTGAACCCGGGGATTTCAAGGCTGCCACGATGAGTTTACGCCCCTCTTTGGCATGGTTGGGATAAAAGGGCGCCACCAAGTCAACCAGTTGGGTTTCAATATAATACGCACTGAGCTTGACCCCAATAGTCAGCAGTTTCATTTGGGTCTTAAGCTGTTGGAATCCACTGGTTTGGACGCTCACCCGCGCAGGCAATTTTGCCAGTTCTTGCCCTAGCCGCTCGATCTGACTTTGCAGTAAGAGCGCCTTTTTCACCGACGGTTTCTTGCTCCATTGGTCCAGCAGTGGACGCAATTTTTCCTCACTGATTCCGTCCGAAAGCAATGCAACTCCCAGCTTTCCGAGCAACCGGTTGCGTTGCGCCACTTTCTTGGCGATGCGTTTCTGGCACCGCACGTACTCGGGATTGGGATGGGTAATTGCCCCCTTGATTGCTTCTTGCCCGTATTCAACCGTTGCATCCAAGTCATACTCTGCCAGCAGGTACTTGAACATATTTTCCTGCGCGCCCCACCGTCCAAATAGCACGGCGCACGCCTCTGTAGCCGGCAGGTCTTTCTGACTCACTAGCACCGCCGTTTGTCCACCGTCAGGCCTGATAACCCGAATCTCCCGCACCGCTACCTTCCGCCCTGTGTTCACTTTGCGCGGCGCTCCCCGATGACTCTCGCTCTCCGCAATGGCCTCATACACCGGTATCTCCACCGCCGCTTCGGCCGGAGCATACTCATAGGTCCGCCCTCCAATGACGGTTGGCGTCTGCCTAAAACGCTCCAGGGGCCACGGTTCCAAATCCCCACGCCGATACGTCAGAAAGTGATGTCCCGCCTGCAAGAGCTTCTCAAACAACAACCCGCTGTGCCCTCCGCGGTCGAACACCGCCAACACCGACGGACTGTCGCAAATCTCAACGGCCTTCTTAAGCACCCCAGGCATCGCCGACACCAGCCCCTCGTTAAACTCACTGGTCACACAAAACAACGGACATCGCCCGGGCAGATTGACCCACGTCTGAGTCGTTCCCTTGACCACCTGCTTGTTCCGTGTGGAATAGACTTCCCCAATCTTATACTCGCCGCTGTACACGCTCACATGCCCGTCCAGATACACCACTCGTGGAGCCTCCTGCAACCTCTCCACCCGCTCCCGTGCCAGTTCCTCCAAAAACTCCATCGCATGGCCCTGTTCACTGATCTCGTGCATCTTGCCCCGCAATGTCTTGACCTCCGGCGCACGGTCCAACCCCAGCACCCGTCCCAAACCTGCCCCGTCATAACTGCGCAGATCCTCCGGCCGCTTGATCCGCAACAAGGCCAGCAACACCATCGTCAACATCACCGTCCGTAATCCGTAAAAGGCTGCCCCCAATGATTGAAAACACTTTTGCGCTGCCGACAATAACGGCTCCTTGCCCACCAAAGCCAACGCCAAAAACACCCCTACCCACGGCAAGTTCTGCCCAGATGCAAAGACCGGTTGAGCCTCCTCCAGCAATCCCTGGCGAGCTTTGGCCCGGTCTTGGCTCCGATCCGTCCCACTGACCCCAAAAGTCGAACTGCCAGCCCCTGGTTGAGCTGCAGATTCCTTTGAAATCTCTTCTCCCTTCACTGAGTCTGTTGCCGCTGGAGTTGGAACATTTGTTGCAGCGGATGTTTCCTCTGCCGATCCCGTTGAAAATTCCATCGTTTGCTGCCCGTTGTCCCGGTCGCGCCCCAGCACCCGGTTCACCGTAGCCCGGCTCACATTGGCTTCCACCACGATTTCACGGATCTTCTTGCCCGCTGCTCGAAGCCGCAGGATTAGCGCCGCCTTCTCTTCGTCGGCTTGCTTACCTAGCAACGGTTTGGACATCAGCCCTTTTACGCCCCCAATCCGGTATCGGGCAACCCAACCGTTGACTGTGCGCAGACTCACTCCCAATGCCTCTGCTATCTGTCCCTGCGTTACGTGACCGGCCTGAAACATTTGAACCCAGACTGTCCTTTGTGCGTTCTCATCCTTTAATTCGTAAACGGCCACCACCACTTCCCGCACCAGAACGAAACGCATGCCGCCCTCGTCATGATAGCGGCACACCAACGACACTCGTCTTGGATCTACAGTCACGTCTATGGGTAACATCATCGTCATGGATATAGTCTCGCACGCGCGCACGATATACGCAAGTATAAAAGAGACTATTTATTAAAATATTTATGCAAACCCGCCTGCTCGTACTGATTGCAGTGCTCCAAAGATCGTCGACTATGGTTTACAGTAACGTCTTGGAATTACATCGTAGTCATAGCTATAGTCTCGCGCGCTCGTAGTACGCAAGGCTATATGATACATATTTTGAAAACATTCTTTCTAAACCCTTGATAATACGATATCTTTTTTTCTGTGTCAGGAGTTCTGGACTCTGGGCGTGACCTCGCAAGCGCCTGGCTCAATGCCGCAAGCAATTCCACACTGGTAAAAGGCTTTGGCAGCAATCCCATCAGCCCTTTTATGCCCCCCTGCTCGATCAATCCAGTCATGCCGATGATAGGCAGCCTCGCATCCATGTGTCGTAGCGTTCGCACCAAATTCGGACCGTCCATGCCGGGCATCATCATGTCAGTGATAACAACTTTGACCTCAGTGCGGTACTGGTTAAAGAGCGCCAGAGCTTCAACCCCTTCACTGGCGGACAGCACCCGGTATCCGTACTTTTCCAATGTGTTCCGCATCACCATCTGCAGGACCTTCTCGTCGTCCACCACCAAAATCAACTCGCCCTTGCCTCGCGGCAGCAACATCTCAATATCAGACATGGCAGACACAGTTGCCTCAGGCTTAGCCAGAAGATAAAGCTCGATGGTTGTTCCCTTCCCCCACCGGCTGTTCACGCACGCGAAACCGTCGTGCCCATGCACGATTCCCAGCACCGTGGCCAGCCCTAAGCCCGTGCCTTTGCCAATTTCCTTGGTCGTGAAAAAGGGTTCGAATATTTTATCAATATTTTCGGGGGGGATGCCCGAACCAGTGTCGGTCACGCACAAGCACACATACTTGCCTGGCTCGGCGTTGGGTGTCATGGCGGCAAACGTTTCGTCGATGGTCGCATTCCTCGCTGCCAGGATCAGCTTGCCCCCATCGGGCATGGCGTCGCGGGCGTTAACGCACAGGTTCACGATCGCCTGGTGGATTTGTGTCGCATCACCCAATACCGGCCAGAGATCCTCGGCAAAGTTAACTGACAACTGAATGTTCCTGGGGAAAGTTTCGCGGATGAGCTTATCCATCTCTCTCATTAAATGACGCACCGGCAAAGGCACGCGCGCGCCGGGCTTGCCTCGAGCAAAGGTGAGGAGTTGCTTAATGATGTCTGCCCCACGCTTAGTACATTCTGTCACAGTGTCGATCATCTGGCGACTTTCGGCGTCGCCGACTGCCTCACTCAGAAGCGGCATGGTCATCAGAATCGGGCTCAGAATATTATTCAGGTCGTGAGCGATGCCGCCTGCCAGTGAGCCAATACTTTCCATGCGCTGAGCGCGCAGAAACTGGGATTCCAGTTTCTTTTTCTCAGTGATGTCCGTATTGATAGCCAATATTTCAGAGAGTTTGCCTTGGGCATCGCGCAATACTGTCCAGCGGCAGAAAATGACACACTCATTACCCGCCTTGCTGGTCTTGGTCAGCTCGCCGGACCAATGGCCTTGCTCCACCAGTTCAGCATGGGCTTCCATAAAAGCCGCTTGATCCACCCCACCCAACTCCGTGATTCTGCGGCCCAAAGCCTCCGTGCGTGACCATCCGTAGAGCCGCTCAGCGCCGGAATTCCAGAAAGTTATCATGTTGTCCAGTGTGCGCACGTAAATCGCCTCGTTAGCCGCATCAAGCAAGGCGGCTTGCTTGATTAACTCTTGTTCCGTCCGTCTACGCTCGCTAATGTCCGTGCCGATGCTCAGAATTTCGACCGGCTTTCCCTCGGCGTCGAACACCGTCTTGTTAGTCCAGGCAACCCAGACCCGGCGGCCATCCCGGAGAATGTTTTCATTGATGTTTTGCTCGAAGGCAGCGGGATTCTCGCAAATATGTTTCATGAGTGGGCGCAAGTCGCGGCCGGTGCTTTCGGTCTCCGGCACAATGGTGCCTACCACATTGCGATTGAGGATTTCGTCCTCCTCATAGCCGAAGAACCGTTGCCCGAATTCGTTCATAAATGAGATTTGGCCTTGAGGATTCCAGCGCAGGATGATGCTGTTGGCGTTTTCGACCAGTTCGCGATATTTGCGTTCGCTTGCCAACAACTTCTCCATCGCCCGCTTCTGCTCTGTTATATCACTAACAATGTGAACCGCGCCGATATAGTGACCGGTCGCATCCAGTATCGGGTCCACAGCTACTTCCATCCAGAGTTCCCCAAATTTAAATTCCATCGACTCACGGCGGCCGCTTTGACGTGCTCGGACAAATGGACATTCCGGGTGCGGGTCCGCAGTGCCATGTACGATGACCCAGCAATGTTGGCCGAGCATCTCAAAACAGGGGCGATGAAAGAATCGTTCCGCAGTCCTGTTTGATCGCAAGACTCGGTGGTCTTTGTCTAGAATCCAGATGGCATCGTTCGTCGCATCGAAAGTCGTTTGCCACTGCTGTGCTGTCCGTTCCACCTCTGCCTCTGCACGTCGACGCTCCGTCACGTCCAAAGCCATGCTGATTACTAACCGGCGACCGTCTGGCAACCGGCCCAGCGGCGCAGAGCTAAAATCCCAAATCCGAGTCGTTCCGTCTTTTATGCGGATGATATAATCTCCCTCATATTTACGATTATCCAAGGCGTAGAGCGCATCAATATCGGCGATAACCAGATCCTTACGTTCACCATAAGCGCGCTCGGTCCAGTCATTTATGGTCTGGAGTTCCTCCCTCGTGTAACCGGTGATCTCGCACCAAGAGTGGCTGACTTGGAGGATTTGACCATCCTCAGCGTGTAGCAGAATGGGGAATGGTGAATTCAATAATGCGCGACGGAAGCGATCCTCGCAAGCATGCAAAGATTCTTCCGAATGCTTGCGCTCGGTGATGTCCAGGGAGAAACCAATAAGGCCGACAATCTGGCCCGAAGCGTCCCGGTAAGGCAGCTTGTCGGTTTGCAGCCAGCGAATACCCTGGACGGTTTGCAGCGGCTCAATCAGCCCTCGCTTGGGTTGGCCGGTAGAGAAGACTTCCTCATCGTCACGCCGGTATTGTTCAGCATAGGGCGAACCGTATTCCTCAGCCGTTCTACTTTCAAGAACACCCTTTGGCTCTCCGATCAGTTTGGCCAGTGCACGGTTCACCCGGAGGATACGGTGTTGTCGGTCTTTGTAAAATATCAGCGCGGGAACAGCGTCAAAGATGAATTGCAGTTCGGTTCGCTGCCGTTCCAACTCCTCCTGCGCCTTCTTGCTATCGGAGATGTCAGTGATGAATCCTTCGAGGAACAGCAACCCGCCGTCTTCGCCAAAGATCCCGCAGCCCCGCTCCCACACCCACTTGATCTGGCCATCGGCGGCCTGGATTTGGTAGTTCAGCTCGAAAGGTTGAAAAATTGCAATGGCTGCCTGAACCGCGTCCCAAACACGTTGGCGATCAGACGCCACGATCAGTTCGCCATAGGCTGGATGTTGCTGCATCAAAGCATCCGGCGGCCAGCCGGTCAGGGTGGCGCAACCTTCGCTGACAAATTCCATGGGCCAGTCCGGAAGGTTACGGCAGCGGTATACCATGCCGGGCAAGTGTGGCATGAGCGTGGATAACTGGCGTTCGCTTTCATGCAACGCCGCCAGCGCCGTTTCGGCGCTCGTCTTGGCCTTGACGGCGTCCTCCATGAGGTTCAGCGCGGCGAAGTGGAACTGGCGGAGCGATTGATTGCTCGCCTCCAGTTCGGTGCTCTTTTTGCGCAGCGCGCGGCTGAGACGCACGATGCGAACATAGGCTTCTACCCGAACAGCCAGCTCACAATTGACGATGGGGCGCACGAGATATCCATCGGCACCCGCCTGCAGGCCGGAAAGCTGTTCCTCGCTGCGGGTGTAAGTGCCGGAGATGAGGATCACAAAGATGTCCGCCAATGTCGGATCACTCTTAATCTGGCGGCAGAGTTCCATCCCATCCGTATCAGGCAAGTCGCGATCCAACAGCACCAGGTCCGGTCGGCTGGAGTTAAGGGATGCCAAAGCCCCCGAGCCGGACAGGACTATGACCGTGGTGTACCCCGCTTGTTCGAGCACGCGGCTGGTTCCACGCGCGATGTCGAAGTCATCGTCCACCACCAGGATTCGAATGTCGAGGGTGTTCACTGGGTTTAGAGGTTAGGGATGATTCGGTTCGCATTCACGCCGCGGGGGGGCCGGGCTTGCTGGCGCGGCTCATAGCGTAATGCTCCCCTTGCCGCTTTGCCTAACGTGAACGGGCGGACGCACAACTCACACCCCTGCAAAAACATCAACATGCGGGAAGCGGCAAGCCTAGTTCTTATTAAATCGCCCATCGCTCCGATTGTATTCTCCATCGCGGACAGTGTGAAGCGCAATAATTCAACCGAGCAAGCGGAGCTTACTGAGCAATTGGCTGAAATCTTCTGGATTTATCCAGAAGCCGGGTGAAAACCCGAATCCTGGCACCAACTATGGTGCTCCTTCCATTGGAAGGGCCGTTACTCCCTGTCCCTGCCCTATTTCTTAAGAATTCTCCTTTTGGTAAAATCCTGGAAGGGATTTTCAAATGCAGTATATTGAAAACGGAAGCAATATAGACCTTATTTCTGCCTTAACCGGAAAGATCGTTGCCGAAGCACTGATCAATAAATTCGGGTGCCTCACAAACCTCGCTCAGGCCTCATTTGATGAGTTGTGTCAGGTAAAAGGAATCGGCAAATCCAAGGCTGCAGCAATCAAATCTGCCTTTCTCCTGGCTCAGCGGCTAAGCAAAGAAACCTATCCCGATTCTCCCCTACTTGATACCCCGGACCGTGTTGCCGATCTCCTTCGCGAAGAAAACCGACTTTACACCGTTGAAAACTTCCAAGTCGTTATTCTAAATACCCGACGTCGATTAATCGGGGTTCAGAACATCTGCCAAGGAACTTTGGATACCATACACACCCATCCTCGTGAAATTTTTATCGCCGCCATTTCTCGCCGCGCATCGGCGCTAATTTTGGTACATAACCACCCATCGGGAGACCCATCCCCATCGGAAGCAGATATTAAGATTACCAGAGATTTGATTCGTGCCGGCCAGTTTCTCAAAATAGAAGTCCTTGACCACGTTATTTTGGGAAAAAGAACCGACGAACGACCCCGCGATTTTGTGTCGCTCCGGGATCTTGGTTATTTCTATCCCCCTTGATGAGGCCACAGCCCATGATGAAGAAGGAATACTCAACGCAAGACGTTCTCCAACAGGCAATTTCTCTCCTGGAAAGGATCTACGACGGGAATCCCCCACCCGGCCAGTTATCATTCTTTCCGCCCTCTCACG
>Ga0172367_10003321_pt1 | contig 21024 bp, 17 predicted proteins | sample Lak10m_FD_114542 | JGI IMG/M metagenome (GOLD analysis project Ga0172367, IMG submission 114542) | Freshwater microbial communities from Kabuno Bay, South-Kivu, Congo - kab_022012_10m | ecosystem: Environmental > Aquatic > Freshwater > Lake | place: Democratic Republic of the Congo: South-Kivu... | reverse complement strand
GGCGCGAGTCGCGCGCTCGAAAGCCTCGCGTTCGGCCGCCACCCAGAAGAATAGCGCGGCGCCGGCGCCCACCACGCCCAACACCGCCAGTGTCATCAGCGCGCGGCCGACCGCGCGCACCCGCTGGCGTCCGCGGCCGTGGCGGATCGCCTCGTCGAGTCGCCGGGCCAGGCCACGGTCGCGGACCCGCTCGAACAGCGGCCGGTGCTCCTCGGTTAGAGTCGCCCGCTGGCCCGCGGTGCGGGCGCGTTCAAGGGCGCTGATGACCCTCAGGGCATAGTTTCGTTCGGTCTCCTGCCGCAGGCGGCCGAATGTGCCGTCGTCTAGCAATTCGGCCAGTCCGCGCCGCCGCTCCAGGTACTCATAGAGTCCGGGCAAATTGCCGGCCGCTTGCAACGCCGCCACTTGGTCGCGAAAGCGCCGGATGCCGTGCTCCAGAAAACAGTCGAACGGTCGGGTCAGATTGTGCGGGTGGATCGCATTTCCGTCCGGGCGCCGGCCTTCCGGGATCGGCCCGAACGCTGAGATCGGCACCACGGTCACCGAGCGAAAGAAGGTTTCGATCTGCCGGCGCGCCTGGCGGAATTCCGGCACCGACTCAATATAGGCGCCGGCGTGGTCGATCTCGTCCTCATGGGCGAAGTGGGGGGAGCGGTCCCATTTGGTCACCGCCAGTACCACCGGCGTCGGCAGCGAGGTCTGCGAGGGGTAGACTTCGTTGACCAGCCGAATATAGGTGTTGATTTCGTTGCGGAAGTTGCGCGCCGCCTGTTCGTTGAGCCGGCTTTCCCAGGGAAACAAAAAGAGCAGGCCATCGCTTGCCCGGATTTTTTCCTTGAGCGTTTCGCGCTCGCGGGCGCTGTGAACGTAGTCCGGCGCCGTCTCGTCGATCGTACCCAGCGACTCGGCAAACTGGCCGTCGTAGTCGTCGATCGAGAACGCCACCTTAAGCGTCGGCGTCTTGTAGAGAAAGCGGAGCTCGCGCAAGGACAGGCGCGTCGGGTGGTCCCGTCCTTCGCGAATCAAGGACCATTCGTCGCGCAGATAGGTGATCGAGGCGGCATCGGCTGCGGTGATGGTCGGCTCTTCGGCGAAGAGGGTGGCCAGATAGGTGGTCTTTCCGGCCGCCCTGGCGCCGAGCAGCACGAAGTTAAGAGAATCCGCCTCGGCCATGCCGATGGTCCTTAAGGTTTAAGGTTACGGTCTTGTGCCAACGAGATGAATGAAAAAAAAGGGGGTTCCGGGGCCGGCCAGGCCCCGGATCAGGGGGTCTTTCGGGGGGCGGAAGCCCCCCGAGAATTTGGCACACAAACAGTCAGGGGGCTTTCGCCCCCCGCCCCCCCCTAACCGGGGGGCCTGACCGGCCCCCCGGACCCCTCCTTTTTTTCAAACACACCCGGACCGGGCTATCCGGGCAGATACGATCCGTCGCCGCCTCCCTACCATGTCCTTCGGCCCCAACCCCTTACGCCGCCATTGCCTTTTGCAGATTCTCGTCGAGCTTGTCGAGGAACTGGCGGGTGGTCATCCACTTTTGGGTCGGCCCGATCAGCATGGCCAGGTCCTTGGTCATGAAGCCCGATTCGACCGTCGACACGCACACCTTCTCGAGCGTCTCGGCAAAGCGGGTCACGTCCGGCGTTTCGTCGAACTTGCCGCGGTAGGCGAGACCGCGGGTCCAGGCGAAGATCGAGGCGATCGGGTTGGTGGAGGTTTCCTTGCCCTTCTGGTGGTCGCGGTAGTGGCGGGTGACCGTGCCGTGCGCGGCCTCGGCCTCGACCGTGCGGCCGTCCGGCGTGATCAGCACCGAGGTCATCAGGCCAAGCGAGCCGAAGCCCTGGGCCACGACGTCCGACTGCACGTCGCCGTCGTAGTTCTTGCAGGCCCAGAGGAAGCCGCCATCATACTTGAGCGCCGAGGCGACCATGTCGTCAATCAGGCGATGCTCGTAGGTGATGCCGGCGCGCTCGAACCGGTGGCGGTAGTATTGGTCGTAGATTTCTTGGAAGATGTCCTTGAAGCGGCCGTCATAGGCTTTCAGAATCGTATTCTTGGTCGACAGATAGACGGTGTAGCCGCGCTCCAGGCCGTAAACGAAGCAGGCATGGGCGAAACCCGCGATCGAGTCGTCCAGGTTGTACATGCCCATCGCAATCCCGGGACCCGGGAAGTCGTAGACCTCGTGCTCGATCGGCGCGCCGCCCTCGGCCGGATCCCAGCGCAGGATCAGCCGGCCCTTGCCGGGAACCTTGAAATCGGTGGCCCGATACTGGTCGCCGAAGGCATGGCGGCCGATGACGATCGGCTTGCGCCAGCCTGGAACCAAGCGCGGCACGTTGGTGCAGATAATCGGCTCGCGGAAGACGGTACCGCCCAGGATGTTGCGGATGGTACCGTTAGGCGATTTCCACATCTTCTTCAGGTTGAATTCCTCAACCCGCGCCTCGTCCGGTGTGATGGTCGCGCATTTGACGCCGACGCCATACTGCTGGATCGCCCGGGCCGACTCAACGGTGACCCGGTCTTCGGTCTGGTCGCGGTATTCGATTCCAAGATCAAAGTACTTAAGGTCGATGTCAAGATAAGGCAGAATCAGTTTTTCCTTGATGAACTGCCAAATAATACGAGTCATTTCATCGCCGTCGATTTCGACGAGCGGGGTCAGGACCTTGATCTTGCTCATAGGGCAAATACTCCGCGATGGAGCCAGCGGCCAAAGGCGGGGCGCCGGCCTCGGGTGGCTGGCCCGTTATAGCATCGGGTCTTGGGTGAATGAAAGCCGACGCCGCGATTTGAGGCAGGAGCGAACGCCGCATGGGCCGGACCGGTCCCGCCCGGCCCCCGCGAGCCGCGATTCACCTTTCGTCCTTGCCGGCGTTATGTCACACTGCCGGCAGATGTGGAGGGGTTGGGCGCGAAGGGTGGTGGCGGTCCTTGCCCCCGTCCTTGCCCCTGCCGCCGCCAGTGGCGTTCGGGGCGCAGGCACGATCGTCGGTGATGATTGGGCGGTGAACGGCGGTGATCGGAATGAGCTGGCTGGTCGGTCTGGCGATTTTCACCATGGTCACGGGCGTGACCCTGACCTTGGTCGGCTTGATGGCGGTTCGCTCGCTGCGCCGGACACTCCTTGATGGAGCCCTGCGTCAGGCCCAGCAGATCAGGCGGCTGGTGGAAACGGTCTCAGTCTTGCACCAGCAGCAGCAGAACACACAGGCACGTGTTCAGCTCCTTGCCGAAGCCAATCGAAAATTGACCGAAGAACTCGCAGTGCTGAGCGAGCAGGTGGGTGAGGGGACCGTGCGGATGCGGGGGCCGTCGCGCATGTTGCATTGATGGCTTTGACGAATACTGCCCGTGGCGCGTGACTTTTGTGTCCGGGTTTTCGGGCAATAACGGGATTACAGGCGGGTTAGAGGTTGATCAAGGGGAATGCCGTGCCGCAAGAGCGGCACGCGGGAGCGCTGCCGGGGGTAGCCGAATCGGGAGATTGAGAACGCGGTGATGAGGAGCAGGCTGGGGCGGAGGCGGAGGCCAGCGGTATGGGGGCTGTTGCTGGCCGCCCTCTTGGGATGTGTGCTGTTGTTGGTGGGTCCTGGAACCGGAAGCGGGTGGCGTCCGGCTCAGGCGATGGGTGGCCTGTTCTCGGGCGAGGAATCGAATGGGCTTGGCGACGCGCTCGAGCGTTTCCGGGCCGGACTGGGAGCCTTGCGGCCGGGCGGCGTGACCTTGGCTGAGGGCGATCCGGGCTGGCGGCTGTTCGTCGAGGTCTTTCGCATCGCCCGTCATCGCTATGTTTCCCCGCTCGAAACCTTGCCGATGGCGGCGACGGGGGCGGAGGCGGGGACGGGAGCCGGTTCGGGATCCCGCGGGCTGCCGGGGCTGCTGGATCTGGCGTTGACGGCAGCGTCTGAGGATGTCAGGCAGAATCCGTCCCATTCCGACCGCAGCCTGATCGAGGCCGCGCTTAACGGAATGCTGGGCGGGCTTGATCCCTACTCGGCCTATCTTAATCACGATGATTACCAGCGGCTCCAGCAGCAGACCGTCGGCGAGTTCGGCGGGCTGGGGCTTGAGCTCACTCTTGACCGCCAGTCCCGGATGGTGCGGGTGGTGTCTCCGATCGATGGTACACCCGCGGCTCGGGCCGGAATCCGGGCCGGTGACATGATTACCCACGTTAACGGCGAGGCGATCTCCGGGACCAGTCTTCAGGCGGCGGTCGATCGCATGCGGGGGCCGCCGGGCACCCGAATCGAGATCACGCTGCGGCGGGGGACTCCGGGTGAGACGGTGTCGGTGGCGCTGACCCGGGCGGTCATTCAGATCCGGCCGGTGCAGGCGCGGGTCGAAGAGGGCGCAGGCGGGACGGTCGGCTATGTCCGTATCACGACTTTCAACCAGAAGACCGATACCGAACTGGACCGGGTGCTTGGCGAATTGATGCAGCGGTCCCGGGGCAAGATCGAGGGGCTGGTGCTGGACCTGCGCAACAACCCCGGCGGGCTGCTCGACCAGGCGCTCGAGGTGGCCGATCGGTTTCTTGCTCGTGGCCAGTCGATCGTTGCTGTCCGCGGTCGCCATGCCGACGACAACCGGTTCTATCAGGCGCAGGGCATGGACCGGGTTCGTGGCCTGCCGCTGGTGGTGTTGGTGAACGGCGGGTCGGCTTCGGCGGCAGAAATCGTGGCTTCGGCGCTTCAGGACCATGAGCGGGCGCTGCTGTTTGGGACTCGTAGTTATGGTAAGGGGTCGGTGCAGACGGTGATACCGCTGGGCGGCGGCGATGCCTTGCGTTTGACTACCGCGCGCTACTTCCGGCCGAGCGGCTCATTGGTTGATTGCTTCGGCGTTGATCCCAATGTCGAGGTGTGGGCGGATGCTGCGACCGGCCCGGAGGCCGAGCCGCACCAGCAGAACGGGGAATGCCCGGGTAGCCCGCCCGATCGCAGCCGCCTGCGCCGCTGGCCCGCCCCGACGTTGTGTCCCAAGGCCGTGAGTGCGGCGAAACCAGCCAGCGACCGCGTTCTCGCCTGCGCCCTTGAGGCGGTGCGCGATCGGTTGATGGCCCATTAGGGTTGATGGCTCATTGGGAAGGGCATCTTTAGGATGCTACCGGCGCTTTTTTGCCAATGTCATAACACGGGCCGCTTGTCTGGTGGCAGGGGGCCGGTTTCCAAAGGCCTTATGGCCTTATGGCCTGGGGGGGCAGCGTCCCTTGTCCGTGCGGACCGAGAAGGGGCGGCCGGCGCCGTTGCCCTTGCGGTGGGCGACACCGACATCGGCTGGACCGAGTCGGATGGCGCCGGAACCACCGTGACAGTTCACTTCCCCGCCGGCCGCTGTTTCTGGTAGAATACTGGCGACGACTGGTCCTTGTGCTGCTTCTTTTTCCGATCGCCTGCGCCGTTCTGCCGCCTCATCTTGGGTGGTGTTTTCCCGGCCGGCCCCTCCGTCATGGGCGGGGCGGCTCGGCCGTGAATTTAACGGATGTTAACGGTAGTGGACGTAAGGGTTGGGAGGTACGGCGTGTGGGCGCTTGGTTTGGTCGGGACCCTGACCTCGGACCCCTGATCCCGGTCCGGTGTCCCTGGCTTCAGGGGTTGGGGTGCGGTGAGGGCGGCTTGGCCGGTTAGGTTGGTTCTTGGGAGGCGGGAATGTCGCTCGGCGATCTCAAGCTGTTCCGTCTGATGGACGGCAAGCTTAACTACTTGCAACAGCGCCAAGTGGTGCTGGCGCAGAACATCGCCAATGCCGATACCCCGCGGTACAAGGCGGAGGACTTGGCGCCGTTTGATTTCAAGAGCGTGCTGGCCGGCACCCCGCGGGGGGCGCTGGCGGCCACCAGCGCATCGCACCTGGAGGCGTCGGGGGCGGCCGCTGGTCCGGGCGGGCGACCGCAGCACGATCGGCGGCCTTATGAAACCCAGCCGAACGGCAATGCCGTGGTGATGGAAGACCAGATGATGAAGATGGCGGATACCGGGTACGACCACAGTTTGGTGCTGGAGCTCTATCAGAAGCAGATGCGTATGCTGAAGACGGCGATCGGCCGCAATGGGTCGTGATCGCGGGTTTTGTTTTTGGTGCGTTTGGGTGCTCTGGCGTGCGGGTGTTTGGGGCTGGTGCGGGCGGGACGGCCGGTCGGCCGCCGGTGTGGGAGCAGGGGGCGGTCCCAGGGATGCTGGGGGTACGCCGCGAGTCGGGGGAGTGGGGCGATGTCGGTGGATCTGACCAAGGCGTTGCAGGTCTCGGTGGCCGGCATGAAGGCGCAGAATACCCGGATCAAGGTGATCGCGGAGAATATTGCCAACGCCGATTCGACCGGCGAGACGCCGGGCGACCTGCCCTATCGGCGCCAGACCGTGACCTTCAAGAATGCGCTTGATCGCGAGATGGGGGTGGAGACGGTCCGCGTCTCCAAAATCGGAGTCGACGAGAGCGAGTTCAAAAGGGAGTACAATCCCAGCCATCCGAGCGCCGATGCCGATGGCTATGTGTTGATGCCGAATGTCAATTCCCTGATCGAGACCACCGATCTGCGCGAGGCGCAACGGACGTATGAAGCCAATCTTTCGGTGATTCAGAACGTCCGTCAGATGTTGACGCGCACTGTGCAGGTGCTGCGTGGCTAGTATTCGGGTCGGTTGAGGTCCTGAAGGTCCGGAAGTCAAGGAGTGTCCCATGGTTGCCAATATCAGCAATGCCATCGCCGCCTACTCGTCGACGGCGGCCAGGACCAAGGTGACCGGGATGGCGCCGCGGGACCAGGGGCCATCGTTCACCGACCTGCTCGAGGAAGCCGGGCGCTCGGCGATCGATACGATGAAGAAGGGGGAGGAGATGACGGCCAAGGCCGTGATCGGCCAAGCCAATCTGACCGACGTGGTGTCAGCCGTCTCGAGCGCCGAGTTGACGCTGCAAACCGTGACGACGGTGCGGGATCGCGTGGTCAACGCCTATCAGGAAATCATGAAGATGCCGATCTGAGGTGGCGGCATCCGGTGGCAACGTTGCGTCGCGGCCGATATCCTGCGGCGGGGGCTGCGCATCCGAGCGGTCAGGTGTGGCGTGAGTGAAACCGACGTGATCGAGGTTAGCCGGGAAGCGATTCTGGCGATGATTTTCATCTCCGGACCGCTGATGGCGGTGTGTCTGGTGATTGGTTTGGTGATATCGATTTTTCAGGCGGTGACGCAGATTCAAGAAGCGACCTTGACCTTCGTGCCCAAGATGCTGGCGGTGTTTGCGGCCACCTTGTGGCTGATGCCGTTTATGCTGGCGCATTTGAGCACCTTCACGCACGCGATGTTCGACCGCATCGTGGCGTTGGGCGGGCCGGGTTAGCCGGGCGATGTTGGAGGATATTGTCGTCCGTCAACTGTTCGTCGCTCTGGTGGTGTTCGTTCGGGTCGGCATGGCGTTCCTCAATCTGCCCGGGCTTGGCGAGCAGTTCGTGCTGACGCAGGTGCGCCTGGGGCTGGCTTTGTTGATCAGCGTGCTGGTCGCGCCGGTGCTGGCACCGCAGATTCCGCCAGAACCGGCATCGGTGCTGCTGTTGGCGCTGCTGCTGGGCAGTGAGGCTATGATCGGGCTGTTTATTGGCACGGTCGCCCGGATGCTGATGAACGCACTCGAGACGGCGGGGACGGTGATTGCGCTGGTCACCGGTCTTTCCAATGCACAGGTCTTCAACCCAGCCATGGCCACCCAGGGCACGCTGCCCGGCGCGCTGCTGGGCTGGCTTGGCATCGGGCTGATTTTCATCACTAATCTGCACCATTTGCTGATATCTGCGGTGGTTGACAGCTATGTCTTTTTTCCGCCCGGGCAGGTGCCGCCGGTGGAGGATTTCGCCAATATGATGGCTCATTTGGTCAGCCGGAGTTTTCTTGTCGGGGTGCAGATGGCGACACCGTTCTTGATAACTGGACTAATGTTTGCGCTCACCCTGGGAGTGATCAGCCGTTTGGCGCCACAAACGCATGTGTTTTTCATCTTTACGTCGATACAGATTGGCTTTGGGCTGTTCTTGTTCGCGCTGACGGTCTCCGGCATGATGGTCTTCTGGCTGCGGGATTTCCACGGTGCCATGGTCCAGTATCTGGCGGTGCCTTAGTGTCGGAAGAGCAAGACGACTCCTCAAAAACAGAAGAACCTACCGGGAAAAAACTCGAGGAGGCTCACAAGCAGGGTCAGTACGTAGTGAGTCGGGAGGTCAATACCTGGCTCAGCGTGCTGGCGATCATGATCGTCCTCGTCTATGTGGCCCCTTATGTTTTTAAAGGGTTGGGAGATCGGCTCTCCTATTACATCGCGGAGGCGGACCAGCTTCAGTTGGATCGGGGCGGGATTGGCCTGATCATGACCCGGGTGTTGCGCGATGTGGTGGTGCTGGTGTGGCTGCCGCTGCTGATTCTGTTGCTGTTCGGGATGTCCGGCACGATTCTTCAATCGGGATTTCACGTTACTTGGACGCTGCTGGAGCCGAAATTCAGCAAGATTAGTCCGTTGACCGGTATCAAGCGGCTGCTGTCCCCAATCCCCCAGGCGATTGAGCTGGCCAAGGCGGTGGTCAAGTTGGTGGTGGTGACCGTCATCGCCTATCTGGTGTTGAAGCCGGTGTTCGTGTCGGTGGAGGCCACGATCGGCCTCGAGATGTGGCCGCTGCTGGAGGAGATGCGCAAACTTGCGCTGGCCTTGTTCATCGGCGTGCTGCTGGTGATGGCGGCGGTGGCGGCCGGAGACTTCGCCTATCAGTATATGCAGCATTACAAGAAGCTGCGGATGACCAAGCAGGAGATTAAGGACGAGCACAAACAGTCGGAAGGTGATCCGATGGTCAAGGGACGCCTGCGCGGTCTGAGAATGGAGAAGGCGCGCAAGCGGATGATGGCCTCGGTGCCCAAGGCCGATGTTGTGGTTACCAACCCGACTCACTATGCGGTGGCCTTGCAGTACGATCCGACCACCATGCAGGCGCCGGTGGTGCTGGCGATGGGGATCGATCAGATCGCCTTGAATATTCGCAAGATTGCGGAGGAGCACAAAATACCGATTGTGCGCAACCCGCCGCTTGCGCGAGCCCTTTACGACACCGCGGAGATTGATCGCGAGATACCAGCCGATCATTATAAGGCGGTCGCCGAGGTGATCAGCTATGTGTTCAAGCTCAAGGGCCGGCGGATGGGGTGACGCGGCGGGCGGGCGTTGGGGGGGCTTTGAAATGCAAGGGGCGGGATCAGCGTGCCGGGAAAAGCGCTTGCTCCAGGTTGGAAAACGCCTATAATTGTCGCTTGTGGTCCCGGGTGCGGTGTCCCGTCGGTCACGTTTGGTCTAGGCCATGCTTGGTCGGGGCTAGGCGTTGGCAGGGGTCAAGCGGTCGAGCGGGTGGGCTGGCGGCCCACCTTTTTTGTTGCTCCGGGCTTCCCTTGAGGGGGGGCGGTCCGGCTTTTTGGTGCCGATGGTGCCGGTGGTCGGGGAAGGCCGCCAGGGACAGGGGGGCGTCGCGTTGCATGGAGCATTCGTGGAGCGGTTGTCATGAGGAGCGGTGGCACCGCCGGCGAGGAGCGGGTTACGCGGGTGATCGAGCCGGCGTTGGTCGGGCTCGGCTACCAATTAGTGCGAGTGTTGCTGTCAGGCCGGCAGCGGATGGTGCTTCAGATTATGGCCGAGCGCGCGGACGGCGCGCCGATGACGGTGGAGGACTGCGCCGGGATCAGCCGCGCGCTGTCGCCGTTGCTCGACGTTGAGGACCCGGTTGCCGGCCCCTACACGCTGGAGGTCAGTTCACCCGGAATCGACCGGCCGTTGACGCGGTGGGCCGATTATGTGCGATTCGCCGGCAGCGAGGTTCGGCTTGAGACACGGACGCCGATCGACGGTCGGCGCCGGTTCCGCGGGCGGCTGGTCGGTGTGGTCGGCGAAGCGGGCGATGGCGAGGGTGTGGTCAAGATTCAGACTCAGGAGGGCGAGGCGCTGATACCGTATGCCGATATTGCGCGGGGCAAGCTGGTGTTGAGCGAGCCATTGCTGTCCGCCCACGGCCAAGCAGGAGGCTGATCGGCCGGCCGGTGCGGGTTTTGCGGCCCAGTGGATCGTCGCTCTTTGGGGCACGGCAGTGGGCAGAGGGCCTGCCGGGTGGCGGTGTGGCCAGGACCGTGGGGTGACCCTTGAGCGGCTGACAGCCTGAGCGCCGGACCCCGATGGGGTCGCGACGCGAGGCGCCATCAGGGCGTTCGGGAGTCCGATAAACCGTATGATGTCGGCAGTCTGGTTGGGCAGCCGGTACGGGAGATGGGTTGTTTTCCCAAAGGACAAGGGAACACGATGGAACTCTTGCAGGTGGCCGACGCGGTCGCGCGTGAAAAGAACATCGATCGCGAGGAAGTGCTTGAGGCGATGGAGCAGGCGATTCAAAAGGCCGGGCGCTCCAAGTATGGCCATGAGCACGACATTCGAGCCCGGGTCGATCGGCGCAATGGCGAGATACACCTCTACCGGTACATGGAGGTGGTCGAGACCGTCGAGAACGAGGCGACCCAGATTGCGGTCCCGGCCGCGCGGCGGTACAAGCGGGACGCCCAGCCGGGCGACTTTTTGTCCGATGAGCTGCCGCCGATTGATTTCGGCCGCATCGCTGCGCAGACCGCCAAGCAGGTGATCGTTCAGAAGGTGCGTGACGCCGAACGTCGGCGTCAATTCAATGAGTATAAAGACCGGGTTGGGGAGATCGTCAACGGCTTGGTCAAGCGAGTCGAGTACGGCAATGTCACCGTCGATCTCGGCCGCTCCGAGGCGACGCTGCGCCGGGACGAGTTGCTGCCGCGCGAGCATTTCAAGAACGGGGACCGGGTGCGGGCCTTGATCTACGACGTGCGCGAGGAGGCCCGTGGCCCCCAGGTGTTTTTGTCCCGGACCCACAATGACTTCCTGGCCAAGCTGTTTGTCCAGGAGGTGCCGGAAATCTACGACGGCGTCATCGAGATCAAGGCGGTCGCTCGTGATCCCGGCAGCCGGGCCAAACTTGCGGTGTTCTCCCACGACAGCGCGATTGATCCGGTCGGCGCCTGCGTCGGCATGCGCGGGAGTCGGGTCCAGGCGGTGGTCGGCGAATTGCAGGGTGAGAAGATCGATATCATTCCCTGGTCGCCGGATGCCGCAACTTTTGTCGTCAATGCGCTGGCCCCCGCCGAGGTGGCCAAGGTGGTGCTGGACGAGGAGGGGCGGCGCATCGAGGTGGCGGTTCCTGACGATCAGTTCAGCCTGGCGATCGGGCGCCGCGGGCAGAATGTCAGGCTCGCCTCGCAACTGACCGGCTGGGATATCGATATCCTGACCGAGGCTGAGGAGTCGGACCGTCGCGGTGAGGAGTTCCGGAGCCGCTCGCGTCTGTTCATGGAGGCGTTGGATGTCGACGACGTGATCGCCCACCTGCTGGTGGCCGAGGGCTTCGCGACTATCGAGGAAATCGCCTATATTGAACCGCGGGAACTCTCGAACATCGAGGGTTTTGACGGCGATGTCGCCGAGGAACTGATCCAGCGGGCGCAGGTCTGGCTCGAGGAGCAGAATGCGGAGCACGAGGCGCGGCGGCTTGAACTCGGAGTGAGCGATGAGGTCGCCGAGATGTGTGGCCTTTCCGCGTCGGCCCTGGTTCGGCTCGGGGAAAATGGTGTCAAGACGCTCGATGATCTGGGCGACTTGGCGGCCGACGAACTGCGCGAACTGGTCGGGGCGGATATGCTGACCGCCGAGGAGGCGGAGGAGATCATCATGGCCGCTCGGGCTCATTGGTTCGAAGGTGGTGAGGGGGCGCCCGGCGCCCGGGCTGGCGAGGCCGGGGCAGGGGCGGCCAAGGCAAGCGATGGTGAGGATGAGGGCGCGGCGCGGTCCGCGGCCTGAGGACGTTCAGCTCTTTTTTTCTTAAATCGCTCCGCTGGGCAAAACGGTGCTGGCGAATGACCGGATCGGTCGGTACGATGGTGGGTGTTGAAGGAGGCTTGGGCGCGCTGGCTGGGAAGGTCCCGTCGGCGGGTGTGCAGGTCGACAACGATATCCAAGACGACCAGGCGACGGATGCGGCTTTTGCGGCTGTCGGAGACGCCGGGGGGACCACCGAGGCTGCTTGCATAGCAGGTGCCGAGGTGGTGACGGGAGTCGGCTTTGGGCCGGAGGCTGAGGCTGAGGCCGAGGCTGAAGCGGACGCCGCCGAAGCCGAGGTGATCGGCGGGGGGGCGAGTCCCCTGCGGCGGTGTGTGGCGTCTGGTCTCGTGCAGACGAAGACTCTGATGGTCCGTCTGGTCGTGGCGCCGGACGGGCATCTGGTACCGGACGTGGCTGAACGGCTGCCGGGGCGTGGGTTTTGGGTAACGTGCGATCGCGCGCTGTTTCAGCGGGCGATTGCACGCAAGGTGTTTGCCAAGGTGGCCCGGCGGTCGGTGATCGTGGACGGGGCGCTGTTGGACCGGACAGTGGCGCTGCTGGAGCAGCGGTGTCTGGACGCGATTGGTTTGGCGCGTCGTGCCGGCCAGGTGGTGGCGGGGTTCGAGAAGGCGAGTGAGGCGCTGCGTCGCGGCCGCCTTGGTCATACTCGGATGCCGAATCGGCTGGTGCTGGCGGCTTGTGATGGAGGTGTCCACGGGCGGCAGGCGGTGGCGGCTTTGGCCGGCACGCTGCCGGTGGTCGATATGTTCGATGCTGCGGCGCTCGGCGCGGCATTGGGGCAGGAGCGGGCCGTTCACGCCGTGATGGCAGTGGGGGGCTTGGCCGAGCGTTTGCTGGTGGACGCCGCGCGATTGGCCGGCCTCAAAGGGTGCTCGCCCGCCTGGACCAGGTGCGGGAAGCCAGGGGCGGTTGATCCGGAGTAACATGAACCGGTCTGGTGCAGATGACGGAAACGAACGATCAAGACCGCAAGAAGGTTCTTCATCTGGCGGGCAAGGGTAAGCTCGAACTCAAGAAGACGGTCGATGCCGGATCGGTACGGCAAAGCTTTTCCCATGGACGGTCCAAGACCGTCGCCGTGGAGGTGAAGCGTAAGCGTACGGTGGAGAAGGGGGCTGCGCCTGGCGTGGCCGACGGCGGTGCAGCGGCACGGCGCGCAGCGGAGGGGCTGCCGTCCAAGTCGGGCGGGCGTGGCCAGAAGGCCGGCGCTGTGCGACAGTTGACGCGTGAGGAACGCGAGGCCCGTGAACGCGCGCTGCGGGGCGCGATTCAAGAGGAGCAGCGCCGGGCCCAGGTGGCCCAGTATGCCCGCGATACCGAGTCGTCTGACGAGGATGACATCGCAGAGCTTCCCGACGAGTCGGTCGGGGAGGTGATGGGCGGCGACGAGTCGGCGGAGAGCGTCGCGGGGACCGAGGTCGCCGAAGTCGTCGAAGTCGTCGAGGTGCTTGACGCTGAGGCGCTGCGGCAGCGCGAGATTGCGGAACTCGAACGCATCCAGCGCGATGAGCAGACCCGGGCCGAGGAGGCGGAGCGCCGGCGCCAGGAGGAAGAGGCCAAGAAGCGGCAGGCCGAGGACGCGCGGCGCAGGACAGAGGACGACCGGCGGCGCGGCGATCGCGGTGACCGTCCTGCCGAGGCCCGCGGGGAGCGGACCGGCGGTGAGCGTGGTACCGGCGAGCGGCCCGGTGGTGCGGGTGACCATCGTGGTGCTGCCGATCGCACCGGTGCCGACCGCGGTCCGCGGCCGGAGCGTCCGGCGCGTCCGGGGACGGCCCCGGAACGCGGGGCCGGCGAGCGCGGCGATCATCGCCCCGCCGCGGCGCCGCGGGTCGATGTGCCGACGGCTCTGAAGGCTCTGGGCAAGCGTCCCGGCGCGATGGTCGAGGAAGACGACGACCAGCGGCGGGCGAAGAAGATCGGCACCGGCCCCGGTGCGAAGATTGTGGTGGCCAAGCCGGCCCCGGCTCCGCGCAAGGGGTCGGATCGTCGGCGGACCGGCAAGTTGACGGTCGTGCAGGCGTTGTCGAGCGACGAGTCGGAGCGGGTGCGCAGCCTCGCCTCGGTGCGTCGCGCCCGGGAGCGCGAGCGGGCCCGGATGTCCGGTCGCCAGGAACAGCAGAAGATTACCCGGGATGTCATCGTGCCCGAGGTGATCACGGTTCAGGAACTGGCCATCCGCATGGCCGAGCGGGGTGCGGATGTCATCAAGGCATTGATGCGGATGGGGGTGATGGCGACCATCACCCAGACGATCGATGCCGACACCGCGGAGTTGGTGATTGCCGAGTTCGGGCATCGGGCGCGCCGGGTTTCGGAGTCGGATGTCGAGTTGGGCATGAAGGGCGCCGAGGACGGCGACGAGCAGCGGCTGGCTCGACCGCCGGTGGTGACGGTCATGGGTCATGTCGACCATGGCAAGACCTCGTTGCTCGATGCCCTGCGGCGGACGGATGTTGTCAGCCATGAGGCCGGCGGCATTACGCAGCACATCGGCGCCTATCAGGTTACACTGGGTGACGGCAACCGGATCACCTTTATCGATACCCCCGGCCACGCGGCATTCACCGAAATGCGGGCCCGGGGCGCCAATGTCACCGATATCGTGGTTTTGGTGGTGGCGGCCGACGACGGGGTGATGCCGCAGACGGTAGAGGCGCTTCAACACGCCCGCGCCGCCAAGGTGCCGCTGGTGATCGCGATCAACAAGATCGACCTGCCCGGCGCCCGGCCGGAGCGCATCCGGCAGGAGTTGCTCCAGTACGGTCTGGTGACCGAGGAACTGGGCGGCGATGTGCTGGCTGTCGAGGTGTCGGCCAAGGCCAGGATCGGACTCGACAAGCTTGAGGAAGCCATCCTGCTTCAGGCAGAAATTCTCGATCTGCGCGCCAATCCCAATCGTTCGGGTGAGGGCGTGGTGGTCGAGGCCAAGATCGAACGCGGCCGCGGTCCGGTGGCGACGGTTCTGGTTCAGCGGGGAACGCTACGGGTTGGTGATGTGTTCGTGGCCGGCAGTGAGTGGGGCCGGGTGCGGGCGCTGATCAACGATCGTGGCCAGACGGTGACCGAGGCCCCGCCGGCGACGCCGGTCGAGGTGCTCGGGCTCGATGGCACCCCGATGGCCGGCGAAGATCTGGTGGTGGTCGAGAGCGAGAACAAGGCGCGCGAGATCAGTGAGTTTCGCCAGCGCAAGAAGCGGGAGGCGCAGGCTGCCGCCAGTACCCGCGGTACGCTGGAGCAGATGTTCAGCCGCATCCAGGAGGGTGAGGTCAAGGAACTGGCCGTCATCATCAAGGGTGACGTGCAGGGGTCGATCGAGGCGATCGGTGGCGCGATCGAGAAGCTGGCTGGCGACAACACGGAGGTTAAAGTCCGGGTGCTGGGGTCGGGCGTGGGAGCGATCAACGAGTCGGATGTGACTTTGGCCAGTGCGTCCAAGGCTATGATCATCGGCTTCAATGTTCGTGCCAACCCGCAGGCCCGGGAGACGGCCAAGCGCGATGGGGTGGAGATTCGGTACTACTCGATCATCTACAATATTCTCGACGACATGCGGCAACTGCTGACCGGCATGCTTTCGCCGACTTTGCGGGAGCGGTTTCTCGGCAACGCAGATATCCGGCAGGTCTTCAATATCACCAAGGTTGGCAAGGTGGCCGGCTGTATGGTTCAGGAGGGCGTGGTCAAGCGGGGCGCCGGGGTGCGTCTGCTGCGCGACAACGTGGTCATTCACACCGGGTCGCTCAAGACTCTCAAGCGCTTCAAGGAAGAGGTCCGCGAGGTGCGCGAAGGGTACGAGTGCGGCATGGCGTTCGAGAATTACGACAACATTCAGCCCGGCGACGTCATCGAGGCTTACGAGATCGAGGAAGTGGCCAGGGTGCTTTAAGCAAGTGGTATCTGCCCCGGTAGTCCGGTCCGAGTGGGACTGAAAAAATAGGGGGGGTCTGGGGGGCCGGTCAGGCCCCCCAGTTGGGGGCTTCGGGGGGCGAAAGCCCCCCGATCGCTTGTGTGGCCAACTTTCGGGGGGCTTCCGCCCCCCGAAGACCCCCTGATCCGGGGCCTGACCGGCCCCGGAACCCCCTTTTTTCATGAGGGGAGAAGGACCCGGGCAGTTACAATAAGCGTTTCGAGGTTTGCGTACCATAGAGGGCGGCTCGGCGGGCCGTCCTGTCCTGGCGCCATCGGGACGGTTTGACCCCATGGGCGGGAAGGAGTCCATAATCATGAGGCCTGGCGGGAAACGGCCTACCCAGCGACCGCTGCGGGTGGGGGAGGAGGTGCGTCACTGCTTGGCGGGCTTGCTTCACGAGGGGGACTTTCGTGACCCGGCGTTGCGCGCGCTCAACGTGACGGTGACCGAGGTTCGCATGAGTCCTGATCTCAAGCATGCGACGGCGTTCGTGTTGCCGCTGGGCGGCCATGATGCGGCCGGCGCACTGGCCGCGCTCCGGCATGCGCGGGCCCACCTTCGGTCGCTGGTGGGGCAGCGCGTCCAGTTGCGGCTGGTGCCCGATTTGCATTTTGAGATCGATGACTCGTTTGAGCGGGCGGCGCGGATTCGGTCACTGCTCGATAATCCCTTGGTCCGGCGGGATGTCGCCCGGACGGAGGGCGAGGGGGCGGAGCCGGTCGGCAGCGAAGACGGGGGTGAAGGCGGGGACGAGGACGAGGGCAGGGCAGGGGAGGCCGAACGTCCGGATTTGCCCAGTGGGCGCGGGTGACGTGACGCGGTTTCAAGGGGACTTCGCCCCCTGACGTTTTAACGGACTCCTTTTAGGTGGCGTCTATTGGAACGGAGTCTCTTAATGGGGGCGCGCCACCTTGCGGCCCGAATTTGCGAGGAATACGAGGAGAGGACGGCGCCGTGGCGCGGAGACGGAAGGGGCGGCCAGTGTGCGGCTGGCTGGTGCTGGATAAGCCGCCGGGGGTCACGTCGACCCAGGCACTCAATCAGGTGCGTCGGCTGTTCAACGCCGAGAAGGCTGGACATGGGGGGACGCTGGACCCGATTGCCTCGGGGGTGCTGCCGATAGCGTTCGGCGACGCCACCAAGACGGTGTCGCTGGTGATGGATGCGCAGAAGGAGTATTGGTTCCGGGTGCGCTGGGGCGAGCAGACGACGACTGACGATTGCGAAGGCGACGTGGTCGAGATGTCACCCGTACGGCCGACGGCAGACGCGATCAACGCGGTGTTGCCGGCTTTCACCGGGATCATCGAGCAGGTTCCGCCGACTTTTTCTGCCATCAAGATCGATGGCGCGCGCGCTTACGATCTCGCCCGCGAGGGTGAGGTGGTCGAGTTGGCTGCGCGCACGATTTTGATTGAGAAAATCACCCTGGCGGCGCAGCCGGACGGGGATCACGCCGATTTTTTGGTGGTCAGCGGCAAGGGTGCCTATATGCGGGCGCTGGCCCGGGACATCTCGCTGGCGCTGGGGACAGTTGGTCACGTTGCCGCGCTGCGGCGGTTGCGAGTCGGCCGCTTCTCTCTCGAAAGGGCGATTTCCCTTGACGAATTGGGGAGGCTGGCGCAAACAGCCGATCTTGATACAGCTTTGTGGTCGATTGAAGCAGCGCTGGACGACATCCCGGCCCTTGCTCTGACCGATCAGGAGGCGCACCGGCTGAGACTGGGGCAGACGGTGGCGCTGTTGCAGCGGCAGCACAAGGATTGGCTGAAGCGGCTGCCCGAAGATGCTGGCGAAAGCGGTCGGCTGTTGCTTGCCACGGTTGGTGGTCGCGCAGCGGCATTGATACGACTCGAAGGCATTGAGGTTGTACCGGTGCGTATCCTTAATCCCTGATCCGGCTGTCGGGAGGGCGTCGCCTTTCCGGGCGTGCCTGCCGGGGCGTCTTGGCGTTTATGGCGGCCGGGCGTTCGTGGGGGCACGGCACCAGCCACCATCGGTTGTGCCCTCCGGTGGAGGACACTGGCTGCACACTTATCGCGAAGGAGAGTCACTACGATGTCGATCTCCGCCGAGCGCCGGAAAGAGGTCATCGCCGAGTATGCGGCGAAGCCGGGTGATACCGGCTCTCCAGAGGTTCAGGTTGCGCTGTTGAGCGAGCGCATTCGTAACCTGACCACCCATCTTCAGACCCACACCAAGGACTTTCACTCGCGGCGCGGCCTGCTGGTGATGGTCGGGCAGCGGCGGCGGGTTCTGGACTATCTCAAGAGAATCGATGTTCAGCGCTATGAGGGTTTGATCCAGCGCCTGGGTTTGCGCCGCTAGCGGCGGCGGGCGTCAGGCGTGGAGCCTTTCCCTGACAGGACCCGTCCTGCGTCGTTGGTCGACCGGAGCGGGCTGCCCTGATCAAACGGTGGGAGAAAGCCGGCTCCGATCCGCGAGGGAGCCGGCTTTTTGTTTGTAGGTTCGGCGGTGCGCTCCTTTGGTTCCCATTTTGGTACCATTTGGGGGCGCTGCTGCTGGAAGGCGGATGACCGTGAAAGATCCCCCCGGGCCTCGCCGCCCGCGCCGAAGCGCGGGGCCGGGCAGGAGGCCCCTGGGGTGGGACATAAGGACAGGGCACGATGTTTGAGGTATATCGCAAAGAGATCGAGTGGGCGGGGCGCAAGCTGACGTTCGAAACCGGCAAGATCGCGCGCCAGGCTGACGGCGCAGTGCTGGTGACCTATGGCGAGACGACCGTGCTGTGCACGGTGGTGGCGCAGAGGACCGTGCGGCCAGGAATTGATTTCTTCCCGCTTACGGTCAACTATCAGGAAAAGACGTTTGCGGCGGGCAAGATTCCGGGCGGCTTTTTCAAGCGTGAGGGCCGTCCCTCCGAGCATGAGACGTTGACCAGCCGGATGATTGATCGCCCGATCCGTCCGCTGTTCGCGTCCGGCTTCCGCAACGAGACTCAAGTCATCTGCACGGTCCTCAGCCATGACCTTGAGAACACGCCGGATATCGTCGCGATGGTTGGCGCCTCGGCGGCGCTGACCCTGTCGGGAATTCCCTTCCTGGGGCCGATTGCGGCCGCCCGGGTCGGCTACAAGGATGGTGCCTATATTCTCAATCCGGCCCAGGAGGATATCCGGGGCATCGATCTTGATCTGGTCGTCGCCGGCACCGCCGACGGCGTGCTTATGGTCGAGTCGGAGGCCAAGGAGCTTTCGGAGGACGTGATGCTGGGGGCGGTGGTATTCGGTCACCGCGCCTTCCAGCCGGTGATCCAGGCGATCATCGAACTGGCCGAGTTGTGCGCCAAGGAGCCGTGGCCGTTGCCGGAGTCCCCCTTCGACAAGGCGGCGATCCTGGCGCAACTGCGTGAGCTGGTTGGCACGGAGGTTGCCGCGGCGTATCGGGAGACCGGCAAGCAGGCGCGTCACGAGGCGGTGGCCGCTGCCAAGGCGAAGGCGCTTGCGGCATTGGTCAGTGACACCCTGCCGCAGGAGGCCGTGGCTGGCGGTTTCAAGAAGCTGGAGGCGGAAATCCTGCGCGGGGCGCTGATCGACACCGGCCGGCGTGTCGATGGGCGTGATACCAAAACCGTGCGGCCGATCGTCTCCGAGGTCGGCGTGCTCAAGCGGGCCCATGGGTCGGCGTTGTTCACAAGGGGCGAGACTCAGGCCCTGGTGGTGGCGACGCTTGGCACCAGTCAGGATGAGCAGATCATCGACTCGCTGGAGGGAGAGTATCGCGAGCATTTCATGCTCCACTACAACTTCCCTCCCTATTCGGTGGGCGAGATCGGGCGCATGGGCGCGCCGGGTCGGCGCGAGGTCGGTCACGGCAAGTTGGCTTGGCGGGCACTGCGACCGCTGCTACCGGCCAAGGAGCAGTTCCCTTATACGCTGCGGCTGGTGTCCGAGATAACCGAGTCGAACGGCTCCTCGTCGATGGCGACCGTGTGCGGTGCCTCGCTGGCGCTGATGGCTGCCGGGGTGCCGCTGGGGCGGCCGGTGGCCGGCATTGCCATGGGGTTGGTCAAGGAAGACAAGGGTTTTGCCGTCCTGACCGACATTCTGGGCGATGAAGATCATCTGGGCGACATGGACTTCAAGGTGGCCGGCACCGAGCGCGGGGTGACCGCGTTGCAGATGGACATCAAGATCACTTCGATCACCGAGGAGATCATGCGGGTGGCGTTGGCCCAGGCCCGCGATGGGCGGCTGCACATCCTGGACGAGATGGCCAAGGCCCTGCATGGCGCGCGCGAGGAGATCAACGTCAATGCGCCACGGATTACGATCATCAACATTCCGAAGGAGAAGATTCGGGATGTGATCGGCTCCGGCGGCAAGGTGATCCGGGAAATCGTCGAGACCACCGGCGCCAAGATTGATATCGATGACGACGGCACGGTCAAGGTGGCGGCGGTTGACGCCGTTGCCGCCCAGTCGGCGATCGACTGGATCCGCGGCATCGTTGCCGAGCCCGAGATCGGCGTTATCTATACCGGCAAGGTGGTCAAGGTGGTCGAGTTTGGCGCCTTCGTCAACTTTCTCGGCAGTCGCGACGGTCTGGTTCACATCTCGGAGCTTTCCGGGCAGCGGGTCGCCCGGGTGGCGGATGTGGTGAAGGTCGGCGACGAGGTCAAGGTCAAGGTGCTCGGCTTCGACGAGCGCGGCAAGGTCAAGCTGTCCATGCGTCAGGTTGACCAGAAGACCGGTCAGGATGTCGGTGGGGCCCCCGCCGGCGGTGGAGCAGGTGCCGGCGCGCCAGCGGGCAGGCGGTAAACGCTCTTCGCCTCGGTCAGATGTCCAGGTATCTCACCCTTTGTGAGAAAAGGGGGTTCCGGGGCCGGTCAGGCCCCGGATCAGGGGGCTTTCGGGGGGCGGAAGCCCCCCGAAAATTGGGCACACGATTAATCGGGGGGCTTTCGCCCCCCGAAAGCCCCCAACTGGGGGGCCTGACCGGCCCCCCAGGCCCCCCCTTTTCTTAAATATTCGCAGAGCCGGGGCTCCTTCCTTTCTGTGCGGTCGCCTTAGTGTATGGTGCTGGAGGCGAACAGCGTTTCCAGGCTGTCGGCCTCGAACACCCGGTCGATGCAGGCTTCAAGCGTCGCGGTGTCGAAGGACTTGACCCGTGCTTGCAGCACATCCGGAACCGGGCCGAAGCGCTTT
>Ga0172367_10003320_pt1 | contig 21025 bp, 23 predicted proteins | sample Lak10m_FD_114542 | JGI IMG/M metagenome (GOLD analysis project Ga0172367, IMG submission 114542) | Freshwater microbial communities from Kabuno Bay, South-Kivu, Congo - kab_022012_10m | ecosystem: Environmental > Aquatic > Freshwater > Lake | place: Democratic Republic of the Congo: South-Kivu... | reverse complement strand
CGAGTTGATCACCAACGGGCTGCTGCTGACAGAGGAACGCTCGCTTCAATTCATCCGCGCCGGCTTGGACGTGTTGTGGGTCTCGCTGGATGGCTCCTCCCCGGAAAGTTATGCCGACGTGCGGCTGGGGTCGTCGCTCCCGCAAGTGGTCGAAAACTTGAAAGCCCTGCGCCGCATCCGCTACAAAGCCACAGATATCGACAACACCAAGCCCAATCTCGGCATTGCCTTTGTCGCCATGAAAGACAACGTCGCGGAATTGCCCGAAGTCCTGCAATTGGGAATCAGCCTGGGCGCCAAACAATTTTCGATCAGCAACGTGCTGGCGCACACGCCCGAACTTCTTGAGCAGGTTCTCTACAAACGCACTGTGCGAAATACTGCCACGCGCCTGTCCACGTCCATTCCGTTGGTCAACCTGCCGCGCATGGATTGGGATAACCTCACAAAAGACGTGCTGGCGGATATCTTTTCCCGAAAATACCGGCTGGAACTGGCTGGCTACGAAATCAACCGCGCAGTGGATACCTGTCCATTCATCGAGCAGGGCAGCACCGCCATCCGCTGGGACGGGAGCGTCTGTCCGTGCCTGCCGCTTTTGCACACCAACCAGAATTATTTTGGAAAACAAGTACGCCGTTCGCAGGCTTTTGCGATTGGAAATATCCTTGAGAAGGATTTGCTCGAAATTTGGGGGGATAAAAAATATGCCGACTTGCGGGAGCGCATCCAGCGTTTCGACCACTCCCCCTGTACCTTTTGCAGCGGCTGCGAACTTTCCACCGATAACGTCGAAGATTGTTTGGGCAACACCGAACTTACCTGCGGCGGATGTCTATGGGCGCAAGGTGTAATCCGCTGCCCATAATGTGTGACATGTCCCCTTTAACGGCATACGCCGCGTTCTCACGCGGCGCAGCCAAGACCAACTCAGAGGGAGGAGAGAGTTTGGAAGAGCAACTTTCGGTTACTCAATTACACAGGGTCAACGTCAGGGTTCGTGCCACACAGGGAGCAGGATGCCTTATCGACGGCGTTGCATTCCAAAGCATTGGAACAACGGTGGGCAAGCACTCTCGGCGGCTGGTCGGGCAGGATTTCGGCGGGATAAACCACCTGGTCTTCAATCTGGACTTCGTGACCGACATGGTCACAGTGGGTCACTTTTTCGACTTTCCAAATTTTTTCTGCCATATTGAACTCCTAACGCTAAAGGTGTTCCCAGTGTAAAAGAAAAGGATTTTTCGGGCTAGTGACAGGCGTCATAAAGTGCCGCGACAAAACGCCTATTTTGGACATGATGTGTCCTTATTTTTTTGTAAGGCGAAAGATGCCGCCATTGTCGCTGGCGAAGTAGATTTCACCCGCTTCATCCTGACCAAAGGTAGTGATGGTCGTACCTGTCTCGAACAGCAGTTGCGGCTGCCACAAGCCGTCCGCTAGAATCAAGCCCCAGATTTTGCCCGAACAGTAGTCACCGTAGAAGTAGATGCCGTTCCACTCGGGCATGGCGCCGCGATAGACATATCCGCCCGTGACAGAGCATCCGCCTTCGGCATGACTGTATTCCATCGCAGGAAGCAGCATCCCCGACTGCGGTTCACTGTCGTAGGCGTGACTTCCTTCCATGACAGACCAGCCGAAATTTGCGCCTGCGCCCCAACTGGCGGGAAGATAATCGACCTCTTCCCATTGGTTTTGCCCCACGTCGCCAATCCACAAGTCGCCCGTGAGTTTGTCGAAGGAAATGCGCCAGGGATTTCTCAAGCCATACGCCCAGACCTCGGAGCCAAAGGGATTGTCGACAGGGATGGCGTAGGGGTCGCCGTTTGTCACGTCGAGCCGCAGAATTTTGCCGAGGAGGGAATTGGTATTTTGCCCGTTTTTGTGCGGGTCACCGGCGCTGCCGCCGTCGCCAAGCGCAACGTAGAGATGACCGTCAGAACCAAAGGCAAGCGCGCCGCCGTTGTGGTTTTGGTAGGGCTGTTCGATGATCAGCAAAACCGTCTCGCTGTTTTTGTCGGCAGAATTGCCGTTGGCTTGAAAGCGCGAAATGCGGGTATGCCCATCTGCCCCCGTGTAATTGACGTAGAAAAAGCCATTGGTTTCGTAGTCGGGATGAAACGCCAGACCGAGCAAGCCCATCTCGTTGCCGCCTTCGCTCACGCGGTCGGTGATGTCGAGGAGGGGCGCGTCGAGCAGTTGTCCGTTTTCGTAAACGCGGATAAAGCCATTTTTCTCGATGATGAACAACCTGCCCGAATCATCGTTTGCGGGTTGAATATCCACCGGGCGATACAAGCCGCTGAGGATGGGCTGCCATTCGTAACCTGCCGCGTTCGGAAAAGCTGCGGCGTAGGCTGGCGGCGGGGTGGTGGCGGTGGCAAGCGGCTGAGGCTGGGACTCGGCTTGAGGCGCTGAATCAACTGTCGGCGTGGCAAGGGTGATGGGCGTGACGGTTGGAGAAACAGATTCTGCCAATCCTCCACCACAGGCGGCGAGAATCGGCAGAATCAAAAAAATCAACCAGCGTTTCATCAGGATTGTTTATCGCTGACATCGGTGGTTTCGGCGTCCACCACTTCATCACGCGCATTGATTTCCATGTTGCCCGCGAGTTCTTTCATGTGTTCAGCGACGACTGTGGGCGGGCAGAGTTCGGTGAAGACGTAGGAGCCGAGCCAGAGCAGGGCGGCGTCATCCACTGCGCCAATGACGGGGATCGAGATTGCATCCACAGGCGAAACGAGATAAACCAATGTGCCGATGGGAATCAGTTTTGCAAGCACGCTGACGCGGCTGTCGCCCATGAGACGAAAGATGAGTTTGAGTTGGTTGATGACGCTGCGAACCACGCCGCTTTGCTGCGATACCATGAGGGTGGAAGGTTTCTTTTCGTCCATTTGAATCTCCTTTGATGAGTACATTATATTCCATTCGAAGGTATCTACGAATTTGCGGGGAGTTGGATGCAACGCAATGATAAAATTGCGTCATGCCTTACTTGGTGGATGGACATAATTTGATACCCAAGGCGGGATTGCGGCTTGATTCAATCGACGACGAATTGGAACTGGTGGCGATCCTGCAAGACTTTGCGCGGCTGAAACGTCAGCAGGTGGAAGTGTATTTCGACGGCGCGCCGATGGGGCAGGCGGGAACGCGCAAGATTGGAACGGTGCGGGCGCATTTTGTGCGGCTGGGGCAAACGGCAGATAATGCCATCCGCGCGAGGCTAAATCAAATGGGGAAGGATGCAAAAAACTGGACGGTGGTATCTTCGGACAGGGAAGTGCAGGGCGCGGCGCGGGCAAACCAGGCGCAGTTCGTTTCTTCGGAAGAGTTCGCAAAGATGATGAGGGAAGCGCGGAGCGCGACGCCCAAGGCAAACTCAAGCCAGCAAAAACTTTCAGAGGCAGAAGTGGATGAGTGGCTGGAACTATTTCGTCACGGCAAGAAACGATTGAGATAATTTTAGTCCAAATTCTAATCTTTTCTTAATCAAATTTGGACTGGTTTGGTGTATATTCTGGATACCGACACCTGCCCTCCCCTTTATTGGTATTAGGTGTCCCCCGCCGCTGGATTTGCATGTCCCCCCCATGCTGATCGGCGGCGGGAACTTTTTAAGGGGTTAAGAGGGTTGATGGCGGGATTGTCGATGGCGGAGGAATGCGGCGCGGAGTTTTTGCAAGCCGAGCAGGTTCAAGAAGATGGACGCAAGAATATTCAAACGCGCCAACGCTGTCGGCGGGTGGAGGAAGAGGGCGCGAATCCACGCGGAGAGCGCGGCAACGGGTTGACCGCCATCGAGCAGGTAGCGGGAGTCTACGCGGTTGGCGGAAGCGCGGGCGCGGCGGCTGACCTTTGCCAAAATAGGCGAGAGGGTTTCATCTCGTGCGGCGAAATCCAAAATGCGGAAGGCGTCCCGCCCGAATGCGGCGGCTTGGGCGATGTTCTTCGCCTCGGCGTGATACCGCGCCGCCGCCCAAGTCTGGTTCACGTGCAGGATTTTTTCGCGCTGGGCGATGCGAATCCACAAGTGATGGTCAAGCATGAAATGAAAAACGGGGTCAAGTTCCCCTGCGGCTTGCAAGGCGGAACGGCGCATGAAGACGGCAGGCTGTCCGATAATTTGAAAGCAGAGCAGGTCTTCGAGAGACAGTTGTTTGTAGGTCAGGGTGTTGAAGGTTTTGCCGTCCCCGTCCACGGCGAGCATATTCGCGTAAACCAAAGCAACTTCGGGATGTTCCTCGAAGACCTTCGCCGCCGCGCCGACTGTCCCCGCCAGATAATAATCGTCCGAGTTGAGCCAGGCAACGATGTCGCCTGTAGCGCGGGAAAACCCCTTGTTGATGGCATCTGCCTGCCCGCGGTCTTTTTCTGAAACCCAGTACGCCAGTTTATCGGCGTATTTTTTGATGACCGCCACGCTGTCATCCGTCGAGCCGCCATCGATGACGATGTATTCGATGCGCGGGTAATCCTGATTCAAGACGGATCGAATCGTCTGCTCAAGATAGGCAGCTTGATTAAACGAGGGGGTGATGATGGAAACAAGGGTCATGCTCAGAATAATGTGTTGTAATCCGCTTTGGGGAAGATGGTCAATTTGCCGCCGACGGTGGCGTCCAACACTTCGCGCCCCGATTTTTGGTAGAAGTCGCGGGCGAGGGCATAACCGATTTCGGAGGTGTCGAGATCGGGCAACTGCCAGCGAATTCCCTTGCCAAAATAATTTGGCGAGACGTGGTTCGGGTCATCGCCTTCTGAAACAATGGTCTTGTTTGCCTCGCCTTTGGATGCGAAGTTGTGGTCAACGCCAATCAAAATCGCCTGCTGGATTCCCATGTGGAAGGCGAGTTGCAAGGCGACATTGGTGACTGTGGCGCTCTCCCAAACCCGTCCGCGCACATCGGGCGAGAAGCGGGGTCCCGTGTAGGAGGTGTAGAGGAAGGTTGGAGTTTGGGAAATTGGTAAATTGGTATTAAAGTGACGGCGGGAGCGCCATGCAAGAAACTTCGGCATGGAAAGCGCGAGAATATCGGCATGGAATTGCTCGATGACGAGGTCGTTGATGGAGCAGAAATAGGTGGTTTGAAATCCCATTTCTGGAAACATGACGTAGATGCGGTTCATGCCGAAGGTGATTTCGTTTTTGAGCTTCGAGAGGTCGGTCTGTTTGAGGCTGGGACCGTTGCCGATGATGAAGGCGCGTTTGCCTTTGTGGATGTCTTTTAATTCCGCAAGGCGGCGGATACTTTCACGCCGCCAGGGGTGAAGGTAGGCGGCGGGCAACTGCGGCAGACGGCGGACTCCGTCGTAAGTATCACGGAGGAAGTTGAGGGCAGGCGCAGGCAAAAGCGATTTGAGCGTTTGTTTCATCGGGGAGTCAATTCCTTGCGAAGGTTGAGGACAAGCCCAAGCGTGGAAGCGTTAAGCAAAACAAAGAGAATATCCACCCACCCGAACTGGTCGAAGATGCTGAGGAGAATATTCAGGCTGAGCGTTGCAATCGCAAGCCAAAACACGACGGGCTTTCCAGAGCGGATGAACAATCCACAGAGCAGCATGGCAAGGGCATCGCCCAGCATCAGGATGCCATAGATCATGTACACCATCCTCAAATTTGGGTCAGGGCTGGCGCGGAACATGGAGTTCACGCCGAATGTCGACAACACACCCGCGAGCAGGAAAAACGAATATTGGGCGAACGAAGGGAGATTTTTTTTCATGGCTTGGGAAAATATTGTCGGCGGAGCGGAACGACCACCCACAGGATGAGGAGATTCATGATAAAAGAAATCGTGAAAAACGGGTCGAGGATATTGAAAGCGCACAATACAAGATTGAAAACCACGCTGACAAGCGCGAGAAAATACGTCCATTTTTCGGGCTTGCCGAGTTTGATGCCGCTGAAAAACATCAAACCCGCATTGAAAAAAACAAAAAGGGTCACGACATCAGCCGAGGACAGGTTCTTATTCAAGACTGCCATGTCGTAATAAATGTATATGCCGTACCCAAACCAAAGCGCGGCGTTAAAGAAAAAAAATCCGCGCCCCATGTTTATTTTCAACGGGTCGGTTTTCCTTCGTCTTTTGGAGGGCGCTTCGAGTTTTTTAGCTTTCCTGCTCATGTCATTATTCGGTGCTGAGTCGCGCCGTTGCGCCGCCGTCCACGACCATTGCCTGCCCCGTCATAAAGGAGGATTGTTCGCTGTCGGCGAGGAAGTAAATGGCGTGAGCAATCTCTGCGGGAGTCCCCACCCGCCCGTTGACCGTCTTGCGGGCAAGGTTGTCGAGCCGCGCCTGAATGTTGTCACCGCCGAGGTGTCCGCGTCCCAGCCCAGCGCGAAGCATGGGCGTATCCACCGCGCCAGGCAGAACCGCATTAACACGGATGTTATCGGGCGCGAACTCGATTGCCATTGCGCGGGTCAGGGCGAGGATGCCGCCTTTGGAAGCGGCATACGCCGAAATATTGACCGAAGTCTGAACCGCGTGAACCGATGAAATATTGACCACGCCCGCCCCGCCCTGCGCCTTCAAAAGCGGGTGCGCCAGTTTGAGTCCGAGGAAGACCGAACGCAGGTTGGCGTTCATCACCGCGTCCCATTCCTCGACAGTGGTCTCGACCAACGGCTCGGCAATTTGTAATGCGGCATTGTTGACCAGCGCATCGAGCGTGTCGGTGAAGGCATGAACTTTCTCGAAGATGGCTTGCATTTCTTCGGGACGGGCAATGTCGGCTTGGATGAAAAGCCCGTTTTGCGGGAAGTCCGCGCCGAAATCTGAGCGATCCACGCCGATGACTCGCCAGCCGCTTTCGGCAAAGAGTTGGACGGTTGCGCGACCAATTCCGCCTGCCGCGCCTGTGATTAAAATAGTTCTTGATTTATGCATTCTTTATCCTTCATATTTTATGCCCAGCCCCTCCACCAGATTCTTGATCGTGTTCCAGTGGACTCTTTCCCATGCGGCAGGGCTGGAATTTGCATTGTGCGGGGCAAGCATGACGTTGTCCATTTTCAACAGCGGACTATCCAGCGGAAGCGGCTCGTGCTCGAACACATCCAGCGCCGCGCCGCCGATTTGTCCCGACTGGAGCGCCGCGACGAGGGCTTTTTCGTCCACGATGGGTCCGCGCGCGGTGTTGATCAGCACGGCTGACGGCTTCATCTGCCCCAAAGTTTTTTCGTTAATGAGATGATGCGAAGTGGGATTCAAGTCACAGTTGACAGAAACAAAATCAGAATCAGCCAACAGCGAGTCGAGGTCGGTCATGTGAATTCCAGACTCGGAGACGAAGACGTGGTCAATCTCCACAATATCTGTGCCGAGGACTTTCATGCCGAAGGCTTTTGCACGGCGGGTGACTGCCTTGCCAATGTTGCCGATACCGATGATTCCCAGCGTGCATTCGCTAAGGGTTTTGCCTGGAATTTTTTCCCATTCACCGCGCTTCATGGCGGCATCCATCCACGGTCCCTTGCGGGCAAAGGCAAGCAGGTAGCCGAGGACGGTATCGGAGACGGGGGTGGTGAAAGCATTCGGCGTACGCCCAAGCCTCACCCCAAACTGCGAACAGGCTTCGGCGGAGATCGAGTCCACGCCTGTGCCCCACTTCGAGATGACTTTCAAGCGCGGGACGCAGGCTTCGATCACACGCGGGGTGTAACGGTCATCGCCGCAGATGGTTCCATCGAATTGACCCGCATATTGGAGCAGGTCATCCTCTTCCATTCTTTCCTGAACATCAGGGACGATCAGTTCAATTCCATATTTCTCAATGACAGGTTTGAAGCGTTCTAAAAATGGAATCATGTAGGGGGCGGTCATCAAAACGGTTGGCATTTATTCACCACAGGTATTTGGGGTTTCGGAAAAATCGTATAACTTCGGCACAGGCGAGAAATAACTGACGTCTTCAAGAATATCATAATTGCCGCCGAAGTACATGTTGAAAATTAAACGGAAGGTATTGACGGGCGTGATGGTCGGGTACAACTCGTCGTTGTGTTCGGGCAGGTAATAGGCGCTGAAAACCGACAGCCGCTGCGCCTGTGGCAACATCCAGGGACCGTGGTCTCCTTGCAAAAGGATAATCGGCGGCGTGTCGGATTCTGCAAGCAGGGTGTCGATGGCTTCGAGCATTTTTTTGTTGAGCCAGGTCAACTGATTGATGTAACCCTTTTGATATTGATCGCGCGGATACTGCCGCTGCTCGTTCCAAAAATCGGGCGGATAGGTGGGATTGCCTTCGGGATCGAACACAAACGGCGGGTGCGGCGAAATCACATGGATGTAGGCGAAGGTCGGTTCGGGCATGTTTGCCATGTCATCCATGCTGTCGAAGATATTGTTGAAACGGTCGCGGAACGCCTGCCCCATCACCGCGTCTGGGTCTACCCAGCCGAAATCCTGGGCGTAGCGCCCGAGCGTTGTCCGCAGGAAAAGCCCTTCGAATTCGCTCATGCCCGAGGTGAACGGCGGCGGCTCGACAAAAACATCGGCATCGTCGAGTTCGTTCCACGCAAAGCCCGTCGCAAAGTTGACCGTCTTGTAGCCCATGCGCTCGAAGTTGTAGCGCGCCGCGCTGTGCTTGAGCGAATTCCACAAGGTGCGCCGCGCCGTGCTTTCGGGATTGAACTCATCATCGAGTTCCTGCAAATACATCATATTCAACGATGACGCCAGCGAAATCTCAGTGCGGACGTAATTGCTCATGCCGCATTCGGCGACGTAGAATCCGCGCGCTTCGAGGGCATTCAAAAACTCGGTATTATCGTAGCCGTACACATCCCGCAAAACATCCTTGCGTCCGTACGAGTCGAGGATGATGTAGTAAACGTCGGGCGGATTCGCGGGCGCGGCGAGATCGGTTTGGATGGGAGCATTGTCCGCGCCGAGAGCGTGCGCGCTGCGCGTCCCACCCGTGAAGTTGATCTGCCACCCAGACATGATCAACAGGGCGAGCGCCACCGTGTTCAATGTGGAAGCGGCTGAGGCGAAGGTCAGCTTTGGGCGGGTCGCCCAGAACAAGGTCAGGGCGAAGCCAATTCCCCAGCCAAGAATCAGCCGTGATTCATAATTCGCATCGGGATACTTTTCATCCACAAAAATATAGGCATGTCCGAAGGTGAAAAACAACGCCAGCCAGAGCGCGGTCAAAAAGGCGGCTTTGTGCGGCTTCCTAAAAAACAGCCAGAGGACACAGTACAGAAGTCCGCCAAACGCAACCGAAGCCAGCAGCGGACGAAGCGCCGCGTCAGGCTGGACTTCTCCCGTGTTGGCGTTGAGCAATGCCAGTGCGGGGTAGGCGCTGATAGCAAGGAAATACCAGGGGGAGTTGAAGATTTTTGTGAGGGTCTTTTTCATAAAGTGAAATCGGCTTGAAGCCGTTGTTGAAACTCAGTATAATATAAGCGTAAAAGTCGAAAGGCTTCTCCCCCCCGCGAAAGGTCGCCTATTGTGGCGGCTGCGCCCCCGTCTGGAAGTGATGACGGTGCGGCTAGCGGGGTGGGTTGCTTTAAAGGTGATATTCCACGATTGTGTTAAATTTACCTTTAATTATGTCAAAGGCTTCCGAATCTCGTTGAGCATCCCGTCGTAAAACCGCGCCAGCCAACAAGTCGGCAACCTGAATAAGCGGTTCGCTTTTCGAGCGTTTTGTCAGCACGCGGCTGAAATGGCGCGGGATGTTTCTGCGTTTCATATAACGACGAAATTCCAAAGGGAGTTCAGGTTCGCCGCCAAATTCATCCAATATCAAAGTAGATTTTTCACGTTTTTCAGCGGGAATGGATTGAAGCAATTCGGTGATGCAGAAAAGATAAAAGTCAAGCCTGCGCATGGCGCGGAAAGGTTCAGGCAAAAGCGTTTTATCCACCACCAGCGCCCATGCTTCAAAATCTGCTCCTTGAAGCGACTGAAGAGCATGTTGCCTTATTTGAATGGAAGAAATATTGTTGAATTTGAACTCATACGCGGCAGGCAACCCAAACTCCAGCCGCACGTCTGCCAAAATCTGACGCAAGTTTTCGGGCTTTGTGGTGGCAATCACAGCCATTACAAAATAGCGGGATGCGCCTTTCCCAAAATTAAAACTGACATCGCCAGATTCATCGCCCGCAAACGTGATGGTTAGCATTTTTTCTTCCATTACGAATAATACCAACTGAAAATCTTGTTATAGACTGCCAGCAAAATTTTCTTGATTGGCGATAACTCCAGCAGGCGGCGGGCAACCCCTTTTCTCTTTTTACTTTTTACTTTGTTCTTCCCCAACTCTCCGCGCAGATAGCCCATTGTATTGGACATGTTCATCGCCAGCGGATCAGAGACCATCAGCCGCAATAAGCCCGCTTCGTTCATGCGCTTGTCCAACTGGCGGACTTGTCCCATCGGCTTGTCCATGTCGAAAGGCAGGAATTGCGCCAGCGTGGATTTGTACGCGGTGAACTGCCAATGGCTCGCGCCCGCCAACGCGGTGACGCTCTTGTAAACTATTTTCCAATCTCTAGTCTCTGCGTAAACCTTTTTATTTTCCTCTTCGGTTTGTCCGAGTGAGAGGTTGAATTCAAGGAAGGTTTGCCAGGGGATAAACTGACCATCTTCGAGCGTTGCATTGCTCCTCGCCCAGTTGAGCGTGGACTCGTAAAATTCAGGCGGGGTGCGGAAGGGTCGCGCTGTAACCATGCCCACATTCGGGAAGGTTTCGAGAATCTCCACCGAACGCTTAAGCCAGTTCGGGGAAAACAAAACGTCCGCGTCGGTGTAGGCAATGATTTCGCCAGGCGCGCCCGCCAGCATCATATTCCACGCGCCGCCCTTGCCCATGTTTTTCTCGGAGAGAATCAAATATTGAATCCGCCCTTCTTCCTTTTCATTGACCAGATACTCGCGGACTTCTTCGCAGGAGCCGTTATCGAAGACCATCAGGTCAAACGGCAAGCCCGCATCCTTACGCATGGATTCGAGCGAGGCTTTCAGCACGTCCAAAGTCTCGGCGTAGAATCCGCTCAGGAAGGGGATGTAATTAAGCAGGGCGACGGTGATCCGCTGGGGGCGAGCGACGTCTTTGACAAACTTGGCGGGGTTTTGACCTTTTCGCATGGATGGGGTTCCTTGACGTTGAACGTTAAACGTTTAACGTTGTTTGAGTATTTTTTGGATTCGTTTCTTCCATCTCTTCGGGCGGGCGATGTTTTCGACGGCGCTTTCGGGGAGGAAAAAGAACAAGGCGCGCAGAACCAGTTCAAGGGTGCGGGTGAGGCGTTGAGATGTCATCTGCGGGCGGGCAAGTTTACCAGCGACAAGACGGTGGGTTGAATCCAAAATTGTGTAGCGGATGTTTGCCTGTCCGCCCGCAAGGCGGATGTTCTCGTTGGTTTCTGGGTGATCATAATGAACTTTACCGCCAGGCAGGTGGCTGTAGTCGTGGTTCTGGTGAATAATCATCACCGAGGGCGTGCAGTCGATGACCAACCAGCCTTCGGCGCGGGCTTTGTAAATCATCCAGTTGTCCCAACCTGCGCGCCCGATGGTGAAGGCGGGAACATCGGTATAGCAGGATTTGGGGAAAAGGAAAAAGTCAGAGCCTGCGGGGCGGTGTAGAGAACCTTGACGATGGACGGTGGACGATAGACGGTTTTGCCAGTCTTCGGTGAACTCGATGGGCTGGGTAATGTCGAAATCCCAGCGCTGGCTCAACATGACGAATCTCGACCTTCGACCTTTGACCTGTTTCGCAGCTTCGACAAAATCGGGCATGAGAATCATATCCGCGTTGACGATGCAGAGCAGGTCGCTGGTTGAGTTTTCACGGGCAAGTTTGAACATGGACGAAATCAACGGGACGCCGCTGGCGTTGCGCTCGACCTGCGAGATGTGTTTGACGCCCAGTTCGCGGGCAACTTCGGCAAGCCCGTCTTCCTCGCCAAGCAAAATGACTTCGGCGTCTGGGAGCAAAGTCCACGACTTGATGGCGTTGCGCTGAATGGTTGCAATGTGCGGATTGGTGAAGGGCTTGGGGGCGGAGAAGAGAGTTATCAAAGTCATCAGGAATGAGTAACAAGTAAAAAGTGAGAAGTGATCAGTTTTTAGCGGCACGTTCGTCAATATCTTTGAGCGTTTTATGCTGCACGCCTGCGTTGATTTGCATCAGGTCGGGTTCATCGTGAACCAAGTCCAAAACTTCCTTCCATGAAAAATCATCGCGCCCGTTGAAGCGGCTGTACACCTGACGCATGAATTCGAGGTCTTCGGGGGTATCCACTGTCCAGCGGTAGTCGCCAAAGTCGGTGACGTTGTGAAGCAGGGCGATGTTAAATCCGCGCGGGGAAATGCCAGTTTGCAGGGTTCGGTTTTCAGTAATCAGTTTCACGCCTTCGTAAAAATAGGGCATGGCGTGTTCGCGGTGTTGGGGTTCTTTGGCTTCCTTCCAAGCCTTTTCCAATGCGGCAAAGGTGCAAACTTCCGTATCCAAACCAATCGGGTAGGTTCGGCTCCACGGCGGCGGCAGGCGATTCGCCGCAAAATCCACTGATGACGGATCACTGATTACTGTTCTCACCACATCATCAATCAGGTCAGGGTCAATCACAGGGCAATCCGCCGTGATGCGGACAATCACATCCGCTTTGGCTTGGGACGCGGCTTGATAATATCTATCCAGCACATCGAACAAACTGCCTCGCACGAAGGGAATGCCGCTGAAGTCGCAGTATTCCGCGACGGGGTCGTCGGATGGGTCGGTGGTGGTGGCGAAAATCACTTCGTCGAGAGTCTTCGCCCGCGAAGTCCGCGTGAAAACGCGGGTCAACATCGGCTGACCTGCAATGTCCGCGAGGATTTTTCCAGGCAGACGAGAGGAGGACATGCGTCCTTGAATGATGGCGACGATTTTGGGTTTCATGTTAAGAATTTACCACGGAGAACACAGAGTTCACAGAGATTCTTTTTGAAGTTTAATTGGCGAGCCTTTTTATGCCGCCGTATTTGAGTATTTTCACATTGAAATTAAGCAGCAAGCCAATCTTTCCACCAGAGATTTTCAGGTAGGAGAGCAATTGGGCTTCGTGAATGGGAGCAAGCCTTTCAACAGATTTTATTTCGACAATCACGGCGGCGTTGACCAAAAGGTCAAGGCGGTAGCCGCAATCGAGTTCCACGCCTTTATAAATCAGGGGTAATGGAACTTCCTGCAAGGCTTCGTATTCACGCTGTAAAAGTTCATAGCGCAAACATTCACGATAAGCAGACTCCAGCAAGCCAGGTCCAAGATTTCGGTGAACTTCAATCGCCGCGCCCAAAACTGCCTCGGTAATCTTGTTCAACTCATCCATGCTTAACTGTTTCATAAAAATCTTTTAACCTCTGTGGTCTCTGTGCGCTCCGTGGTGGACTATTCAGTCTCCGCTTCGGATGGAATCGGCAGCGGGGTGACAAACCCTTTGGCGCGGAATTTTTCGACGTAGTCGCGCACCATCCAGTAATCAAGACCAACCTGTTGGGCGATGTCAAAAATTGTGTGCGCGCCTTCAAAACGCATCATAATTTTTTCAATTGCGCGATTCAGCGCAAAATTCTCATGCCAATCAACCCATAAGCCATTTCCGCTTAGAAAAACAGGTCCCCTAAAAGTGCGTTTCGGAATGTAATTAGTCGCAAAGATACGAATAATTTGTTCAGCCACTTCGGATGCGCCCGAAAGCATATCATCATGAATGATGTCCAGATTGTCGTCCGTGGTATGGTATTCATCATAGGGCCAGCGATTAATGGAAATACTTGGCACGTTAACGCCGGGACCATTCATTACACGTTCATCATTTGGGGGATAATCTGCAAAAAAGCGCTCTTCATGTTGAATATTTTTTACTACATAATCAGCAATCCTATCGAGCAGGTGATTGTGCTGCCGCGTATGATGCCAGGCAATCTTGTTCTTGTTGCCTGTCATTTCGATGAAAATTCCGCCGCGCAGGTTTTGAATCAGGTCTTCGTTGTGAGAGAGATACACAATCGTGCCGATGGTCTCAGGTCCAAACCAGAAGCGGACGCTCATCGAACCAGCGGGCAGGGGATTCTCCGCCAGTCGCCGCGCCAGGTCGATTGCGCTGACCACGCCCGCGCCGTCGTCGTTGGCTTGGGCAGGGTGACAGGTATGCGCCTGCACGATGATTTCTCCCGCCGAGACGCTTGCTCCGCCTTCGGGATGAACCACCGCCGTCGCCATTTTGAATCCCTTGGCGGGGTCAGTGATGTATTCGGACTTAATCACAGCGCGGTATTTTTTGTCACGCGGGAGTTTATCGAAGACATTTTTCGGCAGGCAGAATCCCCAGTCGCGGTCGTAATATTTGAAAACCCAGGGGATGGCGTGCGGACGCTTTTCCGCAAAATGCAAATGCGGCTGGAGTTCTTCAAACGAAAGAACCTTGTCCACGGGCGGGGAATACGAAACGATGTGCAGCGGATTGTTTTTGAAATCCAGCACGCGCTCGCCGCCTTCGACTTCCAAATACGCCTCATGGACTTCGTAACGCTCAGGCACCTGCCACGTCCACGCCTTTTCCAGCGGAGCATAAGACTCGATGGTGTAATTCGACGAATCAGGCATATACGCGCCGATGATTTCCAGCGTCTTGTCGTGATCGTCAGACGCCAGCGTGCGGTGCAGCGGAAAAAATTCAGCCAATATGGATTTCAAAGATGTATAAGGTTTCATCATGTATTTCCTTGTCTACTTGTCTACCTGTTTACCAATTTACCATTTACTCACTTAATACTTCGGCTCTTCCACATAATGCAATTTCTCAGGCTCATTGCGGACAATGACCGACATATTCTCATAAAACTCATTCGCTGTCAGGAAGTGAACCTTTGCCGCGCCAACCTGAATTTCTTTAATCACGCCCCGCGCCAGCAGGTCGTTCATACCTGGCACAATGTAGGTCTTGTAGCGGTCATTCAAGCGCACAAACATCGAATACTTTTTGATTTGCGGCACACGGTCGTATCCCATGTAAACGCCCGCAAACTCCTTCACGCGGCGGTAATTGCACCCCACATTGTATTCGATGTAGTGGTGCATGGAAAACGAACTATTGAAATCCAACCCAATGCTGATGATGGTGGCGTTCAACTTGTGGAATAACGCAAACGCCGAGTTGGGACCATACGCCTCCACATCCTCGGTCTTGGAGAACTCATCCGCCAGCGCGCCCGAAACCGAAAACGAATAGATCGGGTGCGGCGTGCGTTTGGCGTCGGGACGCAGGCGCGCCAGTTCGGTAATCATGCCCATCTTCGAGGGCGTTTCCAGCACATCGAAATAATGCGTCTCAGTCCACGACTGGAAGTTGAACGCGGGGAACAACACCGTCCCCGTCGCCCCAACCAATTCGCGCAACGCGTCAATCACCGTCTCCGCGCCGCCCTCCACCCCGCCCAAAGATTTATACGAGGTGTGTACCACAATTACCCCGCCTTTATTTACATTGGTTTTTGAAAAACCGTCCAGCAAATCTTTCTTAGTTAGCATGTTTATCCTCCAATTGACAGTCACCTTAAAGGTGACTGTCAATTTTATTTCTTCAAACCTCGATAGACCTTCATCAACGCCTCGGCATTGTTTTTCCAGTCCGCTCGAAGTTCCGCGACCCGTCGGCTGGATTGCCCAACCTGGGGCAGAATCTCCCTTTGAGCGATTGCCGCCAGAATCTTCTCTGCCAGGTGATTCACATCCCCGTCACGGAAGAGCCAGCCGTTCTCCCCTTCCGTCACCCATTCCTTGTTGGCGGGGATGTCCGAAACGAGGCAGGGCAAGCCACAAGCCAGCGCCTCCATCAGCGAAACAGATGAACCATCGACATGCGAAGGCGAGATATATAAATCAGCGCGATGATACCATTCTGGCAGAACCGTTTGCGAAATCTGCCCCGCAAAGGCGACCCTATCCAACACATCGCCGTTCTGGAAAATCTGCCGCAGAAGGTTTCCCTGTGAGCCACCGCCCAGCAAAAGCAAATTCACGTCATCGCGCTCCTGCGCCACTTTGACGAATGCGCGGGCAAGCACATCCACGCCATAGCGCGATTCCCATGAGCGGTTGCAGAAGATGGTAAACGTTGAACGTTGAACGTTGAACGTTTTTTTCGAAAAATGCTCCAAATCCACACCCCAGGGGAAGACGATGGTTTTGTCGGGATTCATTCCATAGGCAACGGCTTTATCGCGCGTGACCTTCGCATCGCTGGTAAAAAACGTGGAACGCCGTAACGTGTAACTTGTAACCCGTTCCATCCATTTGCTTCTGTGGACATCATCCATCAAGTCGAAGCCCCACGACATGGTGAGGATTGGACGGAACCCGCTCAAGGTGGCGATCAAGGCGCAGGTTTGGATGGGTCCCGCATGGATGAGGTCGGGTTTGATTTGAAGCGCCACCCGCCGAAAGTCCAGAATCAGGCTTGGGAGTTTGCTCCACTTGAAGGGTTCGCGTCCGCCCTTCCACAAGACCAATTCCACATTGGGCGGCACGGGGCGGTCTTCCACCTGACGGGCATTGCCTTCCAGTTGCACAAAAAACACCTCATGCCCGCCCTCTGAAATGGCTTTCAGAAAGCGGTGGTCATGGGTGGAGTAACCGAGGGAGAAATAAAGAATACGCATAATTGGTGATTGGTGAATTGGTAAATAGTAAATGGTAAATTACCAATTACTATTTACGCACTACGCAATTAAATCCGTCCAGCGCAATTCCTTGCCTTTGGGCATATCCGCCAGCGCCTTTGCGCCGATGACATTTGGAATCTCATGCGGCTTGACCGCGCCAGGGGTAGCGGGACGCAACACGTCGATCATCTCACGGGTGAAGACCTCGCCCGCTTTGACGTCTCGCGCGGCGCGCAGACAGCGGCGTTGCACCACTTTGGTGTCCTGCTCGTTGTCGGTGATGAATTTATCCGAACCGCCAAACGAGCGTTCGAGCAGGCGGGTTTCTTCGACCATCTTCGCCCAGTTTTCGGGATTCATCGCAAACTTATGGTCGGGACCTTCGCGGTCGTTGTGGTCGGTGAAGTGGCGCTCAATCATGCGCGCGCCCAACGTCACCGCGCCGAGAACGGGAGCAAGGGCGTGGGTGTGGTCGGACAAGCCGAGGACAATTTCGGGGTACATGGCGGCGAAGGTCTTGAGGACGTTCAAATTGATGTGGTCGTAGTTCTTCGGGTCGGCGGTGTAATTGGTGTTGCATTGCATCAAACACAGTTGCGGATTGATTTTCAAAATGGCGCGTACCGCCCGCTGCACATCGGCAATGTCCGCCGCGCCGCTGGCAATAATCATCGGCTTGCCTTTGGACGCCATGTGCTCGAGCGCTTCAATCCAGTCAATTTCGCCCGAACCCGCCTTGAAGGCGGGAATGTACGGGTTGACATGCTCAATCGATTCAAAATCATAGGGCGAGGTGAAAAAGTCAATGCCGACCTTGTCGCATTCTTCCTTCAAAACTGGCGTCCAACTCTGCGAAACAGAAGCCGCCGCATAGACCTCGGTGACAGATTTCTTCCAACGCGCTTGATGGCTAACCTTCGAGTTCATGTGGTCGAAGCCGTAATCCGAGACGATTTTGGGAGCCTGAAAATGCTGGAACTTCGCCGCATCCGCGCCCGCTTCTTTTGCCAGCCGAATCAACTGTTTGGCGCGTTCCAAATCCCCGTCATGGTTGGCGGCGATGTCGGCGATGAAGTAGGTCGGGTGGTTCAATCCGATGGTGTGGCTGTTGATGGTTATGTTCATAACTCCTCCAAATTCTGTGGGAAAACAGGGAAAAAGTTGTTGATAACTATCCGCTTCCTGTGGATATTCTTTTACTCGAAAGCCAAAACTGGCGGCAAACTGTGGGAAACCTGTGGAAAAAACCTGTTTACCTGTTTACCTGTTTACCTGTTTCGCCTTCCACCTGTTGATAACTGCGGATTTTCTGGGGATAACCCTGTTGGAACTGTGTATAAAACTCGCTCAACCCTGTGGAAAATTCGGGGGGAACCTCGTCCAAATCTGTGCATAACTTGTTGATGGAAAGGCATAAGTTGTTGGCGCGTTTGGCAATCAGGCTGGAGGTGTTGATGGATTTGGGCGAAATCTCGCTCTCGCGCAACCCAAACCTACGCGCAACCTCAACCCCAAACTGATACTTGCTCATCGCCTGCGGACCAACGACGTGATACAAGCCGCTCAATTTCTTTGAAAGCATCTTGACCAAAATCCGCGCGGTGTCGTTGACCAGCATCGGGCAGAATTTGACATCGGTAAAGCCGCTCATGCTTTTGCCATGCGTCAGGTTGTGGTGAAAAAATTCCGCCAGGCTGCGACGTCCGCTCAGGCTCCAGCCGTAAAAGTTGACTCTTGCCACAATCGCCTCTGCGTTTTCGGCAAGGACAGCCTGCTCCCCGTCCAACTTTGTGCGGGCGTAGACGCTCAACGGGTTGGGCGCGTCGTCTTCGACGTAAAAACCGGGCTTCATGCCGTCGAAGACCGCGTCGGTCGAGATGTGAACCAAAGACGCGCCGCGCGTTTTGCAGGCGGTTGCCAACTGCGTGGGCAGGTCAACGTTCAGGCGGTGGGCAAGGTCTGGGTTGTTCTCGCAGGCTTCGAGGTCGGCGAGAGCGGCGCAGTTGATCACCCAGTCGGGTTGGACAGAGTCAAGGGCGGAGTCCACAGCCCCAGGGTCGAGCAAATCCAGCCGCAGGGTTGGAAACGGCGCGTTGACCAGTTTCCCCCGATCGACCGCAAAAATTTCATGCGCGCCCATCGTCTCCTGCGCGAGGTTGATTCCAAGCAGACCGCTGGCTCCGGTGAGAAGTATCTTCATGATTACGCTCGCGGGGCAAACCCGTAGGCAGGTAAACAGGTAAACAGGTAAACCCGATAACGCTCCATGCACTCATCAACCTGTGTACATGTATACATTTCTACCTCCTCACCCTTCGAGTTTGCCCTGCGCGAACAACTCCTCGAACGGCGCGATGAACTTCTTGATGCCTTCCACGTCGAGCCATTCGCTGTTGTTGTCGCTGGAGTAAACATAACCTTCGGGCAGCGCCTTGCCCTTATCCTGCCACGAGTAGCCAAACCAGATGGCTTCGGCGGGTTGAACCACGAACATATCGTCCAACTCAACCGTGTGACGCGCCTCGTCTTCTGAAATCAGCGCTTCGTGAAGTTTCTCGCCAGGGCGAATGCCGATGATGCTGACTTCGGCGTTCGGCGCAATCGCTTTTGCAAGGTCAACCACTTTTGTGCTGGGAATCTTGGGGACAAAAACTTCGCCGCCCTCCATTTGCTCGATGCAGTGGATGACGAAGCGCACGCCCTGTTCGAGCGAAAGCCAGAAGCGGGTCATGCGGTCATCGGTGACGGTGATTTTTCCACCCGCGCGTTGTTTGAGGAAGAGGGGGACAATCGAGCCGCGCGAACCGACGACGTTGCCATACCTGACGCACGAGAAGCGGGTTGCCAAGCCCCCGGCATAGGCGTTGCTTTGAATCGTCAACTTCTCACCCGCAAGTTTGGTTGCGCCGTACAGGTTCGCAGGGCTGACGGCTTTATCCGTGCTGACCATCAGGACTTTCTTCACATCCGAGTCCATCGCCGCCTCGACCACGTTTGCCGTGCCCATGATGTTGGTTTTGATGGCTTCCATCGGGTTGTACTCACAAGCGGGGACTTGTTTCAGCGCCGCCGCATGGACGACGATATCCACGCCGTGCATGGCGCGCAGCAATCGTTCGCGGTCGCGGATGTCGCCGATAAAGTAGCGCAGGTTTTCCTGGTTGTAGCCGCCGACCTGCATTTCGTGCTGTTTCAATTCGTCGCGGCTGAAGATGATGACCTTCTTCGGCTGTTTTTCTTCGAGCAGGATTTTGGTGAACTTTTTGCCGAACGAGCCTGTTCCGCCCGTGACGAGCACCACTTGATTTTTCCAGTCCATGAGTTCTCCTATTGTGTTGTCATTGCGAGAAGCGGAGCGACGAAGCAATCTCCTTGTAAACAGGAGCGCTTCGCAATGACCACGTTATTTTAATGCTTCAAACAAGCCAGAGTCTTTTGAGATAAAGATTTTACCGTCTGCCGCCAGCGTGGCGGCAAACTCGTTCTGCAATTGGGTCAATTCGCCTTCGTCAATGTCCGCCGCGCCAATCGAAGAGCGGAGGTATGCGACCAACGGCTCGATTTCGGTCACGCGCAAATTGTCGGCATAGCGGGTCGTCTCAACGGTTGAAAAAACTTCGCGCAGTTGCCCTGCTCCGCTTTCGAGGGTGAAGGGGTTGACGAACATATCAGGGCGCGGGTTGCGGTTAATACGTTTCAACCAGCCGTACATATGGCGCATGTGATTTGCGCCCACTGTGCTGGCGAACAGAACGCCATCGTCTTTGAGAACGCGCCGAATCTCGGTCAGCGCAAGGCTACGGTCAGCCACATGATATAGCATGTGATTGGCAATCACCGCGTCGAAAACCTTGTCCGCGTAGGGGATGGATTGAGCGTCCACCCGCTCGAACTTGAAGCCGCGTCCCGTTACGACCAGATTCCGCCACGCCGCATCCAGCATCCCGTCGGAGAGGTCGGTCAGGGTGACGTTCCAGCCCGCAGGGATTCGCGCCGCGCACTGCTTCCACATTTCGCCTGTTCCGCAGCCCAGTTCCAAAACGCTGGCATCCGCTGGCAGTTTGAGCAGTTCATCGAAAACCCAGTTAAACCAGCCCTGCGGATTTTCGCTAAACTTTTGGTGAATCACAATCCGCGCGTCGAGGTTGGACGAGTCCTTGTACTGGTCTTGGGTGAGGTAGGTCTGGTCGGTAAAACGCTGCATCTTATTTCTTGACAACAATCAACGGATACTGCCCATTCTCGGCAAAGAACTTGGGAAAGACGCCTTCGAGCCAGAAGACGAATTTGAGGAACGCCCGCCCGCCAAAGGGACGTACAAACCAGCGCATGATTCTGGTACT
>Ga0172367_10003319_pt1 | contig 21032 bp, 23 predicted proteins | sample Lak10m_FD_114542 | JGI IMG/M metagenome (GOLD analysis project Ga0172367, IMG submission 114542) | Freshwater microbial communities from Kabuno Bay, South-Kivu, Congo - kab_022012_10m | ecosystem: Environmental > Aquatic > Freshwater > Lake | place: Democratic Republic of the Congo: South-Kivu... | reverse complement strand
TCTGAAATCATCCATTTTGTTTTTGTCTGATCAATAATATTTCCTATAATTTCTTCCCCATTAATCAATCTAATATGCTTAATATCTGGATCATTAGACATGATTTCTCCTTATTTTAATTCTACATTATATGTTTTAAATGGAAATTTTTCTTGATTGTATATCTTTAGTCTTTCTATAAAGTGAGTTAATGTGTAATTTTTTCTACTTTTCCAAGACAAATCATCAACCAAATCATATAAGACAGAATTTGTTTTATCTTCTGTTTTTCTCAGAACTCTTCCAATTGATTGGAGTGTCCTGACTCTAGATTTAGAAGGAGATGTAAATATAATATTCTTCAGGCTTTTAATATTTATTCCGGTTGAAAATACTTGAACTGATGCTATGATAATCGCATTATTTTGCGTCTCAACCAATTGTCTTAGATCATTTCTCTCTTCTCCATCAATTCCACCATGAACAAAATACACAGGTCTATCTGTCGCATGTTTGATTAATTGATACAAAACATTGCCATGCTTTTCCACGTACTGAAAAAGTATTAAAGTATTTCCTTCCAATGATAGACTTAAATTCTTGATAAATTTATTTCTACTCATATTATGAACAATATAATCAATCTCTTGCTGATAATTCAGATGTTTAGCCATCTTTCTAATCTCATCCGAATACTTAAAAACAATACATTTGATTTTTAATTCAGCAAGATGTCCTTCTTTTATCAATGTATCTGTTGTCGTTGTTTGATAAACTTGACCAAATAATCCTTCTAGAACCATTTTATTGGTCGCAGTGCCATCTAAAGTTCCTGTAAATCCAAACTTGTATTTACAAGATACAAGATTCGTCATAATTGTTGTCAGAGATTGTCCTTTGGCAAGATGCGATTCATCAACAATACATAAATTGAATTGACTATACCAATCTTTATCCATCTTATAGATACTTTGCCATGTACTAATAATCAAATTACAGTCAGAATTCTTTTCTTTACCTGATGTAATCGTATGAATCTCTTGATCATAACCATAAGACTTAAAATCTGATGCCATCTGATGAACAAGACCCGTCGTAGGAACTATAAGAAGTGTTTTAGTATTATAATACTTATACAGAAGATATATTGATAAAGACTTGCCTGATCCTGTAGGACTTAAAATTAATCTTCTATGACTTCTGACAGCATGAACAAAAGAATTAACTTGATAGTCCCGAACTTCAAATGGCAAATTTAAAGATTTAATAAATGTGGTTGCTTCTGAGACTGAAAATGGTGTATCAGCAAAATCAGATGAGTATGATACTTCATAATCTCTCTGGTTTGCGAATTTTAATATCTGATGAAAGAGCCCAAAATATATGAGATGTGTTTTGAGATTAAATAGTTTTATCTGACCATCCCATCTCCCTTGTTTATATGCTGGCATATGTTTATAACCAGGAACATAAAATGTGAAATAATCCTGAAGCTCATGGCATATAAATTTTTCAGCAATTATTTTGATAAATGTTTCATTATATTTCAATATTTGAATCATTGTCCTGACATCCACTTTCTATCTTCTATAGCATTTTTGATTATAAATCCCCTTGAGTTTAGGGATTGAAGGATGGATTTGAGGTAGTCTGTTTTTTCTTGTTCTATGCCTATTTTAAGTTCTAATTTCAGGAGGTCTCTATCTCCTTGGAGGTATGAATCAATTTCATTTTTGAGGAGTTTGCCTCTTTCGGGTATTTGCCAATTATTTTTTTTCATGTCTTCTTGTGTGGGATTGATAAGGAATTCTTTTTTATCACAGTAGAGGGCTTTATAGGCTTGTTGAAGTTTTAGGAGTTGAATTTTAGATTCAGAATAAAGACGAAGATATTTTGCGTGAAGTGATGGTATTTTAATAGATTCCTCTGCGAGTTTTAACTCATTGATTTGAGAATCTTGATCCCATAAAGATTGTATTTCTGTAATATCCATGTTTGACTCCATAATTTCTTGAATATATTATAGTCTAAAAAGCTATGAAGTCAAACAATATTATATAAGATTTATATCAAATGATGTATATCTAAAAGTTGCAGAGGCTTCAATATAATTCACATCATTGGATGTTGTATCAAAGATTAGAGATGATAATGAGACTGGAAATGTATCTTTGAAAGTTACATCATATATAGGATTTTTGGCAGAAGATAAAATAATCAATGAGATATCTGATCTAATACCTAGACCTGTTGTTGGTGCAACTTTTTGAATCCTTCTATATTCATCAAATTTATTAGGAAATCCTAAATCTCTAATCCAGTTATGGATTTCTAAGTAGTTTTGAAGATCTTCATCCACTTTAAATGAGACCATGATATCATCATATTGAATATGGTCACCAGGATATGAGAGTCTGACGAATGGATTGCCGGATGTTGGAGGTGCGAGTGTGATACCTGGTATGTTAACATTCTGAACAAAGAAGTTAAGATGAGGAGATTTTTTGATTTGAAACTTAAATCCTAAAGGAGATAAAAAGTTTTTGTTCTCTGGAATATTATCAAGTGCTGTCATTGTTTATTTCCCCTTTGGCCATAACGGATCCACTTTTTTGCCGGAAAGATAATATCTTTTATAATACGAATCACCAATCTTTCCTATTTTTATTGCGCTTTGAGGAAAAATTCCTCCTCGTATTGGAATATTTGTTCTAAAACCGCGTATTCTAAACATATCATGTGATGGATCAATATAATGACCTGTTTCTGGTATTTCTACCCAAGAATGTCCTGTTAATCCGTCACTGCCGTCTGGATCATCTGGATATGGTTGCCCAAATTTTTTAGAATATACAACTTTAACCGAAGGATATTTACTTTTAAGTCTGTCTGCAACGCAATGCGAAACTCTGTCACATTCTCCATAAAATGTTCTACCAGACATAATAGATTTTTTGTTTGGATGGATATCAGCATCCCAATCAGTAGGATCTCTATATTTATGTGATAATCGACCAATTGTTGCCAATACTCTTATAACTCGTTCATGCGGATCAGATTTATTTCTTTTAGATTCTTTGATAAATTGCTTAAATGATTTCATCATTCGAATATCTTATCCTTGCGTATTTAACTTCTGCTATAGCTTCATTTAATTCTATATCAAACCATTCACCATGCATTCTTTTATGTCTAATTGTTTCATGGATAATCTGTTCAAGTTCTCTAACTTGATTATCAGATATCATTTCTGTATAATGTATATATAATTTCTTTGGATGACCAGTTTGTAAATTCTTTAATCGCCTTTCAGGATTATTCGTAATTCCGATCTTATATGGTTTCTGATGCTCACCTATTACATAGATATATGCCATATCATATTCCTATAAAAAAGGGAACAGATATCTGTTCCCTGAGATTGTCTAGACTATTTATTCTTCTTATTATGAGTATTTATACTTTCATCACTTTTATGGTTGACACGGATGAATTTGCCAGTATACTGATAGACCATATGTAACGTCTAACGAAAGGATGTATCGTGACTGTGAAATATGCAACTATCAAATTTGGCCGTGACCGCGGATCGGTCGTAAAAATTATTAATCAAACTGAAACTCACATCGTTGGTAAACAAGAATACCTTGATCCCAATCATATAGAAACATATCAAAAAGAAGACCTTGATCTTAAAGTTTCAGAAGACCATGAGCGAATGACTGTTTATAACATGATGAATTATATATCATCAAATTCAAAGTCTGGAAAATTAAAACTCCATATTCCAGACTTCGGACCAATTAAAGTAGATGATATTAGACATCATCCTGGAAATGAAAAAATGGACATTTCGTTTCGTAGAAAAAATGAAATTGTTTATAGGATTGATGTTAAAAAGAACAACAATCTAGGATTTGGATTTTCCCCATCGGAAGACAAAGTCACAATCTCAGTTTTGAGCAGAATTCTTTACTACTTATTTGATAATAATGAATATGACTTCAATTCCACAAAAACCAAAATTCAAGTCGCTCGGCGAAAGTTTCTATTGCCAAATACGCCAATATTTGATGATTGGGTACGTGATATTTTGTTTGGAAAAAAGACCAAAAAATTGATCTTTGATGATCAAAACATCCATTCTATCGTCGTCGCAAATAACATTTATATTTCTGAAGTTGACGGCAAACATACTCTAACACTTTCACAAAATAAAGGATCAACGCATCAAAGTAAAATTACCCATTATAATACTAAGAAAATTCAGAATTCAGCCATTCTAATTAAAAATTCTAAGGATGCTATGTTATTTGCCCCATCAAAAGAAAAATCATTGAATATGTTAAGGGATGAAATTCAAGATGATACAATGTATAGTATGATGACAAAAGTTGCCGCCAAAACTCATCTAATTTTTGGAGCAGCAAATACAATTGATCTTCCATAAAAAAAAGAGGCAGATTGCTCTGCCTCTTTTATCTTGATATTATATCTGGATTTCAGATTCGTTTGATAGTTTTAATATTATATTGAAAGAGTGTTTGTCGGTTGTTTGCCGCTCTTTTCACTCTGGATCAGACCATTTAGATTTTAATCTATCAGATGATAACGCTGAGCTTTTTCATTTTAACATCCAAACAGCTTCAATATCAATTAATCCAGCTCTAGAAGGATGTGGATCATGTATCATTTTTCCATTATACATTATTACTATATGTCTACAATTTCTTTCTGATTGCCCAGACGCAAGATAAAATCCAACAAGTTTTGGTGGAGATTCCCATGGCCCAGTTAGCATGATCGGCGTTGTACCATGATCAATCATAAACTGTTCCCATGTGCTATACCAGTCGCTGCCAGGCTGATCTTTGACAAAGTGAGGCACGTCTTTTGAATCTAATTCTAATATAGAAGCCGTGACAGCCCTAACACAATCTCCTATCTCACCTTTATCATAAAAATATGCTTGATCTACAGGTTTCATAGCAATTCTCCATAAAAAAATAAGTCTAGGAAATTAATCCTAGACTTATTTAGTGTGACAAAGATGGTACTTAAATTAGCCCATCAGATTTGTTATAATTACCCGACGATAATAAACGTTAGCGTCCTCTAGAAGCGAACCCTGATTAGTAAGAGTCGAACCTTGTGAGAATGGATTGCTTACCATTCCATAGCGTGTTTTGAATGCGATTTTTGGCTGGAATGTATCTTGATCGACCGCACGAACCATTTGGAGAGGAACGTATGGGCAATAGAAGAGACCAGCATCAAATGCTCCTGACCCTTTATAACCGACGACCATATAGTTACCGCCAGTTGCGTATGGGTCAATATAAACTCTCATTCTGCCGTTAAGGACGCCAGCAAAAGTGTTGCCTGTGTCATCAACTTGAAGATTGTTTGAGTTAAGAGCTGGAGCATAATCTAGGATACCTGCCATTTGAAGGGCTGATGCGACATCAGATGAACAGATAACGATATTGCCTTTGCCTCTCCGGGTATCTTTAGCAATTTTATTCGCTTCTCTTTCAACTTGGAACATAAGACCTTTGAATTTCTCAACTGACCAACGGCCGTTTGAGTCTGTGTCAAGATCGAACACACCTGATGTGGTTGTGCCTTCAGTAGCACCTCTGGCAGCGGTGACATAAATGGTCCGAACAACTTCACGGTTGATTTCAGCAAGAATTTCAGCAGAAAGAATGTTGGAAAGTTCGGTTTCAGCATCAAGACCATGGATTGCTTTAAGGTCTTGTGCGAGTTCCATTGTGTATTCTGCTTTTAGCGCACGGCCTTTTGCAGTTACAGGAACTTTATCAATTGTGAATGCCATTTCAGCAAACACGTTTGTTGAGTTAGAACCACGTGATTCCAACTGAGTTGTTGACATACCTTCTGAGTAGTTGTATGTATTAGTAGTCGCAAGGTTAACAGTATTTGACGCTGAACCTGGTAGAGTACCGATTTGCCGAGCACCTGGATTATTGACTGTTGAGTTACCAGAAACGACTGTAGAGAATGAAGTATTGACTTCATTGTAGAAGGTTTCTGTACCAATTGCAGATGAGTTTGCATAATGGGCTCTCATTGCGAAGATAAGTCCTGTTGGACCTGTCATTGGCTGAACGCCGCAGATGTCATATGCAATGAGGTTTGGCATTGCACGTCTTACTAGTGAGATCAAAACTGGATCGAAGATGTCGATGTTGCCTGTACCTGCTGTTGAAGAAGATGCACCCATTTGGTTGACAGGTACGCCAGTTTCTGTTAGAAACTGCTGTGCACCGAGTGAACCTGATTCACGAAGGGCTCTTTCGGTATTCTCGAGGAGAACCGCTGTAACATTTCTTTTGTGAATGTCTTTGATTGGAGCGAGTTCTTCATGCTCTAAAATTGGTTTCCACTTATTGTTGAGTTCTTCAGTTAACATTTGTAGTTTTCTCCTGTTTTAGGTTATCTTTTTTATTTATAAAAAATTATTTCTTAATTGTTCTTGAGATTGCTCTTGCGTAAGAAGCAATTTGTGGCTCAAGGTATCTAGGTTGCTCATCCGATGTTTCAATTTCAACTTCTTCATTGAGCATGGATGGTTTTGATTTGACGCCAAAATATTGCTCTTTAATAACTTCAAGTTTATGCCTATAGACATTTTCATCATTTTCAAAATCAACGCCTTCGGCCAATGTTTTAAATTTATCAACTTGTGTAAGGGCAAGTCCTTCAGACACTTCATTAAAAATGTAATGTTTATTATAATCTTCAACAAGTGAAACAAGTTCCATATTGTTTTTGATTTGCTCGTTAAGTTTTGTTTCTAGTGAGTCAACTTTTTCTGCTAATGCTTCAACCGCATCAACTTCTTCTTCTGGGAATGAGATATAATGCTCAGCAAAGAGATTCCGAAGACCTTTAATAAATTCTTCAGAAAGCTCATTTCTAAGTGAAGATTCAATAGCAACTTCATTCTCTTTCATCCATTCAGCCGCAGCATATGTTAGATAATCATCAATCTGCTCTGAAAGAACTTCAGTAACTTGTGAAACTTCTTCTTCTAGACGTGTTTGATATTCTTCTTCAATTCTTGCTGTCTCTGCGATGACTCTTGCGGATACAGCAGCTTCAAATAGAATTGTTGTTTTTTCTTTGAATTCTTCAGATAGTTCTTCTGAACCAAATAAGTCTGCTACATCTTCTTTCATTGCCCCTTTAGCAGCAATAGACGCAGCGTTTCTAGCAGCAGCATCATCTGGAATAGCAGCAGCAAGCTCTTTGGAAGTCATAAACATTTTCATGAATCCATTGAGATCGTTTGGTGACATTTTAGACATCGCACCCATAACAGTTGCCATTGCACCTGCTTTTGATGCTGGTTCATATCCTGTATCACCAGAATCATGGGTCTCTAATGTTTTAGCAGCAGAAGTCTCTGACTGCTCTTTCATAGGCTTTTTAGAATGGCCATTTTTTTCATTCTCATCTTCTTCATTGTTCTCACCATTTTTGCCATTCTTACCATTTTTATTTTTATACATTTAGATTATCTCCTTGATAGATATTTTTTATATATTTATAATTAAAGCGTTTTTAGAAACTTTTCAAAGAACTGAGTCATAGATTCTTCTAGTTCTCTTTTATTCATTTTTTTCATTTTATGTCTAGATTCTTGAATCCATTCTCCATTTGATTCATTATAGACCCATTCAACATTTTCTAATATACCTTTAACAAATGCTCCTGGTGCAGAGGGATCAGCAACAATATCACCTGCTGTTACAAGTCTATAATCGTTCTGAACTTCCATAATACCATTTTTGCCTTCTTTCAATGAACCTAATCCTCTTGAAGAAACTCCTAGATTTGCCCCACCGTCAATAAGACCTTTCGCAATATTACCCATAGGGGTATCAAGCACTTTTGCTCGGCCATAAACAGTACCACCAGATTGAACTTCTAATTTCTCAATGAGATGTGATACTCTATCAAGATTAATTTGTGGACCAGATGGATGATTTAATTCTCCATACGCTCTTTTTTGTGTCACGTTTTCTTTGACATATCTATCAACTTCTTTTCTCATAACAGACTCAGAATATACTCTTCCGTTTCTATTTGGTTCACCGTATGCCATAAACCGTCCTTCAATGAAAAGATTCTTCTTTCCATTCTCAGACGCTTCTGTTATATATTGAACATTCTCTATTAATTCTGTGATAAGTAACATTTTACTTTCCTTAGTAATTTGATGGCAGTGTGCCTATTTTTTGAAGTTCTAACATTATGAATCCATTTGCTGTACCATCAAGTTCTAACACCAATGTTGCTCCAGAATCTTTATTCAGCATACATCCATTACCAGCATAATCGTGCCATCCAGTTGAATCATAAACTCCTACAGTATTAGACCCTCTTTTGACAATCCAAGTTCCAGCACCTGCTTCTGATCCCCACCATACCTGTTTAATGGCAGCACCTAATAATACTTCATCCGTTATAGCAACATTTGATACAGAATTATTACCAGCGATTGTTAGGCTTAGATTGGCAGTCGCATGAACGACTAATGAAAGATTTTTTCTATTATGAACAACAGACATCTTGAATTACTTTCTCTTTGCTTCTCTTTTTGCTGAGAGATACGCAGCAATAGCCATCTCGCGTCTCTTTTCTTTTGATTTGCCTGTAAACTTTGGATCATCAGAAGATTGAAAATCTTTAATCCAAGTTCCCATACCATCAGAAACTGATAAAACTTCTTCTATATAATCTTCATACACTTTTTCATCCTCACCAGGATTATATCCATGATGATCTTTTCTTTCATATGTTTTTACATTTGAAGCTTTAAAAACTTCATCACCATTACCAGCGGCATCAGCGGTTACTTGAATTTTATGTTTACCGACAAACTTTTGTTCATCAGGAGATTTGGGCTTATATTTGCCCAAATCATTTTCTTTATCTGTCTGTGATAAAATCTGTCTTAATTGTTTCATTGATTTTTTTCGTCCTCTTCGGCTTCATAATCATCATCAAACTCTTCTTCATCGTCTTCAAATTCTTCATCATCCTCGTCATAATCTACATCTTCATCATCAAATTCTTCGTCATCAGAATCATCATCTTCATCATCTTCATTGTCCCAACCATCTTCAGGAACAGCATCAAAAAATTGTTGCGCCATTTCAATTTTTTTAAGATCAACGGCATCTCTAATTTTATTTAACATCAGATCAGAAACAGTATTCTGAACATCTAATGGATTTTCATCAATTGCTGCTTGAATAATATCACTTGGATTCATCTTTTTTCTCCTGTCCTTCTGGTTGTCCTTGTTGCTGTAATAATTCTGGATTATACTGTATCATCTGAGATTCTTGTGCTATCTGTTCATCCATTTTCAAAATATCTTCATCAGTATGTCTCAAAATATTCTTTCTAATCCAAGTATTTGAATAATACTTTCCAGCATACATACTGATTTGTGTTAATCTATTTAGTCTCTCTCCAAGAATTTCCATATCTTTTAATTCTGTAAAATAGTTATCTCTCAGGTATCTAAATCTAATAAATTTTTTGATTTGTTCCCAGTCTTCAGGAGTCGCAATTCCTTTGAGAACTAATTGTTTTTCCAATGCTTTTAAAAATAAGAATGAAAATTTGCCTCTGATTCTATCAATAAATTTAGCAAAATTTAATTCATCTCTACTGATTTCAGTTGCTCTGCCTAATGTATATACAGTATCAGGATTCATTCTTGATTTAGGGACTTGAAGGGATCTGTATAATCTATCTTGAAAATATTCTACTGATTGAAGCAATTGAGGAAGTGCTGTTCCTCCTTGAAGAATAGAGACTTCTGTTGCTCTACCTCCTTCTCGTCTTGGAAACCAGTAGTCTTCCAACATTGTATTTTTTGTATACACACCAATATCCAAAAGATATGTATGATGGCTATGATATGTTTCTTCTAAATCAACAGTAATACATCCGACATCAATGTTTTCATCTAACCACTCAACAGAAACTGCTTTATGATTTTTTAAAACTTCTGCTTTATATCCCTTTGATGATGAATTTCTCATATTTGATACACTGAGATTATTATCTCTCGCATATTTATTTAGATTTTCAACAATTTCAATTTGACCATCTGGCTTAAAGACTTTCCATGTCTTTGAGATTGATGCTTTGCCTTTTCTGGCATCAGACAATTTTTTCTTCCAATTCTCTGATCCACGATAAGATAGTTCAGAGTTGAGAGAATGCCTGACGGTTGTAACATCAAGATTTTTTATTGCTTGATTATAGCTTGAATATCTTTTATCATCAATAACTATGCCATTTTTGAAATCATTCCAAGATTTGAATCCAAGAAGTTTTACAATTCTATTGAGGTCTTTTCTTGTAATTATATTAAGATTTTTATTTCTTATATGTTTATCTGTTGCCCATTTATCACGATTTCTATCAGAAACTATTGCTGAATGATAATTAATATGGTCATCATAGTCCATTATAACCAAATTGTCAGGAGCATTGTTTAGTCTATTAAAATCTTTATGATGAACAACACGTCTATCTATCGTATCGGTTTCATATAAAAACTGCTCTGTTATATTATTTTCATCTTTCCAGCGTGAAACCAGTCTATGAGTAAATTCCCATGTTCCTGTTTCGTTTTGATACATCTGTTCATATTCTTTGCTTGATGAATTCAATTTTTCTTGGCGTCTATATCCTGGTATAATAGATTCACCAACAAGATGTTGTGCTTCTACCAGTCCTTTACCCCATACAGGAAACTTATGGTCTGGTGTACAAACAACGCTCTTGCCATTATCAAATGTAACTCTCACAACACGAGCATCCTTTTTAGTAATGCCTGCCCAAGAGACAGGACCAGGAACAAATTTACCAGTTACTGGATCACAAGAATATACCCAATTCAATTTGCCTTGCTTGTATTCCGTGATTAAATCTTGAAGCTCAAGTGTTCTTCCATCCAACAGAGGAATTTTAGTGTCTAGGGCATAACACATGAATTTTCTATCATCGCGGATCTCACCAGTATCCGCATTATAAGCTAACTTGTTTTTATACCTGACCATCATATCCCGAACATACTGTTCTGCCTTCATCTTAGGCAAATTTCCAACATCAAGATAAAAAATTCTTCTCTCAGGAGCACGAGATAAATGATAGATTAGTGACGCATCTTCTAATGATCTTAATTGATTTAATGGCTTTATTCCTGGATGAAGATATGATAAAACCATCTTATTATTTGAATCCATCAATCCAGACACGACTTGAATAATAGAATCAACCTGAATTTTTAATCCAGTAGTTCCTAAATTAGAAAAAACTTTTGATCCATAATTCAGTCCTCGTTCATTATAGATATAATATTCTTGCTTTGTGCGTTGAATTGTCGCATCAGTAAATTTATCTCTTGCTTTAGAGACTTCTCTTACTTTTCGGATTGTTCTGGGGTCAATATATCTTAATTCTTTAATGCCTTCTTGTGGCACTTTTTCATCAATGATAACATGATAGTAGCATCTGCCGTCAATATACCATCTTTTAAAAATATCATAAGAATCTTGTTTGAAATCTAACAGATCCAAAATATTTTTAAATTCTTGTGTGATTATTTTCTTCAGATTGTCTTTCACAGGCAAATCATCTAGAATAATTTCTACAGAATCTTTACCTTCTTCATTGACAATAGCATCATTGATTACTTCATTGACAGCTTTATCAATTTCTGGTTGAATGGACATCTCACGATATCTTGATACAAGTTCTGCCTCTGTTCTAACTGTACCATCTAAATCAATGAATGTACCAAAGGTGCCGCCAGCTGATACGACGACGGCACCATCATCTTTAATTTCTGGAGTGAAAGATTTGATGGTTTCTTTTTCTTCTTTTCTTTTAAAAGAGAATCCAAAAAGATTCCATCCGTTTGTATTTTCACCTTTTGCCATTATATAATCCTTTCCAGATTATCTTACGATCTCTTCCAATGTTGTTCTAGAGTCTGATCTCTTCCAATGTTGTTCTAGAGTCTGACACACTTTCAGAAATAACTCGTGGAACCCAGTAATCATACGCAAATTCAACATCAAACTGCTCAACTTGGTTTACTGCTTCCCAATCGAGGCCGATCTGGGAAATATTGACAGGAAATGCACCGACGATTGTACAAGAGAAAATTGGCTCTGGATTTGTACCCGCATCAATTCCGCCTGCCTTTGAATATTGAAATACATAGATATTTCTTTTGTATGAAGAAATGTTTGTATTAACATCTCCTGCCATTGTATTTCTTTGTTCTGTGTTCATTTGAGTATGCCATGCCATGAGAGATTGTCTGACATAGAAATCCTCTTCGTTCATAACAGTCATTGTCCAGTTTGGATATGCTCTGTCTCCGACAATTTTAATTCTTCTACCAAAGTATGGAACTTCAATTTCAGAAATAATGGATGGAGGCAATGAAGTTGCTTTTGCTAAAAATCTAAGTTGTGAAGGTGCTCCTGGTAGAGCACCTGGCCAATCTGGAATTTGAACCTCGAAAAGCGAAGGTCTCGCACCTCCTAGACGGAGACCCTCTGATTTGAATGTTTCTATATTAAAAGCCATTGTCGTTCCTTTTATTTTTTATTGAGATGTTTTCTACTATTTATATTATTTTGAAATCAAAATCCAGCTTTTTGAATTTTTATACAGAATTAAAACTTTCCTATTACTTCAGAAGCGCCCAACGATTTCATTGAAACTGACGCCAGTTCTAACAGCAACAAAATTCAACTGAATAAAATTGATTGATCTTGCAGGTTTTATGTAAATGTCCCCAATAAATTCATTCCGATCAATAACTTCAGGTGTATTATTTGATCCATCGCAAACAACTAAGAAGTCTGTAATACCTCTTCTACCTTGAACATCTCTAAGATAAGGAACAACAAGATTCTTAAATTGAAGTCTTGTAAATTCATCATTGAACTCAAAGAGTGAATACTTAGATGCTTCAGAGATCGCTTTCTCAAGAACGATGAACAACCTGCGAACATTGATTCTATCAAATGCGGATGGTTTAGCTAATAGAGTTTTATCACCAAACAGAATTGTTCCTTGTCCAGGGAATGTCACAACAGGATTAATTCCTGCTTTATACAGTGTATCTCTATCTGCCTGTTTTGGATTATACGCAAGTCTGACAATATTTTTAATCTGACCACGATTAAATCCTGCGGGTGAATACCAAGGATCGTTTGTCGCATCTGTCCTGACACAAAGACCTGCTGTATCACCATTCAATGGAATATATCTGTAAATATCATTGTACCGATCATACATATACTTATATCCAGAATCCAGTACAGCATATGATGTAGATCTTAAGTTGTTTCTAAAAGAAACGATAGCAGCGGCTTCATTACTGATATTATTAACAACATCGCCTTTTTGTGGTGAAATTAAAACGATACAGTCTTTTCTTGTTTCAGCAATGTTATCAATAAGATAGTTTGCTAAAGTAAATGATCTTGCTTTGCCTTGAAGAACAAGTGAAATATCTACATCTTCTTTTGATTTAAATAAGTCATAAGCATTTGTAAGAATTGATTGTTCAATATTTGTCTCGTCTTTGCCATCTCTGCCCAGAACAAAATCAAAAGTTTCAACGTCCAATGTTGAGCTAACAAGATTGGTGGCTGTTGCTGATGTGGCACCAGACATGTCATTGACAGCATAGATATATTGAGATGCATCGTTGATAACTGTTTTCCAGTAGTTTGCACCACCATCAATTGTTTTCGCATCAGTTGCTCTTGATACAGATCTATATGTTTCAAGAACAGTTCCTGGCTGACCAGTGATCTTGCCGCCTTCGTCAACGACAACGATATGAAGCTCATCTGAATTAATAGATGAGTTGCCGAAATTGATGACATAATCAGATTGTCCTGGTGCTGTATCAATGAAATTGAAGAATGTCCAGTATCTGTTTACTGTTCTTATAAATGCGTTGGCTGAATTATAAACAAAGTTTGTTGAAAGTTTGAACTGATCTTCAAAATTAACAACAAATGTTGCTCTTGGTGATATTGTCATTTCTGCTGTATTGGCAGACACTGATGGTGCTGTTGTGACAGTAAACGCTGTTGTATTTGTGACAGAATCAACAACTAAGTCTAATAGAGCAGTATTACCAGCTGTAAATGTCATACCAGCAAATATAGTATCAGTATTTGATGTTGCTACTGCTGAACCACCAGTAGAGTTGACAACAAGAACTGTTGTATTTCCAGTTGATGTTGTCACAAATGTGTTTGAAGCAACGTTGCCAAATACAGCAGTATTACCAAGTGAGGTAATTTTCATATATTGCTGACCGAGTGTTGTGTTGCCAATCTCAAGAAGATCTGTCACATTTAAAAGTGCTTTGAGAGATGCGATGTCTGTAAGGGCATTTGTATTTGACGCAGCAGCAACAGAGAAAGTTGTTGTATTTGAATTAACAGCAACAGTAAATGTGGATCTTGTGCCATATGACGCAAGATTAATTGTTGAAGAATATCCGATTGAATTTCCGCATACAGATACTCTGAGAGAATTTCCTAGTTCTCCTGGAAATCTAGCAACGAATTTAACGTCTGAATCAAAGGTACCGTCTTTTGTCTCAAAGTCATCTTCATTTCTGATAATTTGATATTCAAGATTTGCGACTGCTGCTGTATTTGCTACAGCAGAAAAGGCAGTATTTGATACAAACTGAAGTTCGTCGTTTGTCGTGGTTGCAATTGCTGATGTATTTGATGTCAATGTAAATGCTGTAGAATTGACGATAGAAGCAATTGTAGCGCCTGATGATACGCCAGAATTTGCTGATGAGATAAGAATAAGGCCAATTTGAAGCTCGGCTGTATTGCCAGTTGACAGAGTTACTGTTGCGTTTGCTGACTGAACGTTACAAGTTACCGATGGTGATACACCTGCTGTATTTGCGGCTCTTGAAATAAAAAGTCTATTACCATATCCTAGAAAAGATGCGGCAGTAAAAAATGTTTCAGCATTAAAATTTGTTGGTTTACCAAATCTTTGAACAAGAGATGTTTCAGAATCAATAAGAACTCTTTGATTGATTGGACCCCATCTAAATACGCCAGCTAAAGCGCCTTCAGTGGTAGAGACAGAAGGCACAATTGTTGTAAGATCAATTTCTCTTACTTGTACTCCTGGGGAAACGAGAAAAGACATATTTTATTCTCCTTTTTTAGGATTGTTATTATTGTATTTTGATTATATTTATTAAAAGGAGATTTTTATGTTATATTTTATAGATAGGATTGTCTGATAATATCCATTCATTTGGATTTTTTGTTATGTCGTCAATGTATTCTGATCTACCATCATCAATATATCCAAATGGTAATAAATCATTCTCAATCTCTTCAGCACTTTTTTCTTTCAATTTGATAAGTGTATTAATATCAGTCAAATCTTTGAAATATAATTGCTCAGTTAACCAAGCAAATAGAATCAAGCAAATAACAAGGTCATCATGGCAACCAATCTCCGCTTCATATGAGTTGCCTTTTTTTGAAAATGTAGATAATTCATTGATTGTATTAAAATCATGAATCATTAATTGATTTTGCTCAATCAAAAGTTTAAGCATTGAACATCCAACAGATTTAACCGTTTTTGTTGTTCTAATACCTCTATCTGTACTTACAGACTTATAACTTTGAGTAATTTTTTTGCCTTGTTTGCCTGCAGATTCTGTGAACAACATATTCTCATATTCATAATCAAAGTATAGTGTCTCAGCAACTTGCTGACCTATATCATTGATTTCTATTAATATGGCCGCATTGTTATATTGTCTTCCAATTCTATTGATAATTTCGGCAAAATCTCCTGGTGTGATCATATTATCTCTAAACGAGAGAACTTGTTGGTATGGCATTTCTGTCACATCAATAATTTGAAGTGTTGAGTAATCTAGTCCTTTTCCTCTTGATACGTCTGCTGTCCCAACATAAACTCTTTTTTTGTCTGGTTTGATATATTGCGTTATACTGCTATGTTCTTGGATTGGAGTCTGTGGAACTAATTCTTTTAATTTCCAGCCTGCGATGAGAGTTCCTGAAGATCCAACATATTCATTTTCAAATTCTTGAGCAAATTTATCATAATCATAATTCATTGCCGCAAGGGTTTGTTCTTTCCACTTATCATCTCTGTTTGGAACACTATTCCACGGAACAGAAATAATTTTGTATCCGTTTTTACCTTGTCTGGCAAGTGATGTGATTTTATAAAAATGATTTAGACCATTGACGGTAGAGATAAGAATGAGTTTTGTAGATTGGCCAGATGATATTGTTGGAAATACTGAGGTAAAGAATTCATTCCAATTTTCAACAAATGCCGCCTCATCAATGATACAAACATTAATTGCGAATCCACGAATGTTATTTGAGGAGGTAGCAGCGGCCAGTACCCTTGAACCATTTTCAAGCACAAACGAGCCTTTATTCCATTCCACGACTCCTTGTTGAAGCCAGTTAGGTAAGTGTTCATACGCAAGCTGTATTCTGCCCAGTATTTCTCTTGCTGTATCACCTTTATTAGCAAGAATTGCTACTGTCTTATTAGGGTGAAAAATGATATACCATAATACGAATACTGTAATAGCAGTTGTTTTTCCTGACTGACGAGAACATTCTGCGACTGTATATCTTTCATTTTTGGCTGTATCAATGATTTCTTTTTGATAATCATAGAGTGGAATCGTGATAAGTCCTTTATCAACATTCACGATCTTCATATAAGATTCAGCAAAATATATTGGATCTTGAGAGCATTTTAAAAATTCTTGAAGGAGAGATGTGCTCCATTCAATAGGAACATTTGCTTTTTTAAGAGTATTTGAACCGCGATATCCTGATATATTATCCATTTGATCTTTGTTTTGAGTTTATTTTAATTAACCCTTGTCGTCTGGCTCTACTAATAATTCCAGCAACCCCACTTCTTGTTACTTTATGCTTCTTTGCATTTTCCCCAAAACTCAATCCTTGATTATGATGATCAATAATACTTTGTTTTGTTTTGTTGTCTATTGGAATCATTTGACGTTTATTAGGAGGATGATAGGAAGGATGGTTCTTATACGTCGAATCAAAGTAACTGGCAGTACTCATGTTATTTTTACCAAAAATATTGTGTTCTGATTTACCTTGTTTTCTTTGTTTGGTTATTCCTTCAACACCACCTAGTTTTTTTATTCTTGTTTCATGTGTAGTAATAAGAGTATTATTAGAAGGCAATTCTAAGTTGTTGTCTTTGGCTAGTTGCCGTGTTCTTGGATGGTTGAATATTCCGTTTTTGCTGAACAATTGTTCTGAAGTATACCCAGCAAGATTTGCATATGGTTTTTGAGAAACGTTCGGATTTTTTGCTCTGTGTTGAATTAACCCTATAATGTCTTGATCAGACATATTATCAACAATTGCTTCGTCTAGAAACTGTAAAAAAGATTTCATTTTTCTATCTTTTTTAGTCTTGAATAATAGTCAGGAAACTCTGCAAGGTGAGCCAATGCTATTTGTCTCGCAATGGTTTTATGTTTGGTGTGTTCTTTTTCTACTTCAATACCCATTTCAAGTTGCTGCATAATTGACTGCAAGTCAACATTGTGCTTTTTAGCTAGTTGTTCTGGTGTATACACACGCTTTGTTAAAATTTGTTTAAGTGTTTTTTGCATTTTTTACATTTTCCAACATTTTTGCCAATTCAGCGGTTGACCCTACAAATAGATTTTGATTAATTGTCTTTGGTTGATTTTCATTGTTTTGTTGTTCAATTTCATGATTTAATTTTTTTATTTCAACCAATTCTTTATTTGCTGTTACCATTGCAGATAATAATTCAGTCATAACACGATAAACTCTAGGATCTTGAGACAGTTGTGCCATTGTTGCTAACTCAGATAGAGCATCAGTTCCAACTTGAATAACATTATTCATGTTTTCTTTGGCAGTTTCATATTCGTCATTTTTAATTATTGCTTTTATCTCTTTTTTATTTGGTATTAACGGAGTCAAATTTAAAGATTGAGCAATAATATCATTATTTGAATCACTCATTGTGTTAGAATTTGTCCCTCAATATCAATTATAAATCCAAAATCATCATCTATTTCTATTTGACTGTATGGTATACTTATACTACTATTACTTGTTGGATTTCCATTCGCATCTAATCCAGGAGTTACTGTAACTCTACCAATCACATCCGTATTTGATATCGCAGCATTACTGAAAGACGCAGGCACATAAAATTGTGTGTTTGATACCTTGATTATAGGCTTTGATACAACAGGACCATAAAAATATGTCTTCATTGTGAATGATAATGTCCAAATTATGACTCTGCGTTCTGTAAATGCTCCTTCATAAACGTCTTCAAATCCGACAGAATTGAGAATGATAGGAACATCCATTGCGATATTCATCTCAGGAATTATATTAACTGTTGGTGTCCATTCTGGAGTAAAGAACGGAAGAATTTGTTCTATAATTTTTGTACCGTCTTCTTGATTTTTGACATAGATATAGAGATTAAAATCAAGATTATAAGGAACAGGATTATATTGTCTTTTTAGTTTGTTGGCATTTGAATCATCTTTTCTAGCAATTTTACCGACTGAGTTTAGTTTTCTGATGCTATCATAGGTAAGGCCGATCATTTCAAAAGACATTCTTGGCAGAGTGATTGATGTTTTTCTTTCAATGTTTGGGTCAGCATCAACACGGGTTAAGAGTTTATCTTTAGGTCCATATGTTAATGGAACTTTCATAGTTTGAAGTGTATCACCATCTGAATCGTCTCGTGTGATATAAAGCTCATTAAAACATGTACCAAAAGTAGATACCATTTTTCTGATTGTTGAGAAATAAAATGGTCCGTGACCAAACATTAATCAGTTCCTTGATGTAATTTGTTAAAAAAATCCCGTCTCATCGCTGGTGAAAATCTCTCTTTTCCTGAATACATTCTTTGTCTATTATATCTAGGATTATTAAATCTAAGCGAACTAGCAGGTAATAATTGGCCTGTTTTTCTATCTTGATCCCAATGTACAATATTACGATTATATCTGGCATGAAATCTTTTGTATGCTTTTTTTGCTCCATCTGACATAGAATAGTGATTTAATATTCCACCGAGTCTCATAATAGTTCTATATAAAGGATGTGAGTTGGAGTTTGAAATTGCTCTTTTATCTTTGTCTTTGCTTTTCAAGTGCAACTCTTCAAGGGTCCATTCAGGAATATTTTTTCCAATAGGAGAATGAAGAATTGTTGGTCCTTGAACATGAAAATCTACGCTTTTTGTTTTTGGATCTACAAGTGCCATCTTAAATACACCAATATTTTTTTCAGACGAAAGGAGCTCATGAGAATAATAAATATGATGGCCATGTTCTGTTTCAACTGGAGGTGCGCCTTTTTTATCATGATGAAGCAATTGAACATACTTATCAGCACCATCAATATTATCTATTGTTCTATCATCTTCAATTTTAAAATCTGGATCATTTGCTCTAATAGGATTGCTTGCCACCATTTCATCAATTTGCAATATTTCTCTTAATCGTTTCATCTTAATACCTCTGTGATTCCGCAAATGGATTATTTTCTGAAAAATCTATAATATCATCTTCAATAATTTCATCTCTCAATCTATTATTGTCAGCCAATGGATCAAATAATTCTTGAATATCATCATACTGTTCAGTTATCAAGTAATCACCATCTTCCGTCAATAAAACAAATCCATTTTCTGTCTTAAGACCATAATCTATAGAATTAAACGAATGATCCAATTGTAACGCATCTATTTCTGCTATACCTGTCAGAAATCTTTCATTTGAATATTCATACAGTTCACAATCCATATCAAACATCTGAAGATCACCTAACTGATAGAAAAATGGTTTATTATTTACATATTTGATTTCAAAACACTTTTTATTCAAAGGAAAATAAAGTAAATCTCCTTCACGTGGTCTAATAATATTCTGTTCTTCTGTTGTAATATCATTAGCAAATGTCCGTCTAGCAACAGAAAAAACCATTTGATCTCTAATTTCAAGACCAAATTTTGACATAAATGATCCTTGACCTTGAAATCCGTCAAATGTCTTGATATACATCTCTATAAGATATGCTGTATCAAAAGATGAAGTGTCATCTTCATAATATAGACCGTCAAAATTATTTCTTCGTCTAGGAAGATAGAAGAAATCTTGGCCATATATTTTTATGGACTCTACGACTAAATCTTCTAAGAGTTCTTGTTCTGACGATCTATTAAAATTGTTGAAAAACGGACTGGTAGTAATATTCAGTCTCCTTTATTTGCTTGAACAAACGTATCCGTCATTGACATTTCCTTTATGTGAACTAACATAAAGCATGTTTGTTTTTTTGTCAGTCCAACAATATACAAATGCTTTGCTCATTTATTATCCTCAACATTAAAAAATGGGCTAGTGACCATTGAAAATTATCTTTTGTTCATTACGTAATGTGTCGGTTCTTTAAATACGCCTGTTTTCCAGCTCTTTTTCTCCCCTCTTGATGTAACATAATCACCTATTGGCTTTTTCGATGGTTTTGGTGCTGCTGCTGGTTTTGCTGTTGCTGTTGCTGATTTTGCTGTTGCTGTTGCTGATTTTGCTGTTTCTGTTGCTGGTTTTGCTGAGTTTCCATAAAATCCACCAGGCTGATCTTCAACATCAGGACTTTGGCCTCCCGAAGGACCATATCCTCCATCCGCTCTTTGAGTTTCGTATGATTTTGTTTCTGCTGCTGCTTCTTTGGGTGTTTGATTTTTTCTACGTTGTGCTTCTGCTTTCATGCGTTCTGCTGCTTCTGCATTTATATCCTTTCTTCGAGTAGGAACATATGTATTAGGTTGTTCCAATAATCCCTGTTCAATCATATACTCAATTTGTTTGGATG
>Ga0172367_10003317_pt1 | contig 21041 bp, 21 predicted proteins | sample Lak10m_FD_114542 | JGI IMG/M metagenome (GOLD analysis project Ga0172367, IMG submission 114542) | Freshwater microbial communities from Kabuno Bay, South-Kivu, Congo - kab_022012_10m | ecosystem: Environmental > Aquatic > Freshwater > Lake | place: Democratic Republic of the Congo: South-Kivu... | reverse complement strand
TAGAAGTTGCTTATCAAATCTTAAACAACATCGGATTGAAAAACTTAGTCGTAAAAATTAATTCGCTTGGTGTGCCCGAAGTGAGAGAGAAATATAAAATGGAGCTTCGCAAATTTCTTTTTAATAAAAAAGATAGACTTTCTGAAGAGAGCAGAAAAAGATTTGACACAAATATTCTTAGAATCTTTGACAGCAAGATTGAAGTTGATAAACAAATAATGAAAGATGCACCAATACTTCTCGATTATCTTGATGAACAAAGTAAAAATGATTTTGACATTCTTAAAAGTTATTTAGCAAAAATTGAAATTCCTTTCGAAGTTGATACAGCAATTGTTCGGGGCCTGGATTACTACACAAAGACAACTTTTGAAATTGTAAGCGGAAGCGTTGGTTCACAAAGCGCTTTGTGCGGCGGGGGTAGATATGATCTGCTTGTCAAAGAACTCGGCGGAAAAGATGTCCCCGCAGTTGGTTTTGCTGCTGGAATGGAGCGCATTCTTCTCGCTTGTCAAAATGAAAAAGCTTTAAATATACCGGATGATTCAATAGATCTTTATTTGATTAGAATTAATGACGATCTAAAACGGAAAAATGAATTTGAATTAATAGTTGCAAGCCTCGCATCTAAGTTGCGCAGTAAAGACATACGCTGTGAATACGACTATCTTAATCGAAGTGTAAAAGCTCAAATGCGGGATGCAAATAAGAACAATGCAAAGTTTGTTCTTTTTATCGGCGGTGATGAATTTAATAACGGACAGTTGATTCTAAAAAATATGAAAACAAGTGAACAGAGATTATTAAGTTTTACTGATATTTCAGCTCTGATTGAAAACATCAAATCAAGTCGAGCCAATAATGAATAATCATGCATTTGTCAAATTTACCGAAGCCCAAAAATCTTTCTCTTTAATTGAGGCAATAAATTATGTATCCTGAATTATTCAAAATCGGACCACTAACAGTTTACAGCTATGGATTAATGCTCGGCATTTCATTCATACTCGGAAGCTATTTTCTGAACAAACAAATTGAACGTAAAAAACTCGATCCCAACATCGCAACCGAAACAACTCTGCTTGCAATAGTTTTCGGTGTGGCAGGGGGAAAACTTTTTCATCTTCTTGAACACTGGAAACAATTTGTTGCCGATCCGGTTGGAATGGCATTCTCTCCCGGCGGGCTAACATTTTACGGCGGACTGATACTTGCCATCATTGCGATTTATATTTACATCCGCAGAAAGAAAATTCCTTTTCTCGTCCTTGCGGATGCAGCTGCCCCCTCACTTGCATTGTCTTACGGCATTGGACGAATCGGCTGCCACCTTGCCGGCGATGGTGATTACGGTATTCCAACTGATCTACCCTGGGGGATGGTTTATTCAAATGGTACTGTCCCTCCCTCAGCAATCTTTAACACAGAAGAAATGGCAAAACAATTTCCATCAATATTGGATAAATTCCCTAATGGTGTTCCCGATACTGCTGCGCTTCATCCAACCCCCTTGTATGAATTCATAGTTGGAGCCATTCTTTTTTATCTTCTGTGGAAATTGAGTAAAAAAGATTGGATGGATGGAAAACTTTTTATGCTTTATTTAATTCTTTCAGGAACTTCCAGATTGCTTGTTGAATTTATTAGGTTAAATCCACGATTGATGTTTGGACTCTCGGAAGCTCAGCTTATTTCCGCTGGATTGATAGTGATAGGAATTGCCGGCTGGTTCCATTTCATTTATCATAAAGAACTTGTCAAATATGTTCCTCCACCTCTGAAACCAAAAGAAAGCAAGAAGTAATTTCGGATGCAATTAATTATCGGTAGAAAACCAGTTCTTGAGGCAATTAACTCCGGCGCCGAACTTGAACAAGTGGTGATTTTATTCGGGCAATCCGGTGGAATTATTGAAACGATAAGAATAGCTTGCAATAAAAGAGGTATTAAATGCAATCAGATTTCTACCTCAAAATTTTCAGCATTAGTAACAAGTCAAAACTCGCAGGGAGTGGCAGCAATAAAAACTCAGCAAAAATATTTTTCATTACGTCAGCTAATAGTTGATTCCAAAAAATCAACTTTCCCTCTAATATTGATTTTAGATTCTATTCAGGATACACACAACGTTGGAGCGATAATGCGTACAGCAGATTGTGTTGGGGTTGATGGTGTAATAATTACAAAGCATAACAGTGCACCGATAAATGAAACTGTTGCAAAAACCTCTGCTGGTGCAATCGAACATTTGAAGGTTTGTTCAGTTACAAATCTTGCTGACGCTATTCGTGAGTTAAAGGAGAATGGCTTTTGGATTATTGGTTCATCTCTTCAAAACTCAAAATCATATACACAAGTTGATTATAAAATTCCAATCGCATTAATTTTAGGCAATGAAGAAAAAGGTATTCGCCGGTTAACTGCTGATAGTTGTGATATTCTTGTGAACATTCCGATGAAGGGGAAAATACAATCGCTTAATGTGTCTGTTGCTTCGGGAGTTCTCCTATTCGAAATACTTCGTCAAAGGAATGGGTAAACATTCTTCTTGACCTTTATATTATCATTAATTACAATTCCGCGGTAAAATAATTTACACATGGAGAAAAAATGATCAAGCAAATATTTCTATCAATAGTTCTTCTCGGCTAACTTTCGTTCTCGCAATAGAATAGCCTCTTCACATCATTAACAGGGCTCGATGATCCGCTTGGAGTTACACATCTTTATTATCGTTCAGGTAGTTCAATAGATATTTATAACCCGGTTTATCATTTCATTCCAGGGTCTTTAATAGACGGTGCTTTTATTGATGCCTATATAATTAACTACCCACCACCCGCCGGAGAAATAGCCAAATCAGTCCTTGATTTTAATTTTTATAAAGGTGATCCTGTAAAATATCTTGCTGCAGGTTTTTCAATTTATCCTGATAATCATGGTTATTTTGAAAGATTTGATGCTTCAGCGTATAGAAGGATGGGTAACGTGAATCATTTTAGTTTTTCATCTCAAAATCCTGATCTGATGTATTCCAATGAAAATGTTCTATTAAAAAGCACAAACGGAGGTTATGGCTGGCATTATCAAAACCTTCCTGCTTTTCCAATAATTTCTCTTTTGCCATTAGATGATAAAGTTATGTTTGGAATTGATGACGACAATTCGCTTTTCAAATCACTTGATTCGGGGAATACGAAGAACTCTGTGAATACTGCAAATTGGGATGATGATACCAGGATTAATATTTTATGCTAATGGAAAAAATATTTCTAAGTCTAATGATTTTGGGAGTACATTTAATCTTTACAAAACTCTTGAACGAAATATTGGCGGCAGATACAAAAAACTAAATGAAGATAAACTCTTCGCTGCAACAAAATATAAAATATATTTAATAACTAATGATTGACGACCTGCTTGCAATAGCCGATGGATCATCAAATAAATCTCCAAAGTACTTCAGTTTTGCCAGGCGATGTATATTTTTATAAATTATCAATAAGCGGTAGTGCCAAAAATTTTATTTCTGGAAAGAAGATGATGCTATTGAAATGATAGTATGATTACACTTAAATTGTAGTTAGTAATAATTATTATTTGAGGAATAAATGAGCCTTTTGCCAATCACTCTATATGGTGATAATATTTTAAGAAAAAAAGTCAGTAAAGTCAAAAGCATAGATGATAAAACAATCAATCTAATTTCAAATATGTTTGAGACCATGCACAATGCACACGGTATTGGATTGGCTGCAAATCAGGTAGGGGCAAATAAAGCAGTTTTTATTATAGACCTTGCCGGGGTTGAGGAATACGAAAACTTTAAACCAATAGTTTTCATCAATCCCTTTATAAATAAATACAGCGAGGATAAATGTATTATTGAAGAAGGCTGTCTGAGCATTCCTGATATTCGAAGTGAAGTTGAACGCCCGTCTGAGATTGAAATAACTTATCTCGACACAAATTTTAAGGAGCAGAAATTTCAAGCAGATAAACTTTTAGCTCGGGTTATCCAGCACGAGTACGATCACCTTCGCGGGATTTATTTTACCGATCTACTTCCCCAGACTGATCAAAAGCGATTAAAAAAATCATTGACAAAAATTAAAAATCGAAAAATTGAGACTGACTACCCTGTCACGCAAGATCTAGATTACCAATTGAAATAGATTACAAATTAATTATGAGAATTGTGTTTCTTGGAACTCCTGATTTTGCTATTCCATCTTTAAAAATACTTTTAGATAATCACTACCAGTTACCTGCTGTTATCACCGCGCCTGACAAAGAGCGGGGCAGGGGTCAAAAAATTACTTTCACCGCTGTTAAAAAGTTTGCAATTGAAAATAATATTCCGGTTTATCAGCCTGAAAAATTGAAAGGGAATACTAAATTCAATGAGCAGATGGAGTCGCTGCAGCCTGATTTATTTGTAGTTGTGGCATTCAGAATTCTGCCAAAAGAAATATTTGAAATTCCAAAACTTGGTTCGTTTAATCTACATGGATCATTTCTTCCAAAGTATCGTGGTGCAGCGCCGATTCAGTGGGCATTAATAAATGGTGATAGTGAAACAGGATTAACAACATTTAAGTTAGCCGAAAAAGTGGATACAGGGAATATCTATCTTCAGGAAAAAGTTTTAATAAATGCTGATGATAATTTTGAATCTCTTCATGATAGAATGAGCCTGCTTGGTGCTGAACTTGTTTTAAAAACTGTTCAACTAATTGGGGGGGGAAAATATGAATTAAACCATCAGGATGATTCATCAGCATCACCTGCTCCAAAAATTACAAAAGAGATTTGCATGATTGACTGGAAAAAGTCTGCCGATGAAATTCACAACCTTATCCGAGGATTGTCACCATATCCAGGGGCTTTTTTTATGTTCAAGAATAAGTTGATAAAAATTTATAAATCTGAAATTGTAGAAAAAATAATATCTAGACCTTTTACAATTCATCAAACAAAAACCGAGTTGATAATTGAATGCGGAAGGAATGCTTTAAAAATTCTTGAAATACAGCAAGAGGGCAAGAGCAAAATGCGTACTGAGGAATTTTTAAGAGGGTTCAGTTTTCATTCTGCGGCTAATTTATAAAAATTCTTTTTCGAATATTTCTTTTCTATATCTAAATATTTGCTTTATCGATCGCTGTACAAATAATTTATTTATCAGGTACTTCAAGGGTCCACCGTAAAGATCATACTGAACATAATCCAGCATTAATACGCCATCATCTATTATCTCAAATGAATGTTTATGTATCCATTTCTTATACGGTCCATTGACTTGCTCGTCTATAAAATATTCTAAGGGTCGATATTCAGATATAAGAGTTTTCCAGTGCATTTTTATTTTGTAAAGTCTAATCGTGTACTCAAATTCTGCCCCTTCCTTCATTATTAATGGAAGAGGTGTTATAATTTCGAAATTGAGCCAACGGGGAGTAGTTTTCGAAAGATTCTCAGGCTGTTTAAAAAAACTGAATACACTTTCGATGTCAGAATTTATTATTTGTTGTTGTATAAATGAGAACATAGGGTTTATCTATTCTGTTTTATTGTTTGTTTTTCCTGCTCGAAGAAATGTTTTGGTACCCATAAAAAGCCAAAATATACACCGTTTTCTTTATTCAAATTTTTATGATGAATTTTATGTGCCTTCTTCATCGCCTGTAAATATTGTCCCTTAACTCTGCGAAACAATTTTATCCTTTGGTGAATGAAAACATCGTGCACGAAGAAGTAAGCTACTCCATATAGTAGAATCCCCAATCCGATCCAGAAATAAGGTTTTTCATTTAAGTTATTCAGACCAACTGTTAATAAAATCATACTTGGCAGTGCAAATATTAGCGCAAAGATATCATTCATTTCTAAAAATTTATTTTGGTTCTTCTTATGATGATCAGAATGCAAGTACCATAATATACCATGCATAATGTGTTTATAACTCCACCATGCAGCAAATTCCATAAATACAAATGTTATTAACATTGAGAAAATATTTATAACCATTCGCGTTTACCTCCTTTTAGCTTTGTTATCCATTTATAAAAAAAATAATAGTACAAGGAAAAAGATAAACTGTGCAATGAGATAGTGAATTACTACATCATTGAACAATTTTATCTGAAGTTTAAACCCTATTCCCGATAAGATATTTGAGATAAGAAACCAGCTTAAGTAATTCCTTAGTGGAACTGATGATGATTGCCATTGCCAGTAGTTAAGTTTCGTGGCTGTCGGTTCAAGTACTAAATCAAAAAGAACTGCTGTGATTGAGACTAAGAAACTTTTTAAGAAAATATTATTATTTAAAAACTTATCAATGAGTGATTGTGAACCAAAAATTACAATAGCCCAATTTAATCCGATTAGAAGCGGGACATTAAAAATTTTAAATCCAAGTATTTCTCCGTATTCATATTCCCCAAATATATAGCCGCTATTAACTCCAGCTATTTCAATTATTATAGTAAGGATAAAAATAAATAGAATCCAAAATATCAACTTTAAATTCTTTTTATGCATGCTAAAGAAAATTACTGCTAAGGATGAAATGAAAAGTGTGTACTTCGTTAAGTCAAGTACAATTGGACGGGTAAATTCAATTAAGTGCCATACAGCACCAGCAAGAAAATAAATGTAAATCCAAAAACTGAAGCTGCTGTTTATTTTACTTTGCGGTCTTTCCAAGTTATGCTTCCGTTTTGATATGCGATTAAAGAATTAATTCCAATTACAGCTAACATTAAGATTTGAATTGGAAAGAACACTAATCTCAAGAGGATGTTATGTCTTGACAACATCGCGAGAATAATAATCTCAAAGATTATCAGAGAAACCGGCAAAATCATTTTAGGTTCGAGAAATGTAAATAGGATGGGCGAAAAAAAACTTATTTCTATTAAACCTAAAATAGAAATGAAAACCAATGTTGAAACATTAAATCCGGCGAAAAAATTTTTAGTAAAGCCATTAAAAGCGGAACGAAAATCAGAATACATTCTACATTTAATAAAATTATTGCCCAATAAAGTAATAATTCTTATTCCTAAAGACTTCATCATTCTTACCAATTCCATGTCTTCAACAATTTTATTTTTTACGGCTTCATGCCCTCCGAGTTCAAAGTAAGTTTTTCGATCAAACATTATAAATTGACCGTTCGCTGCAGCGTATAATCTGTTTTTTGAAGAATAAATTTTCTTTAAAGGCAGGAAGGTTAGTAGAAGCCAATCCATTAACGGAACAACTATCCACTCACCAAAAGACCCTAAAATCTGTGTCGGAAAGACAGATAACATTTTGACTTTTTTTTGATTAAATATATCAACAATCAGATTCAGTGATAAATTATGCAGTAAAACATCCGAATCTAAAAATAATAGCAGCTCGCCGGAGGCTTTATTTGCAAGCTGATGACAAGCCCAGTTTTTACCAAGCCAACCATTCGGAAGCGGTCTTCCTTCAACTAACTTGATGTTATTATATTTTCTCTCGTACTTACGAACAATTTCACCTGTTCTGTCCTTCGAGTGATCATCAAGAACTTTTATTTCCAGATTGGGGTATGATGACTGAATGAGATTCGATAAACATGCTGAAATTATTTTTTCTTCATTACGTGCTGGGATCAACACCGATAAAAAAGGTAAGTCCGTACTCAATGCACCATTATTTTTTATTTTTGGAGCAGTATAAAAATTATAGGCAATAATCATGCTAAGTATAAGATGTATAATAGTGATTAAACTATAATATATATCCATAAATTCACTGCTCATTGATGAAAATAATCCTTTATGAAGTCTCTTGACTCTGCAGCTTCCGAAAGCAAATCAAGATTCTTATAAAATGCCTTTTCAAAAAAATCAAAATCACTTTTAATTAATTTTGTTTCAATCGGTTCACCCATTCGGGCGAGTATCGCAGGGAATTTTTTTTCGCAGTATAAAATTTTAAATGCCATAGGCACCAGCAACGTATTTATTGAGGGAATAATTACGGTTTGGATTCCTTTTTTAATTGATAATGGCCGCTTATCGAATTGCTCGATGGCACCTTGTGGATAAATAACTAAAGCGTTATTCTTTTTATCAAGTTGTTTTCTTGCATAAATTATTGATTCTTTTACTGATATAAAATTTTTAGTATTAATTGAAAAGGCTCCTAAATATCGGAAGAACCAATATTTTTTTAACTGAGACTCGAGCATCATTATTTTCAGATCCAGGAGTGTTTCTTTTCTGATAAAGTAATCAATAAAAAATCCATCCCACCAGCTAATATGATTGGGCGCTATTAAAACACTGTTATTGTAAAATTGTGGAGGGCGTTCGCCGCATAAATAAAAATTTGTAAAATATTTTTTTAATTGCCATTCTATATAGTGATTAAAAATAATTCTTGCTGTTCTATTCTTCTTCGAATCTATCATTCAAAATCTTTCATGCTTAAGTATGCTTTCTGCAGCAAATTTAGCGGATAAAAGAACAAGAGGTATTCCACCGCTAGGATTAGCACTGCCGCCAACAAAATATAATCCTTTATATCTTGATGAACGATTTGGTTGACGAATAAATGCTGCATATTTGGAATTAGAAGAGATGCCGTAAATGCTGCCCCTTGTTGAATTCGTATTTGCCTCTATGTTTTCAGGTGTTAAAATATTTTCTGAAATAATTTTGTTTGAAAGATCGATCTTTAATGTTGATTTAATTTTCTCAACTAAAGTATTTCTAAGCGAATCAATATCATTTGCATTAATATTTTTATTTGAAGGAGCATTGATCATAACAAACCAATTTTCGTGATTTGATGGCGCGTCTGCTTTATTAAACTTGGATGAAATATAAATGTAGATAGTTGGATCAAGTGGAATTTTTCCGAGATTAAATATTTCACCAAATTCCTGTTTGTAGTCTCTGGAAAATAAAATATTATGAATTTCTAATTCGGGATGAACGCCTTCAACTCCCCAGTAAAATACTATAGCCGAGGAGGAGGGTTCAAGATTTTTATAAATTTTCGATTGAAAGGATGAAAAGTCTTTTAGTAGTTTTTGATATGTGAAATTAACATCAGAATTTGAAATGACGAAATCGTAATCAATTTTTTCAGAGCTTGCAGTAATCCCTTTAACTTTAATGTCGGAGCATAAAATCTCAGTTACATTTGTGCCGAAGTGAAAAATTACTCCCAGCTTTAAAGCCAGTCTATAAAGCGCATCGATTATTGAGTAAATACCTGTTGTACAGTAATATGCCCCGATGGTATTTTCAACATGTTGAATGATATTCAAAGTTGCCGGAGCAGTGTAAGGGTTCGAGCCGCTATAAGTGGCATATCTATCGAAAAGCTGTATAATTTTCGGGTCACTCAGAAAAGCTGAATTAGCCTCGTGCATTGCTCTGTTAGTATCAATTTGATGTAGTCGCAAGAGCGCTCTCAAATATTTTTTATCGAATATGTTTTTTAACTGATGAATACTATTAAACAAGAACAAGTCTGCAGTTAAATCATAAATATTTTTAGAGTAATTCAATAAATTTTTAATATTTTCTTTTTGCTCAGTTGTTTTCGAGACAGCCTCAAGAATAAAGTCATCTTTTTCGGAGAAAGAATTAAGGATTGTTCCATCATCATAAAAATATTTGCAAGTGATTTTAAGTTTTTCGATCTGCAGGTAATTTTGAATATTTTCTCCCGAATCAGAGAATAAATCCCCAAGTACAAAAGGCATTGTAAGTAAAGAAGGACCAGTATCAAATCTAAAATTATTAATAATTAATTGAGAGGCTTTGCCACCCGGGGAGAAATTTTTTTCGTAAACCGATACGGAATAACCCTTCGCTGCAAGCCTAATTGCAACTGCCAAACCTCCTATCCCCGAACCTATTACTGCACAACTTTTTGGTGTCATCTTCACTTCATCTCATAAAAATAAATGTAAGAAAAAATTAAAGAGAATGAATAAAAAAAATCTTCAATCGGAATGGACAGGAGCCGAATACCTATGATTTCAGCATTGTTATAACTGACAATCGGAATGCTGGTTAGGATATAATTAACAACCCCAAATGGAGCAAACGTAAAAAGCAGAAAGTAAAATATTTTTTCTCTGAAAATAAATTTTGGTTTATGAAAATATATTGCAATAAATATAGCGGAAACAATTAAAAAAATACAAATGGTGTATTCTCTATCCGGAAAAAATAATGCTGCCGAGAATGTAACTATAGCTAAAATTAGGACAGGGTAAAGTTTAATCTCTTTTGAGCTATTAGTAGTGTAGAATAAAAAAGTCTCATATAAAAACAGGATAGAATATGGGACAGTGATGAAGAAAAGCAGCTCTTCTAAAGGAAGATGTAAAAATCTAATGTCATAGACATATTTCGAATTGAAACTCCAAACATTATTTAAGGAAAATATAGAATCCCAAACTATGAATGGAATGCCAACAATGGTTGAAGAAATTAAAACACGTGGAAATTTCTTATAAAATTTTAGTTTGCTTTCGAATGAAAGAAAAAGAGGGAAGAGAATTATTCCAATATTAATCAAAAGATACAGGCTCATTTTTAGGTGATGCCAAATTTATTTTTTAACATTTTAAGTTGAGTAGCGTTAAGTCTTTCACTGCGTATTAAAAATTCAACTACATTATTCAGCAGTTTTGGATCATAATTAAAATTATTATTGTAGAGCATCTGATAAATAGTTGCAGCTTCGGAGTCAGCCTCATCGGAATAGCCTAAAATAGATGGAAGATTGTGTAAAACAGCAAATCTAAGAAATCTAATTTCAAGATTTTCTTTATCTTTCTTAACAGCCCGATTGAGCATATCTAATCCTGAATTTACGTTTTGAAGTTTATTCCAGGGCCAAAAATTATATTTTGCTCGGATAGAATTCGCAGCGCCTTTGTAAGCCAGTAGGAGGGGATTTTCAGATTTGACGTTTTCTATCTCAATTTTCGATATATAAGTGTCAAGAGAGTCAAGCGCAGATTCACGCATCGTCGAATAAAATAAAAGATTACGAAGGCTTTCGATTTTCTCCGATGATAACCCCCCCGCGAAAGTTGTAACATAAATCATTAGGCTAAAAAATAATGTTTTAATGTTCATTGGGCTGTGCTGCTATTAAAGATCTTGATTACAAAGTATGATTTAATTAAAAGATATATTTTGGTAAAGCTAGAAACCCTGATTCGTTTCTCTCTAATTTCTTGAATTGATTTACCTCTAAGTTTATTAAACAAAGTTCTATAATAGATGTAAGCTACAAAGACCCCCATTTTTACAGCAAGGGGAAGTTTCAATATACCTCTCAAGGATTCATTAAATTCTTTATCAATTTGATTCTCAAAATTATCTCTGACTGAACTATCAAGCTGATCTATATCTTTGATATCTGGAAAGTATAACCTTCCTCTATATTCAAGGTCGGTATTAACATCTCGAAGAAAATTTACTTTCTGAAATGCTGAGCCAAGCTTCTGCGCGTATGGCTTCAGTTTATTAAATAATAGTGAATCATTTTTAGTAAAAACTTTTAGACACATTAATCCAACTGATTCAGCAGAGCCATATACATAAGAATTGTATTCATCGTTTTTGTAAGACACTTTTGAAAGATCCATCTCCATACTTTTTAAAAATGAATCGATAAGTTCTAAGTCAATGTCAAATTCATGTACTGTTAATTGAAAGGATTGTAGTATGGGGTTAATTGAGATTCTGGTATTTATTGCCTCAAAAGTTTCGGATCGGAAATTAGCAAGTAAATATTTCCTATCATGATCGAAGAAAGTATCTACAATTTCATCAGCAATTCTGACGAAACCATAAATGTTATATATAGGCTCTCGAAGATCTTTTGAAAATAATTTTATTCCAATACTGAAAGATGTACTATAATTTTGAGTAATTCGTTTACTTATTTGCGCACACGTATTATTATAAAGTTGGATCATCTTTTAGTATCCTTTCTGTTACAAGTTTTGAACTAATTATTACGATCGGAAGCCCAGTACCGGGCGTAGTTGAAGCACCAACGTAATATAAATTAGGATATATTTCATCCTTATTTTGCGGGCGGAATGCCCCTACCTGATTTATATCGTGAGCTAATCCTAACCCCGAACCTTTGTAAAGATTAAGCATTTTTGCCCAATCATCCGGAGCCAAGATTTTTTTTGTTAAAATATTTTTGGAAATGTCAAACTTTGCTCTTTCTGATAAATCTCGAATAATATTTTCTGCAAATTCTTCTTTATCATTCCAGTTCTTTTTGTATCGTAAATCAGGAACAGGGCAGAGGATAAAAAGATTTTCACATCCTTCTGGAGCGCAGGATGCTTCTGACTTAGAAAGCGCATTAACATAATAGTAAGGTTTTTGAGGGCTTATAGATGAGGTGAAAATTGTATCTGCGTATCCTCTAAAATTACTGCCAAGAAAATAATTGTGATGGAGTAATTTATCCACCCTTCCTTTAACGCCGAGATAAATAGTAAAAGGTGCCAAAGTCCAGTGCATATTATCTAGTTTCTTTTCACTGAATTTTGATCTATTCAAAACGCTGCCTCTAAATGAAGCCGCATCTGAATTAGAAATAAAAATATCTGCTTTCCAGCTTTTACCGTTATTATCAATTAGTTCACACAATTTTCCATTACTTTTCCCCACACTCACAATTTCTGTGTTATAATAAATATTAACTCCACTCTCAGTTAATAAATTCACTATTTCCTCGACCACTCTGTACATCCCGCCTTTGACTTTCCAATAACCATTATGTTTCATCTCGGTATAATTTAGAAGCGAATAGATTGCAGGGGTTTTGAATGGTGTAGAACCAAGGAAAAAAGCTACTAAAGAAAATATAACCCTAATTTCTTCGGACTTAAATTGTTTCTCAACTTCGCTCCACATACTTTTGCGCAGGTAGGGGAGATGTTTCATCGGCACTCTAGTCAGATGCAAAAGATAATCAACTTTATTTGTATAATTGGTTTTTACAACAGTGTCAATTGTATCGTGAAAAAATTGACCTGCCCGATCGAGGTATTTCTTTGCCTTCTCTTCTAAGTTTGGCTCAATATCTTTAAACTCCTCAGCTAATTTATCAAGACTCTTGTAAACCAATCTTGATCTTTCCTGCCCTTCAAAGAATACTTGATAAAGTGGATCAAGTTCTTCAAGTTCAATTGGATTTTTCATTCCAACGCTGTTAAATAATTCGTCAAGTTCGTAAGTCATACTCATAAAAGATGGGCCCATATCAAATCGAAAACCATCTTGTTCCACTAAGTTTAATCTTCCGCCGGGTGTTGAATACTTTTCAAGTATAGTCACCTTGTAACCTAGCTTTACTAATCTTAATGCAGTTGATAAACCGCCTAACCCTGAACCGATGATGATTACTTTTTTCATATAATTTTAGAATTGCTTTTAAGAAGTTATTTACAAATTTACTAGCAATAATTAACTGTCGTATTGAATAATGTCTAATATTTGTATAGGAATAAAAAAATAATTTTAGACCACAAAGCTAAAATAATATAAAGTATAGTATTTGTCAAGCATTTTTTTTAAATAATTTGGATTATAGTTAGACAAGGGTTATTTTTGAGAGATGGAAAAAACATTTAATATAAAGGCAGTTTCAAAATTGACCGGCATCGGCATTCACACTATACGCGCCTGGGAGAGAAGATATTCGGCAATTTCGCCAAAACGTTCCGAAACTAACCGCAGAAAATATTCTGAAGAAGAAGTTAATAAACTAAAGTTACTGGCAAGAGCCACAAAAAATGGTTTTAACATTGGAAATATTGCTAATCTTAGTATTGAAAAGATTGAAGAATTAATAGGTAAAGATGTAGATACCTTAGAGCCAAATGATGTAAATGTCAATAAGAATTCTTCTAACGCTGAAAATAAATTTGATCTGCTTATGGACGAAAGCATCACAAAAATAAAAAACTTTGATACTGAAGGAATGGAGAAGATTCTTTCCCGATCTTTAATTGACAATTCGAAGCAAACTACTATTCTAAATTTTATTATTCCGCTCTTGGAAAAAGTTGGGGAACTTTGGGCAGGGGGTGAATTGAGAATTATGCACGAACATTTTATAAGTTCTCTGCTAAGAACCACTCTTGGCACTTTTCTGGAAAGAAATTCTAATTCTCCTAACGCTCCAAAATTACTTACAACAACCCTTCCGGGATTTCAGCATGAATTAGGAGCTTTGATAGCAAGCATTCTATCTCTTGACGCAGGTTGGAATTCGATTTTTCTTGGCGCTAATTTACCCTCTGAAGAAATTAGTGCCTCTGCAAATCAGTTGAAAGCGCATGCCATTTTAATAAGTCTGGTCTATCCAAACGATGAGATTAGTGTGAGAACTAATATTAAAAATTTGAGGAAATACATGGGTAAAGATTTCCCGATCCTTGTTACTGGACGCTCTGCAAACGCATATAAAAACATTATAGAGGAAACTAATTCACTCTATTTAGAAAAATTAGATGAGCTGCAAAATCTACTTCGGTCGATTCGAGAAAATAAACTCGAGATAATTTAATACCTGCTTTTTGTAACTGAGAATTATTTTTTAAAAATACAATTCAAGCTTCCTCAAAGCTTAATTTCTCTTAAGTCCATTACAAATTAAAATGTGAGTTGAGGGAAAAATGATCGGGTGAAAAGATTAACAAATCAATTCGATCTTTTCTAATGTTGACATAAAATTTAAATTGCGTCTATTTCTTTCAATATCAATTACTCATCATTTGCAAAGGGATGATCGTGTTGTTCCATAACAACAACACAATTCCAAATCTTCACTTCGTGCAAATTTCAGAGCCTTAGATGACGTAACAAACTAAGCAGAAATATTCAAACACAATTTATAGATGACTGCTTTTTATATAATGATTTAGTTGAGTCAATCTATAATTTCATTAAAGAATATTCTAATGAATTTGAACCGTTTTACTTCTAATATTTTATTTGCATCGGGTATAACATTTTATTTAAGTTATAAGTAACAAGGTAGAATAGTTACGCAAAACAATAGGAGTATTTAATGAAAACAGAAAATTCGATAAGGGAGCTGGTTTTTATTCTCTTTTTAATAAGCATTTTTTTAGTAACGTTCGCTGGATGCGGAAATAAAGAAACACCCGATAAACAACAAACCCCGGAAAAACCTCTAACTTTTAAAAATTATAGCCCCACCCTGCAGGTTGATACTGCCGCAATACAAATGGAAGCTTTTCTGCCTTCAAGTGCCTCCGATTCCCTGTTGAAGCGATTCAGATTTTTTGCTAAGGGCGTAAATAATGACCTCTTGAAGGAATATCCTATAGGCTACGGTATATTAACTTTAAATAATGGACGCTATACAAGTATAGCATTTTCAAATGATGAGCGGTTGGTTATAAATTGGAAGAAGTCAAAAATAAATCCAATGGGCGATAAAGGAATGGGAATACAATTAAACGGAATTAAAATGGAAAATTTTTTTTTTCAAGGCTTCACAGTTCCATTTAACTTGGATTATACACAAAAAGAAACAGAACTTATTAGTACTAGTTTGAAACTGTACACCCAACTACTTCTCAAAACCAATTCCGGAATGATGGTGTTGGTGGGGTTTAAGGAAAGGTGAGGGAAAAGTAAAGTATAAATTGATTATTAAAACAACAATAACGACATATGCCGGAAAGTGTTCGGATGCACTTCTCCCGAGCAGATAAGAAATGAAGAAAGAATTTATTGCACATAGACGTGAAAAAGATGGAGAGACACAATCGCTTTGCAGTCATCTTACAAGAACTGCTATTTATTCGGGACAGTTCGCCGATAAGATTGGATTGAAAGACACTGGAAGATTAATCGGATTACTCCACGATATCGGGAAGGCAAGCAATGCTTTTGATAAGTACATACAATCAGCAACAGGTCGTATTGATCCAGATTCGGATGATTATGTTGATGCAAAAGAACTAAAAGGAAAAGTTGATCACTCAAGCGCTGGGGCGCAAATAATCTACAAAACACTTTCAAAGAATGGACCAGAGGGAATAATTGCCGCACAAGTTTTATCTCTTTGCATTGCTTCACATCATTCCGGTTTGATTGATTGTCTTTTAACAGATGGCAAAGATAATTATACACGCAGAATGGAAAAGTCGGAGGAAAAAACTCATACAGATGAAGCATTGTCGTATCTGAGTGATAACGAAATGCAAAAGTTGATGAATCTACTTTCAAGCGATACAGTAGCAAAGCAACTTATTGCCAAGATAAAATCACTTAAGGAGAACAATGATCATCAAGACACCGCGATGTTTAAGTACGGATTACTTGTTCGTTTTCTCTTTAGCTGTCTTATTGATGCAGATCGGCTAAATACAGCCGACTTTGAATTTCCTAAAAATACACGAATCAGAAATTATGGTAAGTATCATCCTTGGAATGTTTTGGCTGATCGGTTGGACATTAGAATAAAAGAATTCGAACTCCAAAAAGACAAGAATGAAGTTGATGACTTGCGCAACGAAGTATCTAAACATTGTTTTGATTTTGCCGCGAAACCAAAAGGAATTTACCAGTTAACAGTTCCTACAGGTGGAGGTAAAACACTGGCGAGTTTGAGGTTTGCATTGAACCATGCGGCAAATTATAAGATGGATAGAGTTTTCTATATTATTCCATTCACTTCAATCATTGATCAAAATGCAGATGAAGTAAGAAAGATACTGGAAGACAAAGATGAAAATGGAATATATTTGGACCGAGTAGTTCTCGAACATCATTCCAACCTTACACCGGAAGAAGAAACCAAAAGACAAAACCTACTATCGGAAAATTGGGATGCGCCAATTGTTTTTACTACACAAGTGCAATTCCTTGAAACCTTATTCGGAAGTGGAACAAGAAGCGTAAGGAGAATGCATCAGCTTGCCAATTCTGTAATTATCTTTGATGAAGTCCAAACGATCCCGGTTCGATGTGTTCATATGTTTAATCTCGCCATTCGCTTTCTTGTTAATAACTGTGGCGCGTCTGTTATTCTTTGTACAGCTACACAACCGTTACTTGATAAAATTGATCCGATTCAAAGATCATTAAACATCTCACAAGAACAAAAAATGATAAAAGATGAAAAAAAATTATTCCAAAGACTAAAGCGAATTAAAGTATTTGATGTTAGAAAAGAAAAAGATTCTTGGTCAGAAGATGAAGTTGTAGGTTTAGTGGAAAAAGAATTACAAGAAATGGGGAGTGTCCTCATCATTGTGAACAAGAAAGATTCTTCTCGAACCCTCTATCAGAAATTTGTTGAGAGAAAATTTACCGATGTATATCACCTCAGCACAAATATGTGTCCAGCACACCGCCTAAATGTTTTAAATATTGTGAAAGGTCGGCTTGATAATAAACAACCCGTCATCTGCGTTAGCACTCAATTGATTGAAGCAGGTGTTGATATTGATTTCGGTACAGTCATTCGCTATATGGCTGGACTTGATTCGATTACCCAGGCAGCGGGCAGGTGCAATCGTAATGGCAAGCGAAAAACGGGGAGAGTTTATATTCTCAATCCAAAAGATGAAAGTTTGGATAAATTGAAAAACATTAAAATTGGAGCGGGTGATGCAGACCGTGTATTAAGTGAATATAAGGACAATCCAGAGCTTTTTGATAATGATCGGCTCGGTATTAAAGCGATGGAACAGTTTTACAAATACTATTTTTATAATAGAAGCAGAGAGATGAGTTATCCGGTTCACGCAGAGAACACTGTTATTGGAAGAGCAGATGATCTGTTTAATTTGTTGTCTCTCAATTCAATTTCTGTTGCAGAATACAAGAGAGTTCAAATCGCTTCTCCTTCAATACCATTAAAACAATCATTTCAGAGTGCCGCGAAAGCATTCCATGCAATTGATTCACCAACACGCGGGGTTATTGTTCCTTATGGAAAAGAAGGTGAGGACGTCATAAATCAATTATGTGATGCTGTATTGATTGAAAAGCAGTATAAACTTTTAAAGGCTGCACAAAGATTTTCGGTTAATCTATATACCTATGAACTTGAAGATATGGGAAAGAAAAATGCTATTCGTGAAGTGCAGAAAGATTCAGGCATCTTTTATATGGACTATCAATACTACAGCAATGAATTTGGCTGGAGCAAAGAAATTGTTACTGAAATGAAAAATTTAACTTTTTAAAGGAGACTATATGGAAAACAAAGTTGAGTTCAAAGTGTACGCAAAGTACGCGCTTTTTACTGACCCGCTGACAAAGATCGGGGGAGAAAAATGTTCGTATCAGATACCAACTTACGAAGCATTGAAAGGTATTATAAGTTCGGTTTATTGGAAGCCGACTATTATTTGGATTATTGATAAAGTTAGAATAATGAATCCAGTTAAAACACAAACAAGAAGCGCAAAACCGGTTATCTATAGTGGCGGTAAGTCAGATCATTCTCTTTCTATCTATACATATCTTGCCGATGTTGAGTACCAAGTGCAAGCACACTTTGTATGGAATATGAAACGCGAAAATATGTCTCAGGATAGAAACGAAAACAAACATTTCTTTGTCGCAAAACGAATGATTGAACGCGGCGGAAGAAGAGATGTTTTTCTTGGTGCACGCGAATGTCAAGGATATGTTGAGCCGTGCAAATTTGGTGAAGGGAAGGGACATTACGAGGATATACCGGAACTAGCGTTTGGGCTGATGTTTCATGGATTTGATTACCCGGACGAGGGTGAAGATGGAAAACTTATTGCTCGGTTTTGGTGGGCGCAAATGAAAAAAGGTGTTATCGAATTTCCTCAGCCGGAAGAATGCTCGATACGAAAATTAGTAAGACCAATGAAAGCACAAGCAATACAAACTGTTGGATTAGATGAAGAAGGGCTCTTGGAAGGATATGAAGAACAGGAGGCAACCAAATGAGTTGGATACAAAAGCTTTATGAAACTTACAATAATTGCGAGAAAATGATTGGCGTTGGCGCAGACGATAACGAAGTTTCTCTGCTTCCTATTTGCCACACAACACAAAAAGCACAAATAGAAATTGTATTAGATCAAGATGGACTATTTAAGAAAGCGAGAGTACTTCCAAAGAACGAAGCGAGAACGATTATACCAAGTACAGAGCGTGCCGCAGGAAGAACCCACATTAATGCTCATGCACTCTGCGACAAATTACAATATGTTGCGAAAGATTATAGTGATTATGGTGGTAAGAAAAAATCTGGATACGAGAGAAATCCTACAAAGATAAATAAAGATGAAACATATTATTACGAACAGCTAAATGAATGGTGTTCATCACAGGATAAACACCCAAAAGCTATTGCTGTTCTCAAATATGTCCAAAAGGGAACTTTAATAAACGATCTCATCGACCACAACATACTCATTGCTAACAATCGTGGTAAGTTGTTAGAGAAATGGGATAAACAGAAAGACAAAGAAATACCTGAAATATTCAAAGTGATTGGAGAACAAGCAGAGGCTTTTGTGCGTTGGGTAGTAGAAGTACCTGACTATCCTTGTTCAAAAACATGGGAAGACCCTACTCTTTGGGAAAGTTGGATTATGTTTTACACAAATACAAAAAAAATAAAATCTGTTTGCTATGTAACTGGTCAAGAACAATTTATGGCTGATCAGCATCCTAAAAAAATTAGGAACGATGGTGATGGCGCCAAACTCATTTCTTCTAATGATTCATCGGGCTTTACGTTTAGAGGCAGATTTCTAAACGCTGATGAAGCATGCGGAGTCGGTTTTGAAGTAACTCAAAAAGCCCATTCTGCACTTCGATGGCTTATTGGTCGTCAAGGATACAAAGGTAAAGATGGACAAGCCATCGTAGCATGGGCGACTTCTGGTGCGGAAATTCCAAAACCCACAGATGATCCGCTGGCAATTCTTGGATTTGATGAATTGCCAAGTGATCAATTGAAAACTGTTACAACTGCACAAGACTTGGCTCTTAAACTCAAGAAGAAGATTGCTGGTTATAATAAAGAACTTGGTGATATTACTGATGTTATAGTTATGGGATTGGATGCGGCAACACCAGGACGTATGTCAATAACGTTCTATAAAGAATTAAGAGGTTCTGATTTTCTTACCAGGATTGATAACTGGCATGAGTCATGTGCCTGGATACATCGATACGGTTATGACAAAGAAACAAAGCGTCACTTTACATTTGTTGGCGCGCCTGCTCCGGTTGATATTGCTGAAGCCGCTTTTGGTAAAAAATCAGACGACAAAATAAAAAAGGCAACTGTCGCCCGGCTTCTTCCTTGTATAATTGACGGACAGCCGATACCACGAGACATTGTTGAATCCACCGTAAGACGAGTTTGCAATAGAATTGCGATGGATGATTGGGAATGGAATAAAACATTAAGTATAGCATGTTCACTTTTCAAAAAATATAATACAAAGGAGTATTACAATATGGCACTTGAAGAAACCAGAACAACCCGTGATTATCTTTTCGGCAGACTTCTCGCAATTGCAGATCGCCTTGAAGGAAGCGCTTTGCATAAAGCAAAAGAGAAACGTGATACGAACGCTGCTAGATTTATGCAGTTATTCGCAGAGCATCCACATAAGACTTGGCGGCAAATCGAACTTGCTTTATCACCTTATAAAGCACGGCTTGGCGGCGCACATTATTTTACAGGCTTAGTAGATGAGGTAATGTGCAAATTTAATTCAGATGATTTTATTAATGATAAACCATTGAGTGGTGAATTTTTGTTGGGGTATCATTGTCAACGCGCTAAACTTTGGGAAAAATTAAAAACTGAAGAACCTGAAGCAGCACAAGACGAAGAGCAATCTGAATAAGTGTTTATTCAGAAATCAAAGAAATATTTTTATCTAACTATAAAGGAATAATTATCATGGAAACAAAAGAAACCTTAAATAACAAAATTGATTTCGCAGTAAT
>Ga0172367_10003316_pt1 | contig 21045 bp, 23 predicted proteins | sample Lak10m_FD_114542 | JGI IMG/M metagenome (GOLD analysis project Ga0172367, IMG submission 114542) | Freshwater microbial communities from Kabuno Bay, South-Kivu, Congo - kab_022012_10m | ecosystem: Environmental > Aquatic > Freshwater > Lake | place: Democratic Republic of the Congo: South-Kivu... | reverse complement strand
TAGCCCCTCGAAGATGGATTGGGTTTCACTGCAACGAAAGGATTGGATGGCCATGGAGCAATATATAACGGATAACGTTAAACGTCAATAGTGAGATTTATAAACGGCATTAGCGTGCTTTCTAAATGAGAACTTGTCCGTTTTGTAAATTGACTATCCCTCATCACCGCCAACCCCTTCGACCTCAACAACGCCCATCTTTTGGCGCCATTCTTGCTGCTTACGGAGTTCTGAGAGCGTGCGATAGTAGGCGCGACTGAGGTCATCATAGGCACGCATCACACCCTGCTTCTGCATATGATCAAACAGGTGCTTTTGTTTCACTTTCTGAATGGCAGCCTGAATTTGCTCAAGATGCTCATCAGCCCATAGGATACCCTCAAGGTTCTTGATATGCTTTCTAAGAATAAAGCTCAGAAGTGGCTCTTTGGAATGACTATCTGTTGTGACCTGCAATTGGAGTATCTCGCTGGGCGCCACATCATCGACACCAAAATCAAATCGCTCCTGAGCATAAACTACAATGGAATCGTATAGGTCAGGCAAGGTCTCAGGTAATTTCAAAAACTCCTCACGAGAGATTTCTGCACCGGGGAAATCCATAATGTAATTCATCTGATGTCTGGCCGATTGAACAAATTGAAGATCAAGCACGCTAAGATCACGAATAAGCCAGTCTAGCTGATCATCGATCTTAAAATGGCGACTTACCTCGAAGAGGGATGGCGGCGCTTCAAGCACCCTAACAAACTCAGCCTGTTCGAGACGTTCCAGGCGAAGCTTCTTCCATGTCAAGCTCGCCAGCTCATGCACCATGGCAGCCTCAGCGATGTCTACAGGTCTGAAGCTCATAACGAATTGATCAGCCAGATGCTTAAACTCTTCCTCACTCTCGCCTGGGATAACCACCTGCATGCCGTAGGCACCAACCTTTAATGAGTTACGTGCAGCAGATAATTTACCTTCTGCAGTCTTCGGACCACCACTTCGTTTTGTATTCTTGAGCGTCATGTTCACTTAAGCCTCACGCCCGGACGATCATCTGGAGAACCGATAAATTCAATACCCGCATCCTCAAGCGCCTTTTGAATTGCGATCATCGTTGAAATATTTATCGATGGAACGCCATCCATAACCTCAAAACGCTTAATGGTTGAGATTCCAATACCAGATCTATCAGCTAGATCATTAGCAGACCACCGAATTAGTGCTCTAGCTGCCCTAATTTGAGATGTTGTAATTAGTGCTTTTTGCATATATAGTTGTACTATTAGTATATTTTAAAATTCTTTAAGGTGTTATATGGATAGTACTGCAAAACAAGCACTCAATAAAACAATTATCAAAATTACAGGGGCCTATGCCCCAGCAACGATACGCGCCTACAGGAGTGATTTTGAGAACTTTATGTATTTTTGTTCTGAGAATGACCTGCCCTGCTTGCCCTCAAGTTCAGATACTGTAGCGCACTTTATCGATAAGCTCTCAGACTCGAAGCACAGTTCAGCCTACATTCGTCGAATATTAGCTGGCATCTCCACCATTCATAAATTGAATTACTTAAGTGACCCAACAAGCCATCCAGAAGTAAAATTAGCCATGCGGAGAATGCATCGAAAGCTTGGTAGATTTGCTCATCAAGCAGAGGGGATTAATCGAGAACTATTGGAAAGATTAATTAAATCTACAGATAGCTCTCTATTAGGAAAAAGAGACAGAGCCCTCCTCTTACTGGCCTATGACACCTTAGGAAGACGCAGTGAGCTTACATCGCTACGGATTGAGGACATTCAACTTAATAATAACAGGACATCAATCCTACTTAGAAAAAGCAAAACGGACCAAGACGCGCAGGGAAAATGGTTAAACATTAGCCCCATCACCTACGACATCATCTCATCATGGATTGCTGCTGCGAACATTCAATCAGGCAACATCATCAGGGGTATAAGAAAAGGTAATCTAGTTACAGAGCACTTAGAGCCTGGGCAAATATCTAGAATATTAAAACGGCTTTGTAAGCAAGCAGGCTTGACTCAAGAACAGATCAAAAATATAAGCGGCCATTCAATACGGGTAGGTGCAGCACAAGATCTACTTCTTGCTGGCGCATCACTCCCCATGATTATGGCAAAAGGAAGATGGTCAAAAACTGATACCGTGATGCGCTATATAGAGAACACTTCGAGTCTAAGTTTTGATCAAAGATTCCAAATGGCTGGCTATTAGGCTAAGCTACTTTAGAACATAAAAAACAGGACGCTTAGCATCAACATCAATCGATCCGTTAACTTGCGTCGCCCCCTAAGCGCGTAAGGAAGCAATCTAAACTGATCAAAGATAGAATTTCCCTGAATAATCTTTTGCAGCATTGAAAATTTCTGATCAGAGTTAATCGAGGTCACAACGCGCGTAATGAGCGAAACTTCATGTCGATACCAACCATCGTTGATTTTTTTTAGCCGGGCTAATATTGCTCTAAATCCAGTATTCGCGCCAATCACATTATGCTGATGTTGTCGGTAACGCATTGACGGGGCGGTATCAATAATCCATCGCTTTCCATGAGCGCGGCAGACTGCATATGTTAACCAGTCGTGCATGGTCACTTCCTTGGCAGCTTCATTGTTAAGCAACTGATGCTTAACATCATTAACCAACCATGGCGTCATTAAGAAAGTACACCCAGGACCTGCCGATTCAAACAAGAAATCATAGGGTTGTTGTGGCTGCGATTTAACGATTAACTTTTGAGTCCCATCCGACCAAAAAGCAAAAACATTGGAAGAAACCGCTTCAGCTTCATGTTGCTTGATAATATGAATATGATTAGACACCTTATCTATATTCCAAATGTCATCGTGATCAGCGAATGCCACATAATCAAATCCAGTAAGATCGGCATCACAGATCAAACGGTAAAAGTTTTTACCTGCGGAACCCATTCGTTCTGTTTTAGACAACAGAACAACTCGGCTATCCGAATCAGCTAATTGTTTAAGATATTCAAGTGTGCCATCTATCGAGTCGTCATCAGAGACGAACAACGTTAAATCAGCACCCACTTGCTGAAGAATTGAGTCAATCTGCTCAGAAAGCCATTGCTTGCCGTTATAAGTAGCCATTAGCACAGCAATTTTAAGGTTTTGTTCAGCCATTATTAAGATCCATGCTTAGCTACATAATGAGAGTTTTTTCTTAGGAAAGGCTTTTCAATGAAATGCCACAATAATATTGAAGAAAGCAATACCAAAGCACCCGCAGAAGTAATAAACAGAACCGGTGATTCAGCAAATAAATGGTTGGTGATCAACAGCTGCAATATTGGAAAATGCAGAATGTAAATACCATATGAGAAATCGCCGTATTTTCCGAAGTCACCTAAATAAGGAAAAATCGTCGCAAAGTAGAGAACCAAAATACCGAGTGCAACAGGCTCTACAATAATCCAAGGCAAATTAGCTTTTAATACAAATGCTAGCACTGCGATTGGCACTAGATACAACGCATATTTTTTGAATGCATCAAAGTAATAGTATCCCGCAGCACCAACAATAAAAAATGTTAGCTGGCCGGGCAGCTGTCTTCGTAATTCTACAAAACCCCCACCACCATGAGATTGGGCCATAGTGAATAAAACATAGCTATAAATCACCGAACTAAAAAACAACAGCAACATCACAGACAAACGCCCATAACGATTGAACCAAAATACCATCAAAGGAACTGCAATATAAAACATCACTTCAATCTTCAGCGTCCAAAGCGCTCCATTCACTACAGGATTAATATTTTCGGCAAATAGACCTGGCAAATTTGGATGCAAGAAATTCAAAAAGGTTAAATTAACAAGCAAGTACTTGAGCGCTCCAAGAGACCAATACTCATTTGCTGAAAGAGTTGTAAAAAGGGCACCAAGCAAAACTGAAGCAAGAATTACAAATAAATATGCGGGATAAATGCGTCGAATTCTTTTTGAAAAATAAGATGAAACGCTCTGTGAGTTTTGGTAACTCATAAAAATCAAAAAGCCACTTACTACGAAGAACGACTTAACAGCGACTTCTGACGAAAGAATGTCTGTAAACAAAAAAGGGACGACGTTCGGACTCAAGGCAACAGCATGAGCAAAAAACACAACCGTAGCGAAAATAACTCGAAGAAAATCAAAATTATTCTTTGAAAGCTCATTACACCAGACATCGCGTGACATCAAAAATCCCTGTTCGCTATTGCTAAGCTTTCTGGAGTACCTATATCTCTGTGATAATCCGAGTTTAAATAGGATTGAATTCTGCCAACAAAGTGAGGAATAACATCTAAACTAATGTCAAAAACCTGTTTACCCAAAGACTTCATATAATCCAAAACTGCAGGCTCAAAAATATATACGGCAGCACTTGCAAGATTTCCTGGGGGATTAGCAACTTTTTCATGAAAGGCCAAAACCAGGCCTTTTGAGTCCAACTCAACAATTCCACAGCTTGATGGATTGTCGGTGCGAAAAGTCATCATTGTAATCAATACACCTTTTTCTCGTTGATTATGGAATTTTATGAATTCATCTAATTTAAATCGGGTTAAATTATCTGCATGTGCAACAAAAAAAGTTTTGCCTGAGAAATATGCTTCATTTTTTAAAACTGTCCCACCAGTTCCTAGTAACTCTTTCTCAAAAACTGTGTCAATTTGATCGCTGTAAGCACTCCTTTTAATATGTTCTTCGACGATTGAACGGAGATAATGCGTATTAACCAAAACTCTTTCAATCTCCGTACCTTTTAGTAACAGGTCTAACCAGTAGTCCATTAATGGTTTCCCATGAATGGAGACCAAGCATTTTGGGGTCACATTTGTGATTGGCCTTAGTCTTGACCCTATACCCGCTGACAGCAAGAGTGCCCTCATGAAGTGATTACCTTTTTTATCTCACTTGCACTAATAGGAATATTACCAACGCGAGAAACTTGTACTGCGGCGGCAAGAGATCCCAAGTAAGCCGACTCCCAAATACTTGCGCCAGAAACAAGAGCCATCGAAGAAGATGTCAACATACAGTCTCCAGCTCCAGAAACATCTTTAGGATTAACATTAAGTGCAGGTATTTCATCAGTTCCAACGCTTGATTGAACACCTTGCTTATTAAAAATAAAAACGCCATCAGCCCCTAATGTAATAAAAACATTATCCGCATTCGATTTTTTTATCAGTTTCTTAGCAAGTTCAACTAAACCAGAATCTGAGTCTTGAAGCGCTACCCTGATTTCATGCTCCGTGGGAGTAACCAGCATCATATTCCTAAATCTAGAAATATCACCCACCTGAGAGGATGTCTGGCTATCAGCGACCATACAAACACCCCGATCTAAGCAAACAGCACTAATTCGCTCAACCAACTCTGGCGTTAAAACACCATAATTGAAATCTGACAATATAATCAGATTAACGCCATGATTTATTAACTTGTTTAATCCTACAAGCAACTCATCACTTAAATCAGGTGATATGTGATGCTGTCTCAGGTGACTAACTCGAAGCAATGTTTTTCCTTTAGCCCTATATCGTTGTTTGAGTGTCGTTGGTCTTGACTCGTCGACTAATAACTCTGAACGAACATCATATTCACTGAGTTTATCTAGCGCAAAATCTCTAGCCTCATCCCCCCCGGTCACTGAAACAAAAGTCACCTCCGCACCTAGCCCTTTAGCATGGGCTGCCACTATGCCAGCACCACCCAAAAACTTATCTCTAGCCACCGGGCTCACAACGATTGTGGGATCCTCCTGTGACATTCCTATAGGATCACAAGTGATATATTCGTCGACGATAAGGTCTCCTATAACAACTATTTTAAGCTTTTTGAATTTTTCAATAATTGCCAAGAGCTTACTCTTGTCGATTTCTCGACGAGAAATATAATCAGTCGGCAGCCTAAAAGAGGCTTCGGAAGCAGAGGTAAATTCTTTCTTTAGAATTTCATATGAACTAAAATTAGATTCACCTGAAGAATAAACTAGCTTTATCCCCAACTTCTTAGCATAGAGTGTCTCGAAAGTTTTTTCTCCCTGGTTTTCCGAGCCTTTTACTATCACATCAGGCTTGAGAGCAGTTAATGCTTTTTCCAAGTCATCCATGATAAAGGCATAATTCACACAAGATAGGGCTGCCACAGCGTGAATCCTATGATTTTGAGGAACATGAGTGGAGTCAGAGTCCTCATTTACACCCACGACAAGCACATCGCCATTCTCAGATGCAAACTTCAAAAATCTCACGTGTCCAGCATGTAACACATTAAAATTTCCGTGGACAAATACCACTTTCTTATTTATCTCAATTAGCTTTCTGATTTCACTAACATCAAGTAGGTTATCTTGCATTATCTACATATTCCTGTAAGTATTAGTACTTAATAAAATCAGAACTATTTTAAAGCAATTACTATGAATAAACACTACGATTATGTAATTATCGGGGCTGGGATAACTGGGCTCACAATTGCCTATGAATTAATTCAATCTAATCAGGACGCAAGGATTGCTATCATTGAAAAGGAGGCTGGTGTTGGTTTCCATGGAAGCGGCCGAAATAGCGGAGTGCTTCATTCAGGCATTTACTATCCGGAAGATTCCTTAAAAGCAAAGTTTTGTGCTGAAGGTGCAAAATTAATGAAGGAATTCTGCCAGTTACACAAAATTCCCATTAATCAAATTGGAAAAGTCATAGTACCAACAATGGCCGAACAAGATTCGCAAATTGATTTACTTTTTAATAGAGGAATCAACAATAAAGCAAAAATAGAGATTATTGATGCAAAAACACTAAGGGAAATTGAACCCTATGCAAAATCGGCTTCTGGGCGAGCTCTATTTTCTCCGAAAACTGCCATTGTCGATCCCAAATTAGTTTTATTAAAATTAGTAGAAATTCTAAAAGAAAGTAGTGTTGATTTTTATCTAAACACTAAAATTGAACATGCAGAACCTGATATTTCAGCGATAATACTTACTAATAATGTGAAGCTAATATACAACAAGCTGGTAAATGCTGCTGGCCAATATGCTGACAAAATTGCACATATGTTTGGAGTTGGTTTGGAGTACACGATGGTTCCGTTCAAAGGAACTTATTACAAACTAAACCCAGCTTCAAAAATTAAGCTTCAGCGACTTATTTATCCAGTGCCTGATTTGAATATGCCTTTTCTTGGTATTCATAGTGTGAACGATATGACTGGCAACACTTATTTCGGGCCATCATCTTTACCTGCCTTTGGTCGTGAAAATTATTCTGGCATCGAAGGAGTTCATGGAATTGAAGCAATTGGAATACTCAATCAACTTATAAAACTTTATTTTTACAATAACAACAATTTCAGAAACTACGCACACATTGAGGGTTTAAAATTTATCAAATCTGAATTTACAAAGTCAGCACAACTGTTAGTTCCAAAAGTTAGAAAGAATGAACTTCTCAAATCCAATAAAGTTGGAATAAGAGCCCAACTAATCAATATCAGAAAAAACACACTAGAAATGGATTTCATCATTGAATCTAGCAAGAGTTGCCTTCATGTACTGAATGGGATTTCCCCAGGCTTTACGTGTGGTTTTGCATTTTCAAAGTTCCTAGTTGAGCGCCTTAATGATGTATCTAGTGACTATCTAAATTAATAATGCCTTGTTATCACTCAAGTATGACAAGGAAATTTGAGAGGTAAAACTGAAACAGTAATGATTAGGTTGCACCATTGCCCTAAATTTCTCCATTAGTTCACCTGAAGCTGGCATATAAAAATTGCCTTCAATAGCTTCAAGCATTTCTATAGTGACGTTTCTGATTTCTTCTGCTGTGTTATTGATATAACCAAGATTATTTTTTCTATACAATGCACCAACTCGAAAATGCACGATATCTGAGCCTAACATCTCTTTAATGGTTAGTTGCCGATTTTTATCCAAGTTGATAATTCTTTTAAAAATCGCTAAATCGCCACATCTGAATGGCATTGAGGTTATGGGTATTACGTTGGTTAGCACTACCGGAACGTTAAAAATAGAAGATAAGATAAACAAACCAGAGGTGTTACCTAGGAAGAACCTACAACTTCCGCATAAAAAAACATCCATCTCATCAGACACATATTCTGAGTCGGCATAATTTATGAAGCCATTCACCTCATCAAGAACTGGAGCGGATGTTTTATGGCCCATTTTTATGCAGTACCCTCCCCGAGAAATTATTTCCTGTATTGCAAGTAGCATTGTTCCAGACTCAAAATTTCTGTATTCGTGAACTCCATCATCGCTCTCGGAGTAACCTCTCTCCCTAACGTGAATACAAACAAACCAGGAACCTTCTGGAATACCCAATTTACGGAGCACTTCAGTGCCTCTCAGAATTTGATCTTGATCGAACGTTAAAGTGCTTGGCCTCGACCCCCAGTCACTATTTACCCGATAATATCTTGCTGCCCTGCCAGTTGACAAAACATAATCACTAACATCGTGCTTTAAAAAAGGGCCGTAAGTCATAAAGTTTAAGAGAAAATTTATTGGACGATTTTTCAACACCCTAATCTGATTGGACCATAAATCCAATAACTTTTTATTGGCAACTTTTTCATAGGTCGTGCTTATAAAATATTTTTTTGAAGAATCTATCTTTCCCATGCTATACAACTTAAGAAAACAATCAACCTCTGCCGCCAAGTGCCCTATTCTTTCAGTATTTACGTTCAGCCGCCTATAACCAAATTGATGGAGTACCAATGTTATAGGTAGCATACTTAAAAACATGATTAGAAAAAAAAACCGGAGGAAAATCTGCTTTAACGTCCAACTCAAATTCTCGCTAGACACTCTTACAATTACCTGCTTCGCACGATTTTTTAATCGCTGATAAGACCTTAAAGGCATTAAATAATTCCTGTTAATATTTTTTGCCAAGTTTTATCGGCAAATTTTTCAGCTATTTTAATGGACATTTCTGGCGCAAGAAAAAAGTACACGACAGAACTATCAGCAATTTGATCAGGATGAAATACTGGCTTGTTCATGAAAAATTTTCCTACTCTGTTAGGATCCTCATCTACATAAAAATTAATATGATCAGATAAGTAAGAGGATATCCACGTTGAGGCTATTGAAGTACCAAAAATTCCGAAGTTTTTAGGTGATTTATAAGCGAGGAAATCCTTAATCTTGCCCAGTTCGTATTGAAGAAAATTTATATTTTCTTCAATATAGGCAGGTGACAGTTGATTGAAATGATTGATAGAAGCATCGGAGGTAGTCATTTTTTTTGCTACAAGTGTCATTTCCTTACCAATTAGGATCTGATCCAAATCCACAACTTGAAAACCACACCTTGCCATTATAGAAGTCAAGGTATAAGGATAAAAATGGGAGGTGTGATCAAAAATTAAAATGTCTAAGGGATTTTTCTCGAGGTTGGGCACTTGGAACAAGATGTATCCATCATCACTTAGCTTAGTATAAAGCGATTTTAACGTTCTGATAGGATCAACAAAATGCTCTAGAGAGTGGATCATGAAAATAAAATCAAACTGTTGATTAATATCTTCCACACTACATGTAAATAAATCAACAAAACCATCAATTTTTTCAGCAAACTCTCTTTACTGTCATCAATCTCGTGCCCATATAAAGACAAATTTAGAGGCTCTGAGTACTTCGAAAGCTGCATTAAGGTCCCCCCATTACCACAGCCAACATCCATGACCTTAGAATCCAAAAATATATATTTGCCGAGCACTTTTTTTACTATCAGCTCACTCCTTGATATGAAATTTCCATTGGAACTATCGTGAACCAGTTGCTCTTCCCCATCCGCCAACTCGTAGGCATGGTAAATCGAGTAAATGCTGGCTAAAGAAGACAGGTAATTTTTATCGACCATTTTTTGCACATGCCCACAGTCACTACAAATCATTAAGACTGATTTTTTATCTAGCAATTTGCAATCAGATGTTAATTGGTTAAATCCCTCAAAACTACTGAATAAACTTAAGTTTTTGCTTTCGCACAAAATACAAGCACAATTTTTCATAAAAACCCTTTTAATTTCATTTGTTGCAAAAGAATTGACGTTACCATCTCTTCACAAACTGGCTGAATTTTCAGATCATTCGATGTTTTGATCATGGATAGCTGAGAAAATTTTGGATTAAACAAGATTGGAACCTCCGAGAGACTAGCACTTACTGGAATAATATTGTTTTCAGGTTTACGGAGAATTTTTGCTATCATCGCACCAAAGTCATAGTAAGACCATTGAGATTGATTTGATACGTGAAAAATACCTTTTGCATCGTTTTCTATGATTTTAGATAGAACATTAAAAATTTGAGCGTGAAAGATTGGAGCAAGGTGAAGGTCAAAAAATAGACTGCACGAATTACCAGCAGCTATATTAGCTAAAAGATTTTCAAAAAAACCACCATCGAAAGAAACAACCTTGGACAATCTTAAAATCACCCCATTGTCGTAGGTTCTAATGACATCTTCCATAAAAGATTTTTGCTTGCCATATTCTATTATGGGATTTTTCGTATCATCCTCATTAGGTATGCGTTCACAATCGAAAACTGTATTGCTGGAAAAATAAAAGATTTTACTTTCTTTACTTGCCACTTGAGACAGAAACCTTGACTTGTTTTCAACGTTGATTACCCAAGTTTCCTCAGGGTTTTTTTCACATGAAGCGATATTTGTTATGCCAGCACAATCGAATATGAAATCGAATTTTTTTTTTGGTATATTTGAGAAAGTCTGAGGTGATCTAAAGTCGATATAACAGGTCCCTGGAGAGCTTTTCTTATTACTAGTCAGAGTTAAAGAGTGTTTGGAACCAAAAAAAAATCTTAGAGCACTACCTAAGCTTCCGTCTGCGCCAGTTATTAGGATTTCCATACCTTAAAGATCTTAAAAAAAGAACGCACAGATAGCAACCTTGAGAAAATGAAATCGCCTAATAAGATTAACATCTTATATTTGTTAAAAAAATTGAAAGTGCGATTAGAAAGAATAGTTATATCAGTATCCAATGATCTGATATCTCCTATAACTATGCTTTGACTAAAGAAATGTAGATGATATTTATTCACATTAAAAATAGCGAATCTAATCATACTTTTTAAGCGAGGATATCCTGTTGCCCCCCCCCATTTTTTCGTATTTTCCGTAAATTCAACAGCAAAAAAATCTCCATTAGAGACATAATACCTCTTCAATGGGATCTTAAGACTTTTGAACATATCACCGTCTATTGTACTGTTTAACTTCAAATTATATTTTTTATCAGCCACAACAAGAATTGGGTGTAAATGGAAGCAGCGTGCAATCAGGTAGGAATGTCCTAAGAAATAAATATGCGAACAAGCTGAATTAATAAATTTTCTAGAATTAAAAACGTGCGATAAACTTAACTGATGCAAATTTTTCATTACGAAATTTGCTAAGTTTTTTTTATCAATAAACTGATCGTTAAAGCTCCTTAATAGATACGAAGCCTCTTTATTTACTCTAAATCCAGGAGCAACGACAACCTTGGCGCCATGAGTTTCAACAAGTGAAAAAATTGACTCAAAGGTTCCAGCACTCCATATGCTGTCAGGGGTTAAAAATAGGAAGATATTGGTTTTTTTATTCTCAGATCTTTTAGAAAACTCTCTGATATAGCATTCAGTCATCACCTTATGAGGATTATTTGTATCTATATATCCATCAATTAAATAATATTCGATCGAAAATATATTTGCATAAGATATGAAGCTTTTCTTAATTTCAATAGAGTCTTCGTATGTAGTTGATAATATAAGTTTGAAATTGTACTTGTCTGAAGATGACAAAAAGAACTTAGTGTTTTTTTCGCTGAATAAGAATGAAATAACTTTATTTGTGAAAAAACTAGTAAACTCTTCACCCCAAATAGGCAATAGAATATGAACATCAATTTTAGAATTCGGATTCATTTTTATTAATCTTAAATAATGCGCCAAATGCACCAGCCGATCGCACATGATAGGCTAAGAAGTTATTTCTTTTACAGAATAGTTCGAACAAAATTGGCACATCTTTATTGAAATGGAACTCATCCATATAAATAAAAGAGCAATCTCCCATCATGTCATCTAAAAAGTAGAAAACCTGTTCATATGATTTAGTTATATTGCAATCCAAGAATGCAAATCCAATTATCTCTCCGGTTTTTAAGAATTCGCCTTTAAACCCTGCAGATAAAGTCTCAGAAAACAATCCTTTTACTAAGTTGCATTTATCAACAAAAAGTCCATGCTGAGCGATATAAGATTGAGCAATCTCATATTTATCAACCTCCTCAGGGCTCCTCCAGTGATCAAAATAATCAACATCATTATCTGTAATTACAGTATCCCCAAATATATCAAAAGCCCAAAACTCTGTTTTTGGAAAACGCGTACCCCCATCAACTAAATCAAACGCCGTTAAAAAATTCCGAAAAGTAGCCATTCCATCTGAACCAAATTCAAAATAGTGCCCACCATGAAACATTTGAGCAACCGACAGCGAGACAGCAGCCCTTTCCACAAAATCAAAATGCATTAAAACAGTACTTTTTTCCTCGCTGGATAATTTTAAAGAGGAAAGTAAGACTCCATAACTATCAAGAAGATTAAAAAAATTAATCATTTGCTACCTTTTTAAACAACACAAACTGCTAGCAAATAATGCGCCATTGGATAATATCCAGTGTGGACGACTTCGTCATTCATCGAAAATAGAAAAACGTTTGTAAAGTGCATCTTTAATAACTTTTTAAAGTCCCGACCACTCTTGCAATTAACGTGCCCAATTTTACTCTGAGGTGATGCATGCGATTGAGACTCTAATGAAGGAATGCCAACTACAACAACTCCTCTTGGCTGTATTGATTGTTTTATATTTTTTAAAAACAAATCCTCATGCTCACTAGGAATGTGCTCAAATACATCTAAACAGTAGGCAGCATCAAATTGACCTTTTACAGGTTGATTAAGAATGTCGTGAACAAAACAATCAAATTCCCATCCACTCACCATCCTAGATATAGCATCATTTACAAAGACTTCATCTATGTCCACTGCAGTTAGTTTATCAACTTCCTGCTGAACAATTCTTGTCCCAAAAGCATCTGCACAACCCACTTCTAAGACACTTTTAGAGCCACTTAACATTTTTGCCACGAATTTGTAACGAGATAGAGTAAAAAGTGTTCTTTTTGGATCTTGATTCCAAGACTCATTTATCATTAGACCTAACTTCGTCCTGCCAAACTTTTCTTCCACATCAAACACGATTTCATACTGCTCTTCATATGTCTTTTTTTCGTGATCCATTATTTTCCACTTTCCTAAAATTCAATGAGGCATCTTCCAGCAAGTTTTCCAGATTTCATGTCAGAAATTGCTTCATTAATTTCATCAAGTTTATAGATTTTCGTTATCAATCTTCCAAAGTTTACTTTCCCAGGTCCGATGAGTGAACTATATCTGGGAATATCTTCATATGGCTTAGCTTCACCACCATGAGAACCCGTAATTAGTTTCCCGAAATGAAGTGGAAGCGTGTAAAGTTTTGTATCTGCACCCTTTTTAGGCACTCCAACCAAAATGACTCTTCCATTTGAACTTGTCTTGCTGTAGCCATACTCAATTATTTCTGGTCGTCCAGTATTGTCGATAAACACATCTAGTAATTTAGATCCGAGAGCTTTAGATATTTCTTCTTTTGCATCACTTGAGCTTGCATTAATGATATGAGTGGCGCCCATTTCTTTCGCTATATTTAATCGGTTATCAAACAAATCGACCGCTATGATCGGATGGGCTCCAGCCAAGTTTGCGGCTTGAATGATGTTTAACCCAACCCCACCAGCACCATAAACCACGACTGACTCGCCAATACGAACCTTAGCATTATTTTCAACAACGCCAAAACCAGTTGTGATTGCACAACCAAAAAGAGCGGCAACCTTCATATCAAAATCATAAGGTATAACTGTCAACCTATTCTCTGAGACTATTGCATACTCGTTAAAGGTTGCAATCCAACCAGCATTCAGTTTTTTGTTTTTCCAAGTATAGGAGGGTGGGTTGCTCTCTATACCAAGCCCTTTTCTCCAGTGCATAACAACTTTGTCATTGGGTTTGACGTGTTTGACGCCAGGGCCTAAGTCAACTACAACGCCTGATGCTTCGTGCCCTAATAAATGAGGCAGGAACTTATCTTCACCTTTTGCCCCATCAATTTCACCAAGCTGTGACCCACATATGCCACTAAAGTGAATTTTAACAAGTACCTGCCCAACATCTAGTGTCTCCGGCAAATCAACGGTATCAACCACCAAAGGTTTTTTCTGTTCTACGAGAATCGCTGCCCTCATTTTTTTTGGTATCGCCATATTGATAACTCACTCAAAGTAAATAAAAGAATAATCACCTGAATACCCAGTCTGCTTAAACCACCAGTCCCATTCTTCTGGGGTGCAGAATGCTTCACAGGTCACTTGCCAATATAACAAGTTAGCTTTTTCTTTCTCGTCTCTGTATGACTCAACACAAAGGTATTTATTCTTACCAACGCGCTCCATTTCCCTCAAAGCCTTATCAAGGTCATAGTTGTGCAAGTTGTGAAGCGTAGTTATAGAGAGCACAAAATCAAAATATTTGTCTGGGAAAGGCAGATTATTCGCATTCCCAACCTGTAACCTATCCTTAATTTCCTCTTTTGAATTTTCGATTGCATACGGGGAAACATCGATGCCATAAACCTCTAGCCCTGGGACAAGCTGAAGCAACTCATAAAGTTGAAAGCCTTTACCACAACCAATATCTAAAACTTTATCCCCTGCCTTCAGGCCATAGTAATCAACTATAGCCTTGGCTACCGGAGCCCATCTTCCAGGCATGTACTTGTAGCCACCATAGCAAATTCTTCTATCACCATCCCAATAGTCATAATCCCATTTTTTCGCAAGCTCGGCTGCCTTCGCCTTTGGAAAGTCAGGATCATTGACCCTTGCTAGGTAGTCTCTAGTAGTACTCTTGTGAATAGCTGACATAAAATCGATGTAAGACATATGGTTCCTTATTTTATCGTTTCTAGTAAAGACAATGCCTGAGTTAGCTTGGCACTCTTATAATTTTCCTCGTCAAGAGAGGGGTCTGAAAACTTTCTTCTAGCCATCTGGACTGGATCAAATGCATTCATTACGATACAGCTCCATTTTAACCTATACAGAGGCAATAACCACTCTACTCGAAGGGCAATTTTTTGCGGATATTCAAATCCTTTCAATGCCCTCTCCATGAAGATTGATAAAAATCTATCATCCACGGGTATAGCAACTTGAGAGAAAAAATCTGCAACCATCTTGGCAGGGTCATCAATCCCTGCATATTCAAAATCTAAAAATTTAATTTCACCCACATTGTTAATAATTGCGTTATGAAAACCAAAGTCTGAGGGTGATACGCATCTTTCTTTAACCGGCAACATCTCGTCATAAAGATTGCACTCTTTTGAACACCGCTCAATTTTGTCTTTCAAGAAAAATAATTTTTCAGACAAATTTTTAAGGTATTGATCGAGAACAACATTACCCAACCTATCCTCAGCTAATTTATTTTCCAGGTTGAGGACTCTAACGGCGACCAAATCGATATGATCCTTGATAGAGAAGCATGCCTCCGAAGCTAAAGGCAAGGCTAATTTTTCTATCTGTGCAGTATTGCCCTCTTGATTCAAAGTGAAAAAAAAGTGAGCTGCGCGAGTTATCCAAGCCTCTTCAACTCGATTGCCATCTAGAGTTTGTCCATCAATAAACTCAAAGAGAGTCCAACCTGCCTCGGGATCGACAGAGTAGAGCCGTGGAATAAATTCTGGCGCCACCTTAGATGCATACCGCATAAATTTCAGCTCATGCCCAAACCTGTCCCTTTGGTCAAGTTCATGCTTGAAGTACTTCTTCGCAACATATTTGCGATTAATCAAATAGAGTTGATTGTTACCCCCATAGTAAAGGGGCTGTATTGTGGAGACTTGATCGTCGATTGAAGCCAACTCCAACAAGCGTTTTATAACGTTCTCGTTAGACATTTTTTGAAATATTTTGCTTTAGGTCTGCCCAACTATTAACAACTTTTGATATAGATCTGATCTCTTTCAAATTACTCGCATGGACAGTTTCTGGATCAAACAATATTGATTTCGTTGCCCGAGGAAATAGATCATCTAGTAAAATCTCTGGCAAATCATCCACATAAAAATCTGGCCCCACTTGCGCAATCCTAGAAATTTTTTCTTTTTTGGTGCTCTCAAAGAAAATTAAGCCATCATCTACCAAAGCCTGCTTTCCATGATTGATATATTTTTTTATCCATGCCCTTGCTGCTTCACGTAAGTCGTACTTCGGTCCAATAAATGGGTGCTGAGTTTTATGACTAATAATTGTCACATCATGTCCATCATTAACAGATGACTCGATGAATTCTATTACTCCGGGGTAAGGATCCGCCTCATCCATTCGGGCACCATATACATACCCCTGCATCTCAGTCCATTTATCCTCAATACCTGCACCTCGCATAAAATCTCGCACCGCAACCTTATTTTTAGGTACGGTCTCAGGGATCAAATCTTTTTCGAGTGCAACCTTATGGAAGAGATTGTCATAGCAGACAATTGTGTTATCAAAATCAAGCCCAATAATCACTTCACGCCCGCCTTAAGAACTCGATTTACAATTGCCTCCGAAGTCAACCCCAGCCTTTCCCTTACGTACTCCTGGGTTCCGACTTCATGAATGAATTGATCTGGGACACCAAATGTTAAAAATTTGACCTGTGCAGTGGAATTTGAAATGTAGTATTCGGCAATCGCACTAGAAAGCCCACCCGCCTTAAAGTGCTCCTCAACAACTCCGACGACATTGAACTTTCCAAACACTTCATCCAGCATCCCACGATCCAATGGCTTTACGGTGTGGCAAGATTCAACCCTGCATGATATTCCATGATTAGCTAAAGCCTCAGCAGCATCTAATAACTCCGGCATCACTGTTCCCGTACCGATTAGGCAAACGTTGTCGCCATGTCTAACAGTAATGGATTTCCCAATATAAAATTCGCTGTTCGCCTTTGGTAAGATCTTTTCCCCCTTTTTACCAATCCTTATGTAAGCAGGGCCGTCGAGCTCGAGCACTGCCCTGAGACATTGCCTTAACTCAACTTCATCGGCGGGGGCTAACACTGTCATTTCGGGAAACACACGAAGTATCGCTAGGTCTTCGCAAGAGTGATGCGTTGCACCAAGTTCGGCATAAGATAAACCTGACCCTGTACCAACAATGACTACTGGTAGTTTATGGTAACAAGCATCGATCTTAATCTGCTCGAGACACCTCGTAGTTGTAAATGGGGTGATGGTATAGACGAATGGCCTTAATCCATTAAGCGCCATACCAGCCGCCAGTCCAATCATGTTTGCTTCTGCTATCCCGCAATTCATAAACCGATCTGGGCTGGCGAGCTTAAATTTATCGAACAAGCGATTCCCAATGTCACCTGAGAGCATCACAACTTCATTACGCTCCAGAGAAAGCTTGGTCATCTCATCGGCAAAAGCGTTTCTCATTAGTTAATCCCTAACTCTATCTTGGCGGCGGCGACCTCCTCCTCTTTTGGGATTCGATAATGCCAGTTGTTGTCATCTTCCATAAAAGAGACACCTTTACCCTTTACGGTATTCGCAATAATTGCCAGCGGCTTGTCGCTCTTTCTTATCTGCTGGAATGCTAGCAGGATGGATGGGAGGTCATGGCCATCAATGCTAATAGTCTCCCAGCCGAATGCTTCCCATTTTTTATCTAGCGGGGAGAGTGACATCACCTCATTACTTCTATCGGTAGCCTGCCACTTGTTATAGTCAACAATCGCGCATAAATTATTCACGCGTTGGGCGGATGCCAGCATCGCTGCCTCCCACACCGAACCCTCATTACATTCGCCATCCCCGAGCAACACAAAAACATTAAAGTTTTTTTTCTGAATCCTAGAAGCCAATGCCATCCCTAGTCCCATTGGTAAGCCGTGGCCGAGGGATCCTGTTGCAGCCTCAATCCCAGGCAAATGACCTGGCGATGGCGGATGCTCACCCAAATAACCTCCATTTTCACCGTAGGTATCCATCAAATCTTCTGAAATGATTCCCTTCTCGGCTAGGGTGCAGAAAAGGGCTGGTGCTGCATGGCCTTTACTTAGGATAAATCTATTGCGATTTGGATTGTTAATCGATTCCAAATCTAAGTTGAGCACTTCGGTAAAATATAAGGCGGTCAGGATATCGGTACAGGACAAACACGACCCAAGATGCGGGGTACCAGTTTTTGCAGAATTCTGGATAATTCTGTACCTAATCTTACTAGCCTGCTTCCTCAAGAAATCTAAATCTGCCATCTTTGACCTAGGCTTTATGAATATAATTAAATGGCTGCGCTTTGAGAATTTCTAGATTCGCCTTAACCCAAGCAATACAATGATCCAAACCCTCGTCAAGTTTAATCCGATCACACCAACCCAGTGTTGACCTCAGATTAGTGCTATCCAAATGGTATGCGCTATCTTTACCTAGGCGCTCACCCACAATTTCAACATGATCCTCAAAATTCACACCAAGCTTATTACATATCAGTGCAACTAGATCCCTAATCGAAATCACCTCGTTTGTTGAGATATGATAGGTCTCACCATTCTTACCATTCTCCATAATTCTCCAAGTAGCATCGGAAACGTCATCCATATGAATAAATGAACGTGTGGAATGCCCTCCACCATGCAGCTGAAGCTTTTTGCCCAACATGATGAACAATATCGTTCGTGGAATGATTCTGTAAAGCTGCTGCCCAGGACCGTAGACATTTGCCGCACGCGTGGTGACAACAGGAAATTGGTATGCACTAAAGAACGTCTTCAGACTCATGTCAGCAGCAGCTCTAGAAACCGCATAGGGTGTGCTTGGGTTAAACGGAAATGATTCATCCACAAAACCTTCACAACTCCCGTAAACTTCTGGCGTCGAGACGTGAACATATCGTTCTAGAAAGTTCATCTTTCTGAGTTGATCATGAAATTTTACAGTAGAAACAGCGTTGGTCATAAACCAATCCTCTGGCGATTGCCAGCTCTCCGCCACCATACTCTGCGCCGCAAAGTTAACGACATAAGGGATTTTGTCGTCGTTAATAATCTCAACAATTTTAGTTAAATCTTTATTGAGATCCAACTCACGGAAGGTAAACCGATCAAGGTTGGCTGGATTCCACTGGTATGGTAAGAAACATGGATTAAGCTCTGCTGACCTACTTACTCCAACAACCTCATCGCCCTGCTCCAGAGCATAGTTGACAAACGTCGCGCCGGAGAATGAATTGCTTCCGATGACAATAATCTTATTCATACCTTAGCCAACCTTCACAAATTCTTTTCGATGATAAAGCCACTGCATTAACATGTGACAAACAATTAGCTGAAGGTCTTCTGATATCTGCATATCATTAACGGCAAAATGTATAGGGACATCCACCAATTCCTTACACTTCCCGCCAGAGTAGCCAAGAATCGCGTAGGTTGTAACACCCATCACTTTAGCCTGCTGAATCGCCTTCACTAGATTAGGAGAGTTCCCGCTCCCAGAAAGTACAATTAGGATATCGCCATCTTTCGCAAAAAGGGCAACCTGCTCAGAATAGACATCCTCGTAACCCAAATCATTTGCAAGACAAGTTAAAACTGCCTGATTCGCCGACAATGCTGTGGTTCTTAATCCGCCACCCGTCTTCTTAGCAATGCCATAAACAAAGTCATTAGCGATATGGATTGCATTGCCAGCGCTACCCCCATTCCCGCAAATGTATACATGACCACCACGCTTCCAGCACGACTCCATATCCTGGGCAAGCCTAGAAACATTCTCCCAGTCGGCAGTTGAAAGCGTATTAATCAACCTCTCGTTATAGTCATGCAAAAAACTAAGGGAGCTTAACTTATTCATTTCTATGTATCCTTAAAAATGGTTTGTTCCATCCACCTTAAGTTATAAAACTTATCTTCATCCTTCAACCTGCCTGCCTGATAAGCTTCTATAATCTCTCTGACAGCGTCATCTACTGTGTATTGAGGCTTGAAGCCGGTAGCAAGCAACTTATCTGAATTAACTCTATAAGAGCGTGGATCATTGGATTCAGTGACAACAACCTCAACCGGAATATATTTAGTCACCAAGTTTGCGATGTCGAGAATCGTAATATTTTCGAATCCCGCATTATAAATCCCCGTGAACTGTGGATTTTTCAGAAAATGGATATAGACATTCGTGATGTCCTGCATGTGAATATTGGGTCTAGCTTGCTTGCCCCCAAACACAGTAATCTTCCCCTTTGATAAAGACTGCATTGTTAGCATATTAACTGCTACATCCAATCGCATTCTTGGAGATAGACCACACACAGTAGCCGGCCTGATAATTTGCACGGCCATATCATCCTGATAGCTAAGCAGAACACGCTCACCCACCATTTTTGTTTTGTTATATTCTGAAATTGGTTCAAGCTCCAAATCCTCAGTAACCTGATCCTCATCTTTAACCCCATACACACTACCGGAAGATGCATAGATAAATTGCTTAACTCCGCTGCGTACCGCCTTATCAGCCAACTGCATCGTTGCTAGGCAGCTAACCTCCCAAGTTAGCTTTGGATCTAAATCACCACAGGGATCATTTGCAATAGAAGACAGATGAATAATTGAATCAACCCCGTCAAGATTGATGGACTTGATATCTCGCACGTCACCTTTAATGACAGTCAGATTTTGGTGAGGCTCAAGATAATTTCCGAACCACATCGTATCGAATGCAATCACCTCATGCCCCAAGGCCAATAGCTTTGGAACTAAAACGGTCCCCTTGTATCCACATGCCCCCGTCACAAAAATTCTCATATCTTTGC
>Ga0172367_10003315_pt1 | contig 21048 bp, 17 predicted proteins | sample Lak10m_FD_114542 | JGI IMG/M metagenome (GOLD analysis project Ga0172367, IMG submission 114542) | Freshwater microbial communities from Kabuno Bay, South-Kivu, Congo - kab_022012_10m | ecosystem: Environmental > Aquatic > Freshwater > Lake | place: Democratic Republic of the Congo: South-Kivu... | reverse complement strand
GCTCGAGACTACGCTCGGGCAGGCCAAGGTGCTGGCGATGCAGGAACGCATCGCGCAGATCAACCCGGCTTGCCGTGTCGATTGCATCGAGGAGTTCATCGCTGCGGAGAACGTCGCAACGCTGTTGCCCGCCTGCGATGCGGTGATCGACTGCATCGACCAGGTGAAGGCGAAGGCGGCGCTGGTTGCGCATTGCCGGCGGCTGAAGCTGCCGGTCATCACGACCGGCGGCGCGGGCGGGCGCACCGACCCGACGAAGATCCGCCTCGACGACATGGCGCGCACGACGCAGGACGCGCTGGCGAGCAAGCTGCGCGCGCAGCTGCGCAAGGTGTACGGCTTCACCCGTGATCCGAAAAAAAAGTTCGGCGTGCCCTGCGTATTTTCGGACGAACAGATTCACCGGCCCCAGACTAAAGCATGTGATCTCGACGAGCGCGGCCTACACGGCCTGAACTGCGCGGGCTATGGCTCGTCGGTGGCCGTGACGGCGGGCTTCGGCTTTGCGGCCGCCGCACACTGCCTCGGTATACTGCTTGCATGAATCCGTCCGCCCATCCCGTCGTTCTGATCACCGGCGCGGCCCGCCGCGTCGGCGCGGAGATCACCCGCACGCTGCACGCGGCGGGTGCGCATCTCGTGCTGCACTACCGCGCCTCGGCCGAACATGCCGACGCGCTGGCAGCCGACCTGAACGCCCGGCGCGAAAACTCGGCGCTGGCGCTACGGCACGACCTGCGCGACACCGCTGGCCTGCCGGGTTTGGTGGACAAGGCGGTAGCGCATTTCGGCCGGCTCGACGCGCTGGTGAACAACGCCTCGAGCTTCTTTCCGACGCCGGTCGGATCGATCGACGCGGCCGCCTGGGACGACCTGATCGGCAGCAACCTCAAAGGCCCGCTGTTCCTGGCGCAGGCCGCCGCGCCGCATCTCATGAAAACACACGGCTGCATCGTCAACATCACCGACATCCACGCCGAACGGCCGCTCAAGGGCTACCCGCTCTACTGTGCGGCGAAAGCCGGGCTGCTCGGCCTGACGCGCGCGCTGGCGCTCGAACTCGGCCCCGCGGTGCGCGTCAATGCCGTCGCGCCGGGCGCGATCGAATGGCCGGAAAATGCCACCGACTTCCCGCCCGAGGAACAGCAGGCGATCATCGCGCACACCCTGCTCAAGCGCGTCGGCGCGCCCGGCGACATTGCGCGCACGGTGAAATTCCTCATCCTCGACGCGCCGTACATCACCGGGCAGGTCATTAACGTCGACGGCGGCCGGACGGCGCACTTGTAGGCAAATGAGATGACCACGTACAAACAGGCCCACAAGGCCGAGTTCGAAGCCAACAAGCTGTCGAAATTCCTGCACCGCATGGTGGGCAAGGCGATCGGCGACTACAACATGATCGAGAACGGCGACCGCGTGATGGTCTGCCTCTCGGGCGGCAAGGACTCGCATTCGCTGCTCGACATCCTGCTGCAGATGCGCGAGAAGGCGCCGATCGACTTCGAAGTGATCGCCGTCAACCTCGACCAGAAGCAGCCGGGCTTTCCCGCCGATGTGCTGCCGGCCTATCTCGACAAGCTGGGCGTGCCCTATCGCATCGTCGAGGAGGACACCTATTCGATCGTCAAGCGCGTGGTGCCGGAAGGCAAGACCACCTGCGGGCTGTGTTCGCGGCTGCGGCGCGGCGTTCTTTACCGCGTGGCGGACGAGCTGGGCGCAACCAAGATCGCGCTCGGCCACCATCGCGACGACATCCTTGCCACGCTGTTTCTCAACCTGTTTTTCGGCGGCAAGCTCAAGGCGATGCCGCCCAAGCTGGTGACCGACGACGGCAAGCACATCGTGATTCGGCCGCTGGCCTATTGCCCGGAAAAAGATCTGGTCGAATGGGCGCGTATTCGTGAGTTTCCGGTCATCCCGTGCAATCTCTGCGGCAGCCAGCCGAATTTGCAGCGCCAGCAGATCGCCCAAATGCTGCGCGACTGGGACAAGCGTTTCCCGGGGCGCATCGAAACCATGTTCAGGAGTTTGTCGGACATCGTGCCGTCGCACCTGATGGATGCGCGGCTCTACGACTTCGCCGGCCTCAAGCCGACTGGGCGGCCTGAGCCGGACGGCGACACGGCCTTCGACGCAGAGGATGTCGGAAACGCAGTGCCGCGGGTAATCGAAATTACTTCGAGAGGCATTCCTTCATGAAAGCCTTGCGCGCGTCGCCTTTCTTGCCAGTCGCTTCCTTGTTGCAGGACTTCATTTTTTCCTGCTGAGCGGTCCGCGCGGATTTCTCTTCCGCCTTCTTGGCGCTCAGGCATTCCTTCATGAAGGCCTTGCGCTCGTCGCCCTTCTTTTCGCCAGCCTGGACGTTGCATTCCTTCATCTTGTTTTGCTGCGCCGTGACGGCAAGCGCGGCGGGTGCAAGGGCGAATTGGCTGGCGATGACGACGGCGGCGGCAGTGATCAGTTTCCTCATGGTTTCTCCTTGGTCGGTGGGTGGGACAGCAAGAGCGATTCTAGGCTATTCATAACGCATTATTGCCGCGGGCGGTTGACCAGCGAGCCAAGCAGCATGCCGGCACAAGCCATCAGGAAGCCGGCGAACTGCGGCGGGAGATCGCCCTCCGGGGCGAGAATCTCCAGCGGAATCCAGGTGGCGACGCCGAGGAACATCGCCCAATAGGCGCCGCGCGTCGTGGCGCGCTGCCAGTAAAGTCCGGCTACCAGCGGCACGAAGGCGAGCACCAGCGTCACCTTGTAGGCGTTTTCGACCATCTGGTGAATGCCGGTTTCCTTCTCGAGCGCCCAGAGCGCGTAGAGCGTCACCAGCAAGGTGAATATCACCACGACCCAGCGTGTCATCACCAGCAGCTTGTGGTCGGGCAGGTGCTTGCGGCGGGTGATGAAATCCTTCAGCACGTTTTCCGAAATCGTCACCGACGGCGCCAGCAGCGTGCCGGAAGCGGTCGACATGATCACCGACAGCAGGGCGCCGTAGAAGATCACCTGCGCGAACAGCGGCAGGTGCGCCTTGACCAGTTCCGGCAGCAGTTTCTGGCTGTCGTTGGCAAGCCACTGGGTGGCCAGCGCCGGATCGATGAGGTTGGTAGAGTAGGCCATGAACAGCGGTACCGCGGCGAACAGGAAGTAGGCGATGCCGCCCAGCACCGTGCCCCAGACCGCCACCTTCTCGTTCTTCGAGGCATTGGCGCGCTGGAACACGTCCTGCTGCGGAATCGAGCCGAAGCCCATCGTCAGCAGCCCGGAGATGAAGGCGACCATAGCGACGGCATTCATTTCCGGCCAGAAGTTGAATTTTGCGTTGCTGGCGGCGTGCGCGACGACCGGCGCCACGCCGCCGGTCATGCCGGCCAGCAGCCAGGAAATGTAGATCAGGCCGACGACGATGATGATCATCTGGAAGAAGGTGGTCAGCGCCACCGACCACATGCCGCCATAGAGGGTGTACAGCAGCACTATCGCGGCGCCGATCATGATGCCCTCGGACTGGGCGATCTGGCCATCCGAAAGCACGTTGAAGACCAGCCCGAGCGCGGTGATCTGCGCCGATACCCAGCCCAGGTAGGACAGCGCGATGGCGATGGCGGCGATCACCTCGACCTTGTCGTCGTAGCGCTCGCGGTAGAAGTCGCCGATGGTCAAGAGGTTCATGCGGTACAGCTTGCGCGCGAAGAACAGGCCGAACAGGACGAGGCACAGCGAGGCGCCGAACGGATCGGAGATCAGCCCGCCGAGGTCCTTCTCCATGAAGGTGGCCGGGATGCCCAGCACGGTTTCGGCGCCGAACCAGGTGGCGAACACCATGGCCATGACGATATACAGCGGCAGCGAACGGCCGGCGGCGATGTAATCCTTGGCGTTGCGCACCTTGGTGGCGGCGTAGAAGCCGATGCCGAGGGAGATCACCAAATAGAGGATGACGAAGCCGAGCAGCATCAGCAGTCTCCGCTATCAGGGCTGGAAGAATTGCAGGGCGGCGAGCAGCACGGCGGCGGCCGCCAGCAGGAGGGCACCCGTGGCGAGGCGGCGATTGGCGACCACCTCCGCGCGCAGGCGGATGATTTCCTCTTCGGCGTCATTGCCGCGCTCGCTGGCTTGCGTCAGCGCCTGATGCGCGAGGCGCGGCAGTTGCGGCAGCAGCGACGCCCATTGCGGGCCTTCGCGTTTCAGGTGATTGATGAAGCCGCGCACGCCGACCTGCTCGTGCATCCAGCGTTCGAGGAAGGGCTTGGCGGTCTGCCAGAGGTCGAGGTCGGGGTCGAGCTGGCGGCCGAGGCCCTCGATGTTGAGCAGCGTCTTCTGCAGCAGCACGAGCTGCGGCTGGATCTCGACGTTGAAGCGGCGCGAGGTCTGGAACAGCCGCAGCAGCACATGGCCAAAGGAAATCTCTTTTAGCGGACGGTCGAAGATCGGCTCGCAGACGGCGCGCACCGCGGCTTCCAGCTCGTCGACGCGCGTCTCGCGCGGCACCCAGCCCGACTCGACGTGCGCCTCGGCGACGCGCTTGTAGTCGCGGCGGAAGAAGGCGAGGAAGTTGATCGCCATGTACTTCTGGTCGACCTCGGTGAGCGTGCCGACGATGCCGAAGTCGAGCGCGATGTAGCTGCCGAAACTCTCCTTGTCCGTCGACACGAGGATGTTGCCCGGATGCATGTCGGCGTGGAAGATGCCGTCGCGGAATACCTGCGTGAAGAAAATCTCGACTCCGGCGCGCGAGAGCTGCTTGAGGTCGATGCCGGCCTCGACCAGCCGGCTCACCTGGCTGATCGGGATGCCGTGCATGCGCTCCATCGTCATGACGGTGTGCGTGCAGAAATCCCAGAACACTTCCGGCACCAGCAGCAGCTTCGAGTTGGCGAAGTTGCGGCGCAGCTGCGAGCAGTTGGCCGCCTCGCGCATCAGGTCCAGCTCGTCGTCGAGATGCTTGGCGAATTCATGCACCACCTCGCGCGGCTTGAGGCGCTTGCCGTCCGACCAGAAGCGTTCGAGCAGTCCGGCGAAGCTGTCGAGCAGCGCGATGTCGTGCGCGATCACCGGCGCGATGCCGGGGCGCAGCACCTTGACCGCGACCTCATGGCCATCGAACAAAGTGGCGAAGTGCACCTGCGCGACCGAGGCCGAGGCGACCGGCTCGCGTTCGAAGCGCGCATAAATTTCGTCGAGCCGCCGGCCGAAGCCCTTTTCGATCTCGGCGATCGCCTCGTCGGGCGGAAACGAAGGCACGCGGTCCTGCAGCTTCGCCAGTTCGTTGGCGATGTCATCCGGCAGCAGGTCGCGACGCGTCGACAGCACCTGGCCGAATTTGACGAAGATCGGGCCGAGCGTTTCGAGCGCCTGGCGCAGGCGCACGCCGCGCGGCGCATCCAGCTGGCTGCGGTCGCGCCAGAAGAACAGGGCGTCCGCGAGCCCGAGCGGCAGCTTGAGCCGGCCGGTGGGATCGTGTTCGAGAATCAGCCGGTCGAGGCCGAACTTGAGACCGACGCGGGCGATTTTGACGAGACGGAACAGGCGCACGGGAAAGACCGCATTAAAAGTGCGGAACTTTAGCACCTGAGTGGCAGTTTGGCCGTCCGGGTGCCGTCCTGTATCCACGCGACTCGCCAGCAGGTGCCGTCTCGTCAGCGCCGACTTTTCGAGGTATCCCGCTAGTTGCCTTCTTGTCCGGCAGCTGGTTCGATTTGGGCAATGGGCAGGGTGAATACGACGCACAGCCCGCCTGTCGGCAGGTTGTCCGCACGGATCTTCCCGCCGTGGGCTTCGATGGCGCGCCGCGCAATCGACAGTCCGAGGCCATAGCCATTCCGCTGCTCGGCGCTGCTGCCGCGATAAAACGGCTCGAATATCGTGGCGAGTTCGTGCGCGGCGACCCCCGGTCCGCTATCGCAGATGCGCAGGCTGACGTGTTGCCCCTGCGGCGGCGCCAGGTCGATCGTCACCCGTGTGCCGGGTGGCGTGTGCAACAGGGCATTGCGCACGACGTTTTCGATCGCGCTGCGCAACAAGGTGCCGCGGCTGGCCACCAGGATCGTGCCGCTGGCACGCAGCTCCACCGTATTGCCTTGCTGGCTTGCCTCGAAGCGGGCATCCGCCGCCACGTCCTCGAGCAGTTCGACCAGATTGACGCAATCCTGCTCTTTGGGGCTAACCAGCTTCGTTTCCAGCCGCGCCAGTGTCAGGGTTTCTTCGAGCAGCCCGTCGAGGCGCGTGATTTCCTGCTTGATGCGATCGAGCATGCGCGGCATCTTGTCCGCCGACTGGTGCGCGATGCCGATTGCAATCTGGATGCGGGTCAGGGGCGAGCGCAACTCGTGCGACACGTCGTGCAGCAGGCGCGTCTTGCCGACGATGGTGCTTTGCAGATGCTCGGCCATGTCGTCGAAGTCGTGCGCCAGATCGGCGATTTCATCGCTGCGCGCGCCGAGCTTGGGGGCGATGCGCGTATCCAGGGCGCCGGTGGCGAAGCGCTGGCTGGCCTCGTGCAGATGGCGGATCGGACGGTACAGATACCACGCCAGCCCAAAGGCGAACAGCAGGCTCGCCAGCGTCATGGTCACCAGTTCGATTTGCCGGGAATCCGGTGCCAGATAGACATGCTGGCTGGGCGGGGAGGCTGGCTGCAGCGCCAGGGGCACGAAGAGGAAGTAGCTTGAGCCATCGGGGGCCGCGATCTGCTGCACCGCGCTGCCGCCCTGGCTGTGGGCGATCAGGCGGCGCGCTTGTTCGAGCGCGGGCAGGGGCACCGGGCGATCAAGAATGTCCCGGCTGGTTTCCTCAGCCACCACCAACACGGGCAGCGGGCGCCGGCCGGACCATTCCTGAAACAAGCGGCGCGCGTCGGCGATGCCGTCCCGCTGCAAATGGGTGGCCACCAGCTGGGTGGCCAACTCGGCGCGATAGCCGACGGACAAGTCCGGCGACTCTTCCAGTTCGAGCTGGAAGCGTGCGTTCACCGCGAAATCCACTGCCATGCCGACCAGCATGATCGCCAGCCAGAGCGAAAGGAAGATCTTCAGGAAGAGGCGGCCGGGAATCGCCAACCACGGCCGGGTCGTTGGCTTGTTCATCGTTTCAGCGGCGCAGCAGCAGGAGGTAACCGGCGCCGTGAATGGTCTGGATCGGCGAGCGGCCATCTTCCAGCGTGCCAAGCTTGCGGCGCAAGTTGCTGATATGCATATCCAGGCTGCGGTCGTAGCGCTCCGGGGTACGGCCCAGGGCGCGCCGGGACAACTCCGACTTGGCGACCATCTCGCCCGCATGCTCGTAGAGCGCGGCGAGAATGTTGAACTCGCTGCTGGTCAGTTCGAGTTGATTGCCATGCCAGTCGGCGCGCCGCTGTATCACCGAAAGTTTCAGCTGGTCGCCATCTGCGCTGTCCTGCGCCTGGTGCGAGGCAGCAGCGTGGGTGCGGCGCAGGATGGCATGCACCCGCGCCGTCAGTTCACGCGGGTTGCAGGGCTTGGCCAGATAGTCGTCGGCGCCGAGTTCCAGCCCGAGAATCCGGTCCAGGTCGTCGCCGCGTGCCGTCAGCATCAGCACCGCCACGCCGGATGCGTGGTGGATCTGCCGCAAGACGTCCAGACCGCTGATGTCGGGCAGCATGATGTCGAGGATCACCAGGTCGAAATGCTCATCCTGCAAGGCTTTCAGGCCGTCTTGGCCCGTGTGCCGGACCTCGGGCGTCAGGTTTTCCGCACTCAGGTATTCGACCAGCAATTGGCAAAGCGTTTCGTCGTCATCGATCAACAACAGTTTGGGAGGGGCTTGCATGGGCGGATTCTGGTGGTGGCTATGCATGTTTCACGAAGCAGTCATGACGAAAATGCAACAAAAAGTTCCATGCACTGCACAAATTTACAAAAATTTGCATAAGCACAGATATATAAATCACGACTTTTTTCGTTGGTCAAAGCGGTTTGCGTGCGGCGATTGCGCCCGCGGACGGCGAAAACATAACGAATTCAGGATACTACGAAAGTCATGATACCCCCGGATCCCTGCATCTAGCGCATTAGAGCGGATCAGGTCCCGATGGGTTCGCAAGCAGAACCCGCTTGTGGCACCGCAGCCATGTAAGGAAACGTAAATAAGCCAATGGCGATGGATGGGTGGCCGGGTTGACCGGCGAAATCAGCAAGCGAATCATGCCGCTCAAAGCAGTTTCTCGAAACCTTCGTAAGGAGCACACGAAATGAAATCAAAGCAAATCGCCATCGTCCTGTCGGGTCTGTTGGCCTTCTCCGCCACGACAGCCATGGCCCAGGTGGACGAGGCCGATGCCATGAAACTGCTCGACAGCAGCAAGTGCCTCAAGTGTCACAGTGTGGACAAGAAGAAGGACGGCCCCTCCTACAAGGAAGTGGCCGCCAAGTACAAGGGCAAGGCGGACGCGGTCGCCAAGCTCACGAAGCACGTGACCGAGCCGAGCAAGGTGAAGGTTGACGGCGAGGAAGAGGACCACGGCACCGTCAAGACCCGCGATCAGGAAAAAGTGAAGAACCTCGTCAATTTCATTCTCACGCGCTGATCGTCGGCGCAGAGACGGAACGAGGAGAAAGCCATGAGCGAAAGCTCCAAGCCGGGACTGTTCGCGCGCGGCTGGCGGGCGTTGCGGCAACCGCGTGCCGCGCTGTCGTTGCTGGGCATGTTCGCGCTCTTTTTTGCCGGCATCATCTTCTGGGGCGGCTTCAACACCGCCATGGAAGCGACCAACACGCTGGAGTTCTGCACCGGCTGTCATGAGATGCAAAGCACGGTCTTTCAGGAATACAAGACCACCATCCACTACGCCAACCGTACCGGGGTGCGCGCGATCTGCTCCGACTGCCATGTGCCGAAGGACTGGGTGCACAAGATGGCCCGCAAGATCCAGGCATCCGGCGAGGTCTACGGCAAGATCATGGGTGTCATCGACACGAAGGAGAAGTTCGAAGCCAAGCGCTACGAACTGGCCAAGCGTGCCTGGACGCGCATGGTGACGACCGACTCCATCGAGTGCCGCAATTGCCATCACCTCGATTCGATGTCGCCAGAAGTGCAGACCGAAAAGGCCCAGCGCCGCCACGCCAAGGCCAAGAAGGAAGGCCTGACCTGCGTCGAATGCCACTTCGGCATCGCCCACAAGGAACCGGCCGGCGACGAAACGCCGTCGGACCTGAAGCGACGCCTCATGGCCAAGCCCTGAGTATCCACTGACCGCAATTTCGATTCATCAATACATCATCAAAAGGAGTAAACCATGAGGCGTCTTGTTGTGTTGCTCGCCGTGCTGCTGTGCGGCACCGTAACGCCCGCCTTGGCGGCGCCCGTCGCAGGGGCATTGGGGGTCACGCCGATCAAGGGTGACCAGTGCGTCGAATGCCACAAGACCGAGGCGACGACCTCCCACTCCTTCCACAACCAATGCAACGCCTGCCACCTCAATGCCGGCGAGCACATGCAGGCCCACGAGGCGCGGGAAAAGGCCAAGGGCCCCAACAAGCCGCCGAAGGTGGTCGCCACCAAGCCGGATTCGAAGGAATGCCTGAGCTGCCACGAGCAGGACAATCGGCGCATGCACTTCGCCTTTGCCGAGCACAGCAAGGCCGGCGTGCAATGCCGCGACTGCCACGGCAATCACACTCCCAAGGTCAAGAATCTGAGCTTCGCGCAGGAAAAGGGCGGCAAGACCACGGCGTTGTGCGCTACCTGCCACCAGGACGTGCTGGCCAAGTTCAACATGAACTCGCATCATCCGGTCAAGGAAGGCGGTGCCACCTGCACCGGCTGCCACGATCCGCACGCCTCCAAGCTAGCCACCCTGGGCGCCACCACCGCGCAGTGCACCCAGTGCCACCAGGCGGTGCGCGGCCCTCACGTATTCGAACATCCCCCGGTGGTCGAAAATTGCACGAACTGCCATGATCCCCATGGTTCGCCCAACCGCAAGCTGCAAACCATCGCCTCGCCGGTGCAGTGCCTGCAATGCCACTCGATTGCCGGCAACCGGCATGGTCAAGGCGGCACAGTTAGCAATACCACCGCTATTTCAGGTGCCGTGTTGCGCGACTGCACCAGTTGCCACAGCGCCATCCATGGCAGCTCGACCGACCAGCACCTGAGATTCTGAGGATAAGGGGAGAACGATTATGTCTTGCAAGACGACAACCAAGCTTATCGCCATCGCGGTCGCGTCAGCGTTTTCTGCGCCGCTTTATGCGGCTGAAGCCAGCGGCCTGACCGGTGAAGTCGGCGCCAAGCTGTTCATGTTCGATTATTTCAAGGGCGTAGGTACCAACAGCACGCAGTTCCTCGAGCGCTACAACTACCAGAAGGGCATCGGCGACGACCAGCGCGGGGGCGCCTATCTGGACCTCGACCTGCATCTGGTGAAAAACGACGGCAAACGAAATGTGTTCGAGCTTGAGCGCGAAGGCTTCGGCGCCTACAACCATCGCGGTTCGTTCAAGGCCAACAGTGATGCTTATGGCCTGCGCGGTTACTACTCGGACTTCCGCTCGGCGAGCGGCGGCGTGGCGTTTCTGTATTCGCCGGGCCAGATTCCAAGCGGCGGGGTTGATCTGAGTTATACGGCGGGATCACAAACCGGTTTCGTAACTCAATTCAATAATGATTCGCCGGGCCAGACTCAGTTTAGTGTGGATCGCACCACCTACGGAATGGGGCTAGATCTGAAACGCGGCTTCCTCGGCAACAGCGCTTCCGCGGCGATCGACTATGACGGCTACCAGCGGGAGGGCAACCGCTTCGCCACCTACGTCTTGGGGAACGGGGATCTCACCGGCGCTAATGCGGTCAAGCGCCCCCAACGCTGGCGTGGCTTCGATGCACCGGTCGACGAGCGCATGAACCGCGTGACCTTCAAGCTCGGCGGCGCGCCGGGCGGCAATGTGCTGGCCTATGAAGGGAGTATCGAAAAGTTCGACAATCAGGCCCGCTCGTTCTATCTCGGCGACTTCAATGCGGCGATCAGTGCGGCAACGGGCGGCGGTTCAACGGTTGTTGTCGCTGAACAGGTAAGGCCGATCCAGTTCGTCCCGGATAGCACGTTGATATCCAACAATATCCGTTTTGCGCGCAACTATGGCCGGACGGCGGTCGCTGCGGGCTATGGCTTATCGGTGCTCGACCAGGACTCGTTTTCCCAGCAGCAGCAGATCGAGGGATACAACAAGGGCAAGATCACGACCAACTCGGCCTATCTGAATGTCAGTTCCAACGTCTTCAGCGGGGTCGGTATCGATGGTTTCATCAAGTACAACGACCGCAAGAACAATTCCGCCTTCCCGGTCGTCGGCCTGATCGACCCTGCCGCCACGGAAGGGCTGGATGTGCGGATCAACCGCCTGAAGCTGCTGACCTATGGCCTGTCCGCCACGTTCCGCACCTCCGCCCTCAAGTCGACGTTCACGGTCGGCTGGAAGCACGAAGACAAGGATCGGGATTTGACGACGAGCCAGTGGGGCGGCGGCGTTGTTTCGATCCATCCTTTGCAAACCCTCTATCGGGATGAGACGAAATCCGACGAGCTGTATGTAAATTGGATCGCCCGGCCGATGCCGGGGATGATCCTGCGCGTGACACCGTCGATCACGACGGCGGATACCGGTCTGGTCACGGAACCCGAAAAGCTCGCGAAGTTGAAGACGAAGCTCACCTACACGGCGAAGGACGGTACCGCCGTGAGCGGCTATCTCAACCTCAGCGACAGCAAGAATTCGGCGCTTTCGTTCAGGGACAGTCTGGCGGGCGGCGCGTTCCCGGGCACCGGCGTACGTCAGGATGTCGACAAGTCGCAACAGGCAGCCGGCGTCATGCTCAGCAAGCCGTTCGGCGAATGGGTTACCACCCACGCCAGCCTCTCCTGGCTGAAGGACGATATCACCGCGCTGTTCATCCGCAATGATGCGCGGCGTTACGACGCGCCGACGGCAGCGATCAACTTCCTCGGTATCGACAAGCCGAACTACGATATCGACACCACGGTGCTGACGCTGGGTGGCGACTGGCAGGTGAGCGATCCGCTGCGCCTCAACGCCAACTACACCTGGTCGAAATCCAAGGGAAGCGTGGCGAGCGGCTATGTCTATAACCAGTTGAATGCCGGCAATGCGATCGATGGCAACATCAATCTGACGGTGCAAAGCCTGTCCTTCGGCCTGGATTACGCGCTCAAGAATCGCATCAAGCTGAAGGGCGGCTATGTCTATGATTACGTCACCGACAAGTCCTATTCGGCCATTACGGGCGGCCAACATATGTTGATGGTGGGTGCTTCCATCGGTTTCTGATGCCGTGCCGGGAGGCCGGGCAACCGGTCTCCCACGGCCCTCGGGCCAAAAATCGGCGCCGGCGGCGCGGTGAACACGGGTTGGGTTCGCCGCTCTGTCAGCGCCAGTTCCTTGCAGTGCAAAGTTTGCGTCCAACCCACAATTGAACGGCGTTCGGTTTCGCGGATGCCCTCGCCTATCCGCGCAGGGTAGTCGGTTGCCGTGGCGCCCGAAGGAAGACGGGCAATGAAACGGATAGTCCTTACTACACTGGCGGTCCTGACCGCTGGCTTCGCCGCCCCGGTTGCGATCGCCGCGACCCCTGCGGCCTCTGCCGCCACGGTTGATGCTGCGTCGATCGTGCGCGGCGGACGGCTCTACGACAACTGGATGCGGGAGTCGAAGGAGCGCGTACCGAACCAACCCAACCCGGTGTTCAAGACCGCGCAGACGCGCGTCGCGCCGGCCGACACCTGGCGCTGCAGCGAATGCCACGGCTGGGACTACCAGGGTCGCCACGGCGTTTCGGGCATTCGCAACCGGCGCAATGCCGACCCGGCTGCCATCCTTGCCGTGCTCAAGGACGCCAATCACGACTACGCCGAGCGGCTGCACGAGCAAGACCGGCAGGATCTGGCGAATTTCGTCGCTTACGGCCAGGTCGACATGAAGGCCCTGGTCGAGGCGACCAAGCGGGCCAAACCCGCCATCGCGGCCACCAGCAAATTGTTCGTCACGGCCTGCGCATCCTGTCATGGCCAGGACGGCGGCACCCTGCGCGACATTCCGCCGCTCGGCGAAGGTGCGCGCCAGCGTCCCCACGAAATCCTGCACGTCATCCTCAACGGGCATCCGGGCGGCCGGATGCCAGCGCTGCGCACGCTCGGCGAAGACGCGGCGGTCAGGATGCTGGCCTATCTGCAGACCCTGCCCGGCGCCAACCTGATGGCATCGATCGTCAATGGCGGCCGTCTCTACGACGACTGGCAGGTTCAATCTGGCGGTCCGGGTCAGGCCCTGCCGCATCCGGCTTATCCACCGAAAGGCTATTTCGCCAACACGCCGGCCACGACCTGGCGCTGCAAGGAATGCCACGGCTGGGACTACAAAGGCAACCAGGGAGAGTACGGCAGCGGCAACCATGCCACCGGGATCAAAGGCCTGCGCACCATGGCGGGCGCCGATCCGGAACAGATCATGACCATCCTGCGCAGCGACAGCCATCGCTATGGCGCCGTGCTCAAATATCGCGACCTGCTCGACCTGGCCAACTTCGTCAGCCATGGGCAGACGGACATGGATGCCTTCATCGATCCGCGCACCCGGCTGTCGCGCGGCGATGCCACACGGGGCGCCGCGCACTACCGGGCGATCTGTGCCAACTGCCACGGCCTCGAAGGGCACTTCACCGCCAAGCGCACGCTTGCCCGGGAAGCCAGGGCCAACCCGTGGGAAAGCCTGCACAAGATTCTCAACGGCCACCCCGACGAGGTCATGCCGGCGCTGCGCGAACTCGACAGCGGCGTGATCAAGGACATCCTGGCCCACATCCAGAAACTTCCCGAATCGCATTGAGACTAGCGGGACAGACAGCGGGACAGATAGCGAAAGTCGGCGCTGGCGGCACGGCGGCCGCCAGCCGCATGAATCGATCATGAGTTTTGTCAATCATCGAGATGGAGCAATCATGAAAATCAAGACGATCAGCCTGTTTGCAGGATCCCTTTGCCTTTCCATGGCGCTGCTCACTCCCGCCCATGCCGAGGTGGACGCGGCCGCGGCCGAGGAACTGATGGAAGCCAACAAGTGCTTCAAGTGCCATTCCGTTGCGAAGAACGGCAAGGGCCCCTCGCTGAAGAAGATCGCCGCCAAATACAAGGGCAAGCCCGAAGGCGAGGAAAAGGCCATCAAGAACTTCACCAGCGGCAACATCGTCAAGCTTGACGATGGCACCGAGGAAGAGCACAAGATCATCAAGACGCGCGATCCGGCAAAGTTGAAGAACGTCGCGCAATGGATCCTCTCGCACTGATCCGCGGCGGCAAGCCGCTGCACCGCTGGCTGACGCGCTGCGCCGCGCTCGCGCTGCTATTTGCGGGCAGCGCCAGCGCAGCGCCTGACGCCGCCGCAGCGGCCGCCTCGGTGGCTACCCCGGGCGGCTTGGGCAACGCTGCCTGCCTGTCCTGCCACGACGGGACGAAAGAGGCGCTGAAGGGCCCGGACGGCGCCGGCGGGACGCGCGAACTGCGTGGCGTCGAGCCAGGAAGCTTCGCCAAGAGCGTGCATTCCGACATGGAGTGCATCGCCTGCCACCTCGAAATCAACGACAGCGCGACGCCGCACAAGAAGGCGCCCGGCGCGAAGCGCCCCGATTGCGTCGAATGCCACCTCAAGCTGGATCAGGCGGCCTCCCAGGAAAAGACGGCCGGTGAACGGCATCGGATGCGGCACGTCGTCAATAACATCGAGAACTACCGCACTTCCTTCCATGCGCGGCCGAACCAGGACAACCCGAATCGCGCCAACGCGTCCTGTAACGATTGCCACGATGTCCATGAATTCAATGTGCCGCCGCGCGGCAGCCAGCAACGCACCGAATGGCACTTGGGCATTGCCGGCCTCTGCGGCCAGTGTCACGAAGATCAACTGCGCACGTGGAAAAAATCGACGCATGGCCGGGAAATCCTGCAGAAGCGCAATCTGCAGTCGGCCGACTGCGCCGACTGCCATACCGCGCACAACGTCGCCAACACCTCGACCGACGCGACCAAGCTGGCCATCACCTCCAACTGCGGCAACTGCCACGAAAGCGCCTATGCTTCCTACCGGGCGACTTATCACGGCCAGGTCAACAAGCTCGGTTTTGCCTACACCGCAAAATGCTTCAACTGCCACGGCAGCCATGATGTCGAGCCCTCGAAGAATCCCAAGTCGATGGTGCACCCGGACAACCGGCTCGAAACCTGCAAGGAATGCCATAACGGCAAGAAGGGCGTGCCCGTGGCGACGGCCGGTTTCGCCAGCTTCAGTCCGCATGGCAACAGCCACGATTTCGCGGCGTATCCGGAGATCTGGATCGTCAGCAAGTTCATGATCGGCCTGCTGATCTTCGTCTTCGCCTTCTTCTGGCTGCACTCCGGCCTGTGGTTCTACCGCGAGTGGCAGGAGCGCAAGCTGCGCAGGACCACCGCCCATGTGCGCACCGCGGGTCTCGACCTGCCGGTCGGCAAGCATATCCGGCGCTTCGGCTGGGGTTGGCGCCTCGGCCACCTGGGCCTCGCGCTCTCGGTGATGGGGCTGGTGCTGACCGGCTCGGTGGCGCTGTTCTCCCATAGCGCCTGGGCACCGGCGGTGGCGAAGCTGCTGGGCGGGCCAAAGGTGCTGGCCCTCATCCACCGTGTCGCCGCGGCGGTGTTCATCGGCATCTTCGTGGTCCACTTCTTCTACATCCTGCAAAAACTGCTGCGCGACAAGACCTTCCGCTGGTTCGGCCCGGATTCGCTGGTGCCCAACTGGAAGGATCTCGCGGACATCATCGGCATGTTCAAGTGGTTCTTCGGCAAGGGACCGAAGCCGCTGTTCGAGCGCTGGACGTATTTCGAGAAGTTCGACTACTGGGCGGTGTTCTGGGGGGTCGCCGTGATCGGCCTGAGCGGCCTGATGCTGGCGTTCCCGCATGTCACGGCCAACTATTTGCCCGGCTGGGTGTTCAACGTCGCGACCATCGTCCATGGCGAGGAGGCTTTCCTTGCGGCGGTGTTCCTCTTCACGGTGCACTTCTTCAACAACCACTTCCGGCCCAACAAGCTGCCGCCGCCGGATGTGGTGATGTTCACCGGCACGCAGTCGCTGGAGGAATTCCGCCACGAGCATCCGGCACAGTACCAACGCCTGCTCGATTCCGGCGAACTGCAAAGCCGTCTGGTCGAGGCGCCGTCCCGCCCGCTCCACGTCGGCTCGGTGATCCTCGGCCTCACCCTCCTCGCCATCGGCCTTGCCCTGCTGTTGCTCGTGGGGACGGGGTTCTTCAGCTAAGCGCTGCGGCGGGCGGCATGACTGCCGTCCCGCCAGCGCCGACTTTTGGAAACTTCGGCGCGGCGCGGTAGTCTTCGCCTTATGCGCTTCATCGCTTTCGCTGCTGTCTTTTTCCTGCCCCTGTCGGCATGGGGTTCCGGTCAGCAAACCTGCGGCCAGCCCGGCCAGGTCGGCCGATGGCTCGTTCCTGCCGCTGCGCAGGGGCAAGCCACCGACCCGCGTGCACTGCTGGAGCGCATGGCCGGCCAGCAGGTCGTGCTGCTCGGCGAGGCGCACGACAGCGCCGAGGATCACCGCTGGCAATTGCAGACGCTGACGCAGCTTCATGCTCTGCGGCCGAAGTTGGCGATCGGCTTCGAGATGTTTCCGCGCCGCGTGCAACCGGCGCTCGACCAATGGGTGGCCGGAACGCTCTCCGAAACCGAATTCCTGAAACAGGCCGAGTGGGACAAGGTCTGGGGCTACGAGGCGCCGCTCTACCTGCCGCTGTTCCATTACGCGCGCATGAACCGCATTCCGATGCTCGCGCTCAATGTCGAACGCGACGTTATCGATGTTATCGGCAAGCAGGGCTACGACGGCGTGGTTGAGGGGCAGCGCGAAGGCGTCGGCCGTCCCGCCGCGCCGACCGAGACTTATCGCAAGCAGTTGCGCAAGGTGTTTGACCGCCATCCGGCCAAGGCGCGCGGCGAAGCGGCCTTCCCGCGTTTCGTCGAGGCGCAGTCCTTCTGGGATCGCGCCATGGCCGAGGCCGTGGCGGCCCATCTCAAGAAGGAACCCGACGCGCTGGTGGTCGGCATCATGGGCGCCGGGCACGTGCGCCATGGTCATGGCGTCGCGCACCAGCTCAAGGCGCTCGGCGTCGCGGACACGGGATTGCTGCTGACCTGGGAGCGCAGCGAGAGCTGCACCGGTCTCGGTGCGGGCTTCGCCGATGCGCTCTATCTCGTCGATTCGCCGCAGGACAACCCGCCCCGGCTGGGTGTGGCGACCGAACAGGAGAAGGAAGGCCTGCGCATCGCGCGGGTGATGGCGGGCAGCATCGCCGAAGCCGCCGGATTCAGGACCGGCGATGTGATTCTCGAAGTGGCCGGCCAGCCGGCGAAAAGCATCCTCGTGCTGCGTGCCGCCGTCCAGCGCCAGGCGGCGGGGACCTGGCTGCCGCTCAAGATCAAGCGCGACGGCACTGAAATGGAAATCGTCGCACGCTTTCCGCCGGGATCATGAAACGCCTGCTCTTGCTGTTGCTCTGGCTTCCGCTGGCGGCGTGGGCGTTGCCGCATCTCGAGCTCGCTGCGCGGCTCGATCCGGCCACGCGGCAGTTCAATGCCACCGCGACGCTGACGAACGATCGCGACCTGCGCGCCATCCGGCTTGGCCGCGCGTTCGAAATCACCGCCCTGAAGCTCGACGGGAAGCCGGTCGAAAGTCGGCGCTGGCGGGACGGCATCGCCGTGCCGGCCGGCACGCGCCAGGTCGAGATCGCCTACCGCGCCACGCTGCCGCCGACAGCGGCGCTCGATCATCGCGAGGTGCTCGCCCAACGCGGCGGCACCGCGTCGCCCGAGGGCAGCTTCCTGCCCGCCTCGAGCGGCTGGTATCCCGATCCGGGCACGCTGTTCAGCTATCGTGTCACGCTCGTCCTGCCTGCCGGCCAGAAGGGACTTGTCCCGGGCGACCTGCGCGAGGAAAGCGATGGTGCAGACGGCTATCGCGCGCGCTTCGAGTTCCCGCATCCGGCCGACGGCATCGACCTGATGGCCGGCCCGTACATAGTCGGCGAGCGCACACTTGCGCTGGACCAGCGGACGATCCGCATCCGCACCTGGTTCCACCCGGAACTGAAGGACTTCGCCCAGCCCTATCTCGACGACTCGGCGCGCTACATCGAGCGCTATTCGAAGCTGATCGGTGACTACCCCTTCGGCATGTTCAGCGTAGTGTCGAGTCCGACGCCGACCGGCTATGGCATGCCCAGCCTGACCTACCTCGGCCGCGAGGTCATCAAGCTGCCCTTCATCCGCGCCACCTCGCTGGGCCACGAGGTGCTGCACAACTGGTGGGGCAACGGCGTCTATCCCGACTGGCAAACCGGCAACTGGTCGGAGGGCCTGACGACCTTCCTCGCCGACTATGCCTACAAGGAAGATGAAGGCGACAGCGCCGCGCGCGAGATGCGCATGGGCTGGCTCCGCGACTATGCCGCCGTGCCGCCGGGCGAGGATTTCGCGCTGAAGGATTTCACCGCGCGCCATCACGGCATCGCGTCGATCATCGGCTACAACAAGGCGGCGATGGTGTTCCTGATGCTGCGCGACAGGATCGGCCAGGAAGCATTCGTGCACGGTCTGCGCCTGCTGTGGGAACGCAAGCAGTTCCAGACCGCGCGCTGGGCCGACCTCGAAGCGGCGTTTTCCGAAGCGGCCGGGCAGTCTCAGCAGGGCTTCTTCCGCCAGTGGGTGACGCAGGCGGGCGCGCCGCCTTTCGCGGGCGCCGATCCGGATTTCCGCATCTGGCGACGCGTCGATCCGGCCGTGTTCCCGCCGATTCTCCGCGAGGTTTTCGTCGCGCCGCAGGCGAGCGTGCTAGTGACGGACGAAACGATAAAGTCCGCCGCACAGGCGCTGGCGCAGCGCGTGCTCGACGCGCGGCCGGCGATCGTCGACCGCTTGCCGGCGAAAGGCCCCGTGCTGATCTTCGGACTCGATGCGACGATCGACGGCTGGCTCGTGGCGCAAGGCTTGCCGGCGCGACCCTTGCCACCCTTGGCGCAACGCGGCACGGCGCAGGTCTGGGCGGGACGCAATGGCAACCAGCGTCCCTACGTCGTCGTCGCGGCGCGCGATGCCAACGCCTTGTCGGCCCTCCAGCGCGGCCTGCCCCACTACGGCAAGCAGAGCTGGCTGGTCTTCGACGGCGCGCGTGCCGCCGAAAAGGGCGTCTGGCCGCCGCGCTCAGGTAAGCTGTGAACCATGGCCAAGCCGTTCCCCCTGCATCCCAAGTTCCCCGAGCGCATCTGCTGGGGCTGCGACAAGTACTGCCCGAACGAGTCGCTCCAATGCGGCAACGGTTCGGGCCGCACGCCGCATCCGGCCGAACTGCTGGGCGAGGATTGGTACCTGCACGGCGACTGGGGCTTCGACCTTGAGGAGATCGAAGACGCCAGGTCGATCAGGCCCGACACGCAGACGAAATAAGCGCACCGGGCCTGTTTGCCATGCCTGACTACTTCAGTTCGAAGCGGTCGGCGTTCATCACCTTGACCCACGCGGCGACGAAGTCATTGACGAACTTCTGCTTGTTGTCGTCCTGCGCATACACCTCGGCGTAGGCGCGCAGGATCGAATTCGAGCCGAACACCAGATCGACGCGAGTAGCCGTCCACTTGACCGCGCCGCTCTTCCGATCCTTGATCTCGTACAGGTTCTTGCCGGCCGGCTTCCAGGTGTAGGCCATGTCGGTCAGATTGACGAAGAAGTCGTTCGTCAGCGCACCGACGCGATCGGTAAACACGCCGTGGTTGGTGCCCCCGAAGTTAGTCCCAATGACCCGCAGGCCGCCGACCAGCGCGGTCATCTCGCAGGAGGTGAGGCGCATCAGCTGGGCGCGGTCGAGCAGCAGTTCCTCGGGCTGCACGACGTAGTCCTGCTTCAGCCAGTTGCGGAAGCCATCGGCCAAAGGCTCCAACACGTCGAAGGATGCGGCGTCGGTCATCGCCTGCGTGGCGTCGCCGCGACCGGGCGCGAAGGGTACCGTCACGTCAAAGCCCGCCGCCTTCGCGGCCAGCTCCACGCCCACGTTTCCGGCCAGCACGATCACGTCGGCCACGCTCGCACCCGTCTCGGCGGCGATCTTTTCATAGACCGCCAGCGCCTTGGCGAGACGCGCCGGTTCGTTGCCTTCCCAGTCCTTCTGCGGGGCGAGACGGATGCGCGCGCCATTGGCGCCGCCCCGCTTGTCCGAGCCGCGGAAGGTGCGCGCGGAGTCCCAGGCGGTAGCGACCATCTCGCTGATGGAGAGGCCACTCGCCGCGATCTTCGCCTTCACGGCGGCCACGTCGTAATCGGTGCGGCCGGTTGGCACCGGGTCCTGCCAGATCAGGTCCTCCTTCGGCACGTCCGGGCCGAAGTAGCGCGCCTTCGGGCCCATGTCGCGGTGGGTGAGCTTGAACCAGGCGCGGGCGAAAGCGTCCTCGAAGGCCTTGGGATCGGCGCGGAAGCGCTCGGCGATCCTGCGGTACGCGGGGTCGAACTTCATCGCCATGTCGGCATCGGTCATGATCGGCTTGCGGCGGATCGAGGGATCCTCCACGTCGACCGGCATGTCCTCTTCCGCGATGTTGACCGGCTCCCACTCCCACGCCCCGGCCGGCGACTTCTGCAGCCACCAGTCGTAGCGGAGCAGCAGGTCGAAGTAGCTGCCCCGGCCCGTGTTCCATTTCATCGGGTAGGTTGTCCACGCGCCTTCGATGCCGCTGGTCACGGTGTCGCGGCCGATACCGCGGGTCTTGTGGTTGTTCCAGCCGAGGCCCTGCTCTTCCAGTTCGGCACCTTCCGGGGCGGCACCCAGGTTCGCGGCGCTGCCGTTGCCGTGCGCCTTGCCGACGGTGTGGCCGCCGGCGGTGAGCGCCACGGTCTCCTCGTCGTTCATCGCCATGCGGGCGAAGGTGACGCGCACGTCGCGCGCCGTCTTGAGCGGGTCGGGCTTGCCGTCCACGCCTTCGGGGTTC